>Ga0187860_1003602_pt1 | contig 12134 bp, 8 predicted proteins | sample June2016WEW_10_4_FD_132981 | JGI IMG/M metagenome (GOLD analysis project Ga0187860, IMG submission 132981) | Peatland microbial communities from SPRUCE experiment site at the Marcell Experimental Forest, Minnesota, USA - June2016WEW_10_40 | ecosystem: Environmental > Terrestrial > Soil > Wetlands... | reverse complement strand
TACAATTCGAATCCGCTGAATCCGCATGACGCCTTGGCGCGCCTCACCGGGTCGTTCGCTTCCATCTCCCATGACGTGAACCAACCGCTGAACCAGGTGATTCAAACGCAGCAGGGGACGGTCTTCGCCGCGACACCCCTCGCGATCCTGCAGCCGAGAACCGCCCTCGCTTGGCAGGCGGTGCCGCACACTGTGCTGCGCAGCGGCTTTGGCCTGTTCAGCGATTTGCTGCCAGGCAGCGTCGTCGATACCGTGGGAACCAATCCTCCCTATTCGAATACGTTCCAGGGCGGGTTGCTCGGAACGGTCGGTGGAACGGCGATCGCCCCAGGGGTCCTGAACAGCGCGATCAATGCGACCGCGGCGGCTAACCAGCAATTCATTTCCGGCTTCGCAAAAGGCGAGCTTTCCTGCGCCTCGGCTCTGGCGAATCCGAACGCCTGCCTTCCGCCCATTTCGATCACCGCGGTTCCGGATGGCAAGCTCCATGCGCCGTACTTTATGCAGTGGAGTTTCGGCGTGGAGCAACAAGCCGGCGGCGCACTCAATCTGCGCGCTCAGTATGTAGGCACGCGCGCGGTCAACCAGCCTTACCAGACGCAAGTGAACGGCTACCAAACGGTCTGCAACGGCTGCTTCGCGCCGTTCCCATACGGGCAGCCGATCGATCCGCGCTTCGGCTCGGTGACGCAGTTGAGCACGGGCGCGAACAGCCACTACAACGGCCTCCAGTTGACGGCCGACAAGCGGCTGGGCTACGGCCTCCAGGTCCAGGCCAACTACACCTGGAGCCGCTGCATGGACACGGTTTCGAACGGCGGGTTCCTTCCCTTCTCCGCCGGAGCCATTCTCTCGCCGCTGCCCGGCCATCTTGGCCGCCAATACGGCCCTTGCGACTACGACGTGCGGCACAACTTCACGGCGCAGTACGTCTATCAACTGCCGGTCAAATTCCGGAACCACACGCTGGCCCGAGCGCTGAACGGATGGCAGGTCTCTGGCACCGTGTTCTGGCATAGCGGCTTGCCGTTCTCGGTCTTGAGCGCGCCCTATACAGCAAACGGAAATGGCATCGTTCAGGGCAGCGGCCCACAATACGCCAGCGTGGTTCCGAGCGTGCCACTGTACGAGAACAACCCAATCCCCGGCGTCACGCAACCTGGAACGATCCAGTGGCTCAATCCCGCCGCGTTCGTTTCGTCCGTCGATCCCAGCACCGGAGCCTGTGCCGGCGGCGACAACGCGGCGAATTGCCAGTTCGGGAATCTCGGGCGGAACGCGCTGCGCGGTCCCAACTTCTTCTGGAGCGACATGTATCTGACCAGGTGGTTTCAACTGACGGAGCGCCTGAAGCTGCGCCTCGACGGCCAGTTCTTCAACGTGTTCAACCATCCGAATTTCGGCCTCCCGGTTCTGGTGTACGCGGGGATTCCCGGCAAGCCTTCGACCCAGACCGGATTCGGCGCGCTCAGCTATCCGACTTCACCGCCGACAGGGCTTCTGGGCGTCGGGTTGGGCGGAGACAGCTCGCCCCGGATGATCGCATTCCAGGCGCGACTGGAGTTCTGAATGTTGTCTCGCAGGCTCTCCCAAAGGTCATCACCCCGGCCTCATCCAATCCGCACGTGCTGGCCGCGGGGCCAAGCGGGCGCCCGCCACCGACACGCAGGCTTCAGTGCCTCGGATGCGAGCTCGCGGACATTTGGAGGCAGCGCACTCAGTGACAGAGGATTGTGCCTCGGGCCACGCGTTCGGTATCTGAGTGGAGGGTAAGCTACCGATATGGCGCGTTAACGCTCCCATCGTGGCACCTTCGCGCCCAGTGAGGTGCCGGCGTACACAGTCGTGCGCTGGCGCGCTATCCTCGGTGATCACCCAAAACCGGCCACTGATGGTCACCTGAAAACCGGCCACTAAGGACCGCACCCAGGACATTGGCACCGACGAGAGCTTACCCTCTCGGTCGGAATGAGCAATGTCTTGAGCGACGAAAAGAAACAGCAAGTCATAGCATTGGGCCGGCTGGGCTGGTCGTTGCGGTGCATTCAGCGCGCGACCGGCGTCCGCCGGGAAACAGCGGCCGGGTATCTAAGAGCGGCAGGAATCGAGCCGCGGCCACCTGGCGGTTCAAAGCGATCCGCGACTGCGCGGGCAAAACCGGCCACCCAGGTGACCACCGACTTTGGCGCGGGTTCCGCCGTCGCGGAGCCAGTCCCCGACCTCGACCCGGCAAAACCGGCCATCGAAGTGACCACCGACTCCTCGACCGCAAAACCGGCCACGGAAGCTGCGGTGACCACCGATTGCAGTCCGCCGGCGCCGCCGCCGCGTCCCACGCGCAGCCCGACCGCGAGCGCCTGCGAACCCTACCGGGAGGCGATCGAGATCGGTCTCGGCCGGGGCCGCAACGCCGTGGCGATCTGGCAGGACCTGGTGACCGACTACGGCTTCACCGGCGCCTACCAAAGCGTCCGGCGTTTCATTCGCAAGTTCCTCGGAACTCAGTCGCCTGAGGCCCGCGTGGTGATCGAGACCGCGCCCGGGGAAGAAGCCCAGGTCGATTACGGCAGCGGCCCGATGGCCCGCGACCCCGCCAGCGGGAAGTACCGGCGTATGCGGATGTTCGTGTTGACGCTCGGCTATAGCCGGAAATCGGTTCGCCTGCTGGTCTTCCACTCCAGCGCGCGCACCTGGGCCGAGCTCCACGAAAAGGCCTTCCGCCGGCTCGGTGGCACCGCACGCGTTCTGGTCCTCGATAACTTGCGCGAAGGCGTGCTTGTCCCGGACATCTACGATCCCGCTGTCAATCCCCTTTACCGGGACGTGCTGGCGCATTACGGCGCCGTCGCCATGCCTTGCCGCGTGAGAGATCCGGACCGGAAGGGGAAGGTCGAAAGCGGCGTCGGCCACGCGAAGAAAACGCCGTTGAAAGGGCTGCGTTTCGAAAGCCCGGAAGAGGCCCAAGCCTACCTGGACCGCTGGGAAGAGCGGTGGGCCGACACGCGGATTCACGGCACCACCAAGCGCCAGGTCGCGGCCATGTTCACCGAGGAACGGCCGGCGCTGCTGCCGCTGCCCATCGAGCCCTTCCGCTATTACCAGTACGGCGAACGCACGGTGCATCTGGATGGCTGCGTCGAAGTCGACGCCGCCTATTACGGCGCGCCGCCGGGCTGGATCGGCCGGCTCGTCAACGTGCAGTGGGATGGGCTGTTCGTCCGGCTGCTCGATCCCAAGACCGGCCAGCTCCTGCGAGAGCATCTGCATCAGGCGCGCGGACGCCACGCCATCAAGGATGCTGACCGTCCCAAGCAAACGCCGTTGAGCACTCACCAACTGCTGTGGCGCGCCGAGAGCGCCGGGCGGCACATCGGCGCGCTCTGTCATGCCATGTATCGCGAGCATGGGCAGACCGCCATCCGCCGCATCCAGGGCACTCTGTCCCTGGCCAAGAAGTACGGCGCCGCGGCGACCGACGACGCCTGCGCCGCCGCCCTCGAACTGGCCGTGCACGAATACCATTTCGTGCGCCGCTATCTGGAGCGGAACCCGCAAGCGCCGCTGAGCTTGCGCCAAGTCGATCCGCTGATCCGCGAGCTCACCCTGTACCGCGACCTCATCCACGACCGAACCAAGGAGCTACCGAATGAACCTGATTGAACTGGATCGTGCCCTGAAACAACTGCGCCTCGGCGGCATGGCCGCCGTCCTCGAGACGCGCCTCCGCCAAGCCCAGGCCGAGGCCATGGCGCCCATCGACCTGATCTCGTGCCTGATCTCCGACGAGCTCACGCGCCGCGGCGATCGCCTGCTGGAGCGGCGGCGCAAACAGGCGCGCTTCCGCGAGCCGCAAAAGACGCTCGATAACTTTGACTTCAACTTCAACCCCAAGATGAATCGCAGCCTGATCTTCGATCTGGCCACCGGCGGCTTCATCGGCCGCCGCGAAGATGCACTGTTTATCGGTCCCAGCGGCACGGGCAAGAGTCATCTGGCCCAGGCCATCGGCCAGGCCGCGATCCAGCAAGGCTATCGCGCGTGGTACCGCGAAACGCATGTCCTGCTGGAGGAGCTGGCGGACGCCGTTCTCGACGGGAAGAAGAAAGAGCACATGGAGGCGCTGGCCACCGTGCCGCTGCTCATCATCGATGACCTCGGAATGCGCAAGCTGCCGCTCACAGCGGCCGAGGATCTGTTGGAGATCGTCATGCGACGCTACGAGCGCGCCAGCACGCTGATGACGTCGAACCGTCCGGTGGAAGACTGGGGGAAGCTGCTGGGAGACGCCGCCGCCGTCGGCGCCATGCTCGATCGTCTGCTGCACCACGGCCACGTCCTCAAATGCGGCCCGCGGAGCTGGCGCACCAAGATCGACCCCTACGCTGGAGCAAAGCAATGAGCATCTTCCGCTCCCGAGGCGACCGCCGCACCCGCACAGCGGGTGCGGTCCAGGGTGCCCCCTTTCCCTTCACCTCCACCTTCCGGAACGGTCCTCGCCGTCAAGGGTTCGCTCCGCCGCGCTCACTGCGCGCGCCCTTGACCGCTCCGGGCCGTTCCGAAAAACCTTCTCCTCTGAGAAGGGAAAGGGGGCAAAACGAAGACGCCAGACGGCGCCTCCCGCTGGTCGGCCCCGAGCCGAACCCGGCGCCCGCGCCAAACATCAACCGGCGAGGCATTCGGTCGCAACTGAAATTAGTGCTTGTCTGGGCGCAACTGGCATGGTAAAACTACTCAGTCCTGGGTGATGGGAGTGGCCGGTTTTGAAGTGACCACGCATGGCCGGTTTTGAGGTGACCACCGAGGCGAGTCGCAGACCTTCCGCAGGTGGTCTGAGAAGAAGTGATCCCTCGCCTTTGAATGATCGTATGGAAGTCCGCCGAAAAGGCTTACGTCGGTCATTACCCATGAAATCGCCGCAGTGATCTTGAGAAAGGTCAGGTCGTCGTTGCCCGCAATCCGTGCGTCGAGGTATATGGCCTCGCATTCTAGGCGTCGGCACAAGCTGCAGACGCAGAGAAAACGGTGCACTGTGGAGAGGAAGTAGTATCCCAGAACCTCGTATGAGCCGAGCGCACGCAGCCAGCCTTGCTCATGATTCCTGTAAAGGTTCCACATCCGATGATTCAGACTGACCGAGGCCTGCAGCAAGCGTCCGTGAAAGCGGCCTATAAGCTCGCGCACCCGCTTGCGCTCTTCGTGTTCATACTCAATCCTCAACCTGTCCCTTGTCTGCCACCTGTTGAGGAGATATGCGACGGTGGCTGATGTCCCGACCGAAACGATGGCTGGCCACAGCAGCTTCGTAGCGGTCTGCAGCAACTGCCCGGTTCCTGTTTCCATTGCAGCCAGCAGTATACTTCAGCGGGACACTGATTCGGTGGTCGCTGTGAAGACCTTTGAAGCGTGAGCGCCCGCTTGACCATGGTCGGCCCCGCCCCCCGCAATGCTACACTGGCCGGGTTGCCACTCGTACTCTTCCTTTCCGTACTGCTCATCGCCGCCTGCGGCCTCGTTTATGAGCTGATCGCCGGCACGCTCGCCAGCTACCTGCTCGGCGACAGCATCCTGCAATTCTCCACCATCATCGGCACCTATTTGTTCGCGATGGGCATCGGCAGCGCCCTTTCCCGCTACCTGCGCCGCGGCCTGGTCGCCCGCTTCGTTTCCATCGAGCTGATGGTGGGACTGGTCGGCGGCTACTCCTCGGCTCTGCTGTTTCTCGGCTTCGCTTACGGCCAGGCGTTCCGCCTCGAGCTCTACTCCATCGTGATCGTCATCGGCATCCTGGTCGGCCTCGAAATCCCGCTGCTGATGCGCATTCTCAAAGGCCGCTTCGAGTTTCGCGACCTGGTGGCGCACGTCTTGACCTTCGATTACCTGGGCGCGCTCGGCGCTTCGCTGCTGTTCCCCATTTTGCTCGTGCCGAAGCTCGGCCTAGTGCGCTCGGCGCTGGCGTTCGGGTTGGTCAACGCGGCGGTGGCGCTGTGGTCCACCTTCCTGTTCCGCGCCGAACTGGGACGCCCCGGCTCGCTGCGCGCGGCCTCGGTGGCCGTCCTCGCCGTGCTCGGCGTGGGCATGGCCTATGCCGACAAAATCACCGTCGCCGCCGAGAACAACATCTACGCCGACGAGGTCATCTTCGCCCGCGACACCCACTATCAGCGCATCGTGCTGACCAAGTGGAAGGACGACATCCGCCTCTTCCTCAGCTCCCACCTGCAATTCTCCTCGCGCGACGAGTACCGCTACCACGAGGCGCTGGTGCATCCCGGTTTGGCCGCGCTGCCCGGCGCGCGCCGCGTCCTGGTCCTGGGCGGCGGCGACGGTCTGGCCGTGCGCGAGATCCTGAAATACCCGGCCGTCGAAAGCATCACGCTGGTGGACCTCGATCCCGAAATGACGCGCCTGTTCTCCACGCATCCGCTGCTCACGCCGCTCAACGGCGGCTCGCTCAAGGCGCCCCGCGTACACATCGTCAACGCCGACGCTTTCTCCTGGCTCGACACCACCACCGGCTTCTACGATTTCGCCGTGGTGGATTTCCCCGATCCCACCAACTACTCGCTGGGCAAACTCTACACCACGGCGTTCTACAAGCTGTTGGCGCGCCACCTGACCGCGCGCGGCATGGCCGCGGTGCAGAGCACTTCGCCGCTGTTCGCGCGCCAAACCTACTGGTGCATCGTGGCGACAATGAAGCAGGCCTGCTTCGACGTACATCCCTACCACGCTTACGTGCCCGCGTTCGGCGAATGGGGCTTCGTGCTGGGCACTCTTGCGCCCTACCGGCCGCCGGCGGCGCTTCCCCCCGGACTGCGCTTTCTGAACGCGCACACGCTGGCGCAGATGTTCGATTTCCCCGCCGACATGGGGCCGGTGCCCGCCGAGGTCAACCGCCTCAACGATCAGGTGCTGGTCCGCTACTACGATCAGGAATGGAGCGCGATCTCGCATTGAGGCAGATTCCCCGCCGCCGATTCCTTGCCGCGGCCCTCGTCGGCCTGACGCCCAAGACCGATCCGCCGATCGCCGGCTCCTTCGTCAACGACTCCGCCGAACTCGGCCATCGCCTGCGCAGCCGCGGCCCATTCCGTACGCCCGCGCGCCGCGAGCGCGTCCCGCTGGTCATCGTGGGCGGCGGCATGGCGGGACTCGCCGCCGGCTGGCGCCTCCAGAAACGCGGCTTCCGCGACTTCGTCCTGCTCGAAATGGAGAAGCAGGCCGGTGGCGTCGCGCGCTGGGGCGAAAACGGCATCACGGCGTTCCCCTGGGGCGCGCACTACGTCCCCGTGCCCGGCCCGAAGTCGCTGCTCATCCGCGAGCTGCTCGAAGACCTGGGCGTCCTGGTCGACGGCCGCTGGGAGGAACGCTATCTCTGCTTCTCGCCCCAGGAGCGCCTGTTTCTGCACGGCAAATGGCAGGACGGCATCGAGCCCGAGATCGCGGCCACCCGCCGCGACCACGACGACTACCGCCGCTTCGAGCAGCGCATGGCGGAGTTCCGCGCCTCGGGCCAGTTCACCATCCCCATGGAGCGCGCCGGCCGCCCGCCCGACGCGGCCCTCGACCGCCTCTCCATCGCCGATTGGCTGCGCCGCGAGCGGTTCGATTCGCCTTACCTCAACTGGTACGTCAACTACGCCTGCCGCGACGACTTTGGTGCGCTGGCCGAGGACACCTCCGCCTGGGCCGGCATCCACTACTTCGCCTCGCGCGAGCCCGACGAAAAAGGACCGCTCACCTGGCCCGAAGGCAACGGCTGGATCGTGCGCCGCCTCCTCGATCGGCTCCGCGGCCACGTGCGCACCGGTGCGCCGGTCTGGCACGTCGCGCGCGACGGTCAGCGCCTGCGCGTCCTCACCGAGGATGTCGAATACGAAGCCGAGGCCGTCGTCTTCGCCGCCCCCACGTTCCTCGCGCCGTATCTGATGGACGACGCCCCGCCCGTCTCCGGCTTCGAGTACTCTCCCTGGCTCACCGCCAACCTGGTCGTCGAACGCCCGCCGGTCGAGCGCTCCATCGAGCGTGCCTGGGACAACGTGATCTACGAGTCGCCCGCGCTCGGCTACGTGGTGGCGACCCACCAGTCGCTGCGCTCCGTCGTAGGGCCGAGCGTGTGGACGTTTTACTGGGCGCTGGCGAACGGCCCGGCCGCGCGCAACCGCAAGCTGCTGCTCTCGACCGACTGGGCGTGGTGGCGCGACGCCATCCTCAACGATCTCGAGCGCGCGCATCCCGATATCCGGCAGTGCGTCTCGCGCCTCGACATCATGCGCCTGGGCCACGCCATGGTGCGTCCCCGCGTCGGCTTTCTTTCTTCGGACGAGCGCCTCCGCGCGGCCGCCTGGCCCGGTCCGGTCTTCTTCGCGCATTCCGACTTGAGCGGTTTCTCGGTCATCGAAGAGGCGCAACACCGCGGCGTCACGGCCGCCGACCGCGCACTGGCCCGCTTGGGAGGCCGGCCGTGAAGTACCTGGCGACAGCCCTGGCCGCCGCCGTCCTGGCCTTCCTCGTGGCATCGCTCCTCGTTCGCGAGCGCGCAACGGTGCCGCGGCCCCCCTCCGCCGCAGCGACCTTTGAGCAGCGCTTCCCCGAGCAGGCCGCCGCTTACCACCAACCCGCGTCCGTGGACGCCCGCTGGCAAGAAAAACGTGGCCACGCCTGGTCGATCGCAGACCGCGAGGAGACTGATCCCGAGGGCGACCCGCGCTGGACGCGCATCCTGGGGGCACGTCCCAAGCTGCGCCCGCAACCCACCGCCTGCCTCACCTGCCATGCCGCGGCCGGCACGGCGCGCGCCTCCAGCTACTATGAAGCGCGCGACCGCAAGCCGCTAGGCTGCCCCGATTGCCACGAGCGCCAGGGAGATCTCCGCTCCGCCGTCTGCGAACAGTGCCATCGCGAGTACTACATCGTGGCTGGCCAGGCCGCATTCCCGGAAGGCCGCACCGCGGACCAGATCGAAGCTTTCTACGAGAGCCGCGGCACCGGCGACTGGATTCACGCCGGAACCGGGGCCGTCGTGCTCAAGGCGCAGCATCCCCAATTCGAAATGCACGCGCAAGGCCCGCACGCCCGCGCCGGCGTCGCCTGCGCCGATTGCCACATGCCGTTCGAGCGCCGCGGCGCGACTCGGATCACGGACCACCGGGCCACGCGCCCGCTCGAGAACATCGGACGGGCCTGCCTGTCCTGCCACGGCGAATCGGCCGGCGATCTGCTCGCGCGTGTCAAGGAGACGGAGGCGCGCACGCGGGCGCTCCTCTCGCGCGCCGAAGACGCGCTGGTCGCCGCGATCGACGCCATCGAGATCGCGCAGGCCGCCGGCGCCCGCCCCGCCGCCGCGCTCGAACTGCAAACCAAGGCACAATGGCGCCTCGACTTCGTCGCCGCCGACCGGTCCCTGGGCTTCCACGCCCCCCAAGAATCCGCCCGCCTCCTCGCCGAGGCCATCGACTACGCCCGTCAGGCCCAACTCGCAGCCGCGAGAAGTGCGATAAAATGAACTGGTTCGGGCCGTGGCGCAGCCTGGCTAGCGCGCTTGCTTGGGGTGCAAGAGGTCCCGAGTTCAAATCTCGGCGGCCCGACCAATATTTTCAATCAGTTACGTCGCCTTTTGCCGCCTCGCCGAAACCGCTGTAGATGATTTTGTAGCTGTGGAGAGCCTCAAGGATCAACAGCCGCGTTATCTGGGAAGGCGCGCCACTGTCTTGGGCGCAGGGGGTCGGCAGTTCGAATCTGCCCGCCCCGACCAATAGAATCAAGCAGATACGGACTATTCGGCCTGCCTTCCAAATCCCACAGTAGATAATTCTGTAGCTGTGGCGTTCCTCGCGGTTCAACAACGAGAGGGACCGTGAGTTTCGGCAGAAGAAGGTCCGACGTTCAAATCAGGGAGTCCGACCAGTCAAGGTTCCAAAGAAGTACCAGCTCACGATTCCTCACCCGTCCCATACGATTCAGGTGGCCCAGTGGTCAAGATCCGCATAGAATAGGGACGTTTGTGTCCTTGTGCTAGGACAGGCGGAGGCCCCATGGCGATTGAGTTCCAGAAGCACGAGAAGATCACTTTGCGGGAAGTCGGGCTGGACGAGAAATGGCTGCAGGAACAAATCACCAAGGACCCCTCAATACTGGGCCTCGGGGATTTGACTCTGCTGAGCAAGGAGCACAAGCAGAGTTCTGGTGGGCTGTCGGTCGCCACAATCGGATACAGAGAGGTCCTGGAGGTTCTGGGGCATGTTAAGCGCGCGGATTTAGGAGCGGATGTGGTCGCCTCGCCGGGTACGAGGGGCGCGCGGGGCGTGTTCCGACAGGCGAGAGACGGCATGAAGGGCGCACATAGACATCACGGGCGACACGTCGGCTGCTCGCCGCGGCCGGCTGGCGGCTCTGTCGCCTTCAGCTTAAGCCGCCGCTTTCCATGTGTACCGATGGTGGAGACCGCCGACGCGCGGCAGCGAAATCAGATCCGCCCCCGCCGGCCTCGGCTCAATTGCCCGGCCCGCCGGCGCGTCCTTGCCAAGCCCATCGTGGGTACGGTCCGTGTGGTAGTAGCCCATGTACTCGCGGGCCAGGCGCCGCACGTGCGCTTCGTCCAGCGCGATCACGTGATCGAAGCAATCCCGGCGCGCGCTGCCCACCCAGCGCTCCGCGACGCCATTTTGCCAGGGACTGCGCACGCTTGTTCGCACGGCCTTGATCCGGGACGAGCGCAGGAAATCGAGCACCTCCGGGCTGAACTTGGCGTCACGATCCAGGATGACGTAGCGGTGCCGGTCCGAATCCGCGAACGTCTCGCGAAGCTGCTGCGCGACCCACTCGGCGGTCGGGTGAGCGGTGACGTTGAAGTGCAGGATCTGGCGCCTTCCATGATCGATCGCGAAGAAGCAGTACAGCAGGCGGAAGGTGACGGTCGGCACAGTGAAGAAATCGATCGCGGCAATCGCCTCGCGATGGTTTCTCAGGAACGCGAGCCAGTTTTTGCCGGCGTCGCCGGGCCGCGGCAGCCTGCGCGTCAGGTAGCGCGACACGGTGCGTTCCGAAATGTCGAAGCCCAGCTTCAGCAATTCGCCGTGAATTCTGGGAGCGCCCCAGGAAGGATTCTCGCGCGCCATGCGCCGGACGATCTCGAACACGTCGATGCCGATCTTGCGTCCGCCGCCACGCGAGCGCAGGCGCCAGTAGAGCCGGAAGCCCGCGCGATGCCAGCCAACCACGGTCTCAGGCTTCACCAGGATGAGCGCTTCCATCCAGCGCGGCCAGATCCGCCGCAGCGCGATCCAGAACAGGCGGTCAACACCGCTGAGCCGCGGCCGTGGATGCTTCCGCTTGAGCACGGCGACCTGCTGGCGCAAGGCGAGAATCTCGAGACCAAGATCATGCCGTGTGCGAAGGAACGCGCGCAAGTAGGCGAGCAGCGTGAACATGCGGGTCTTCGAAGTGTAGTAGAAACGTAGCTGTCCAGGCCTTGGAGTTCCACAGGGTTCAACAGGTGGCGGGCGTCGTGAAGGCAGTTAGTGGCTTGAAGTCAGCACCGCATAACGGTGGGCACTTTGTCTCAAAAGCAAGCGCGCCCGCAGATTCTCGACGCCCGCTCCCTCCCGAGAAACCTTGCCGTGTCAGTGCTGTAGATGAAAACGTAGCTGTCGCGCGCACCCAAGTTCCACAGGGTTCCACAGGCTTCAATAGACTTCCACCAACCCATTGAGAATACAAGTAGTTGAAAATAGGCCACTTGGGGCGAATGGCATCCTGCGCTTGGGGTGCCTTTTACCATGCTTATAAGTGTCTTGTTTTCATACGCTTACATGGACCGCTTGCCTATTTGGGCATGACTTGTTTACAGTTGTCGCTACGGTCGGTGCCTATCACACTGAATCTAAGGGTGCTTTCAGGCAGGCGCCCCTCGGGCAGGACCACTTGCAATTGCGACAAGTGGTCCTCGTTGGTATTGGTCCAGATTCTCGGCATGCTGCGGGCTACGAATGTAGCTGGCGCGAGCCTCAAGGTCCAACAAGTGTTAGCGCCGACTTAAAAGAGCAGCACTTCCGCCGGTCTTGACGCCGCGGTGGGCGCCGGTTCCGGGGCCGGCGCACACGGGTGCGGCGTCGCCGCCGGCGACGAAGTCGGCG
>Ga0187860_1003601_pt1 | contig 12135 bp, 8 predicted proteins | sample June2016WEW_10_4_FD_132981 | JGI IMG/M metagenome (GOLD analysis project Ga0187860, IMG submission 132981) | Peatland microbial communities from SPRUCE experiment site at the Marcell Experimental Forest, Minnesota, USA - June2016WEW_10_40 | ecosystem: Environmental > Terrestrial > Soil > Wetlands... | reverse complement strand
CACGGTGACATGGCTCGGTCCGCCGAGCATCGGCGAGCCGCCCAGCACCCGCCGGAACGCCGGCGTGTCGACGAATTCGGCGGACGAAGCGTCGTTGAACGTGACCGTCGAATGCGCCGCGGTGGCGCGCGCCAGCGGCCGCCACTCTTCGCGCGCGGTTGCCGGCATGCCGCAATTGACGACGATGAGGTTCTGCCGCGGCGAAGAGAATTCGAACGACAGGCAGCCGGCGTGCGCCGCCAGACTCATTTCGAGCGGCGGCGCGCGGCCGCTATCCATGATCAGCACGCCGCCGCCGGCTTCCAGGCGTTGATAGCCGGAATAGGACGCGTTCGACAGCGGCGCGCCATGGGTTTCGTCATAGGCCAAGAGCGTCAGCAACAGCTCGGCCGGCGTCACCCCCATGCCGTTGAAATGCGCAAACGTTCCCTCGGAATGGCGGAAGAACCGCAGCATCGGCATCATGCGATCGATGGCGTTGAGCAGCGCCGGCGGCGGCGCGATGTTGCGCGAGGCGTAGACTTGGCGCAGCGGCAACAGTTCGAGCAACACCTCGATGATCACTCCCGGATCGCGGCTGACATGGCCGCCGTCGGGCAGGATCTCCGCCTCCAGTTCGCGCTTGAGCCGCTCGGTCGCGGACTTGATGTGGCGCGCTTGGCCGGCAATGCAGAGCGTCGCATAGGCGAGCGCGATGGTGGCCTGCAGGCGGGCGACGCCGCGGCGGGCATCGCCGGCGGTGGCGCGGAGATAACGCACCTGACGGACCAGGCTGCGCAGGAAGCGCCGATAGAAGCGCACATCGGCGTCTTGCAAGATGAGCGCCGCCTGGCTGAGCCAGGAGATGACGCGGCGCGACAGCACATCCGGGCGCCAGGCGAGCGGATGCCACGAGCCCTGCAAAGTGATCCATTCATCGATCAAGGCGCGGGCATTGGCGCGAGTGATGCCGGATTCGGCCGCGCGCAGGTGGCGCAACCAGCCGAAGCCCAACAGCGCGATCGCCCATTCCTCGGATGGCGGCGCCATTTCGAAAACCGAGCGCTCGTCACAGACCACGACCTTGCCGGCGAAGGCGAAGCGGCCGGAATAGATTTCGGCCGCCAGCGTAGCGTCGGCGGTGCGCAGGTCCTGCGGCGCGATCAGCAGCCGATCGGCCTTGAGAGCGGGCAGCGGCCAGCGCAGCAGCGGATGGCCGTTGAGCCGTCCGGCGAGCCGCCGCAGCCCGCCGCGCAGCAGCAGCCATGAAAGTTTCGCATGGTTCGCGATTGAAACGCGCGCCATTCCCGCGCTCGCCCCTCCCGGCGGAAGCCACAGGCTCCCGCCCATTCTCACCATAACGGAATGGTGCAGCGACGGCCAACGGACGGTTGTTTTTGTCGTAAACCCTATCGTTTTTCGAGCCGCGCGGCATAAAAACCGTCGAGACCCGCCAGCCGCGATTCGGCATCGGGAAAATGGCAGGGCAGCGTGCGCAGGTCGCCGTCTTTGCTGATGAACTCACCGCAGCCGAATACCTCGGCGGCGGCGATCGGGGCGCGCCGCATGCTCGGCTCGCGCGCCAAGAGGTCGGCGACGACGTGTTCGCCTTCCTCGGGCTCGAGCGAACAGGTGCAATAGACGAGCGTGCCGCCCGGTTTGGTCAGCGCCGCCGCGCGTTCGATCAAGCGGTGCTGCAAGGCGGCGAGATTGGCAATGTCCGCGGGACTTTTGAGCCACGGCACGTCGGGATGGCGGCGGATGGTTCCGGTCGAGGAGCACGGCGCGTCGAGCAACACCGCGTCGAACGGCTCGGCGGTCCATTCCGCGACGTCGGCGCTGACAAGTTCGGCTTGAAGCGACAGCCGAGCCAGGTTCTCGCGCACGCGGCCAAGCCGCGCGGGCGCGCGATCGACCGCGGTGACGCGGGCGCCGGCGGCCGCGAGCTGCGCGGTCTTGCCGCCCGGCGCCGCGCAGAGATCGGCGACGCGAAGCCCGCTCACGTCGCCGAATAGCCGCACCGGCAATGCCGCCGCCGCATCTTGCACCCACCACTCACCCTCGGCGAAACCCGGCAGCGCGGTGACAGCGCCATGCGCGATCATACGCACCGTGCCGGTCGGCAGCACGCGGCCGCCGAGCCGCGCGGCCCACAGCTCGGGATCGCTCTTCACCGTCAGATCGAGCGCCGGCTCCCGGCCATTGGCGGCGGCGATGGCCCGCGCGGTCGCCTCGCCGTAAGTCGCGACCCAGCGCGCCATCAGCCATTCCGGCGTGTCGAGCACGGCGGCGTCGAGCCCGGCCAGCCGCTCGGCGCCCTCGCGCGCGAGCCGCCGCAGCACGGCATTGACCAGGCCGGCATAGCGGGCGGCGCGGCGATCGGCCTGCGCCAGCCGGACCGCGAGATCGACGGCGGCGTGGTCGGGCACGTCGAGCAACAGGATCTGCGCCGCGCCGAGAAGGAGTGCGGTCTCGACCCGCGGCGCCTCCTTCGGCGGGCCGCGATCGAGCAGAAGGCCGATGAGATGGCGCAGCGAGCCGAGCCGGCGCAGCACGGCCGCGACCAGCGCCCGCGTCAGCGCGCGATCGCGCTCCGGCAGGCCGCTCAGTGCGGCGCGGGTGGCCGTGCTGTCGAGCTCGTCGTCGAGCGCGCGGCGGCGGTGCAGCACGCCATCGAGGATGTCGGCGGCGAGGCGCCGGGCGGCGAGGCCCGGCACGGCGTCAGCGTTGCCCGCATCGGTGGTTGAGGTTGGCGCGGCGTTCATGGAGGCCGTCTTGGCACGGATCGCCATCCTGGAGCGAGGGCCGCCTTGCAGTCGGGCGACGGTTGCGCCAAGTGAGGGCTATGTCGCCGCCCAATCGGAAACCGCCGAAGCCGCCCGCAAGCGATGGCGCGGAAAAACCCGCGACCAAGCAACGCCCGCGGAGCCCGGCAGCCGAACGCGCGCTCGCCGAGGCCGCCGCGCGCCGAGCCGCCAATGACCGCGCGCCACCCGATCGGCCGAAGGAAATCCGCGGCCGCGACGGCCCCGAACCGACGCGCTACGGCGACTGGGAGATCAAGGGTTTGACGTCGGATTTTTAGTGTGATCGCGAAAAGCGCGTGCGGCGGGTCTGTCGGCGCGGGAGGCGAAAAGAGATTGCGCGAAAGGCTGCCAAAATCCGTTGGCAGAGCTAGGCGGCTTCTCCTCCTTTCATCGCTTTTTTCGCGGCCTGTGCGATGAATCCAGAACGCGTAAAGCCGTGGGCGGCGGCGAAACGATCAATCTGCGCCAAAACATCCTCGGGCAGCGTGACGTTTACACGGACGGCTTTAGGAGCCTCCGTTTTGACCGCGATGAGGATGGCGACGCCGTCCCGGTTGTCAGGATCGGCCATGATGTCTTCGAGGCTGGATGGCTCGGGAATAGCTTCGCCGTCCGCTACGAGGCCCTCGATATGAAAGGCCAGAGCCTCTTCGGCCATGGCGCGCGCATCGTCCAAGGACGTGCCGGCGGTCGCCACCCCTGGAAAGTCGGGAAACGAGACGCCAAAGTCGCTGTCTGCCTCCTTTTGGATAAGACCGATATACTGGCGCATGGCTTACCTTAGCTTGAGGGTTTGAATAGTGTGTATATATACACACCATTATTTCTACATCATTTCTACTCGCTAAGTTCCGTTTTCCTGCCGACACTCCTAGAGTCTTTGACTTTATCCCCATCAAGTGAATATAATCATCCCCATCAAGTGAATATAATCCCACGCTCGCCGAGGCGATTATATCTCTTGCAAACCAGCCTCTAGGGCTAGTCCATCGGCAGCATTGCGAAAACGCTTTTTCGCATCTGTTCCGCAAGGTCAACAAGTTGCTTTTGTTGCGCCCTAAATTCGCCAGCGCGGTCCAGAAGGTCCACCGCGTTTTTAAGATCGGCTGGTTTATTCGGGATACGAACCGTAAGATTTTCAAACAGTGACTCATTAAAGCGATTCCGACTCGTTTTGGTCGAGCCGGTTGATTGCTTGTCAACAAGCTGTAGATATTGCGGGCTATTCAAACAATGGACAATGTAACGACAGAGTAGATCGCCGTTGGGTATTCCCGATTTTGCCTTGAAGGTTGGAAACTCGCCGGAGACGTAGCAGCCATCCTGTTCCGGCGGGACGATTGCGAATGAGCCACGGAAAGCAAAGAGGCGATTGTAAATAATCCACCCCGGTGAAACGCGATAAAGACTTTTGGCCTTGATCTCGCGGCCAGCGTTTTCCTCCCGAATAAAACTGCCATCGCCCCACCAACGTACACCGACCTGTTTGTAGACCTTGTCTGGCTCAACCTTCTCTTTCACCTCAACCTGTTCGAGGATGTCGCCGAGACGCATCGGTACAGTATCCAATGAACCTAAGACACCATCCGCCTTTGAAAGGGCAGCATATGCCTTTCCCGCCAGTTTTTGCGACGCATCGACGTTCTTTCGAACCACGCTAACGTCGGCCGCGCCACCGCCGACACCTTTCATATAAAATTCAGCGTCTAGGCGGTCTCCGATTTTCACGACCTGAGAAATAGAAATGCAGAGCAATGGGTTTATCCCTACGAAATGCGCGATAGTCGAGAAGGATGTCGGGGAGCACATTGCCGGGGATCGGCGCTCCGTTGGGCGCGTAACCCGTATTGCTCGCCACTGCTAGGAATGTAGATTCCTGTATTCCGTCATCCGGCTTTTCTTTCTTTTCCAAAAAAAGGATGCTTGTCTTTGCTCGCGCGCCATAGCCTTCGAACGTTTCTTTGTTCAGGCTCACCACACCTCGAATCCAAGCATTCTGTCGGATATAATCGCGGACGTATTTGGTGGACTTGTTGTTGAGTACACCGTCAATCATGACGGTAGCGACCCAACCTTTCGATTTCACAAGCTGCAAGCATCGCTCCACTGATAAGATCACCCGATCTTGCGAGTTGCGGCCCTGACCAAGCTCATATTGTTTCAGAACATCTGGATCATTTTCGAATGATCCGAATGGCGGATTCGTCAGGCAAAGGTCAAATTCCTCTTTGACGATCTTGCCTGGAATATCCTTAAACCCATCGTGCTTGAAAATGCCGGAACTGCCATCCCCATGCACCATCATATTCATCTTGCACGCTTGCGATGTCCTGTCCGTCCAGTCGCACCCGAACAGACAACGGTTCGACAATTCCTCTCGCCACCGCCCCTTTTCTTTATCGGAAAATTCCTGAAGCCTAATCTTGTCGCTCACCAATTCGAAGGCGTAAATCAGGAAGCCACCAGTTCCGCAGAATGGATCGACAACGCGATCGCCTATCTTGGGATCGATGGCCTCGACCATGAACTCGACAACATTGCGAGGCGTAAAATATTGACCCAAGCCGCCAGTAAATGTGTCGCCGAGAAAGTATTCGAACGCTTCGCCCTTCACGTCGAACGCGGTTAAGCTGAGATCATAATCTTCAAGCAATTGAACGATCTTTCGAAGCGTCCGGTCTTTTAGGTTTATCTCGGCATCTGGTGAAATCAGTTCCTTGTATCCGGGCGCGCTTTTCGCATCGGAAAATATTTTGCGGACCACGTTGACGCCGAGTTTCTCCATGCTGTCGTCAAATACCGTCAGCCGAAAGCGATTGCCCTTTGCGTTCTGCTTTTCCTCATAGAGTTTGCAGAACAGCACCTTCGACATTTCGTCGAAAGCCGCAGTTGGGTCTAATCCTTCATTGTTGCGAATTTCATTGTGGCACGACTTCAAGATATTCTTGAAGGTGCTCACATCATCGATAATGAAAAGTTCGTGCTTGGCTTCACGGCGGAGCGCCTCTTGAGCGTCGGCACTCAGCACGAACTTGAGAAGATCGCGATCCAGTTCGGCGCGTTTGGGTAGTTCTGAAAGACGAGTCTTGTCGAGGGTATGAAATACCTGAACTTGCGAGCCATTGGTGATAAGCGTGAGCGGCGCGATTTGCGGAAGCAATCGCGCGTAAGAAATCGCCTGCTCTTTGGCGCTCCGATTCAGCGTTTCGCTTGGTGCCTTGGTTTCGCAAACAAGCAATGGAGCCGTTTTTTTGGCGCTCGTATAGACAAGCACGTCGGCGAAGATCGTCTTCTTTTTCCTGCCTTCATGGACATCAATAGCGACATCGAAATCCATGTGCTCCTGTTTGTATCCGCGCTCCTTCAGGTAGGGGAGGAGGAATTTGACTTTGACATCCTCTTCGGACATGGCGCGCATCGATCACGGCCGACGCTGCTGGCGACCATTTTTCACAGGTTTTTTGGATGCCGCCGGCTTGTGCTTGGCCAGCGTCCGCAATGTTTCCTTGAAACGCTCATCGGATTCATCGGCACCGAGTTCGCGCGCGACCTTGCGGAAGGCTCTCACCTGATCGGCGGCAGAACGTGGCTTATCCCCGCTATCCCCATGAATTTGCTTGTGTTGCGGGTGTTTGCTCATACCAAGTCTTGTGGGCGACTCATGAATCAGTGATAAGCGAAGCACCCCATCGATTCGTCGGTGGGGTGCTCCCCTTTGTGGGGGGCGTGGTGAAACTGGTAAACACAGCGGACTTTAAATCCGCCGGCTGCCTGGCCTTGTGGGTTCGAGTCCCACCGCCCCTACACTGGAAGGCTCCGTCGTTTGCCCGGCGGGGCCTTCCGCCTTTTCAGCGTATCGCAATCGAATCGGCTGGTCGAATCTCGCATGAAGGGACTCGCTTGGCAACAATAACAATGGCATTGTTATTGGATAATTTGCAGTGGCGTAGGGCGTATGGCCAAGGCCGGTCGAAAGCAAAACAGGTCTGATCCAGAACAACTTACGATCTCCGTTTCAAAGGAGACGTATGCTTATCTTCAATACATGGCCATCAATGGGATCATCGGACCATCAGAATCGATCATCGCTGCCCATATTGTCACCCGCGAGATCGATAAGCTGAAAAGGTCCGATTACTTCAGCCGCCGCGTGCCGACGACTGGTTCCTAGCGGCGACCGCTCCGACGACGCCATGGGAAACCGGGAAGCGTGAGTTGTCGCCAGCGCCGATGACGGTTCGTGTCTATTTATGCCCGGTAGGTAAGTCGCTTTCCGATGACGCCCTGCAACGCTTTTGTCGCGCGCTCCGCATCCTCGATCCCAAGTGCCGAGCGGTTGTTGTAACGAAAATCGAACTCGGCAACGTAGCGGTGCAAATGCTTCTCACCGCAGTGCTGATAGACGCCTTTCATACCGCGCTTGAAAATCGAGTAGTAGCCTTCCAACGTGTTTGTATGCACGTCGCCGCGCACATACTCACCTATCGAATGGTCCACCATTTCGTGCTGATCGGGACCAAGCTTCCCGCGCCGATAGTAGCCCGCCGTATCCGTCATGAGACGGCTTTCCCGATGGACGTTCTGACGGATGATGCGTTCAACGTCAGTGCGGCTCACCGCATCAATGACAGTTGAGCGGATCGGGCCACCGCGCTCCACAAGGCTAACGACCGCCATCTTGTGACCGACGCCCGATTGAACGGGAAAGCCCTTCTTGTTCACGAAGAAGGTTTCGTCGGCTTCCACAATTTTCCCGCTGCCACCGATAGGCGTAAGCGAACCATCCCGCATGGCTTCACGGATGCGATGGCTCAAAAACCAAGCTGCCTTGTAGGTGATCCCCAAGACGCGGTGGAGTTGATGCGAGGAGCAACCCTTTTTCGAGCAGCAGAGCAGGTAGACCGCCTGGAGCATCTTATTGAGCGGGATACGACCATGCTCGAAAACTGTCCCGACTTTGACCGTGAATTGCTTCCGGCATTCCTTCTCGTTGCACTTCCATAGCCCGACCCGGGCTTGGCGCTTGCCGTCCTTCGCCCCGCCGCTGGTTTGCAGCTTGGTCGCCTTCCCGACGGTCCCGCAATGCGGGCAAACCGCCCCATCCGGCCATAGGGTCGCTTCGAGGTATTCAAAGGCCGCCGGCTCGCTATGGAAGGCCAATTTCGACAGTTTTGAGAGGGTAGTCATGGCTAATCTCCAATGAAATCAGCCTACTACATATCCTCGTGGTTTGCAAGAGATATAATCGCCCTCGCCGATTGATTCCTGATGCGATGCACTCACTGCGCGTGAAGCATGCGGCATCCGTCCTTTTCTGCTTTCGTACATGGGCGACGTGGCGGTGCGCTGGTCACAGCCGGAGTGATCTTTTCGCTGGGCGTCGCAGTCGGCGCGATCGTGCGGCCGTCGACGCTGCCGCAGAGCGCGACGTCGTTCGACACGGCGCGCGCGGCCGCCGCGAGCGACGCCGAGCCAGCGGCATCGGTCGGCACGAACTCGCACAAGTTCGACTTGCAGACCGTCTATCCAGCCGAGGTGGTGCGCATCATCGACGGCGACACGTTTCAGGCCCGCGTCCAGGTGTGGCCCGGTCTCAGCGTCGACACCAAGGTGCGGCTGCGCGGCATCGACGCGCCAGAGCTGCACGCCCGCTGCGCCGACGAGTACGCCAAAGCGCAAGCCGCGCGCGCCGCGCTGGAAACCATCCTGGCGGCTGGCGGGGTGACGATTTCGCGGGTCGGGATCGACAAATATGGCGGGCGCGTCGATGCCGCCGTCGCCACCCGCGACGCCGCCGATGTTTCCGCGGCGCTGCTCAATGGCGGCTGGGCCCGCAGCTACGATCGCGGAAGGCGCGGGAGTTGGTGCTGATTACTGGACAACCACCGGAGTGCCGACACTGACGCGGCCAATGAGGTCGCTGACGTCTTCGTTGAACATGCGGATGCAGCCGTACGACACGAAATGGCCGATCGAACTCGGCTGGTTGGTGCCGTGGATGGCGTAATTGGTGCCGGCGAGCGTCATCGCTGCGACACCCATCGGATTATGCGGCGAGCCGCCGGGGATCAGGTCCGGCAGCGACGGCTTGTCGTGTTTGATTTCCGGCGGCGGCGCCCAGGCCGGGCGGATGTACTTGCCGCTGATCTGCGACGTCCCCGACCATTGCTTGCCGGCGCGGCCGACGCCGACCGGATAGCGGATCGCTTCGCCGCGGCCGAGCACATAATAAAGATGCCGCTCGCCGGTGCGCACGACAATGGTCCCCGGCGCAAAGTCGCCGCTCATCGTCACCACGTCGCCGTGCGCATGCGCCGGTCGCGGCGCGAGCGCGAACGCGCCGGCGATGGCCGCGAGTGCGGCCCAAACCAGAATTTTCGCTGGCATTGTCGAAGTCCCCACCCCGAAACACCCCAATGACCGTTCCGCCGGGTCACGGCCGCGAACGATCTTAATGGAAACGGCCGCGCGGCTCAGCATCGCGCGTGCAACACGGTAAAGTTTGCATAAATTTTTGCCGTCACCCTGAGGCGCGAGCGTAGCGAGCCAACCAAGTCGGCTGTTGCCGACTTGGGCATTTTAAATCCGAAATCGGATAAACCGATTTCGGTTAGGGCGACGGCTGGGACGTTCGGGGCCGCATCCTTCAAGGCTCGCCTTTGGCGAGCGCCTCAGGATGACGGTGAACTTTCGTCCGCGCTACGCGCTCTTCTTGTTCTGCCGATTATCCACGAGGTCGTCGACCACGGCCGGGTCGGCGAGCGTCGACGTGTCGCCGAGGTTGCCGTATTCGTCCTCGGCGATCTTGCGCAGGATGCGGCGCATGATTTTTCCGGAGCGCGTTTTCGGCAGGTTCGGCGCGAACTGGATGAGGTCGGGCGAGGCGATCGGCCCGATCTCCGTGCGCACCCAGCCGGTGAGTTCCTTGCGTAAGTTCTCGCTCGGCTCTTCGCCGGCCATCAGCGTGACATAGGCGTAGATGCCCTGGCCCTTGATGTCGTGCGGATAGCCGACCACGGCGGCCTCCGATACTTTCGGGTGCGCGACCAGCGCCGACTCGACCTCGGCGGTGCCGAGGCGATGACCGGCGACGTTGATCACGTCGTCGACGCGGCCGGTGATCCAGTAATAGCCGTCGGCGTCGCGGCGGCAGCCGTCGCTGGTGAAATATTTGCCGGGATAGGCGCTGAAATAGGTGTCGACGAAGCGCTGATGGTCGCCATAGACCGTGCGCATCATTCCTGGCCAGGAATCGGCGATGCAGAGGTTGCCGCGCGCTGGCCCCTCCAGCACCTTGCCTTCGGCATCGACGATCTCCGGGACGACGCCGAAGAACGGCAGCGTCGCCGAGCCGGGTTTAAGCCGCATCGCGCCCGGCAGCGGCGTGATGAGGATGCCGCCGGTTTCCGTCTGCCACCAGGTGTCGACGATCGGGCAGCGGCCGTCGCCGACCACGCGGTGATACCATTCCCATGCTTCCGGATTGATCGGCTCGCCGACCGTGCCGAGGAGACGCAAGGATGCGCGGGAGGTCTTCTTCACCGGCGCATCGCCCGACTGCATCAGCGCGCGGATTGCCGTCGGCGCGGTGTAGATGGTGTTGACTTGGTGCTTGTCGACCACCTCCCAGAAGCGCGACGCGGTCGGATAGTTGGGCACGCCCTCGAACATCAATGTGGTGGCGCCGTTCGCCAGCGGCCCGTAGACGATGTAGCTGTGGCCGGTGACCCAGCCGACATCGGCGGTGCACCAGTAGATGTCGCCGTCGTGATAATCGAACACGTACTGGTGCGTCATGGCGACATAGACCAGATAGCCGCCGGTCGTGTGCAGCACGCCTTTCGGCTTTCCGGTCGAGCCCGAGGTGTAAAGGATGAATAGCGGGTCCTCGGCGTTCATCTCCGCGCATGGACATTCGGCCGTCACCATGTCCGCGGCCTCGTCGTACCAGACATCGCGCCCGGGCAGCATATCGACCGCCGCGCCGGTGCGCCTGACCACGATGACGTGGTCGACGCCGCCGGCCTTGGCGATTGCCGCGTCGGTATTGGCCTTGAGCGGCACCTTGCGGCCGCCGCGCAAGCCTTCGTCGGCGGTGATGACGACGTTGGACTTGCAGTCCTCGATGCGGCCGGCGAGCGAATCCGGCGAGAAGCCGCCAAACACCACGGAATGAATTGCGCCGATGCGCGCGCAGGCGAGGATGGCGTAGGCCATTTCCGGGATCATCGGCAGGTAGATGGTGACGCGGTCGCCCTTGGCGACGTTGCGGTTGCGTAGCACATTGGCGAAGCGGCAGACGTGATCGTGCAGCTCCTTGTAGGTGATGTGCTTTGAATCTTTCGGATTGTCGCCTTCCCAGATGATGGCGACTTGGTTGCCGCGGGTGTGCAGATGCCGGTCGATGCAGTTATAGGCGGCGTTGGTCGTGCCGTCCTCGAACCATTTGATCGAGACGTGATGCGGATCGAAGGACGAGTTCTTGACCTTGGTGAAGTGCTTGTACCAGTGGATGCGCCTTCCCTGTTCCGCCCAGAAGCCGTTGGGATCGGCGAGCGAGCGCTCATACATTTTTTTGTATTCGGCTTCGTTGATGTAGGCGCGCTTCGTCCACTCGGCGGGAATCTCGTAAATCTTCTCCGACATCTCGTCCTCCAGGCGCACACGGCCCGACGCGGGCTGGCCTAGAGCGCAATCGCTTCAGACTGAATCGATTGGCGCTCTAATATCTTGGTGGAGCATGATCTTTTCGGAAAACCGGCCTCCACTTTTCCGGATCATGCTCTCATACCGACCGAAATCAATGTTCACCTATAGCCCGTCACCCTGAGGTGGTACCTCCGACTTTGGTCGGGGGAGCCTCAAAAGGCACCCAAGTCGGCTGTTGCCGACTTGGGTACTAAATCTTCCGAAATCGGGTAAACCCGATTTCGGTGGCTGCCACGGCATTATGCGACGGTGGCGCGACGAGCGACAAGTCCGTATCCGGGCTCCTCCGGCCGGGCGGGTCATGCCTATCGCTGAAGGTCAGGCCTTCGCGCCGCCCATCTTGCAGACGAGCTTCCATTCCTCGGCCGTTACCGGCTGCACCGAGAGGCGGGCGTATTTCACCAGCGCCATGTCTTTCAGCTTCGGCTCCGCTTTGATCGCGGCGAGCGTTACCGGCTTCGGCAACGGGTCGACCGCCGCCGTGGTCACGGCGACCCAAGGCTCGCCCTGTCCGGCGGTCGGGTCGGGATAGGCCTCGCGGATTATTTCGCCGATGCCGACCACCTGCTTCTCGGCGCCGGTGTGATAGAAGAAGAACGTCTCGCCCTTCTTCATCTCCTTGAGATGGCGCCGCGCGGTG
>Ga0187860_1003596_pt1 | contig 12142 bp, 8 predicted proteins | sample June2016WEW_10_4_FD_132981 | JGI IMG/M metagenome (GOLD analysis project Ga0187860, IMG submission 132981) | Peatland microbial communities from SPRUCE experiment site at the Marcell Experimental Forest, Minnesota, USA - June2016WEW_10_40 | ecosystem: Environmental > Terrestrial > Soil > Wetlands... | reverse complement strand
CATGTGCCCCAGCCAGGGCACCATGGACATCTTCGTCGAGCCGGTGCTGCCGCGGCCGCAAGTGGTCATCTGCGGCTCGAGCCCGGTTGCCGTCGCCGTCGCCGATCTGGCCAAGCGCACCGGATTTGCCGTCACTGTATGCGCGCCGGCGGCCGAGCAGCCGGCTTTCGGCGATGCCGACCGCCGCATCGAAGGCTACGCGCTGCCGGTCGACGAAGCAGCCTCCCGCTACGTTGTGGTCTCGACGCAAGGCCGCGGCGACGAAGCCGCCTTGCTGGCGGCGCTCGCGGTCGACGTCGATTACGTCGCCTTCGTCGGCAGCCGCAAGAAGGCCGAAGCGCTCAAGGCGACGCTGGCCAAGCGCGGCGTTCCCGCCGAGCGCCTGGCGAAGCTCAAGGCTCCCGCCGGCCTCGATCTCGGCGCCATCACGCCGGACGAAATCGCGATCTCGATTCTTGCGGAAATCGTCGCGGTGCGGCGCAGCACGCACTCACGCGGCGCCGCTCCGCCGGCGTTGTGAACTTTTATTGCTTCGATTTCGGGTTGGCCTCACTGCGGCCTCCCATTTCGGGCATTGGTGGAATATTTCGGCCGTTTTGGTTGGTAATCAGAAAAAATTATTATTTTGTCTGCGGCTTTGCTTGACTAATGTGGAAGATTATACTCCATAGCGGTCCGGTCACTGCCCCCCTGAATCGCCGCGCCTTGTAACCGTGAGGTCCCTCTCATGTCTAAACATCCAGAGACACTCGCTCTTCACGCCGGCTGGCGTGCGGATCCGACGACCGGCGCCGTTGCCGTGCCGATCTATCAGACAACGTCGTATCAGTTCCGCGACACCGCTCACGCCGAGAACCTGTTCGCGCTCAAGGAACTTGGCAATATCTATACGCGCATCATGAATCCGACCAACGACGTGCTAGAGAAGCGCATTGCGGCGCTCGAGGGTGGCGTTGGCGCGTTAGCGCTGTCGTCCGGTCAGGCGGCTTCGGCGTTCGCGCTCCAAAATCTGGCGCGCGCCGGCGACAACGTCGTCTCTTCGACCGATCTCTATGGCGGCACCTGGAATTTGTTCGCCAATACGCTGAAGGATCAGGGCATCGAAGTCCGCTTCGTCGATCCGATCGATCCTCACAATTTCCGCCGCGCGACCGACGAGCGCACCCGCGCCTATTACGCCGAGTCCTTGCCCAATCCGAAGCTGACGGTGTTTCCTGTGGCCGAAGTCGCCGAGATCGGCCGCGCGCTCGGCATTCCGCTCATCGTCGATAATACGGCGTCGCCGATCCTGCTGCGCCCGTTCGATCATGGCGCGGCTATAGTCGTTTATTCGACGACAAAATATATCGGCGGTCACGGCAATTCGATCGGAGGGCTGTTGGTCGACAGCGGTACCTTCGATTGGGCCGCGTATCCGCAGCGGCAGCCGGCGCTCAACACGCCCGATCCGAGCTATCACGGGGCGGTCTGGACCGAAGCGGTCAAGCCGCTCGGTCCCATCGCCTACATCATCAAGGCCCGCGTCACGCTGTTGCGCGATCTCGGTTCAGCGCTATCGCCTTTCAACGCATTCTTGACCCTGCAAGGTTTGGAAACACTGGCGCTGCGCATCGCCAAGCACTCCGAGAATGCACAGCACGTGGTGGAATTCCTCAAGAAGCGGCCGGAAGTCGTGCGCGTCATCCATCCGTCGGTGCAGACCGGCGTGCACCGCGAGCGGGCGAACCGCTATCTCAAGGGCGGCCTTGGCGGCTTGGTGGGCTTTGAGCTGGCCGGCGGCAAGGAAGCCGGCCGCCGTTTCATCGACGCGCTGGAGCTATTCTATCACGTCGCCAATATCGGCGACGCGCGCAGCCTGGCGATTCACCCCGCAACCACCACGCACTCACAGCTCAACCCGCACGAGCTGGACGCAACCGGCGTAACTGACGGCTATGTGCGTCTCTCCGTCGGTATCGAGCATATCGACGACATCATCGCCGATATCGAGCGCGGCCTGGCGGCGGCGGCGGGGAAGGTCGCGAAGGCGGCGTAACGTCATTGCGAGGAGCCACGGGCCGACCACTTCGGCCGGACCCGTTGGCTCGCAATGACCTCTAAAACGCGCCGGCGGAAAAATTCAGCCGCTGCGTGACATCGTAGCTTTGCTTGGCAACCGGGTAGGCATAATCGACCCGCAGCGCGCCGAACGGCGAGTCCCAGATCAAGCTCCCCCCGACCGAAGCGCGGATCGCGCGCGAATTGGCGATCTGCTGCGACGGCGACAACGAGGCGAGGCTCGCGGCGCTGGATGCGTTGGTCGCCCACAGACTGCCGGCGTCGGAGAATAGCGCGACTTTCAGCTGGGCGTCCGCCGAGACGAGCGGCATCGGCGCCTGCAGCTCGGCGGAGGTGGTCCAGTAGATATTGCCGCCGATATTGTCCTGGGTGGTGCCCGGGGTGATGTCGCGCGGCCCGAAGCCGTTGGGCGCAAAGCCGCGTACGAGTTGCGGCCCGCCAAAGAAGCCGTCGAGCAGCGGCAGTTGCTGGCCGCCCCAGGGCGTCACGTAACCGCCCTGCGCCCGTACCATGCCGACCACGTCGCCGACGATCTCATGGTAATAGCGAACGTCATCGGTGGTGCGGGCGAATTTGGCGGCGCCGCCCAGGCCGGCAAAGTCATTGTTGAACTGGGCGCGAATTCCATCGGTCGGGCTCTTCGGATTATCGAGCGTCGAATAGGTGACGCCGGTGCCGACGGAAGACACCCACATCGGTCCGGTCTGCGCCGCCTGTTGAATCGGAAGCGAGGCCGTTCCCACAGAGGGAACCAGCGTCAAGCCTTGATTGTAGATCGCGTAGTTCCACTGCATGCCGAGCTGGTCGTTCAACGGCGTGCCGACCGCAACCTTGGCGCCGTAGAACGTGCTGTCATAGGATTGATAGCTGCTGGCGAATGTCTCCTTGCCGAACAGGTCGACGCCGAGCGAAAGCCGTGGTCCGAGCGCGTAGGGGTCGGTGAAGGAAAGATCGAAGCCCTTGGCATATTCGCCGTAAGTCAGCGACGCTTTGGCGATGTCGCCGGTGCCGAGGAAATTCTTGTCGCCGATGGAGATGGTCGCCTCCGGGCCGTCGGCGGAGGAGTAGCCGCCCATGATCGAAAAGCTTCCGGTCTTGTCTTCCTCGACCGCGACATCGAGCACGACGCGGTCCGGCGCCGAGCCCGGCTGGGTGTTGATCTTGACCGACTTGAAATAGCCGAGCCCTTGCAAGCGGCGCTCGGCGCGGTCGGTCAACGCCCGATTATAAGCATCGCCTTCGCCGAAATCGAATTCGCGGCGGATCACGGCGTCGCGCGTTCGCGTGTTGCCGTGAATGTCGATGCGTTCCACGTAGAGGCGCTTGCCGTCGTCGACGATGTAGACAAGATTGATCAAGCCGCGTGCGGGCAGGCGTTCGCTGTGCGCCACAACGGTTGCGAACGGCTTGCCGCTTTTGGCGAGCCCGATCGTGACCGCGTCGACGGTCTTGCTCACGGCGTCGGCGTCGTAAATCTCGCCGGGCTGCGTGTACAGGTAGCGCCGCAACGCCGCCGCGTCGATGGGTGTCGCGCCGGATTCGATATCCACTCTGCCGAGCCGATATTGCCGGCCTTCCTCGATCACGAACGTCACTACGACGCCCTTCTTGTCGGCGTCGTAGGTCGAAGCCGAGCGCACGCGGGCATCGGCGTAGCCATGCGCGCGGTAGAAGCGGCGGATGAGGTCGGGATCGCCTTCGATGCGGTCGGCGTCGTAGCCGTTGTTGTCGAGCAGAAGGCTGAGGAAATTCGTCGTGCCCGTCTTGATCACGCCCTCGAGCTTGTTTTGCGGAAAGGCGTTGTTGCCGGCGAAGCGGAATTCCTTGACCGCGAGCTTGTCGCCTTCCTTGATCTCGAAGACAAGATTGACGCGATCGTGCCGGGCATCGATCGTCTTCGGCTCGACCCGCGCGTCGAAATAGCCGCGCTGGCGGTAAAGCGCGATGATGTGCTCGACATCGCCGTGGACGATGGCGCGCGACAGCGGCCCGCCGTCTTTCGACTGCAGCGCCTTCTTGAGGTCTTCGTCCTTGATCTTCTTGTTGCCCTCGAAAGCGAGCCGCGCGATGGTCGGATTTTCGGCGACCGTCACCAAGACGCGATCGCCGGCCTGCGAAATCTTCACGTCTTGGAAAAGGCCGGTGGCGTACAGGCTTTTCAGCGCCGCATCGCGCGCGCCGGCGTCGAGCTGGCCGTCAGCCCCGGCGTGAAAATGCGAGCGGATCATTTCCGCATCGACGTGCCGATTGCCGGCGACCACGACCGTGGAAGCGAGCGTTGCCGCGCCCGCGCGCGGGCACGCGGCAATGGCGAGAAATCCACAAAGCAGCAGGAGAGAAAAGCAGCTATCACCCGGCCATACATACCGGAGCTCCGCGACCGAACAGCCACACGCATCACAATCGACTGCCGGGGCGGAAGCGTGACCGATTGTGTCGAAATCTGAGGAATAGTTGGGGCGCGAAGTCGCGCCTCGATTTGCGGTTCTCAAGGATCAGATGGGCTCGATCCGCTTCGGCGACGATCGATGCCGCAGAACAGGTCGGTTCTCGACACAATGGTTGACGCGCGCCAGGTAGGGCTCGCCCGCGCGACGCTTCGACCTGGCGCGTTCGAATTTTACGGCTTTGAAACGCCGTATTGAAGAACCTGGACCTTCTCTATCGTCACCAGGCCGCTCGTCATCATTTCATCCAGCACGGGAAGAAACGCATCGATCTTTGCCTGCGAATCGACAATCTCAACCACGACCGGCAGATCCTGAGAAAGGCGCAGAATCTTGGTGGTATGAATGTGGCTGGAATGCCCGAAGCCGACGTGACCTCGCAGCACCGTGGCGCCGCCAAGGTGCATTTCTCGGGCCTTCAGGACTATTGCCTCGTGGAGAGGCAGATGGCGGAATTTGTCGTCTTCGCCGAAGAAGATGCGGAGCAAGATGGCGTCGCGCGGAATTTGCATGGTTAGGTCCATTTCATCGAGTTGATCATACTCGCAAGCAGGAATCCCGCCCACACGGCGATCAGGCAGAGTGCCACCGATAGGCCGACATTGGCACCGGCGCGAACCCATTCCCCATCATTCATGAGGTTCAGCGTCTGCAGGCTAAATGAAGAGAACGTCGTATAGCCGCCGCAAATGCCGGTCATCACGAACTGGCGCGCGGTCGAGCCGACATAGACTCGTCCATCGGGACCGGTGAGCGCGGCAAAGAACCCGATGATGAAGGAGCCGGTCACGTTGATAATGAGCGTGCCCCAGGGGAAGGTCTCGCCGATCAGCCGCGCCGCCACGCCGGATATAAAGTAACGGCCGGTCGTCCCGAGGGCGCCGCCGACGGCGACCCAAATATATTGTCCCATTGAGTCTTTGATCTCCACCACTGACAATTGAGGATGACGCCATGGCTCCCGGTTCTCACAACAAGAGCCTCACATTGCGTTCCTCGGCATCGTTTCAATTGACTCGCTCGACATTCTATTTCGCGCGCATTTCAGAACTCCCGGCATTCAGTAGAGTACCAGTGCGAGAATGACGAGGAACGCGACGGTCAGGTTTGTCCCATCCACGATCCGATCCAACGAAATGCTGTTTTGGCCGGCGAGTGGTTAAAACACCCCTACACCAATCATCAGGACGAACAACAGCGCTATCAGGACGTAGGCGGCATAGGCGTTCACGTGCCCAACTTGCATCCGTCGCGTCTGGACCGCGAGACTGCGCAAGATGTTGATCGGCGGTTGAAGAACGAAGCGGTCGATGACATGCACTTCAGTGTACTCGCGTTTGATTGCGGTGCGGAAGTGAACAGCGACGGCCTCGGTACTTTCCTCGCTGGCGGCCGGATGCAGGAGCGCAGCGAAGATGACCCGAACCGGATTGGAAAATCCGGTCGCGGTATAGGTGGACCCGGGCGAAAGATGGCGTAACCCGCCATCCCAGACCGCGCCGCGCGCGAGCCTGCGGTATCGGGTGAGCAGGCCGAATGCGGCGTAAATCACCACAATGATGCCGGCCAGTGCGACCAGCATGTAGGATGTCGACATCGCAAACACGACGGGATTGCGCTCCTCGCCGCGATGCAGCACGACAAGGCCGCGCCCAGGTAGGACGCCACGACCGACCTCGGCGCCGAGGTCGTGGAATTCGGACATAAACGCCGCCGGAAGCTGGTCTCGTTGCTGCGCGTCCGTACTGAAGAAGGGCGGCACCAGCGCGGCGGTGGCGCTCGCGTGCGCGAGCGGTGCGGCCGCACGATCGATCATCGGGATGACGTAAGTCGGCAACACTCCCAGCAGCAAGCACAAAGCCGCCAGAATCGCCAGCGACGTCCGGGTGCCGACATTGGACTCAGTCGCCGCTGCGGCGCCCGGCGAACGCGACATGCCGAGGAACCCCATGGCGAACACCTTCACGAAGCAGGTGACGGCAAGTCCTGCGGTCAACGCCAAAAGGGCGCCGCAAACCGCGAACACGATCTTGATGGGCGTCGATGCCAGGACGGCCGAGCGCAGCACCGTCTGCAGCGTCAGCCACTCACTGACAAAGCCGTTGAACGGCGGCAGCGCTGCAATCGACAACACGCCAACCAGGAAGAAAGCGCCGGTCCAGGGCATGTTGCGAATGATGCCGCCAAGGCGATCGAGATCACGGGTGCCGGCTCCGGCTTCGACCGCACCGGTGCCGATGAAGAGCAACGCCTTGTACACCGAATGATTGGCGAGATGGTACAACGCCGCGATCAGGGCAATGGCCCCGACAACTTGGTGTCCCGTTGCGATGAAGACCATTGCGGCACCGATGCCCGCTGTGATGATCCCCATGTTCTCGATGGTGCTGTGTGCGAGCAGCCGCTTCATCTCGCCCTGAATGGTCGCGTAAAGGATGCCGATCAGCGCCGAGAGGCTGCCGATCACCAAAACGACAAGTCCCGGAGCGGCCCCGAGCGTAGGCGCAAGGTCGAGATTGACTCGGACGATGCCGTAGATCCCCAAATTGACGATGACTGCCGAAAGCAGCGCGGAAATATTGGTCGGCGCCACCGGATGGGCGAGCGGCAGCCAGCTGTTGACGGGAACGAGCCCGGCCTTCACCGCGAAGCCGAAGAACGACAGCAAGAAGACGGCTAAGCGGAGCGCATCGGGTACGGCAGGCGCGGCGGATCGCAAACCGGAAAAGCTAAGCCCGCCCGCGGTTCCGGCAAGCATGATAAACGCGATCGCCACCGCGATGGTGCCTGCCTCGCTCATCGCCAGCATGACATAGGCGGCTCTAGAACTGTCGGCACGCTCGAATTCGTAGGTGACGAGGAGATAGCTCGCGATCGACATCAATTCCCACGCTACCAGGAAGGAAATCGCATCGTCGGCAATCAGCACCAGCACGATTGAAGCGAACAGGGCGTGGTAAAGGACGCTGAAATAGCGAAGGCTATAGTGGTCGAGGTATTTCTTAAGGTAGGCGCCGGAATAGAGTGACACCGGGAGATAGACCAGGCCGGTGACCAAGAGAAAGAACGCGGAGAGTCGATCGGTCCCGAGAGCGAGAGTTCCTAGCGTGAGCACCGGCCATAACGCGGTGTGAAATTCGGCATCGGATACCAAGAGCATCGCGCTCTCGATCAAAATGATCAGCGCCGCCAGCGAGCCCACTGCCGCGAGCAGAATTGGTAACCATCGTTGCGAGACCACGAATGTGAGGACCGCTCCCGCGGCACACAAGATGAAGAATGCGAGAAGGAGCTGCCCGGTCGTGCTCATGCGCGCTCCGTCGCTGCCGGCGGCGCGGGGGAAATCAATGCCGCAGGCGGTTTTCTCTGCACCGCCAGAAGCAGCCCGTGCAGAATCGCCAAGGGCGGCGGCGGGCACCCCGGCACGATCACGTCGACCGGAATGATCTCGGCAGCGCCGCCTGCGGCGGCAAAGCTCGGGCCGAAAATACCGCCGGATGCGGCGCAAGCGCCGATGGCGACGACCCGCTTCGGCGCCGGCATCGCCTCGTAGGTCTTGCGCAGCGGTAGCCGCATGGCATCCGAAACGGGTCCGGCAACCAGCAGAACATCGGCATTGCGTGGCGTCGGGGTGATGAAAAATCCTAGACGGTGCATGTTGTAATAGGGATTATTGATCTGTCGCGCCTCGCTCATGCAGGCGCCGCAGGCGCCGGCGTCAACGAAGCGGACGTGCAGCGAACGGCCGAACAAGCCTGCGAGCATGCGCAGCGCCGGCTCATCGGTGTTTGCCGCCCATTCGAAGCCCGGCTGCCATGTCGCCGCCTCGTCGACGTCGCGCTGGCAGCGGAAGCAATGGATGCACCGGCCGTGATCGATCGTGATCCCGCCGCTCTCGCGCGCTATGGCCTCGGTGGGGCAGCGTGCGACGAGTTGGTCTGCCGCCGCCGCCGATTTCAAGCTTGTTCCAATTGGGCGACCGGGTGAAATGCCCGGCGCGTCATCGCGCCGGCTGGGATAGCCGCTGCTCTTGATGCCTGTGCGCAGCCCTTTGAGCACCCAGTTCGCCATCGCACACCCCTATCGATCGCACTCGGCGTTCGACAACCCGAAGCTCGCAAGAATGATCGGAAAGTCTTGAAATGCAAAATTCTCCGCCGCGAGGTGGAAACCGTGCCAATTCGTGAACGACGGCGGCGTCACTCTATAGCGTGTCACCATCCCGCCTTCGTCGAGCCGCAGCCAGTGGAAGGCTGCACCGAGCGGCGCCTCTACCGCCGCAAGCGCGGCTCCGGCACGCAGCTGAATTTGATCCAGGCGGACCGGCCCCGGAGGCGGCGACGAAGCGACGTTACGGATGATGGCGGCCGATTGCTCCGCCTCATGGAACAGAATTCGCAGGCGGGCATAGCCGTCGCCTTCCTGCTCAATTGGAACGGAGAAATCCATCGAATCGTAGGCAGCGTACGGGAGCAGCTTGCGGATGTCGCGCGCCACACCCGAGGCGCGCGCGATCGGCCCGACCAAACCGTAGGAGCGCGCAGATTCCTTGGCCACGATCCCGACCTCTTCGAGGCGGTCTAGGAAGCTCGATGAATAGCGCAGCATCTGAAAAAGATCGCGCAATCTCTCGGCATTTCCAGCGACAGCGCCGGCCATATGCCGGCAGTCTGCCTCGGAAAGATCACAAGCAACGCCGCTCGGAATGACCGATCCAAACAAATAACGGTGACCGGTAACCTCGCAGCTCAAACGCAGCAGGTCTTCCTCGATGAGGGCGGCTTGGCTGGTCGCGATAACCAACGCTGTCGAGTTGCAGATGCCGGTTATTGCCGCTGCGTGGCTGCGCAGCCGTTCGAGCTCGGCAAAGACCGTGCGCAATGCCCGCGCCCGCGGCGACGGCTCGATGCCGCAGATCGCTTCCACGGCTTGGCAGAACGCCAGGCCGTGGGCGAATGCGGCGGTGCCGGAGAAACGCTCGGCGAGCAAAAGGGCGCGGTCGGCGGCTTGTCCTTCCGCGATCTTCTCGACGCCGCGATATTTGTAGAAAAAGCGGGGAATGGTACGGATGACGTCCTCACCCACGGTTTCGAGCAGAAAGTGGGCTGACTCCGCGAAGTCGGAAAACACCGGCCCGATCGGCATTGTGAATGCGCCGGGGGCCGTCACGACAGTCGGCGGTTCCCATTTTGGCTCGACGGCTCTGGGCTCAAACCGCTCCATAGCGTTGAAGCTGCGCCGCATCGGATTGATGCCTTCCGGCCAGTCTTCGTGCAGGACGAATTCACCGAGCCGCGGATGACCCTCGAACCTGAGTCCGAACAAATCCTCCGCCTCGCGTTCGTGCCAGTCGAACGAAGGACCATGGACTAAGCCAACGGCGGATGGAATGGTCGATACATCCGCATCGAGTTGCAGCTCGACGTGGACCCAAGGCGAAGCGGCATCCTTGTAGAAGACATAGATGAGCGACCAGCCGGGCCGCGTTGTTTGCTCGACGATCAGCGTCGCGAACGCGAAATCGAGATCCCGCGTCAGCCATTGGCAAACCTGGGTCAAGTGATGGAGGCTGCACTGGAGACGACAGAGGCGCGTAGCTTCGTCGCAGGTAGCGATGACCTCTCCGTTCCATAGACTTCGACAGAGCTCCGCAAGGCTTGCTAAACCGTCCAGGTCTTCGTCGATGCGATCGAGCATGGCCATTGAGCTCGCTCAGCCTCCCATCGCACTCGCCGCCGCTTTGAGTAGATCCTGTAGCGGCGCAGGGACATAAATTCCGATCAGCAGCAGGGGAACGGCGGCGAGCGCGAGCGTCAACTTGCACGAACGCGGCAAGGTCAATGCCTGCACGTCGTGTTCCGGCGTGCCGAACGCCATCCGGTTCACATGAACCATCACGGCGCAAAACGCGACCACGACGAGGAACGCCAAAAGCCCGACGACAATGTATTGGCCGGTGGCCAATCCCGCTTTCAGAATCACGAATTCACTGACGAACACGGCGAACGGCGGCGCTCCGGCGATGGCAAAGCCGCCGGCGAGCAGTGCGATCGCAGCAAGCGGCGACGACCGGACAAGACCGCGAACAGACGCGATTTCCTGCGTACCGACGCCGAGCACGGTCACGCCGGCCGCGAAGAAACAGAACGACTTGGCGATCGCATGTCCCGTCATCTGGTACGCGGCGCCGAGATGGGCGTCGGCGCCGCCGAGCCCGGCGGCGACCAGGATGATGCCCATATGTTCCACGGTCGAGAAGGCGAACATCCGCTTGAAGTCGCGGACGTAGATCAGGAGCAGGGTCGCGATGGTAACCGACAGCAAGCCAAAGCCTACGAACCAGGGCCGCGCGTCGAGCCCTGGCGCACCGCCGACAACGGGAAACAGCCGCAGGATGACATAAAGCACCGTCGTCGTTTCGACGCCGGATAGCAGCGCGCAGATCGAGGCGGGCGCCTGGCTATGAGCGTCCGGTAGCCAGGTGTGCATCGGAACGAGTCCGACCTTGGTCCCGAAACCGACCAGGATGAACAGGAAGGCCGACCATAGCAGCGCGGGCGGCATGCGCGGCGCCGCCTCGACGAGTCCCACCCATGTGAACGGTTCCAAGCCGGCGACGCGCGACCCCCAATAGAGTACGAGAAAGCCGAGCAAAGCGAGGACGGCGCCGAGCGTGGTGAGTACGACGTACTTCCAAGCCGCTTCGAGCGCTTCAGGCGTGTCCTCGAAGCCGACCAGGAACGCGGAGAGCAGCGTCGTCAATTCCACCGCGATCCACATCAGGGCGACGTTGGCCAACAGCGGCACCAAGAGCATCGAGAGAACGAACAGATTATAGAGCGCATAATATTGCCGGATACTCTTGTGACCGCCACGCTTGACGCTTTCCGCGATGTACCCCCAGGAGAACAGCGCGGCGGTGAAGCCGACGAAGGCCACCAACAGCAGCACCAGGGCACCGAGTCCGTCGCACGTCAGCCATTCGCCCGACGCCACGACGTGGCCGGTGCGAGCGGCCTCCGCTGCGACGGCAAGCGCGAGGCCGAGAACGATCGCAGTGGCGAGGAGCGTGATGGGCGCGGCGAAACGCCGGCCGAGCGGCAACAGCGATAATCCGCTGGCAAGCAACGGGATAACAAGAATTCCGACCAGCTCCATGACGTCCTCAATTGTCCCGCAGCGAAGCCAGCTCGCCGACGGATGTGGTGCCAAGGCGTGCATAAATCCGGCGGGTCAACATGCCGATGACGAGCGCGACCACCGGCACGTCGACAGCGGCCGCAAGCTCGGCGATGACGGGCAGGTTCGGAACGATCGCCACACCGGCAAAGAACACGCCATTCTCCACCGCCAGCAATCCGAGCAGCTGCGGGACCGCCTCGCGCCTGACGACAATGGTGAAGGTGCCCAAGAACATCGCTGCGATGCCGAGCGGCAGATTGATCTGCGCAAACGGTAGCTCTACCGCGCTGAGCAGCGGGTTGGCGACGACGTAGGCGAGAACAATAAGCACCGCGGCTATCAGCAAAGAACTCGGGATGTTCAGGACTCGTTCGATCTCGCGCGTGCGGTAAACCTCTGCGCTCACGGTACGCCGAAGCAGCCATGGGATCAGCAGGGTCTTGGTGGCGATGGTG
>Ga0187860_1003595_pt1 | contig 12143 bp, 12 predicted proteins | sample June2016WEW_10_4_FD_132981 | JGI IMG/M metagenome (GOLD analysis project Ga0187860, IMG submission 132981) | Peatland microbial communities from SPRUCE experiment site at the Marcell Experimental Forest, Minnesota, USA - June2016WEW_10_40 | ecosystem: Environmental > Terrestrial > Soil >... | reverse complement strand
GTCGCGCTCAGCACGATCTGGTGCTTTACGGCGCTATCGGGCCTCGCCGCGCTGATCTGGCCACCCTTGGTCGGCATGCGCCGTCGAGGTTTGACGCGATTCTGGCCGGCGCTGCTGGCGGCGCCGTTGTGGCAGCTCATGTTGAGCGTCGCCGCCTGGCGCGCGCTCGCCGAACTCTGGGCGCGGCCGTTCCTTTGGCGCAAGACGGAACACGGCTTAGCGCCGCGCGTCGATCCCGTGTCAAAGTTTTAGGCGAACAACCACTGCTTGAGCGAGAAGCCGGCGGTCAGCGTCTTGCGGAAATGCTCATGCAACGCGAGATGACCAATCCCCGGTTTCGGCAGTTCGTTCTTCTTGAGGCGCCGGAAAAACGGCAACAACATCTGCTCGAAGTTGCCAACGGTATAGGCTCCGCCGAAACGTTCGGCCACGCGCTCGGCGATATTCGGGAAGAGCAGCAGCAGCGCCTTGAACAACGCCGGATTGGTGATATTGGCCTGCGCCTCGTGCAATCCCAATCCATTGAGGCAGGCGAGCAGATAAGGGTTCAGGACGCTGTAGACATCCTGAGCGGAGGCGTCGACGAAGGCGCCGTCGATCGATTTCAGCGCCGCGTTGAACGTGACGCGCGAGATCATTCCCTTGCGCCGCTCCGAGGGCGAAACCAGCCCCTTGAGGGCGCTGTCGTCGCGCGCGAAAAATAGGTCGAACACATTATGCAGCAGCGCCTCCGCCTCCGTCTCGGTCTCGGAGAGGCGGCGGATGTCGAGCAGTAGCTCGGGAGGGACGGGACGCTGCTTGGTGTTTATGTCCATGAACAACTGGCATTCTTGCGCGCGCGTAAGCTTATTGTAGACCACGACGGGGATGCTCACCTTGCGCTTGGCCAGATTGAAGCCGTAAATGCGATGCTGGCCGTCGATAATCAGGAACGAGTTGGGGCTTTTGCGGAATCGGAGCAACTGGCTGGCGCGATCGTAATGCAACTGCGCGCGCGGCTGGGCGGAAAGAATGACCGCGCAGGGCGCCGTGCCGAAGCCGATGTCGATATACTCGGCGATGTCGCGCGCCCGGCGCTTGTCGAGCAGGCGTTGAAAACCGTCGATAGGGTTTTCCTGTCTTGGGTCCACCGTGCAGGTCGCCGCCAGCACCTCGCTCGGCAAAACCAGCGAATAAAAGCGATGCTTGCCCTGCGTGACGAGCAAAGCCGTGTCGGTGACGACTTTCTCTTCGGCGTTCGCCTCGGCGCCATCCGCGGGACCAGCCTCGGCCAAAGCCTGTTTGGCCACTGCGGAGTCATTGGGAGGCGTCTCGACCGGGTCGGAGTCATGCGAAACGGCGACAGCGTCGGTTTCCATGCGCCATGTCCTCTTTGGCGGAACTTTTGCCGTCCGCGAAGGGGCTACGCAACGAATCGACCGGGACTCGCGCGAAGTCTATGGCTGAAAAGCGACGAACGCAAGACGGGTGAAATCGGCGCGGCGGATGCGCGCGGGGGCGACGCCCGCCGCGTCAATCGTTGCTGCGCGACGACCAGGTCGCGTGCCGCACGCCGTCGAGTCTGGCGAAATCCGCTGTAACGGCGTCGAGTTCCTTGGCCTCCACGCTAATCGCCGACAGCGTAGCCACCAGTTCGACGTCTTCGTCGCGCTCGATGTCCTCTATGTCGCGAACGGGATAATTCGCGGCCTCGAGTTTCTCGACCAGCAGGTCGCGCAGCTCGTCGCGCCGCCTTTCCGCGACCGTCGCGCGCACGTCGAAAATCGCCTCCGTGGCGCTCTCGTCGATGGGCGCGCGTTCGATTAATGTCACGAGTGGGCGCAGGAACGTGTTTCCGCCCAGGACGAACAGCGCAAGCATCACCGCCTCGCCGGCGCGGTCGGCTCCAGCGAAAGCGCCAGTGACGGCCGAACACCAGATCGTCGCGGCGGTGTTGAGGCCGCGAATATTCATGCCCTCCTTGAGGATGACGCCGGCGCCCAGAAAACCAACGCCAGAGGCGATATAGGCCAGCACCTGCACGGCGCCGAGATTGCCGTTCAAGCGCATGCCGAGATCGACGAAGGCCGAGGCGCCGACGGCCACGAGCGCATTGGTGCGCAGACCCGCCGTGCGCTGGCGATATTGCCGCTCGGCTCCAATCGCGGCGCCCAGCACGAGCGCGACGAACAGAGAGATGAAGGTGTTAATGAACTCCTGCGCGTCAAGATGCGCCAGCGCGGCCATGTCGCTTCCCCGATGAAATTCGCCCGCGACCGGCTTATAGTCGCTAGATGACAGTCCGGCCACGCGGATCGGCGAATTTCTTTAGCTTTAACGGGTGAGAGATGGAGCGACGCAGTTTTGTCACGGCGCTTGGATTCGCGGCGCTAACGGCGCCGGCGTCCGCGGCGTCGGAAAAACCGGCCAAACCCGCCCCGCAAGAGCTTCGTCCGAAGCAGAGCTATGCCGCGTTGGCGCGGTCCAGTTCAATTTGCCTCGCCGCCGGCCAGAATTGCCTGCGCCGGGCGCTGGCCGCGCTCGCGACGAACGAAGTTGCTCTGGCCGATTGCGCCAACTCGGCCGCCGATGTGGTCGCCGCCTGCGGCGCGCTGGCGGCGCTCGCGGGCCTTGGCTCGCCCTATGCGCCGGCCTTCGCCCGCACGGTCGCGGATCTGTGTCTCGCCTGCAAAAGGGACTGCGACAAGCTTCCCAACGTCGCCGAATGCGCGGCGCTCGGCGCGGCCTGCGCAAGCTGCGCCGCCGAATGCGCCAAGGCGGCCGGGTAAGTCAGGAAAGTCTGGCGAGCGCCAGATTTTTCAGCTCGGCGATGGCCTTGGCCGGCTCCAGATGCTTGGGGCAGGCCTTGGTGCAATTCATGATCGTGTGGCAGCGATAAAGCCGGAAGGCGTCGTCGACATAGCCGAGACGCTCCTCTCCGGCCTCGTCGCGCGAATCCGAAATCCAGCGATGCGCCTGCAACAAAGCGGCGGGGCCAAGATAGCGGTCCGAGTTCCACCAATAGCTCGGGCAAGACGTCGAGCAACAGGCGCACAGGATGCACTCATACAGTCCATCGAGCTTGGCGCGCTGCTGGGGCGATTGCAGCCGCTCTTTTTCCGGGTCTTGCCCGGCGTGCAACCATGGCTCGATCGCCGCGTGCTGGGCGTAAAACCCGGTGAGGTCCGGCACGAGGTCCTTGACCACCGACATATGCGGCAGCGGATAGAGTTTGATCGCGCCTTCGATCTCTTCCATGCCCTTGGTGCAGGCGAGCGTGTTGGTTCCGTCGATATTCATCGCGCAGGAGCCGCAAATGCCCTCGCGGCAGGAGCGGCGGAAAGTCAGCGTCGGGTCGATCTTGTTCTTGATCCAAAGAATCGCATCAAGCACCATCGGCCCGCAATCATTGGCATCGACGAAATAAGTGTCTATCCGCGGGTTTTGTCCGTCATCCGGGTTCCAGCGGTAGATGCGATATTCGCGAACGTTCGGGCCATCGGGGCGCGGCCAGGTCTTGCCCTCAAGTGGCTTGGAGTTTTGGGGAAGGGTGAATTCGACCATGTCTCGCTCTATCTGCCGTCTGTCGGCTTAGTTGCAGTCCAGTCTCTTGATGCGCTCGGTCTTGGGATCGTAAATCACCGTCAAGCGCCCCGCGTTATAGTCCATGGCCATCGGGCAACCCGCGCAGACGTAGCGGACGTCGCCTTGGCGAACGCGTTTCAACGCCTCGACCGGCGCGCCGATGTAGCGCGCGAACTCTTTGGCGCCGCAACTCGAAAGATCCGGCGCGGCGCTCGCTGGGCCGAGCAGCGCAACGGCTCCAAGCAGCGCGGCGACTGTCCTCCGCATCACCCGTCCCTCACGCTCGCATCAATACACCCGGGCCTTCGGCTCGATATAGCTCACCTCTTGCGTCATCGTATAGGAATGCACAGGACGGTAATCGATCGCCACAGCCTTCTTTTCCTCGTCGATCGTCGCCAGCGTATGCTTCATCCATTTTGCGTCGTCTCGCGCCGGAAAATCCTCCCGCGCGTGGGCGCCGCGCGATTCCTCGCGGTTGGCCGCCGACTCGATCGTCACCGCCGCCTGGACGATCAGATTGTCGAACTCCAGCGTTTCGACCAGGTCGGTGTTCCAGATCAGCGAGCGGTCCGTGACCTTTACGTCCGCGCTTTCTTTCCAAATGGCGGCGATTTGCGTCGCGCCCTCGGCCAGAACCTCGCCGGTGCGGTAGACCGCGCAATGCGTCTGCATCGCCCGTTGCATTTTTTCACGCAACGCGGCGGTCGAAGTTCCGCCACTGGCGTAACGAAAGCCGTCGAGACGCGCCAACGCGGCGTCGGCGCTGTTCGCGGGCAGTTCCGGCAGCGTTTCGCCGGGCGTGACCAGTTCCGCCGCGCGAAGGCCAGCGGCGCGGCCGAACACGATGAGATCGATCAGCGAATTGGAGCCGAGCCGATTGGCGCCGTGGACGGAAACGCAAGCCGCCTCGCCAATGGCCATCAGCCCGGGCACGACGGCGTCGGCGTCCGAGCCTTTCTTGGTCAGCACTTCGCCGTGATAATTGGTGGGTATCCCGCCCATATTATAGTGCACGGTCGGTATGATCGGGATCGGCTCGCGCGTCACGTCGACGCCGGCGAAAATCTTGGCGCTCTCGGAGATGCCGGGCAGGCGCTCATGCAGGATCGCCGGATCGAGATGTTCGAGATGCAGATAGGCGTGATCCCCAAGCTTGCCCACGCCCCTGCCTTCGCGCACCTCCATGGTGATCGCGCGCGAGACCATGTCGCGCGGCGCGAGATCCTTCACGCTCGGCGCGTAACGCTCCATGAAGCGTTCGCCCTCGTTATTGGTGAGATAACCGCCCTCGCCGCGCGCGCCCTCGGTGATGAGGCAGCCGGCGCCGTAAATGCCGGTCGGGTGGAACTGCACGAACTCCATGTCCTGCAACGGCAGTCCCGCGCGCAGCACCATGGCGTTGCCGTCGCCGGTGCAGGTGTGCGCCGAAGTGGCGGAAAGATAGGCGCGGCCATAGCCGCCGGTGGCCAGCACCGTCACGCCGGCGCGAAAACGATGGATCGTGCCGTCGTCGAATTTGAGGCACACGACGCCAAGGCAGCGCCCCCCCGAATCCATGATGAGATCGAGCGCGAAATATTCGACGAAGAACTCGGTGTCGTGTTTCAGCGCCTGGCCATAGAGCGTGTGCAACATGGCGTGGCCGGTGCGGTCGGCGGCGGCGCAGGTGCGTTGCGCTGGCGGGCCTCTGCCGAAATCGGTCCTCATGCCGCCGAAGGGACGCTGATAGATGCGGCCGTCCTCGGTGCGCGAAAAGGGCACGCCCCAATGTTCGAGTTCATAGACGGCCTCGGGCGCGTTACGGCACAAATATTCGATCGCGTCCTGGTCTCCGAGCCAGTCGGAGCCCTTGACGGTGTCGTACATGTGCCATTTCCAGTCGTCCGGCCCCATGTTGGCGAGCGCCGCCGCGACGCCGCCTTGCGCCGCGACCGTATGCGAGCGCGTCGGAAACACCTTTGTCACGCAGGCGGCGCGAAGGCCCGCCTTGGCGCAGCCGACCGCCGCGCGCAGGCCCGACCCGCCGGCGCCCACCACCACCACATCGAAGCTGTGATCCACGATCTCATAGGCCCGGCCATTGACGTTGGCGCTCGCCGAAGCTCCGCTCATTGCAACCATCAGAACGCCTTTTTCGAATAGAGAATTGACCGGTTATTTTGGCGCCGCGATCAGAAGAATCGCCAGGGTCCACAGGAGCGCGACGGCGATCGAGGCCCATTTGTTGACGAGGAGCGCCTTTTCTTTTTGCGCCGCGTCATGAACATAGTCCTCGATGATCGACTCGACGCCCATGCGCGCATGCGGCGCGGCGACGGCGATGAAAGCGATCAGCGCGAGCGCCGGGAAAGGCCGGCCAATCTCGGCGCGGGCCGCCTCGAACGACTTGCCCGACAGCCCGACGATAAACCAGGCAGCCAGCAGTCCGAGCGGCAGCAGCGCGCGGGCCGAAAGGCGCATGAATCTGTCATGCTCGGCGCCAGACGGGTCCGACACATAGGCCGCGCCGCGCCCCGTTCTGCCGCTGATGAATTCCGTTCGAGACGTCATGCGCATTTGCCTCCAGGCGGTCGCGGATGAAACTTCGGCCTAATTGGCGAGGGTCGACAGGATCCAGGTCAAGAGCGTCAGGACGATTCCGCCGCCGAGCGTCGCCTGCGCGAGCAGTTCGCGGCCCTTGGGGTCCATGTAAAGGCCCCGGTCCCACAGCGCGTGACGCACGCCGCCGAGCAGGTGGTGGAACAGCGCCCAGCTAAACCCCAACATGATCACATGGCCGATAAAGCCGTTGGCGATCCAGGAGACGGCGCCGAAGGCTCCCGGCCCGAAGGCGAGACCAAGCAGATAGAGGGCCAGAAAAAACGCGCCGAGATAAAGCGCGACGCCGGAAATGCGATGCGCGATCGACATCATCATCGTCAGCATCGGCTTATAAACGGTCAGATGCGGCGAAAGCGGCCGCTTGTCCGTCACGCCGTCCGTATCGGCTTGCGCCATGGCTCTCCCCTCCCACAGCCGAGCTATCCGCCCTGATTGTTAAATCAATCGTCGCGGCGCCGCAACCGCGAAGGGAACGCCCTCCGGGATTTCCATCTGGCGGTTGGGCGCAGAGAGGCCCAGCCGGGGAGCAGCGCCGCTTTTTGATCCCGAAGTATATCGGCCTATGATCCGGCCCTGCCAGGCTCGGATTGATTCATCGAAAGGCGCCGTCATGAAGAAGGTTTTGCTGTTGGGGATGGCTCTATTTTTTGTGGCGCGATCCGCCTTCGCGGCTTCTTTCGAGGTGTTCCCATATAGCGGAACCTCGGGCATCGTGAAAGAGTCGATGACCCATACGTTCCGCGCGATCGTGTTCGATAATACGACGCGCAACATATATTACTGCACTACAATAGTTCATATCCTCAAGGGGTCGACATACATGTCTTATACCTGCGACCGTTCGAAGAATCATAAATCCGTGCTTGCGGTTTCGCCCAATGTGCAAACTTCTATTCATGCCGGGCCCACTGGCGGCGGTGAATATGAGTCGGTTCTGGGAGCGTGGCAAATCGACAGCGCCACCGGCGATCTGCAGTTTTGCTTCCCTCCCGGGGTTTTGAACAATAAGGAAATAGGCGCCGACTGCATCAAGATCGATTACAAAAACCCGCCAAAGCAATAGCTTCGCGCGGGCGCCCATCACGGCGCCCGCGAAAGGGCGGCGCCGTCACATCCCGCCCAAAATCTCCGCGACGGTGAATATGTCCTTGTCGCCGCGGCCGCACAGGTTCATCACCATCAGGTGATCTTTCGGCTTCTGAGGCGCGAGTTCGAACACCTTGGCCAGCGCGTGGGAAGGCTCCAGCGCCGGGATGATGCCTTCCAGCTTCGAGCAAAGCTGAAAGGCGTTCAGCGCCTCCTTGTCGGTCGCGTTAAGATATTTTACGCGACCGGATTCATGCAGCCAGCTGTGTTCCGGGCCGATGCCGGGATAGTCGAGCCCGGCGGAAATCGAATGGCCCTCCAATATTTGGCCGTCGTCGTCCATCAGCAGATAGGTGCGGTTGCCGTGCAGCACGCCAGGGCGCCCGCCGGTCAGCGACGCGGCGTGGCCGTTCGGCACGTCGACGCCGTGTCCCGCCGCCTCGACCCCGTAAATCTCAATGCCGGTGTCGTCGAGGAAGGGGTGAAACAGTCCGATCGCATTGGAGCCGCCGCCGATGCAGGCGACCAATGAATCGGGTAGGCGGCCTTCCATCTCCTGCATTTGCGCGCGCGTCTCCGTGCCGATGATCGACTGGAAATCGCGCACCATCGCCGGATAGGGGTGCGGCCCCGCCGCCGTGCCGATGCAGTAGAAGGTGTCGGCGACATTGGTCACCCAATCGCGCAGCGCCTCGTTCATCGCGTCCTTCAAGGTGCGCGCGCCCGACTGCACCGGGATCACCTCGGCGCCCAGCATCTTCATGCGGAAGACATTGGGCTTCTGCCGCTCGACATCGACCGCGCCCATATAGACCACGCATTTGAGCCCAAAGCGCGCGCAGGCGGTGGCGGTCGCGACGCCATGCTGGCCGGCGCCCGTCTCCGCGATGATGCGCTGCTTGCCCATGCGCCGCGCCAGCAGAATCTGCCCCAGCACATTGTTGATCTTGTGCGCGCCGGTGTGGTTGAGCTCGTCGCGCTTGAAATAGACCTTGGCGCCCAAACCCTCGCCGGCTTGCGCGCGCAAATGTTCGGTGATTCGCTCGGCGAAATAGAGCGGGCTCGGCCGCCCGACATAATGCTTGTGCAGCCCTTGCAACTCGGCGTGAAAGGCGGGATCGACCTTGGCTCGCGCATAGGCCTGTTCGAGGTCGAGCACCAGCGGCATCAGGGTCTCGGCGACGAAGCGGCCGCCGAAAATGCCGAAGCGGCCATTTTCGTCGGGACCGTTGCGGAAGGAATTGGGCGCGATCTGGTTCAACGGGCGATCCTCGAAGGGGTGGATTTTCAGCTCTTTTAAAGCGCTTTCGAGCGAAGTGGAAACCGGTTCGCGTGAAGAAAGCGCGTCGGAACCAATGAATCTAGAGTCTTTCCGTTTCAATAAGAACGGAAAGACTCTAGACCTTTGCCGTCGGCGATGAAAGCGCGCGCGCCGCGCCGACGAAGGCGTTGATGCGTGAAATGTCCTTGATTCCCCGCGCGCTCTCGACGCCAGACGACACATCGACCCCGGGCGCGCCCGTCGCTTTGAGGGCCTCCGCGAGGTTTTCCGGGCTCAAACCGCCCGAGAGCATCCAGTTCGCCGCGCTTATATCGCGCAGCAAAAGCCAGTCGAAAACCACCCCCGCGCCGCCTGGAGCCTGCGCGTCCGGCGCCGGCTTGGCGTCGAAAAGAATGATGTCCGCGGCGGTGAAATCCTTCGCCTTTCGAACGTCATTCTCGGTCGCCACACCGATCGCCTTGATCGCCGGCAGGCCGAAGCGCGCCTTCACGGCCTCGACCCTGGCCGGCGATTCCGAGCCGTGGAGTTGCAGATAGTCGGGCGACAGCGCCTCGACGATGGCGACGAGCGCGTCGTCATCGGCGTCGACCGTCAGCGCCACTTTCTTGATCCGGCCCGACGCGAGCGCGCCGAGGCTTCGCGCCGCGCCGAGGTCGATATGACGCGGGCTTTTTTCATGGAACACGAAGCCCGCCATATCGGCGCCGGCGCCAATCGCGCCCTCCAGCGTCGGAGCCGTCGACAGGCCGCAGATTTTGACGATTACGCGCGGCACGGCGGTTCCCCAAAGCGGTGTCAGCCCCGGTTATAGGCGTCCTGGAAACGGACGATGTCGTCCTCGCCCAGATAGGAACCCGTCTGCACCTCGATCAGTTCGAGGTCGATCTTGCCGGGATTGCTGAGCCGATGCTTGCAGCCGATCGGCAGGTAGATCGACTCGTTTTCATGCACGAGATGCGTCTCGGCGTCGCGGCCGACTTCCGCCGTGCCCTTCACGACGATCCAATGCTCGGCGCGGTGAAAATGCTTTTGCAGCGATAGCCGCTCTCCCGGCTTCACCACGATGCGCTTGACCTGATAGCGCGAGCCGGCGTCCACCGATTGGTAATAGCCCCAGGGCCGGAAAATCCGCTTGTGCTCACCCGCCTCGCGCCGGTTCTCGCGTTTCAGCTGCGCCACGAGCTGCTTAACTTTGTCGCCGTGATACTGGTGCAGCACCAGCACGGCATCCTGCGTCGTCACCACGATCACGTCGTTGACGCCGACAATCGTGGTCAATGTCTCGTCCGAGCGCAGATGCACGTTCGTCGAGTCCACGATCACGCCATTGCCGCGCACCGAATTGCCATGCGCGTCGCGGTCCGACAATTCCCATACCGCGCGCCAACTGCCGACGTCCGACCAGCCGATGTCGGCCGGGATCAGCGCCGCCTGCTGGGTTTTCTCCATGACCGCGTAATCGATCGACTTCTGCGGCGCTTGTTCGAAGGCGGCCGCGTCGAGCACCAGAAAGCCCAGATCCGTCGTCGCCGCCTCGATCGCCGCCTCGGCCGCCGCGAAAATCTCCGGTTCGAATTTGGCGATTTCGGCCTGCATCACATCGGCGCGGAAAATGAAATTGCCGCTGTTCCAATAATAGCCGGCGTCGACGTAGCCTTGCGCGGTGGCGCGGTCCGGCTTCTCGACGAAGGCTTCGAGTTTCAACACGTCGCCGCCCGGCGTCAGCGGCGCGCCCGCGCGCAGATAGCCGTAACCGGTCGCCGGCGAAACGGGTTTGACGCCCAATGTGACGATGTAACCCTCCCGCGCCGCCGCCGCCGCCTTCTTGCACAGGTCGACGAGTCCCGGCTGGTCGCGCACGACATGATCGGCGGCCAGAACCACCACGACTGTTCCGGGCGAGCGTCGCGCGGCGAGCCCCGCCGCCACCGCCACGGCGGGACCGGAATCACGCCGCATCGGCTCCAACACGATGTCAGCCTTCGCGCCGATCTCGCGAAGCTGGTCGGCCAGCAAAAAGCGATAATCGACGCTCGAAATCACGACGGGCCGCTCGAAGGCCGGATCATCCAGCATCTGCATCGTCGTCTGAAAGGTCGATCGTTCCCCGATCAGCGGAATAAATTGCTTGGGCAGCGTTTCCCGGGACTCGGGCCACACGCGCGTTCCAGATCCCCCACACATGATAACAGGAAGGATTTTGGTCATAAGCCGCCTTTCGATTGAATGCATTTTTTTATAGCGAACCGCTGCGCGAGTCGCTCGAAAACACCGTGACGCCTCAGCTTTTTCCCTTTTTCTCCAGTTCGGCCTTCAGCGCTAGCAGCTTTGCGAAGGGTGAGTCCGGATCCGGCAGGCGCTCGCGTCTTTGCGGCGGAACACTGGCTCCTCCCGGACGAGGGCGGTTCTCGTCCCTCGGTCCGCGATTGTCCCGCTGATCGGGGCGCGAACCCTGGCCTGGCTTGCCGCCGGATCGGAAACCGCCGTTCGGCGCGTCGGCGCGCGAATGGTTTCTCGCCGGGCGCTCGCCTTGAGAGCGCTCGCCGCGAGGCGACTCGGCCTGGGAACGCGCTTCTCGCGACTCGCCTTCGCGCGGCGGCTCGCCGCCCGTCTCCGCGCGCCGAGGCCTGCGCTCGCCTTCATGCCGGCGCTGCTGCGGAACGTGGCGCTGCGGCGACCATACTTCGATTAGCAGGGCCGCTTCGGCGGTTTCCACCACTGGAGCTTCCTCGGACACGGCGCCCGAAGCCTCGACTTGTTCCGGGAGAGGAACGGACGTTTCCGCGGCGGGCTCGGACGTGGCGGGCGTCGTCTCCTCCGCTTGCGCGGCCTCGGCGGGCTCGCTCTCGACGCTTTCGACCGCTTGGGACGGCGCGATCTCGGCTTCCGGCGCGGGAACTGGCGCGGCCGATTCGCTCGCGGCGGGTTCGGCCTGCTCTCCGGGCTCGGTCTCCACAGCTGGCGAATCCGAGGCGTCTTCCGCCGCGACCGGCGTGAGCGGCTGCATGGGGGCCGCCATGATCAGCGGCGCGGTGATCGCGGGGCCGGGACGTTTCGCGCCGGCGTAACCGAGCGATCGCAAAATCGAGGAGAAGGCGTCGCCCGCGCAGCCAGTCAGCGAGGTCATCGCGACCGTGACGACGAAACCGTCGGCGTCGGCGGCGCCGGCCGGCGGTTCGCCAACGCTGACGCCCGGTCTATAGGCTATGGCGGGACGAATAAGATCGGCGAGGCGTTCGAGAATATCGACGCGCACGACGCGCTCGCCGCAAAGACGGTAGCCCGCCGCGCGATAAAACCCTTTGGCGATGGCGGGATCCGCGGCGAAGGAGGTGCGGCCCGAGGCGGCGAGATGCGGAGCTTCCTCCAGCCCCTTGATGTTTTCCAGCCCGCCATGGCGCAACGCCCACAGCAGCGCGGCGAGAGTGCGCGGCGCCGGCTTCAGAAGCAGCGGCAGATAAAGGTGATAGGCGCCGAAACGAACGCCGAGCTTACGCAGCGCGGCGCGGTCTTCTTGCGAGAAGCTCTTGATTTCCTTGGAGACCCGGCCGCGCTCCAGCACGCCCAGCTCTTCCGCGATCTGGAAGGCGACGCCGCGCACCGCGCC
>Ga0187860_1003585_pt1 | contig 12167 bp, 4 predicted proteins | sample June2016WEW_10_4_FD_132981 | JGI IMG/M metagenome (GOLD analysis project Ga0187860, IMG submission 132981) | Peatland microbial communities from SPRUCE experiment site at the Marcell Experimental Forest, Minnesota, USA - June2016WEW_10_40 | ecosystem: Environmental > Terrestrial > Soil > Wetlands... | reverse complement strand
CGCCAACGGCCTTGCGGTGGACATCGAGCGATACTTGCATAATGAGCCTGTCAGCGCCCGCCCGCCAAGCCGCCTGTATCGGTTGGGCAAGCTGGCGCGCCGCAACCGTGTCGTCTTTGTGGCCGGGGGCGCCGTTTGCGCCGCGTTGCTGGCAGGGCTGGGAACAGCGACCTGGCTGTTCGTGCAAGAACGCCAGGCCCGCCAACGGGCGGTCGCCGCCGAGCAGCAACAAGAACAGTTGCGCGCCGAAGCCGAGCAAGCCCGCGCCAACGAAGCTCAGTTGCGGCTGCAGGCCGAGGCGCGGGAAAAAATCTCCGAAGCCGCCATGCTCGTAACTCAGGAACGATTCGATGAGGCCGACAAGCTGGCGGCGGATATCTCGCCGCGGGAACCGACGGTCGAAGGGGCGCGGGTTCTGCGCTCGCTGGGGGAATGGCATGCCTTCGCGGGCCGGTGGGAGGCGGCCGGTAGCCGGTTTGACCTGCTGCTGCGCATCGACCAATTGGACGGGTGGGACTTGTCCACTTTGGATTTTCTGGCTCATGGGGTGATCCTGATGAAATTGGGGGACGCCGCCGGCTACGAACGCTTCCGCGCGCTGTCGCTGGCCCGGTTTGGAAACACCGCCCACAGCGCTGCCGCCGAGCGGATTATCAAGATCGATTTGCTGCGGCCGGCCGATGCGCATACGATGCAAGAACTCCAAGACTTGGCCAAAGTGGCCAGACAACCGCCGGACAATCCAGATCCCGGAGGCGCGGACGCGGAGTTTCGCGTCGCGTGGCGGTCAGTTTCGCTGGCGTTGTTGGAATATCGGTCCGGAAATTTCACGCCGGCGGCCGACCATTGCCGCAGGTGCCTGGCGTCCACGGAGTTTAACGGGCCGAGAGTGGCCGCGGCCCGGCTTATCCTGGCCATGACCCAGCAGAAAATGGGGCAGACACAGGACGCCAAACTGAATCTGGAAGAGGCCCGCAGTCTGATTGAGAACCGATTCGCCGCCGAGCTTGACGCCGGCAGCGCGTCGCAAGGCTTCTGGTTCGATTGGGTTTTCGCGCACATCCTCCTCGAAGAGGCCTCGAAATAGAATGCCTTCGCCTGACACGGAAGAATGTCGGGTTTTGTTCATTAATGGCGCATTTGTGATGGCAAGTGTCGCGTTATTGCCGCCATCTTATGAAAATGTTAAAAACTCTAATTATCGCCGGGGCCAGTGGCTTCATATTCGCAACGGTTGGAAACAGCCAGACCAACTCGCAGGCCGTGGTCACGGTTTCGGCCGACCAGGCCGGAGTTGTGGTCAGTTCGAATCTGTTCGGGATTTTCTTCGAGGAAATCAATTCCGCCGGCGACGGTGGCCTTTACGGAGAGTTGATCCGCAACCGTTCGTTTGAAGACTCCGGGAGCCCCCCGGCTTACTGGACGTTGCTGACCACCGGCAGCGCCACGGGGCAAATGAGTCTTGACACCTCCCTGCCGCTGAGTTCGACGAATCTGCATTCCCTGGCTTTGACCAAACTCGGCGGCACCGGGAGCGTCAGCGCCGCCAATGGCGGTTACTGGGGCATTCCGCTGACCCAGGGGGCGAGCTACAACCTGGGCTTTTACGCGCGCGCCGCCAGCGGATTCACGGGCTCCATCGCCGCATCGCTGGAAAACGCCGCCGCCACGACGGTGTACGCGACCAGCACCGTCAGCGGCCTGACTCCAGGATGGCAACACTTCACCCTGACGCTGGCGCCGAACGCGACAGACTCGAACGCGCAGTTGGTGTTGGGCATATCACAAACGGGGACGGTGTATGTGGATTTTGTGAGCCTGTTTCCGGCGCAAACATTCAACAACCGCAGCAATGGGCTGCGTCCGGATTTGGCGGAGATGCTCGCGAATCTGCACCCGTCGTTTGTTCGTTTACCCGGAGGCAGTTGGGTGGATGGCACCGTGTTAACCAATGCGTATCACTGGGAACCGACGGTGGGCGACCCCGCCAACCGCACGCCGCGTTGGGACCTGTGGGGATACGCCGTGGACAACGGTCTTGGATACCACGAGTATTTGCAATTTTGCGAGGATATCGGGGCGCAGGCTCTGTTTGCCGTCAATTGCGGAATGGATGTCAGCCAGGACGCCGTGCCAACCAACCAACTGGGACCCTGGGTGCAGGAGGCTGTCGCTGCAGTATCCTACGCCAACGATGACACCAACACCCCTTGGGGCGCGGAGCGGGCGGCCAACGGCCATCCAGCGCCGTTCAACCTGCGCTACATGGAAATCGGCAACGAAAACAACGGCTCGGCCTACAACGCCAATTATTCGATGTACTACAACGCCATCAAGGCGCAGTATCCTTACATGCATCTCATCGCCAATTCCCAGGGCACCATCCCGACCTCCAGCCCGGTGGAAATTGTGGACGAACACTACTACACAAGCCAGGGGGCGTTTATATCCTACGCCACCAAGTACGACACCTACAGCAGGTCGGGGCCGAAAGTCTTTGTGGGCGAATACGCCGTCACTTCCGGCAGCGGCAACGGCAACCTGAACGGGGCCTTGGGCGAAGCGGCTTTCATGACGGGCATGGAGCGCAACTCCGACATCGTGGTAATGGCCTCCTACGCCCCGCTCTTCGCCAACTTGAGCAACAAGGACTGGAACCCGGACTTGATTTACTTCACCGGGACGCAGGTTTATGGGACGCCCTCGTATTATGTGCAGCAAATGTTTTCGCTCAATCGTGGGGACTACGTGTTGCCCTTGACGGTCGCCTACACAAACTACGCCTCCAACACCGTCGCTCATGGCGCGATTGGCCTCGGCTCCTGGAACACCTCGGTCGAATATACCAATATCGTTGTCACCAGCAACGGCGTCACTCTCTACCAGAGCGACTTTGTCGATGACGGAACCAGCGGTTGGAACGTCTTTAACGGCACCTGGAGCGTCAGCGGCGGGTCGTATCAGCAAACCGCCATCACCACCGATTGCTATTCCACCACCGGCAATACCAATTGGGCCAATTACACCCTCTCCCTCCAGGCGCTCAAAACCGGCGGCGCTGAAGGCTTTCTCATCCTGTTCAATGTTCTCGACGACAACAACTGGACGTGGTGGAACATCGGCGGCTGGACCGACACGCTGGACGGCATCGAACAAATGGTGGACGGCAGCAAAACCACTTATGCGCAGGTTCCGCAATATATTTCCACGGGCGTCTGGTATTACATCCGTATCGTGGTGACCGGGGCGCGCGCCCAGTGTTATCTGGGCACCAATGCGCCCCAGGCGGCCACCAATCTGGTCCAGGACGTCACATTGCCGGCAGCACAGGGCGGCCTCCTGGCTTCATCGACTTATTTTAAAGCCGCCGGCCAGGTCATCGTCAAGGCCGTCAATCCTTACAGCATGCCTGTGGCCACGACGTTCAATGTTGCCGGCGTCAGTTCCATCTCCTCAAACGCCACGCTCATCCAGTTGACTTCGGCCAGTGCGACGGACGAAAACTCCCTGTCATCGCCCACTTATGTTTTTCCGGTCACAAATTCAATCTCCAACGCCGCAACCAGTTTTACCCTCACCCTGCCCGCCAACTCGCTGTCCATCCTCCGGCTCAACGCCAGCGGCATCAATTCATACACGAACTTGATGTTGCAATGCGCCTCGCCCATCACCAGCGGCCAGTTGGTCCCCTCCACGGTCTGGGGCGAGAAGTCCGGCGTCTGGATCAATCTCACGACCAATGCCAATCACGCCATCTCCTGGTCCTCGGCAAATACAAACGTCGCCGTCGTTGACAGCAACGGCAATGTCGTCGGCGTGGGGACCGGAACAGCGAACATCATCGCCACTTACGCGAGTCTGGGTTTGTCCGCCACGCAAGCCGTGCGGGTTATCTATGTCCCGGCAATGCTCATGCATCGTTACCATTTCGCCAATGGCAATGCCAACGACACCGTTGGCACTGCCAATGGCACTCTTGTCGGCGGCGCCGCCATCAGCGGCGGGCAACTGGTGCTACCCAATACAACATCCGCCTCGCCGGCAACCGACTACTTGCAGTTGCCGGCAGGCATTCTCACCAATGCTTTGAATGGAACTGGCGCCAATAACATCGATCCGGCGGTAACGGTGGAGGCATGGGCAACCATCTATCCAGGCCAATTCACCTGGGCCAATCTCTTCGACTTCGGCAACCAGGACTCCAGCGGGGACTCCGAATATGACATCCACGTGTGTGTTCACTCCAGTGACGACTCGACGATCACCGGAATTTCGGATTCCGACAACGCGAATGCTGACTACCAATATATTGACTTGGGATCCGGAAGCAGCCTCGATGGCAGCACCAATATCCATATCACCGCCGTTTTTGATCCGCCGGCGGGTTACGTGGCCATTTACCTTAATGGCGTCCTGGCCGGCGCGGATGATTACGTGACCATCCCAATGTCAGGAGTGGAAGATGTTCGTAACCTCGTCGGCGCGGACAACTGGCCCGACCCCGGTATGAAAGGGACCATCAGCGAATTTCGCATCTATAACGGCGCGTTGCAGGCGGACCAAATCGCCGCCACGCAGGCCCTTGGGCCGAACCAGCTCTTGAGCGCCGCCAGTCCAACTCTGGGAGGGGCGATTCTGGGGACCAATCTGATGTTATCATGGCCGCTGGCGTCGGCGGGGTTCACCCTCCAGTGGACAACCAATCTTTCCCAGCCGGTGTGGACAACCCCTTTGCCCGCTCCGCAAATTTACGACGGACAATGGCAGGTCACGTTGCCTGTATCCGGGACGATGGGATATTACCGGTTGATGCAATGAAGACGGCCGATCCAATGTCGGGTTTGGCGAACAAAAAGCGCATTTAGGGAAAACAGCGCATGGCCAGAATTCCGAAAGTCCTGCTTTTAGTTGAGTCCTCCCGGGGATCGGGCCGGTCTTTACTGCGGGGCATCGCTCATTACGCGCACCATCACGGCCCCTGGTCTTGCTATTGGGAGCCGGCCGGCTTGGAGAAGGCCTGGCCCAAGCTTAAGACCATGGACCTTGACGGCATCATCCTGCGCGACGTTGATAAACTGGAGGAAGTGCTGGCCTTCGGCATCCCTGCCGTAGTCATTGGACACGGGCGAACGGAAGTTTCGGGATTATTGAACGTGGTGACCGACTCCGAGAGCATTGGCCGGATGGCGGCGGAACATCTTCTGGCATGCGGGTTTAAACGGTTTGCCTACTGCGGATGCCAGGCCTGGTTTGAAGAGGACATTCCCTGGTCGGAACTTCGCTGCCAGGCCTTCGCCCAGCGCCTCCGCCAATCGGGCTGGTCGTGTGACAGCTTCTCGGTTGCGCAGGGCGCCTGCGGTTCGTCCTGGCTGCGCGAACGTGGTCGGATGGCCCGCTGGTTGCACTCGCTGCCCAAGCCGGTGGGTCTGATGGCCGCCAATGATGACCGCGCCAGGCAGGTCGTCGAGGCCTGCAAAAGCGCCGGAATTTCCGTGCCGTCGGAGGTGGGGGTCATCGGCGTGGATAACGACGAGGTCGTGTGCGGATTGTCCGACCCTCCGCTTTCCAGTGTCGCCGTCAATTTTGACCGCGCCGGCTACGAAGCGGCGTCGGCCTTGGACAGCTTGATGAGCGGCCGGGGGACCGTTCCGGCGCGGATCGTGGTTCATCCGACGCATATCGTGCCCCGGCGCTCGACCGACGTTGTGGCGGTGGAGGACAAGAGCCTGGCCAAGGCCCTGCGGCACATTCGTGACGCCTCGGCTCACGAGGAGTTGACGGTGGCGGCTGTGGCGCGCAACGCCGGGATCTCGCGGCGGTTGCTGGAGAAGCGATTTCGGCGGGAACTAGGCTATTCGATCTTGGATGGCATTCGGCGCATGCGCACCGACAAGATGGCCCAACTGCTGGTGGAAACGCAGATGCCGGTGCGTGAAATTGCCGAAGCGCTTGGCTTTGGCGACGTGCAGCACTTTGCGCGCTACTTCCGCTCGGTCAAAGAGATGAGTCCGCTGGCTTATCGGAAAACCTATGCGGGACAAGGGTCCCAGGAGACGCGTTCGCAATTTGGCGATTTTTATACGCAAACTGGCGTTGCCGCTCGAACCGTCCGTCCGGTAGAGTCAGTCCCGTAACCTTTATTATAGTCGTGTCCGAAATGTCGGCTCAACATCAAAGCGAACAAACGCAACAACATAAAAGAAATATGAAAAAAAATCTATACTCCGGTCACCTGACCCTCTTTTGGATGTGTGTGGCTCTTCTGGCAATGTGCCTGAGCGCAGCGGCACAGACTCTGCAGCACCGCTATAGTTTCTTTGCCGCCACTAATGGTACGCCCGCCGCCATCGATCTGGTCGGCACCAACAATGGAACGCTCTTTGGCGACGCCCAGATCACCGGGGGCCAGTTGCAGTTGGATGGCAGTGCCTACGTGGGACTTCAGCCCGGCATCATCACCAACGACCTGGCGGTGACCGTCGAGGCCTGGGGCGACTTTCCCGTTCTGTCGAGCCAGGGCAATTGGGCGAATCTTTTTGACTTCGGCACGCAGGATACCAACGTCAATGATTCCTACAGCATCTCCTTCTGTGTAAATACCGTCAGCCCAGCCGCGAGCTTGGATGCCGCGATATCGGATTTCGACAACGCCAACACCGACCGCCAGAATTGCTATGCGGATGCGAACCTCCTCGCCGGCTCAACCGGCGGCTATGTCGCGGCGGTCTTTAATCCTCCCGCTGGATTCATTGGTGTTTACGTCAATGGCTCCCTTGTCGGGTCTTTAACGGGAGTCACGAACATGATCACCCCTGGCGTCCGGGACCTCAATAATTGGATCGGCAAGGACAATTGGCCTGACCCGGACATGGCGGGCAATCTCGACGAGTTCCGCGTATGGAATGGGGCTCTGGATTCCCTTAAAATCGCCGCCAGTTACCAAAATGGCTTCTCTGTTATCAACACCAATGCCGGCTCCATCACGTCCATCCAATTCACGGCGGGTCCCCAGGTGGTTCAAGGCGGCGAGGAACCTTCGACGGTGATGGCAACGGCATCATTAATCACCAATACCGTCGAGATTGCTGGCGGCGTCACCTATACATCGGGCAACACGAACATCCTCACGGTCGATTCCTCCGGCTTCATTCATGGCGTTGCGCTCGGTTCCAACGTGGTCACGGCCTTTTACGGCGGCCAGAGCAACTCGACGACCGTCACGGTGATCGAGCCGGTTTCGATCCTCGCCCACCGCTACAGCTTCAACGACGCCCCCGGCAGCACCACGGTGGCCGACTCGGTGGGCAAGCGCGCCGGACAACTGATGGGAACGGCGTATGTAACCAACGGGCAGGTTGTGTTGGATGGCACCAGCGGATGCTATGTGGACCTCAGCAGCAATGGGGTTAGCGATGACGGCCTCATTTCCGGCTATCAGTCCGCGACGGTGGACTACTGGGCCACCTTTGGCGCTCTGGGCAATTGGAATTACGCTTGGGTCTGCGGCAACACCGTCAACGGGTCCGGCCAGAACTATATTCATTCGGTGGCGCGCGACGGGAACACCCAACATGAGATTGACAATTACACCACGAAGGGCGGATCGGGATTTGCCGCGCTGGGCCCCTTTGCCAATGAGTCGGTCCATTGCACCACACTGATCGATGTGCCGACGGGCCACCTGGCCATTTACACCAACGGCGTTCTCAGCGGCTATGTCACTAATGATTTTGCGCCGCTCTCCTCCATCGCCACCAACGAGGCCTACATTGGCCATTCGTTGTGGACGGCGGATCCTTATTTGCCGGGCAGTTTCGATGAGTTCCGCGTTTACAACGGGACGCTCACGCCGCAGCAAATCGCCCTGGCGGACGCTCTCGGGCCTGACAACACCAACCTGGTTGTTGGCAATCTGAAATCCATTTCCGTTTCCATCCCGAAATTGAACTTGGGAGATGCGTTTCTTGGCGGTGTGCTCGTCAACTATTCGAACCTGACCAACTTCAACCTGCTGTGGAACACCATGTCTCCAGTGTTGATCTACACCTCCAGCAACTCGAATGTGGTCTATCAAGCCGCCGACGGCAAACTCCACGCGACTGGACCGGGCACGGCCATGGTCACGGCCAAATACAATGGCCTTGTGGCCAGCCAGGCGGTGACCGTGGTGTACGCGCCTGTTTTGGTCAACCGCTACAGCTTCCAGGACGCGGTCGGCACCAACATCGTGGCCGACTCGGTGGGTGGATGGAATGGCACCCTGCCTAACGGCGGCACGTTTACGGGCACCAATCTGCAATTGCTGGCCTCAGGCGAACAGTACGTCCAACTGCCTTCCGGCATCCTCAGCAATTACCCCGCGGTGACGATCGACGTCTGGGCCACCTTCCCGGATGCATTGCCGGGCGCCTGCTTCTTATACGGCTTCGGCAACACCGACACCAACGCAAACGTCGGAGAAAGCTATATCTTCTGCCAGCCCCAGAACGGACGCATCGCCATCTGCGGCGTTGACCCTGGCTACGACGGCGAAGAGGGTTGCACCGGCGCCGGGAACTTCAGCCTCCAGACCAACCTCCATGTCACCTCGGTGTACGATCCGCCGGCGGGCTTGGAGCAGCTCTATACAAACGGCGTGCTGGTTTCGCAGAACACCGGGATCACGGTTCCGATGTCTTACGTCCAAAGCGTGCTCAACTACCTCGGTCATTCGCTATACCCGGCGGACTCCTACATGGACGTTGACTTTAACGAGTTCCGCATTTACAACGGCGCGTTGTCAGCCGATGACATCGCAATCAGCCAGCTTCTGGGGCCGTCGGTGCTGCTGTCCACTGGCAGCGCACCCAAGATTGGCGCCTCGGTTTCGGCCGGCAGCGTGGTCATTTCGTGGCCGGCGGCCAACGCGGCTGGTTTCTCGCTCTATTCGAGTCCAACGCTGGGGCCTGGCGCCGTTTGGGCACTGGTGGCGGTGACGCCCTCGGTGGCCGGTCAAAACCTCCAGGTGAGCATCCCCACCACCGGCGCTGCGCAATTCTACCTATTGAAAAAGTGACGGTGATGAGATAAGTTAAAATAAGCACACGGCGTGGGCGGATGCAGGCCAGCCGCCCACGCTTGGAAGAGAAGAAAACAGGTTTTTATTTATGAAAAAATTGATGAACGGTTTTCCCGACAAAGCCAGGCGGGGATTCACTTTGATTGAATTGCTGGTTGTCATTGCGATCATTGCCATCCTGGCCGCCATCCTCCTCCCGGCATTAAGCAAAGCCAAACGCCAAGCCGTCATCACCGAGTGCGTGAACATTGAAAAACAGCAGATAGTGGCCTTGGAGATGTACGCGGGAGAAAACAAGGATCTTCTTCCCGATGGCGCGAACGGCAACTGGGCTTGGGATATGGAGGCCGTTCTCGCAAACCAGGTCATCGCTTGTGGAACAACGCCACTGACCTGGTATGACCCGGGCACTGAGCCTAAATTTGGTCCCGTTGACTGGTTCGGCAAAGTGCCCTATGGCCCCGTGCCCGGCGGCGGCCCATGCCTGTGGTGTTTTGGCAATGCTCCTTATCCGGATCCAAAGGCCTATTTTGGTGACGGCACTTTCCGGGTTCAAGGTTTCGCCCAGACCTTTTTTGGCACGGCGTCCTACTCGGGGGTGGACGTCACTAACACCAATCAGAAAATGTCCGCGACTCAGACTCCCGGCTACTTCGAAGCTCCAGGCGGCGTCCCCGTGGGAGCTCTCTCCAAACGCCCGCTCACTGCTTGCGCGACACTGAACAACACTGGCGACAGCGACGTCATAACCGCCATGCTCAAGTATAATTGGATAGATGTTGACGGCGGTTATACCTATAACGGAGGCGCGAAGGGCCACATCAGCGCGCACGTAACGGGGTCAATCCCCGACGGGGGTAACGTCGGAATGATAGACGGCCACGTGGAGTGGCGCCCATTCAAACAGATGATTTGCCGCACGTCATCTTCGCCGTATTTCTATTATTGAGCCGTCCGGAAAATCCCGTCCGTCTCGGTCCAAGCGTTCGGTTTTACCTGCACCGTCGGTGACGGCTGCCGCCTCCCGGCCACGCCGGTGGCTTTTCCGTCTTGCGGCAATGGTGCTGGGGCCATTGCTTTTCCTGGTGATTCTGGAGGGTGGATTGCGCCTGACGGGTTTTGGGCACCCGATGTCCTTCTTTTTGCCGATGCGAATCGATGGAAAGGAGTGTCTCATCGAAAACGACCGGTTCGGCTGGCGCTTTTTCGGGCCGGAAATGGCGCGTGCGCCCTTTCCATTCGTAATTCCCAAAGTCAAGCCGCCGGATACCATCCGCATCTTCGTTTTCGGCGAGTCAGCCGCCTATGGCGATCCGCAGCCCGAATTCGGCCTCTGCCGCGTATTGGAGGCCCTTCTGGAGGGCCGGTATCCGGACAAACACTTTGAAGTGGTCAACACCGCCATGACCGCCATCAATTCCCACGTCATCCTGCCCATCGCCAGGGAATGCGCCGGGAAACAGGGCGATTTCTGGGTGATCTACATGGGCAACAACGAGGTGGTTGGTCCCTATGGCTCCGGCACCGTATTCGGCGCGCAAGCGGCCAGTTTGTCAATGGTTCGGGTTTCGGTGGCATTGAAAGCCACGCGCCTCGGACAGGCCTTGGCAGAAATGGTTCGCGACGTTCAAAAGCGGCCGCTCAACCAGAGCGAGTGGGGCGGAATGATCATGTTCCTGCACAATCACGTCCGGGCGGACGATCCTCGAATGGCCACCGTTTATGCCAGCTTCGAGCGGAATCTAAACGATATCATTGACGTCGGTTTGCGCGGCGGCGCGAAAGTTCTCGTCAGCACTGTGGCCCGCAATCTCAAGGATTGCGGCCCATTCGCCTCCGATCATCGGCCGGGCTTGCCGGCTGACGAGTTGTCGCAGTGGGACGGTTTTTACCGATCGGGAATCCGCGCGCAAGAGGAAGGGCGGACAGCGGAGGCAACTGAGTCCTTCCGGCAGGCGGCAAAGGTGGACGACACCTACGCGGAAGCCGAATTTCGCCGGGGCCAATGTTCGCTCGCGCTGGGCCAGGACGCGGAGGCCTCGCGCCAGTTTGCGCTGGCCTGCGATCAGGATGCGCTCCGGTTTCGCGCCGACAGCCGCATCAACGAAATTATCCGGCGCGCCGCGTCCAATCGGGAGAAAGACGGCGCCGCGTTGGTCGATTCCGAAGCGGTCCTGGCACAGCAAAGCCCGCATGGGTTGACGGGCGAGGAGTTTCTTTACGAACACGTTCACCTCAACTTCGAAGGCAACTACCTTGTCGCCCGTGCCTTGGCGGAACGAGTCGCCCGTGATTTGCCGGCAGGAGGCGAACATCCCTGGCCCACGGCCGACGATTGCGCCCGCCGCCTGGGATGGAACGACTTTACCCGGCGCGCCGCGGAGAAGGAAATCCTGAGCCGGCTCAACGATCCGCCCTTCAAGGAGCAGGCCAACAACCGGCAACAGTACCAGCGTTTGCTCCGGCAAATCGAACAACTTCAGCCCGCCACCCTTCCCGACGCCTTGCGTGAGGACAAGGCGCGCACCCAGGCCGCGGCCGGCGCCGCGCCCAACGATTGGATACTTCAGGAGAACCTCGCGCAACTCCAGCAGCAGACAGGGGACACCGCGGGCGCGGCCCAATCTCTGGGGCGGGTGGCGCGCTTGCTGCCGCAAAGTCCGGATGCCTGGCAGACTTTGGGAATGGCCCTGGTGGCGGCAAAGCGCGATGATGATGCCATTGCGGCATTTCAACAGGCCAGCCGCCTGTCCCCTGAATCGGTGGTGAGCATGAACAGCCTGGGCGAGTTGTATGCGCGCGAAAACCACCCCGAAATGGCGGCGCGCGAGTTCCAAGACGTCTTGCGACGGAAGCCCTACTGGGGTCCGGCTCACCTGGGGCTGGGCAAAGCCCTTGAGGCTATGGGCAAAACTCAGGAAGCGACCGACCAATTCAAAGAAGCCCTCGTCAACCGCGTCAATACCCCGGAGTCCTTCAACACGCTGGCTAAATTCGCGTTTTCCAAAGGCTGGTACGGCGCCGCGCTCACCAATTTCAGCGATTCGCTGCGGCTGTTCCCCGGCGATCCCGAAACCCAGGTCAACCTCGGCCTGACTCTGGTAAAGCT
>Ga0187860_1003580_pt1 | contig 12182 bp, 11 predicted proteins | sample June2016WEW_10_4_FD_132981 | JGI IMG/M metagenome (GOLD analysis project Ga0187860, IMG submission 132981) | Peatland microbial communities from SPRUCE experiment site at the Marcell Experimental Forest, Minnesota, USA - June2016WEW_10_40 | ecosystem: Environmental > Terrestrial > Soil >... | reverse complement strand
GGCCTTGCGTGGCCATCGCGGGACTTCGTCGCCGGGGCCGTGACGGTCGGCGCGGTCGTGGCCGGCGCCGCTCTGCTCGAGGCCGCGCTGATTCCCGGAGTTGCGATCGGCGCCGCCGCCGTGCTCACGCCGGGAGGCCTGCCCTGGCTGCGCCGGAATCTCGCGCCGCTGATCAAACCCGCCAAGCGCCGCCCCGCGACCGTCGTCAAACCCGCGACGCCCGCGCCGTTCAGCTTCCCGATCAAACAGGCCCTGGCTAAGACAATCACCTATCGGATCATCGTGACGGCCCTGGACTTTAGCTGGAACTATGTGGTGATCGGCGAAGTCGCGGCGGCGGCGGGCCTTTCGGCCATTACTTTGGCGGTCGCTCCGGTGTTTTATTTCGTCCACGAGGCCGCCTGGGAATATTCCAGCGCAAAGGCCAAGCGCGCGGCCGGCGCCGACGCCGAGCCGCCGAACGCGAAAGCGCCATTGGTTGGTCTCGGCGGATATTCGGTCAATCGCGCCTTGGCCAAGACGATCACCTTCCGCACCTTCGCCACGACGACGGACTTCGCCACCAATTACGCCGTCGTCCGCGACCTGCCGCAGGCGGTCATGTTGACGGCTTTCGGCTTCGTGGTCGGCCCCTTTGTTTATCTCGGCCACGAAATGGCCTGGGACTGTTTTGGCGCGGCGGGAAAGCGAGCGAAGGATGCGCCGGCGCGATTGCCGTCGGGGCCGCCGGAGGGCGTGGAGCAAGGCGCCTGAACGCTCGCCTATTGCGCTCCTCGGGGCTCCCCGCGCTATAACCGTCGCCAATGGCCGCGCAACCCACCCCCTCCCCGCTCAAAGGACGGCGCGTCGCGCTGGTCCATCCCGCCTGGCATAGCTGCGGCACTTACCGCGTCGTGCTCGGCCAGATCGCCGCCTATCGCGCGCTGGGGGCGGAGGTTTTTCCGGTCGCCGTCAGCAGCGATCCGGGTTTCAGACCGGAGAGGCGCTGGATATGGCGGGAATTCACCGCCGCGACGCCGGAACTCGATGACGGACCCCGTTTCTTCGGCGGCGCGCCGTTTCACGCCGTGTTGTCGCCGCGCTTTCTAAAGCACGTGCTGTGGCCCTATCTGCATGGTGATCAGGCGGTGATCCGCTCCGGCCTCGCCGAGCGCGCGCTGCTATCCAAGGGGTTGGAGGATATCGCCTTCGATCTCGTCCACTGCAATCACTTCTTCCTGATGCCGGTGGCGAAGCGGCTTTCGCGGGGCGCCGCGAGAATCCTGCTCGACAGTCACGACCTACAGGCCCGCCAGTTCGCGCTGATGAACGAGCATATGCCCTGGCTGAGGCCGCGCGTGAGTTACGAGGCGATGCTGGCTCAGGAACTCGCGTTTATGAGCGAGGCCGATCTCTTGATCCACCTCAACGCGCGCGAGGAGGCCGAGTTTCGCGCGAGCCTGCCCGAAAAGACCCATGCGCTGCTCTATCCCGCCGTGCCGCCGGCGCCGACCGGACCGGGCGGCGAGGACATTGTGATCGTGTCGAGCAATAATTCCGCCAATGTCGACAGCGTAATCTGGTTTTTGCGCGAGATCGCGCCGAGGGCCGAAGGCGTCAGGGTCAAGATCGCCGGCAATGTCGACGCCGGCGTGCGCTCGCGCGAATCCGCCCTTTATGATCGATATAAGGACTGGTTCCTGGGTCGCGTCGAAAACCCCGGCGCGATCTACGCCGACGCGCGGCTGGTCTTGCTTCCGACGATCGATGGCCACGGCCTGTCGATCAAGACCGTGGAGGCGATGGCCAGCGGCCTGCCGCTGATCGCGACGCGCCTCGCGCTGCGCGGGATGGGGGACGGCGCGCTGACGCTGGAGGGCATCGTCGTCGCCGACGCTCCGGAGGATTTTGCACGCACGCTGAAGGAGGCGGCGCGGGCGCCGGCCTGGAGCGAGGCGCGACGCCAGGCCAGCGCCGCCAGAGCCTATTACGACGCGCATTTCTCGGCAGCGGCTTACGAACGGAATTTGGAAAGGCTGGTCGCGCCGCTGCTGGCGTGAGGATTTCTCCTTTTTCGCGAGCGGGAGAGCCGACGCGCGGCGGGGTCGCAGAGAGGTTTGAGTAGAAGTACTCGATTGATTGTTCCAAGCTGTCCGAGTCTCAATGCCCGCGTGTCCCGTGGCGCATGTCCGGAGCAACGCCTTGGCGGCGTCGATGTCTATCTCGCGACCTCGCCGATGTGGCCCGCGGTCAATGCGCCACTGGGCGCGCCGAGCCGCGATCTTTTTCGCCGCCGCATTATTGGTGATCGCCATGATCAGTATGGAAGAATGCGCCACCTTTGCCAGGCTCTCGCCAGACGAGATGCTGATGGGCGCGGCTTTATCCGCCCATAATCGCGGGCTCCTCGCCAGCTATAAATTCAATCTGGAAAGGGGGGCGGAGACGGTGCGCGACATGATCGTCGCCGACCTCCGCTGCTTCCTCGATCTCGGGTCGCGTCGACAAGCGGCGGACGCGCTGCTGGTGTTGCGAAGCTTCCTCTCCGACCACCCGGACGCCCGACATGTTCCGCGCCAACAGCGGTCACGCGGCGCGTAGCGCGAACATGGCTCCAAAAGCCGGCTGAACTTGCGCCGACTTGATCGCCGCCGCGAAACTCTTAAAAAAAATACGACGGAATGACCGACGGCGAAGCGAGCGCCCGCCGTCGGCCGCGTCACTGGAATCAGTGATGGTGGTGGTGGTGATGGTGATGATGATGATGATGGTGGTGGTGATGTTCCTTCGCCGGCGCTGCTTCTTCCGGCGCAGCCGCGGCTGGCGCGGCGCCGGTTTGCGCCGTGGCGGCGATAGGCGCGAAAGCGACAGCGGCGGTCACAAACATAGCCATGAGAATTTTATTCACCATTTTTACCTCCTTCGAGATTCGTCCAACCCGCGATCAGCGCGACAAACGCAAGATCGCGAAGCGCGCCTATACTTATTGCGCGTGGCGAATTATACGCCAGACTCGGAAAGTACCTAGCAGGGGCTCGGAAAAAGTCGATAGACTTTGGACTGGGAACCTGCTCCAACTTTTCGTTTGCGAGCGGCGCCAGCGGCGCCGAACAGGGAGACGCCCATGCTCGAAGTCGCCGTCCAGATGGACCCTTTGGAGAAGATCAACTTCGCCGGCGACTCGACCTTCGCTATAATGCTAGAGGCGGCGCGGCGCGGACATCGGCTGTGGTTCTATACGCCCGATCACATGTCGCTGGAGGCCGGCGGCGTCACCGCGCGCGCGCAAGAGATCGCCGTCCGCGACGAGCTCGGCCATTATTACGAACTCGGCGAGACGCGTCAGCTCGATCTCTCGATGGTCGACGTGGTGTTGCTGCGGCAAGACCCGCCGTTCGACCTCGCCTATATCTCCTCGACGCATTTTCTTGAGCGCGTCGCCGCGCGCGCGCTCGTCGTCAACGATCCCGCCAGCGTGCGCAACGCTCCGGAAAAATTGTTCGTGATGCAGTTCGCGGATTTGATGCCGCCGACGCTGATCACGCGCGACCGCGCGGCGATCGAGCGGTTTCGCGCCGAGCATGGCGAAGTCGTGATGAAGCCGCTGTTCGGCCATGGCGGCGCCAGCGTGTTTAAAGTCGCGCGGCGCGATCCGAATTTCGGCTCGCTGTTCGATCTGTTTTCGACGATCTTCCGCGAACCTTGGGTGGTGCAACGCTTCCTGCCGGCGGTGTCGCTCGGCGACAAGCGCATTCTGCTCGTCGACGGGGAGCCGCTCGGCGCGGTCAACCGCCTGCCGGCGGAGGACGATATTCGCTCCAATATGGTGCGCGGCGGCGCCGCGGCGGCCACCGAACTCTCCGACCGCGAGCGGGAAATTTGCGCGCGCCTCGGGCCGCATCTCAAGCAGCGCGGCCTGCTGTTCGTCGGCCTCGACGTGATCGACGGCTGGCTGACGGAGATCAACGTCACCTCGCCAACGGGTCTGCGCGCGCTAAAAAACATTGGCGGGCCGGATTTGGCGCCGAGGATCATGGACAAGGTGGAGGAGCGGCTTAAAATCTTGCGCGACGGGAGTTGAGCGACATGGCCGAGTTAAACGTCTCGCCGTCCCGCGCCTTCCGGGCGCTCGACGCGTCCGGCCCCGATCTCGTCGCTTTGCGCGCGGAAATGCTGGAGCGCATCGGCGAGGCCTGCGACGGCGCCGCGACGCCGGAGTCCTGCCGCGCGGGCGTCGTGGAAATGCTGCGCGCCGCGCTCGACCAGGGCCACGCCGTCGCCAGGGCGAGGCTCGAAGCCGGCGGGCGCGGTTTCGCCTGCGCGTGCTTTCTGTCGGAGCTTGAAGACGAGATCATCCACGCGCTCTACCATTATGTGGTCAGCCATGTTCACGTCACGGAGAAGCCGACCTTCGGCGAGCGCCTGACGCTGGTCGCGGTCGGCGGCTATGGGCGCGGCGCGCTGGCGCCCGGCTCCGATATCGATCTCTTGTTTCTGCTGCCCTATAAGCAGACGCCCTGGGGCGAGAGCGTCGTCGAGGCGATGCTCTACATGATGTGGGATTTGCGGCAGAAGGTCGGCCACGCCACCCGCTCCGTCACCGAATGTCTGCGCCAGGCCAAGGCCGACATGACCATCCGCACCACGCTGCTGGAGGCGCGGTTCATTCTCGGCGATCGGGAGTTGTTCGACGATCTGGTCGAGAGCTTCGACCGCGAAATCGTGCGCGCCGACGCGCGCGAATTCGTCACCGCCAAGCTCGACGAACGCAATGCGCGCGTGCAGCGGGCTGGCGCCTCGCGTTATCTCGTCGAACCCAATGTGAAGGAAGGCAAAGGGGGCCTGCGCGACCTCAACACGCTGTTCTGGATCGGCAAATATGTCTATCACGTCCGCGAGGCGCGGGAGCTGGTCGCGGCGGGGCTGTTCACCTCGGCGGAATTCAGCCTGTTCGAGCGCTGCGAGGAATTTTTGTGGCGGGCGCGCTGTCATTTGCATTTCGCGACCGGACGCGCCGAGGAGCGGCTCTCCTTCGACATCCAGCCGGTGCTGGCGGCGCGGCTAGGCTATCGCGACCGCGGCGGCCTCTCGCGCGTCGAACGCTTCATGAAACATTACTTTCTCGTCGCCAAGGACGTGGGCGATCTGACCGCCATTGTTTGCGCGGCGCTGGAGGAGCGCCAGGCCAAGCCGCCCGCGATGCTCGACCGTTTTTTCGGGCGGCTGCGGCGCCGCTCCAAGGCGGGGCTCCCGGAGGGTTTCACCATCGACCACGACCGCGTCAGCGTGAGCGACGACGCGGCCTTCGCGCGCGATCCCGTGAACATCATCCGCCTGTTCTGGACGGCGGATCGTTTCAGCCTGCCGCTGCATCCCGACGCCTTGCGCGCGGTGACGCGCAATCTGCGCCGCATCGACGCCGATTTACGCGCGAGCCCCGAGGCCAACCGGCTGTTTCTCGAACTGCTGCTGTCGCGCAACATCACCGAGATCGTGCTGCGGCGCATGAACGAGACCGGCGTGCTCGGGCGCTTCATCCCCGATTTCGGACGCATCGTCGCGATGATGCAGTTCAACATGTATCATCACTACACGGTCGATGAGCATCTGCTGCGCGCGGTCGGCGGCCTTTGCGATCTCGAGGCCGGACGCCTGCCGGAACACCAAAAGCTCGTCGCCGAAATTCTACCGACCATCGTCAACCGCAAGGTGCTTTATCTCGGTCTGCTGCTGCACGATATCGCCAAGGGCCGCAAGGAGGATCACTCCATCGCCGGCATGAAGACGGCGCTGACGCTATGTCCGCGGCTCGGCTTCACGCCGGGAGAGACTCAGACCGTCGCCTGGCTGGTCGAACAGCATCTGCTGATGTCCAGCGTCGCGCAGAGCCGCGACCTCACCGATGCGCGCACGATCGAGAAATTCGCCTCCGTGGTGCAGACCATCGAGCGGTTGAAGATGCTGTTCGTGTTGACCGTGTGCGACATCAACGCGGTCGGACCCGGCGTGCTCGACGCCTGGAAAGCTCAATTGCTGCGCCAGCTCTATTGGGAGACGGAGGTCGTGCTGGGCGGCGGCCATTCCGCCGTCGACCGCAGAATCCGCGTCGCCGAGGCGAAGGCGCAGTTGCGCTCGGCGTTGAAGGATTGGAGCGACGAGGAGTTCGAGAGTTACGCCAAGCGGCACTATCCCGCCTATTGGCTGAAAATGGACCTCGCTCATAAGATCTATCACGCGCGGCTGCTGCGCCAGCTCGCCGACGCGCGCGCGCCGCTCGTCGCCGCCGTGGCGCTCGACAACAAGCGCGGCGCGACGGAGTTGACGGTGATCGCGCCGGACCACCGCCGGCTGCTCTCGACCGTCGCCGGCGCCTGCGCGGCCTGCGGCGCCAATATCGTCGACGCGCATATTTTCACCACGGCCGACGGACTGGCGCTCGACACCATCGTCTGTTCGCGCGCTTTTTCATTCGACGACGACGAACAGCGTCGCGGCGACCGCATCGCCGCCTTCGCCAAGAAGGCGCTGCGCGGCGAGGTGGCGGTCGCCGACGCGATCGAGGCGCGGAGCGCCAAAACGCCGCGGGCGAACGCTTTCTCGATCGCGCCGGAAGTCGTCATAGACAACAGCCTGTCGCTTGATTGCACGGTGCTCGAAATCTCGGGCCTCGACCGCGAGGGCTTGCTGTTCGAGATCACCAACGCCATCTCCAAACTCAACTTGAATATCGTTTCGGCCCATGTCACGACGTTCGGCGAGCGCGCGGTGGACGCGATCTATGTCAAGGATTTGACGGGCGGAAAAATCGTCTCGCCGTCGCGCCAGGCGACCATAAAGCGGCAATTGCTGGAGATATTCTCAGGCCCGGACGAAAAGCGCGGCGCCAATGAAGCCGCCTCCACGAGTCCCGAGCGGACTTGATTTATCGCGATCCAGCCCTGATATCGGGGGCGCAAAGGACAATGGACCTACACGATGAGCGATGAGACCAATAACGACACGCCGCGAGAGACGACCGCCCCGACGGAAGCCCCAGCCGCGCCGCAACAGGAGCCGGCGCCGCAAGGAAGCGATCCTGCGGCCGAGCTTGAAGCGTTGCGCGCCGAGAACGCGGCGGTCAAGGACCGGCTGCTGCGCGCGCTCGCCGAGATGGAGAATCTCCGCCGCCGCACCGAGCGCGAAGTCGCCGACGCGAAAACTTACGGAATAGCGAGCTTCGCCCGCGATGCGGTCGCGCTCGCGGACAATCTGCGCCGGGCGCTGGACAGCTTCCCCGCCGAGGCGCGCGCGGCGATGGAGCCGCATGTCGCGGCGCTGGTCGAGGGCGTCGAACTCACCGAGCGGGATTTTCTCTCGCGGCTGGCGCGTTTCGGCGTCAAGAAGATCGAGGCGCAAGGTGCCCGCTTCGACCCCAATCAGCACGAGGCGCTGTATGAGATCCCCGACGAAAGCCAGCCGGCCGGCACGGTCGCGCAGGTGATCGAACCCGGGTATTCGATCGGCGAGCGCGTGCTGCGCCCGGCCAAGGTCGGCGTCACCCGCGGCGGACCGAAGGCGTAGGACACTCCCTTTCCCTGTTTTTACGGGGAGAGGGAACAACCGGCCCTCACTTCGTCTCCTCCGGGCGGTATTCCAGAATATCGCCCGGCTGACAGTCGAGAATCTCGCAGATTTTCTCCAGCGTGTCGAAGCGCACGCCCTTCACCTTGCCGGATTTCAAGAGACTGACATTCTGCTCGGCGATGCCGATATGCGCGGCGAGATCGCGCGAGCGCATCTTGCGCTTGGCCAACATCACATCGAGATTGACGATAATCGGCATGGGACTCACACAATTCGCGCATGATCTTCGGCGATTTCGGCGGCGGTCATTTGAATATGCGCCAGCGCGAGCAATCCGAACAGCAGCAGCAGCGTCGAAAGATCGTCGGGCATGGCCGCGATATTGACAATGCGCAAGTTTTGACCCGCCGGAAACTGCCAGGTGAGGATGACCGACAGCAAGGGCCGCGCGGCTATTCCCAGCAATTGCGCCGCTATGCCGAACAGCGCGAGGCGGCGCAGCCAAAGCGCGCTCCGCGGCGAGAACACCTCGCCTTGCAAATAGGCCGAGAAGAGCCGCCAGGCGCCGTAACAGGCCGCGGCGGCGAGCAGCCAATTGACGAAATTCACGCCAAAGGCCGCCGCCTGCTGCCAAGGCTGTAGGCCGGAGAGGTCGCGATGCAGGAAGCGGCCGTAGCCATCGTTGATCCGCGCCGCGTCGCTCCAATAGGTGACGTTGATATAGAGCGTCCAAACGGCGTAGCCGAGCGCGGCGAAACGCACGCTTTGGCAAATCCAGGCGATCTTGCCGCGTAGCGCCGGCGAGGCGGCGGGGGCGGCGAAATTTTCAGCGTCAAGCATGTCGTGTTCCTTTTGAAAATGCGGCGTCAGCGGAGCCCGTCATTGCGAGCGAAGCGAAGCAATCCGGGAGTCACGGGCGGCCCCCTGGATTGCTTCGTCGCTTCGCTCCTCGCAATGACGGCGTTGGAGTCATCCGTTGCTTTCCCTGCGATCTCGGCGTTCACAACGCGCGCGCGGCGGTAAAAAACCGCTCCCGCATCGCCGCGACGCTGGCGCCAAAACTCGCCGCGAACGCCGAATTGAACCGCTCGCCGGTCATCAGGCGGTCGAGCAGCTTTTGAAAGCCTTCGCGGTTTTGCGCGCGCAAGAAACTCACGAACAGCCCTGCCTGTCGATAGGCCATGTGCATGCGCGACCGCTGGTCCTCGTTTTCCACGCGCGGCGGCGGAGGTTTTAGGCCGAGATTACCGAACAGAAAGGCCGCGTCCGGCGTTTCTATCACGCGTCCGGCGACGATCTCGCGCTCCGCCTCCTCGACGGACACGCCCTGCGCGCCGCCGCCGCCCGAGACCGTCACCGCGAGCCCTTCGACGAACCAGACCGGAATCTGAAAATAGTCGACCGCCGACAGATGGCCCCAAAGATGTTCGTGCGACAGTTCGTGAACGAGATCGGCTTCGAGATAGCCCGGCTCCTCGCGCCACAGCGCCGGCGCCATCGTGACGCGATCGAAATAAGTCACGCCGCGCGCCTTCGGACTGCCAAGACCATTGGCGGCCGCGTAGGCGTCGTCGTCGAGATAGGCGGCGACGACGAAGGGTCTCGCGAACGGCCGGCCCTGCGCCGCCTCAACCCGCGCCATCGCGCTCGGCAAAAGCTTCGCCACCGCCTCGGCGTAGCCTTTGGCGTTGGCGTCGTAATGCACGCACGGGTCGCGCTCCAGCGCGGGCAGATCGCGCGGATCGTGCAAGGCGGCGGACACGGGGCCGCAGCCCGCGACGAGAAGCGCCGCGCAAGCGACGACGGCGATGCGTGGAGCGAGCGGCTGGCGCATAAAACCTCTCCTGGATGATGAAATCATATTGACACACTATTTTTTTAATGTAAAACATTAAATTATTAATCCAAGTCGTGGAGCGGCGGGCTGTTGTCCCGCCCAACCGCAACCAACGCCGAAGCCCCCGCTTCGGCGTTGGACCTCGCTTGCTCTTTTTTAAGGACAGCCCATGAAGACCTCTCTTCTCGCCTGCGCCGCCGGTTTGCTCTGCGTCGGGGCGGCCAGCGCCGCCGATCTTCCCCTCCGCCCCGTCGCGCCCTACATCCCGCCGCCGCCGGCCTTGTTGTTCGAAGGCCTTTACGCCGGCGGGCAACTCGGCTGGGCGGGTTTCGGCGATCGCGCGCAATCGCAGTTCGCGCCCAATAACGCGGTGCTGAATCAAGACACCGGCCACAGCGGCAGTGTGATCGGCGGCGTTCGCGCCGGCTACGACTGGCGTTACGGCCCGCTTGTCGTCGGCCTGCTCGGTGATATTTCCGGCGCGAGCGCGACGAACAACAACGCCGACGCGTTTTTCGGCTATGGCGTCAAGAACACCCTCGACGTTCAGGGCTCGTTTCGCGTACGCGTCGGCTTTAATTACGAGCGCGTGCTGTTTTACGTCACGGGCGGGTTAAACGTCGCGCATCTGCGGCGCGATTATCAGGCGCTGCTTGGCTCGCAAAACTACCAACTCATATTCATTAATCCGACGCTTGGCGCCGGCGTCGAATATGCCCTCGATTCGCATTGGCGCGTCGGGCTCGAATATCGCGTCTCCGGCGGCGCGTCGCGCGCCGAGGCCGTCAATTTCGCGCAGCCGGCGCTGCAAACCCGCCATCAGTTCGGCCAGGGCTCGCTGATGGCGGGCGTGAGCTACGTCTTCGGCAAATGACGGGCGGCGCCATGTTACTGTAGGAGGCGGCCCGGCCGCCTCTCTTTCTCCAGCCACGATAGAGCCGCTATGCGCCGAGATATTCTCCTCCTGCTTCTCCTCTCGCTCGCCGCCTGCAACGGCGCGCCGATCTCGACGCAGTGGAAGCTGCGCGACTTCAACGTCGGCACGGCCGATCTGGCGCAATTGCGCGTCGCGATGCGCGGTCCCGACTGGGTGACGCCGACCCCGGAAAACGCCGCCATCGAGGTGCGTCATTGGCGCGACGGCGATGACGAAGCGCGGGCCCATACCCTCGCGCTGCGTCTCCAGCGCGCCGCCCATCCCGGCGACCGCGAGGCGCTGGCCGCGCTGGGCGGCGCGCCGTCTCTGACGATCGTCGAACTCGCGCCGCGAAGTCTTGGCGCCGCGCGGTCGGCGCAGCAGGAGGCCGCGCAGCTCAGGGCCGAGGGCGCGAGGACGCGCGGCAAGATCGACTTCTCTGGCTCCTTCGCCTGCCGGCGGACGGAGATCCCGCCCGGCCCCATCGCCATCGACGTGTTCATCCACGCGGACGACGAGACCGGCTGGCTGCCGCTCTACGCCGATTACGACGCGCGCGAGGGCGAGCAGGACCAGGCCGTGCTGGACGAGGCGCTCCCGCCCTGCCCCGAGAAGGGCAAAAAGGGCTAACGGCTCGCCGCCCCGTCATGCCCCTGTTATGAATCTGCTGCTGGTCGGAATAAAAATTCTCCGCCCAAAACGGATCGCTCTAAATGAGTTTCGATCGCCTCAAGCCCGCTTTCCACGCCGTTCCCGGCTGCGCCCTCGTGCTGCGCTTCGACGACGAAGGGCGCGCCGCGCCCGGCGACGCCGACGACGTTGCGCATATCGGGGCGCCCGGCGAAGGTTTCGTCTGGCTGCACCTGCATCTCGACGATCCGAACGCGGACGCCATGCTCAAACGGCTGAGCGTGCTGAACGACGACGCGCGCAAGACGCTGTCGGGACCGATTGACAGGCAATTCGTCGAGCACTCCGGCGGCATCGTGCGCGGCGCCTTCTTCGACCGCGAGCGCGGCGCCGACGGCGCGGCGGCGACGGGGACGGATTATCTGCGTTTCGCCTTCGGCGAGCAGTTTCTCGTCAGCGCGCGTCATCGGCCGCTCCGCGCCGTGGAGTCCACGTTAATCGCGCTTGGCGCCGGGCGCCTCGCGAGTTCCCCGCTAGAGCTGTTCGAGGCCATCGTCGGCCATTTGTGCGACGAATTGGGCAGAATGATTTTCGAACTGTCAGCGACGCTCGATCGCATCGAGGAACGCATCGTCATGGGCGGTCAAGGCCTCGACGAGCGCGCGACGCTCGGCCCGACGCGGCGCGCGGCGCTGCGCCTCGCGCGCGAGGTCGGCGGCCTGCGCTCGCCATTGCTGCGGCTGGAGGCCAGCGTCAGCGACCCCGAGCAGGACGACCTAAGGGAAGCCGGCGCGCGGCTCGCTCGCCGCGCCGATATTCTCGCCCATGATCTTTCGGAAGTGCAGGATCGCGCCAGATTGCTGCAAGACGAATTGAGCGCGATCGACAGTTCCGTCACCAATGATCGTTTGTATATTTTGACGATGGTCACGACCTTGCTGTTGCCGGCGACCTTCGTCACCGGCTTCTTCGGCATGAACACGAAGAATCTGCCGTTTACGGAAACCACTGACGGCACGGCCTACGCCGCCGCGCTGTGCGTCGCCGCGTCGTTGGTGGTGCTATATTTCATGCGCCGACTAGGCCTCACGCGCCCGCGCGGCGCGATCGGCGCGCAAAAGCCGCCGCCGAATATTTGACGCGCGCCTCTATTGTTCCCCAAACACGCGCGTGAAAATCGTGTCGACGTGTTTGAAATGGTAAGAGAGGTCGAACAACTCGTCGAGTTCCGCGGGCGAGAGTTTCGCGCTCACCTCC
>Ga0187860_1003579_pt1 | contig 12183 bp, 8 predicted proteins | sample June2016WEW_10_4_FD_132981 | JGI IMG/M metagenome (GOLD analysis project Ga0187860, IMG submission 132981) | Peatland microbial communities from SPRUCE experiment site at the Marcell Experimental Forest, Minnesota, USA - June2016WEW_10_40 | ecosystem: Environmental > Terrestrial > Soil > Wetlands... | reverse complement strand
CGCGTCCGCCGCAAACGCTAGCGGCTCAGTTCAAACGGCCCTATCGAAACTGCCCCGACCATGGAAATTTGCGCACACCTGCACGTCTCCCGTCGGGGCAGTCCCGATAGGGATCTATCGTTTGTCGGGACTGATTCGGGTGGGCGTCGGATCGGTTCCGGATTGTCCGCCACTTGCCCAACAATCGGCGACGAGCTCATCGGAACTTCCAACTTCCTAGATCAAGACTTCGGGCGCCGCGACGCCAGTGTTCTCTCTCATCCAGCTTCGACAACATCCTTCTTATCGCCTAGAAGCGGTTCACAGCTAGCCGTGATAAAGCACGCCGATGATAACGCGCGCGTTCGTCACGCTCTGGAATCCCTTATGCGTCTTGCCGACGGAGAGAACTTGCGAGGAGCCGAGACCGCCGATGCTTTCGAACTGCCGCAAGTGAGCAAGTTCGTATGGAAGCGCTCCACCCACACGTTTTAAGATGCTCGATCCATCGTCGAGGGCCAGCGCAACAAGCGCATCCTTGTGTCGGTCCAATTTCGCAAGTTCAATCTTGGCGCCGCCAAGCACCACCTGCTTATTGAGCGCGAGCGGAACCGCGCTGTCATCAACCACACGGAACGCAATTTCAACACGCTTCAGCGCACTGTTCGCATCGACCTGTACCGCTTCCTCTTGCCCCGGCCCAACCGTGATAGCATGGTCAAAAATAATCCCTACCACTTGGTGAATTGCGACCTCGGCCTCGGGAAGCAAGATCGTCTTAGGGGGTCTCGTCCGGGGATCCGGGACTTCCGCAGTGAGGCCAATGACACCAGCATTCGTACCACGCACGAGGCGACGCGCGTACACGAAGTTTCCGTGCCGGGCTATGACGAGCCGCCGGTCTGCTGAAGGACCTGGCACGGCTTCCGCGAGGGCAAGTGAGCCAGGCGGCGCAGCGAATCCGAAATTGGGACGCCGCAAGTAATAGGCAACCGTGCTGTCGAAAAGATGAGGATCGAGAAGATCCGGCGACTCCTGAGACTCGCTGCCCGGGGCGTGCTGCGTGAACGCGGCTAGGTCCGGGCAGACCATGACATTCAGCACCGGAAATGCCGTGGGCGTCAGCGCGGCCGGTGCCTCGACGGCGGTCTGATACTCCGGTGCGTCCCTTCTCCGCCAGTGGTAGCATTCCTCGTACATTTGTTCGACGAGTTCGAGGAGTTCCTTTAAATCATCGGCACACTGCGCTACATCGGCGGCCCGGATCTCCTGACGTCGGCCATGATGAGCCTTGTTCATCAGGACAATCACCGGCGAGCCGTCAGCCAGTGCTCGATGCTCGGCAAAGCGCCGGAAGACATGGGCGCTGAACATTCCGTGAGGACTTGATTTCACCAGTTTACGGAGGCGCTGGATGAAAGTTGCGAGCGTCGGATCGGGGTTGGCGATCGCCCAATCGGCATGAGCCGGGTCGTCGAACATGTCTCCAAGTTTGGCTTCGAAAAACACGCGGCAGCCGTCGGCAAACTCGCGCGCGGGCTCCTCCGCGTTTCGGTCGGTGTCGAACCGTTCTTTGCGTTGCTCGATGACCGGAAGAGGCGCCGAGGTACGGATGACCGGCTGTTGGCGCGTGGCGGGGTGCACTTCAAGATGCTCGATGCCGCCCTTTATTGAGAGGCGCGAGACGCATGCGCAGAAGCGTGGATCGTAGGATGTCACCATCAATTGCGCCCTTGTGCCCACAAGGTGGGCGAGCGCCGCCGCGAGACGTTCGCGGTTTTCATCGTCGAGCAGTTCTTGCGGATCGTCCAGCACCAAGGTCGTCAGCCCCCCTCGCTCCTTGAGTACGTACTCCCAGAAGGCGAGAAAAAATGCAACGAGGCTGGCGCGCAGAGCGGAGGCGTTAGTTACGTGCTGCGCAGGCGCCGACACGCCGCCTGTCTGCACAACAAGGTCCAGCTCACCTTTGCGGCCCATGCCAGTATCGATCAACTCTTGGGCGGTGTCAGGAAATGCGCCCAGATAAATCCGGGAACGCCATGCAGCCGCGTCCTTGCGCAAGGTCTTGCGAAGCTGATCAACCTGCTCATCGGCAAGTTGCCCCAAGCCGGCGAGGTTTTCCAAGGCTGTGCTCGCGACGGCGTATTCGCCCAGTCGCGTTTCGGCGGACCGGCGCGTTTTGAGATGCTGCTTGAGCCGGCCGCACTGGACCAGAGCATCGGAGACGGGCTTGGCATCTTTCACCGTAGCTTCGAGAGCGAGCAGCTTTCCGGTTAGCGTTACCTTTTCGCTCGGCTCGTCCTCCTTGGGCACGCGCCCGAGCACGCGCGTCATGATGTCGCGCGCCAGCGCATCATTCTGTTGCCGCCACCGTGCAAAGCGGATGGCACAGTGGAGCCGCTTCAACGCCTCGCCGAGCGAATGGCACCCGTTCGGAAGCGCGATCTCGGCGGGATCAGCAAGCGCCGCGCGATCGCTGACGACATTGTCAAACGTGGAAGCGGTCTGCGCCTTCAGATGCCCCAATACGCCGCGGAACGGTTCGAAGGCAAACAACTCATCGACGAATGCGGTCCGAAGCAGATCGCAGGGATGCGGCGGCAGGTCAATCGCCATTTCCGCCCGGAGGGCCTCCGGGACATTGCGCATGAGGTCGCCCTGCGCATTCTCCGCCCAGCGGCCAAGTGTTTGCGACAGCAGCGCTGCGTCGGACGCTGCCTCGTGCAGATGCTCTTTGACAAGCTGACCGGTTACAGGATCAAGTGCATGTTTGAGATTGCCGGCGCAAACGACACACGTGTCGTCCTGGCGCTGTGAGTCGGGGTGATCAGCAATCCAGGTTGCTACATGGGCGTAGAGGCGAGTGCGCGCAGCCTTCGAAGGATTCTGCGCCAAAGCATCGAGGGCTTTCGCTTCCGCAAGAATATCCCGAATCTTGGCTTCTGCCGCATCGAGTTGTTCCGACTTAAGCTGGCGTAGAACGCCGAGCCGGGCAGCTGAGGCAACATTTCCCGGTTGGCTTACACGTTCAAGCGCGCGGCTGATGTTCTTTTCAAGGTCGGACAGAAGCGCGGGATCGGCGGAGTCGAAGCGTTCGCCCAGGATATCGCGCGCTGATTCAAACGCGGCGGCCTTCTCGCTTTCGAAATGTGTGGAAATCTCGTCGAGGGTCTGTTCGATCCCCTTGTCATCGGACGACTGGGGTATGGGCTGCGCCGGTTTCAGGCTCGGATGCGCAAGCAAAATTCTTTCAAGGTCATCCTTCGCGGTGCCGTAGTCGCGGTCCGCCCGGTCCCGGTCGCCTGCCTTGCCCTTTACGAACTCTTTGTCTATCTTGGTCTTCGCCCGGCGCACATGCTCGGCAAGATCGACGAGGGCGTAAAGGCCCGTGAGTTGCGAAACGGCGCGGCCCAATTCAGATTCTGATCCAACTTTGATCAGCGGAAGAAGCCCCGGCATGACGGTGCCAATGCGCACCGCGATCGGATCGACGCCGAGGACCGAAAGGTCGGGCGGGGTCTCCTTCAATTTCCCCTGCGGTGTCCGGCTCTGATACCTGCGGATCACTGGCAACTCGGCACCGGACTCGTCGGCGAACGTCAGTTCCACCCACGTGTCGGCGGGCACCCACGGCTGATCGGGGCGGTACTGTTCCACGTTCGGCATCGGCGTGAGAGGTGACAGTTTGTGCGCGGTGTGCTCGTCGCCCCCATCTACCGGTGCTATCCAGCAATCGAAGTCTTCCGCGACTTCGGGTTCCCGCTGCGGGCGCAGCATCTCCCTGTAAGAGCCCAAATGATTGCGTTGAGCAGTGAGGTCTTGCCCGAACCGTTCCTGCCTTCAAAGAGGGTAAGTGACGAAGTGAATTCGTGGGTATAGTTTTCAGGCGGGGCACCGAGCGTTCCGAACTTATGGAGACCGGCGAACCGGTGCGCCTCCAACTTTCTGAGGTGTAAGCGACGACTCTTGGCGCTCGCGGGTCGCGCGGGGAGAGCGGGCAATTCGGGTGGCTTCTGAAGAATGGTATCGACCAGATTTTCGGCGTGCTACGCGCTGACGCTGGCTGTCCATGCCGCCGCCCCTTTCTTTCGGTACCATTCAAGCGCACTACGCGTTCGGTCGTCCGGCAAAACAAAGTGTCCCCCAGTGCCTGTCTGAACGGGTCTGCCGCTGACAAGGTCAGCGATTAGAGAATCAAGCGTGTGAAGATGCAAGGGTCGTGATTCAGATTCAGGCACGCGGGTGAGCGCCGTTGCTACCGTCTCCATAAGTTGAGCCAGGTACAGTCACAGATAGCTTGATTACTAATGCGAAGTGTAACCCAGTAACTCAGAACCGGCAATGAATGTTATGAGCCGCTGTCGATTGCCCGTATCGACCTATGCACTTGTCCGGGATAATTACGCTTCGATATTCTTGGGCCATTCCTGTTCCCGGTCGAGCTGAGGATTTATGGCTAACAAAGCGTATACGCAAGCAGAAATCATGCAGTGAATAGCTAACTCTCAGACTGTCGTTGGCACCTGGGATCACCTTCATCGACTCCTTGGTAAGATGACTGACACGTCGTGGATTTTCCGGGGGGTGTCCGCCCCCGAACACTACCCGATTCCTTCCATTGGCCGGGAGAAGCAGTACGGTCCGTACAAACGAGCACAGGAGGAACGCCTTTTTCAGGAGTTCAAGCACCGAGCAGTGACTTTGATTCATGGCCCAGAGTTTGATAACTGGCACTGGCTCGCTTACGCTCAACATCTCGGAGTGCCCACGCGCTTACTCGATTGGACGACAAGCCCTCTGATCGCCGCTTTCTTTGCTTTACTGGGGGACGCGAATACCGACCGAGCGATCTACTGCGTCAAGTACTCTAAGTTTATTCACGAAGTGGACCAGAAAGCTGATTCTCCATTCGAGTGTGTCACCGAGGGTAGGTTCACTCCACCGCTATTGTTCGACCGGATCCCACTTGGGTCGGCCGGTGCGCGTCGATGGGCTCGCCTGCCTTGGGTGTGTGGAAGAAATGGCTGGCCCGATCGCTGTACAAGGCGCAGAACGCGCCCTGTTTCTCGATCACCGCGCGCAAGGCCGCCATGACCGTCAGCGTCGACTCTTCTTCCACCAGTTGCGCGTAATAGATCTGGCTGGTGGCATCGTCCAGAATGGCCAGCAGGTCGTACCAGCGTTCGTCCTGAAACCAGCGGTGCCGGCTGCCGTCGATGTGCAACAGCATGCCTGGCAGCGGACGCCGCGGACGCCGCTTGCGATGCGGACCGCGCTGCCCTCGCTTGGCCACCAGCCCGGCCCCCTGCAGCGCCGCTTTGACCCACGTATAGCTCAACCCAATGCCGTGCTCCTCCACCAGCTTCTCGTGGAAATGGCGCACGTTGAAGTCGGAATAATGCTCGCGGTACAAGCTCAGCACCTGCTCCACGGTTGCCAGCGGCACTCGCTTCTCGCTCGGACGGCAGCGCCGCCGATCCAGCAACCCGTCGAAACCGGCGCGCTCGTACTGCTCGCGACAGCGGCGCATATGCCGGTCGCTCATACCAATGATCTCCGCCGCCTGCCACCAGGTGATCTGTTTGCTGATGGCTCGTAGAATTACTTCTTGCATTTTCATCGCCCGCTCCACTGCCGCCCTCGGGTACCGCCCCATGCCTCTTGCCTCCAGACATGTAGCTGTACCTCAGCAGCCTGCTAAGCGGACATCTCATGTGCTAATTACACCGGACATATCATGTGCTAACTACAGCAGGTCAAGTTTGGCTTGCAAAGTCACTCCCAAGCAGTACAATTTCAGCCATGCAGAGCTGAAAAAAAGAGATTCCCGATAATGAAGGAACAACGGCCTTGCGAGGCCTGCTTACCCAAGGCCGAACTCAGTAGTTGAGTTGAGCATGGAACATACCCGAATCGAAAAGGCAACAACTGGCGTTAACCAATTTCAGGAGGATATGATGAGACGATTCCTCGCCGTAGTAGTGTTTTCACTGTTGGCCATCGCCCTGTTCGCGAGCGGCGTTTTCGCCGCTGATCAGAAATCGGGGCGCGATGGCGACATCACGGTCGTCCAGGCCCTGGACATGATCAGCTTCGACCCCACCGCCACGTCCGACCTCAACAACCAGTACGTGCTCTACAACATCTACAGCCGCCTGTTCACCTTCCCCAAGAACAGGCTCGCTGGCGACGTCAAGGAGCTGTGCAAGGATTTCAAGCGGGTGAGCAACACGGAGTGGCATTTCACCATCTGGGAAAACGTCAAGTACCATGACGGCACCACCCTGACCGTGGACGACGTGGTGTACTCCCTGAACAGGGCCAAGGCCAGCGCCGCCCTCGGTGCCCTGTTCAAGCCGGTGAAGGAGATCAAGAAGGTCGATAACAAGACCCTTTCCATCACCACCGACGGCCCCTACCCGGCCATGACCTCCGCCCTGACCCACGCGGCCACCTCCATCGTTCCCAAGAGCTACGCCGAGAAGGCCGAGAAGACCAAGGACTGGTCCAAGCCCGTCGGCAGCGGCCGCTACAAGTTCGTCAGCCGTATGATTGGCGACTCCGTGAAGTTTGAGCGCTTCGACGGCTACTTCAACAAGGACGAGGTGGCCCAGAACAAGACCCTGACCATCAAGGTCATCCCCGAAGGCACCAACCGGACGATCGCCATCGAGACCGGGGCCGCCGACCTGAACGCCGAATTCACGCCCACCGACTACGAACGCGTGATGAAGAACCCCAAGCTCAAGCTGTGGGATCAGCCCTCGGCGCTGGTCTGGCACCTGGGCATGGACAACACCCAGGGCTGGTTCAAGAACAAGCTGGTGCGCCAGGCCGTGGGCTTCGCCGTGGACCGCGAGGGCACCATGAAGGTCGGCCACGACGGCCGGGGAGTGGTCCTGTACAACAGCGCCACCTTCTCCCACGCCCCCACCGTGCTCGGGGCCATCCAGAACCCGCTCAACAAGTACTCCTATAACGTGCAAAAGGCGAAGGCCCTGATGAAGGAGGCCAACTGCCCGGGCTTCACCACCCAGCTCGTGGTCTTCCGCGACGAAGCCGAGCGCATCGCCACCGCGGTCCAGGCCTACCTGGCCGAGATCAACATCAAGGTCGAGATCGTGCGCATCGAGAACGCGGTCTTCCCGGCCTACATCGCCGGCCACAAGGCCCCCATGTTCGTGACCAGCTGGGGCTGCTACTGGGATCCGGACATGTTCCTGTCGCGGCGATTCAGCAAGGAGGGCATCGGCGGCGTCAACCGCGTCTGGTATCAGAACCCCAAGCTCGATGAGCTGATCACGGAAGGCCGCAGCACCTTCGACGAGGCCAAGCGCGTCGAGGTCTACAGGCGGGTGCAGGACTTCCTGGCGGAGGAGTCCCCCGAGGTGGATCTGTACGTGACCAAGGTGTATGCCCTGAGCAACGACAGGCTCAAGGGTGTGGAGATGACCGTCGAGAAGCCCTTCAACTACTACAAGCTGCACTACTGACGGCTGACGCCCGGCCACGGGCGGCGCCGGTTTCAGGCCACACCTCGTTCCCGCGGGACTCCCCCGGAAGGTGGAAGCCCCGCGGGAACGAACCTGATGGCCTCGTCCACGAGGAGAGGAGAGACCGCATGGTCCGTTACATCATCAGACGGTTGTTCGCATTGATACCGGTGATCCTGGTGCTGACGTTCATCGTCTTCGCCATATTGTCCATGACCCCGGGCGATGCGACGACCATCATCCTCGGCAGCGATTACACCCCCGAGCTGGGCGCGAAACTCAGGGTGCAGCTGGGCCTCGACCGACCCCTCATCGTGCAATATTTTCACTACATCACGCACCTGATGCGGGGCGACTTCGGCATGTCCTACGTCATGCATGCCCCGGTGCTCGACCAGTTGCGTCCCCGATTGGCCAATACGGCCTGGATCGTTGCCAGTGCGATGTTCCTGTGCGTGTCTTTCGGCATCCCCATCGGCATCCGTTCGGCCACCAAGCCCAACTCGTTCTTCTCCCAGTGCACCATGGTCTTCGGCCTGATGGGCGTTTCCATGCCGATCTTCTGGCTGGGCCTTCTGCTCATCCTGCTCTTTTCGGTGAAACTGGACTGGCTGCCCTCCAGCGGTCTGGACCACGGCCTGAAAAGCCTGATCCTGCCCGCCGTCACCCTGGGATTCAACTACATGGCCAACATCATGCGGACAACGCGATCCTCCATGATGGAAGCCATCCGCCAGGACTTCATCCGCACGGCCCGGGCCAAGGGCGTCAGCGAACATAAAGTGATCTATGACCACGCCCTGGGCAACGCCCTCATGCCCACCATCACCATCATCGGGATGGACGTGGGAACGCTCCTGGGCGGGGTGGTGCTCACCGAGACCGTATTCTCCATCCCGGGCATGGGCCGCCTGCTGGTGGAGGCCATCAACCAGCGCGACACGCCTTGCGTGCTGGGGACCCTGGTGGTCATGGCCATTTGCGTGGCGGTGTCCAACCTGATCGTCGATCTCATCTACGCCTACATCGATCCCAGAGTCCGTGCGCAGTATGGCGCGAAAGCGAGGAAAGCCTGATGCAAGCCACCTCCACGGCCAGGCCGTTCACGACTAAAAAGGAATTCTACGCGCAGTTCAAGAAGAAGAGCATCGCTCACGAACTGTGGCTGCGCTTTTTGAAGAATAAGACCGCCGTGATGGGCTTGATCATCTTCTGCATCATAGTGGCTGTCGCTATCACCGCTCCCTGGATCACAAACTACGACACCGTGGTGATCAAGATGAACATCGCCGAGCGCCTTCAGCCGCCCAGCATGAACCACTGGTTCGGCACCGACGAACTGGGCCGCGACATCCTGGCTCGCATCGTGTACGGCGCACGGGTATCCCTGGTCATCGGCATCTCGGCGATATTCGTGTCCCTCATGGTGGGCCTGGTGTTGGGCGGGGCGGCCGGATACTACGGGGGGAAGACCGACAGCCTCATCATGCGCGGCACGGACGTCTTCCTCTGCCTGCCGGACGTGCTCCTGGCCCTGGCCATTATCGCGGCCTTCGGCAACACCAAGCTGAACCTGACCATCGCCATCGGCCTGGCCTTCTCGCCCAAGTTCTCGCGGGTGGTGCGCTCGGCGGTCATAGGCGTGCGCGACAACGAATACATTGAAGCGGCACGCTCCATCGGCGCACTGGACAAGCGCATCATCTCCCGCCACGTGCTGCCCAACTGCATAGGCCCCATCATCGTGCAGGTCACACTGTACGTTGCCAACGCCATCCTGACCATCGCCGCCTTGAGCTTCCTCGGGCTGGGCATCCAGCCCCCGACCCCGGAATGGGGCAACATGCTCGCCTCGGGGCGCACCTACATGCGCGATTTCCCGCATATTGTCATGGCCCCCGGCCTGGCCATCTTCTTCACCATCCTGGCGCTCAACCTCCTGGGCGACGGATTGCGGGACACCCTTGATCCCAGGCTCAAACACTAACGGGAGCGCCGCGATGAATGCGCAACAGAACACTTTGGAAATCAAAAACCTCACGGTGGAGTACGTCGTCGACGACGAGGTCGTGCACGCCGTTACCGGGGTGAACATCACCATTCCCGCCGGCAAGACCTTCGGCCTGGTGGGGGAAACCGGAGCCGGAAAGACCACCACCGCCCTGTCCATCCTCAACCTGCTCCCCTTGCCGGCGGGCAGGATCGTTTCCGGCGAGATATTCGTGAATGGGCAGGATGTCTTCAAATTGTCCCCCAAGCAGTTGCGGGCGATGCGCGGCAGCCAGGTGGCCATGGTCTTCCAGGACCCCATGTCCTCGCTCAACCCCATCAAGACCGTGGGCGAGCAGATCGCCGAGGGCATGAAGATCCACCGCGAGGTGAGCGACAAGGAAGCCCTGCGCCAGGCCACGAACATGCTGGAGATGGTGGGCATCCCGGGCGGCCGCGTGTCGGAGTACCCGCACCAGTTCTCGGGGGGCATGAAGCAGCGCGTGATCATCGCCATCGCCCTGGCCTGCAACCCGGAGCTCCTGATCGCCGACGAGCCCACCACGGCCCTGGACGTCACCATCCAGGCCCAGGTGCTCAAGCTCATTAAAGAGCTCAGGGAGAAATCCCCGATGGTCATGCTCATGATCACGCATGCCCTAGGGATCGTGGCCGAGGTGTGCGACTTCGTGGGCATCATGTACGCTGGGCGCATCGTGGAATGCGGCACCCTGGCCGACATCTTTGACAACCTGCGCCACCCCTACACCCGGGGCCTTTTCGACTCCCTGCCGGACATCGAGAACAGGCGCGCGGAGCTCAAGCCGATCCCAGGCTTGATTCCCGATCCGATGAACCTGCCGCCGGGATGTGCCTTCCATCCCCGCTGCTCCTACGCGAAACCGGAATGTTCGCGGGACCTCCCCCAGGTGAGGTGGTTGAGCGACACGCACTATGTCTCCTGCCACCTGTACAACGAAACGGTCGAGAACATGCTGTGAGGTGAATTCTTTGGGCGAGATACTGCTAGAGGTGAAGAACCTCAAAAAATACTTCCACGTGGCTGCCGGAACGCTCCATGCCGTGGACGACGTGAGCTTCACTCTCGAGGAAGGGCGCACCCTGGGAATCGTGGGCGAGTCGGGCTGCGGCAAGACCACCCTGGGGCGCACCATCCTGCGGCTCATCGAGCCCACCAGCGGCGAGATGGTCTTCAACGGCAAGGACCTCCGCAAATTGAACACAAGCGAGATGCGCTACATGCGCCGGGAGATGCAGATCATCTTCCAGGACCCCTACTCCTCGCTCAATCCCCGCAAGACCATCGCCGAGACCATCGAGGAGCCCATCTTCCTGGCCGGCCTCATCCCGGACAGCGACAAGCGCTTCATGCGTGTGCTGGATCTGATGGACACCGTGGGGCTGGCCCAACGCCTCATCAACACCTACCCCCACGAGCTCGACGGCGGCCGCCGCCAGCGTGTCGGCATCGCCCGGGCTCTGGCCATGAATCCCAAGTTCATCGTCTGCGACGAGCCCGTGTCCTCCCTGGACGTGTCCATCCAGGCCCAGATCCTCAACCTGATGAAGACCATCCAGCGGGACATGGGCATCACCTACCTCTTCATCACCCACGACCTCTCAGTGGTGAACCACTTCTCCGACGATATCGCTGTGATGTACCTGGGGCGGCTGGTGGAAAAGGCTCCTTCGGAAGCCCTTTTTCAAAAGCCGCTGCACCCCTACACCGAGGCGTTGCTTTCGGCCATTCCGGTGGCGCGCATCCACAACCGTCACGAAAGGATCCTGCTCAAGGGCGAGCTCACCTCCCCCATCAACCCCGAGCCCGTCTGCCGGTTCGCCGCGCGCTGCAACCAGTGCATGGACATCTGCACCAAGGAGGAGCCGCCGCTCATCGAGGCCCGGCCGAACCATTTCGTGGCCTGCCACCTCCACAAGCCCATGGGGAGCTGAGGCGCCGGGCGCGGCCCCGCGACGGACAGGGCGAAAAGAAGGCGGCCAGGGCTACTGGCCCACGGGCCAGATCTCCCGTCCTTCGGAATGCGTTCTCGGAACAGAAGAACACCTACCTGGAGGCGAGAACCTCGAGCTGGCCGGGTGGACCGTCAAGGACAAGGCGGTCGTGAAGCGGCGGATGGAAGAGGTCTTCGAGATCCTGCCGCGCATCCGAGCGCGCATCGATCAACTCGGCGGTACGCTGTCTATCGGCGATTACCCAATGACCTTCGCGAAGCTGAAAATCCTCCAACCTCAGAGTTGTCGCTTCAGCTCTCCGGAGGCCGCAGCCGATCAGGAGTGCGAGCAGGGCGTAATTGCGTCGGCCTTGCAGAGTGTCACCAGTTTCCGCTGCCAGCAACCTCTTGCCCTCTTCTGCTGTTAGCCAGTTCCCGACGCGCACACCCAGCCGCTTGGCTCCCTTGACATGCCGTATGCCTGCGGCGAGATCAGGGCTGAGCAGACCACAATCGGCGTTCTCACGGGGTGAGAACGCCAGAGAGAAACTAGACCACGTCACGCCGCGGGAGCGGCGTGATGCGGCGGGGTAAAACTAGACCGCCGGATTTTGGTTTCAGGAAGCAGTTGCCGTGAGTAGCTGTTTTGTGGAACACCGGAGGGATGTACACAGTGGAGCTTTATGCGCGGGTGCGACGAGCTGTACTGGTGGAGGGCAGGAGCGAGCGCGAAGTAGCGCGGGAGTTTG
>Ga0187860_1003576_pt1 | contig 12186 bp, 6 predicted proteins | sample June2016WEW_10_4_FD_132981 | JGI IMG/M metagenome (GOLD analysis project Ga0187860, IMG submission 132981) | Peatland microbial communities from SPRUCE experiment site at the Marcell Experimental Forest, Minnesota, USA - June2016WEW_10_40 | ecosystem: Environmental > Terrestrial > Soil > Wetlands... | reverse complement strand
GCAGAGTCAGGATCGCCTCGGCGGCCGGTGCGGCGTCGCTTCCGCCGGCGCGGAAAACGCGGTAGCCGATGACGCCGGTCACCGCAGCGATGGCGATGAGCGTGGTGAGGCCCGATATGATCATCAGCCAGCGGACCCGTGCGACCATTCCGGCCGCAACAGCGGCGGCCTCAGCCGCCGGCGCGGCGCTGCGATGAGAGCCGGCTTCGTCCCGTTCGCCTTGCAGTTCAGCGGCGGCTAATTTGCCCATTCAGGTGCCCAACGAAATTGTCGATGACAGCCACGCAAAAATCGATCCTGATACCGGATAATGAGGCCGGCGGCCGGCTGGACCGCGTGCTCGCCGCGCATGTCGCCGAACTCTCGCGCACGCGGCTTAAGGCGCTGATCGAGGCCGGCTCCGTCGCGGTCGATGGCCGCACGATCCGCGATCCGGGCCACCGCGTCAATTCGGGCGCAGCGATCGTCGTCGACGTCCCGGAGGCCGCACCGGCCAAGCCAGCGCCCGAAGCCATTCCGCTGAACGTGGTTTACGAGGACGCCGACATCATCGTCATCGATAAGCCGAAGGGTCTGGTGGTGCATCCCGCCACCGGACATTGGACCGGAACGCTGGTCAATGCGCTGGTCGCCCATTGCGGCGAGAGCCTGTCCGGCATCGGCGGCGAACGGCGTCCGGGCATCGTGCACCGCCTCGACAAGGATACCACCGGGCTGATGGTGGTGGCGAAGAACGACCGCGCGCACAAGGCGCTGGCGGCGCAGTTCGCCGGCCACGGCCGGGACGGCGGGCCGTTTGAGCGTGGCTATCTCACCTTCGTCTGGGGTGCGCCGGACCGCCCGCGCGGCACCGTCGATCGGCCGATCGACCGGCACAAGATCGCCCGAGACCGCATGGCGGTCCGTGAAGGCGGGCGTGAGGCCGTCACCCATTGGGAGGTGCTCGAGCGCTACGGCGTCCAAAAGGGGCCCAAACGCGCCGGGGGCGGCGGTCCCGGCGGGCCGGTGGCCAGCCTGCTCGCCTGCCGGCTCGAAACCGGCCGCACCCACCAGATTCGGGTGCATTTGGCCTCGATCGGCCATCCGATCCTCGGCGACGACGTCTATGGACCTGGCTTTCGCACCAAGGCGGCCCTTCTGCCCGCTTCGGCCCGGGCGGCGCTCCAGGCTCTTGGCAGACAGGCCCTCCATGCCCATATATTGGCGGTCGAACACCCCATCACCGGTAAAATTCTGCGATTCCGCTCGGAACTCCCGCCCGATCTCGCCCGTTTGCATGATATGCTGACGGCCAATTCAGACTGATTCTAGCGATAAATAGAGGCCTTAGCGGCTCAGGCGAAATTCCGCCTATTGAGCCTGATCAAGGCAGTGTCGCGCCGTTGTGATGCCTCTTTACTACCGCTTCCCGGGTTTGACCGTGTATGTTGCAGGTGCGAGATAATCAACTTGTGCCGTCGGCTTGGGAAGCGACGGCCTGCCGTCCGCCGCATTAAGCGGGGGCGAGAATAAGGAAAGGGCGCTGTCATGGCCCAAACTGCAGCCTTGCCGGTTCTGTCAGGTGAAACCGGCCTAACCAGGTACCTGGAAGAAATCCGGCGGTTCCCGATGTTGGAACCGCAGGAAGAATTTATGCTGGCGAAGCGCTGGCGCGAGCACGAAGATCGTGACGCCGCGCATAAGCTCGTCACCAGCCATTTGCGGCTCGTGGCAAAGATCGCCATGGGCTATCGCGGCTACGGCCTGCCGATCTCCGAAGTCATCTCCGAGGGCAATGTCGGCCTTATGCAGGCGGTCAAGCGCTTCGAGCCCGACAAGGGCTTCCGGCTGGCGACCTATGCGATGTGGTGGATCAAGGCCGCGATCCAGGAATACATCCTGCGTTCCTGGTCGCTGGTAAAAATGGGCACCACCGCCAACCAGAAGAAGCTGTTCTTTAATCTGCGCAAGGCCAAGAGCCGGATCTCCGCGCTTGAGGAGGGCGATATGCGCCCCGATCAGGTCAAGCTCATCGCCAAGCGTTTGGGCGTGACCGAACAGGACGTGATCGACATGAACCGCCGGCTCGGCGGTGACGCGTCGCTCAACGCGCCGATCCGCGAGGACGGTGATTCCGGCGAGTGGATGGACTGGCTGGTCGACGACGGCGTCAGCCAGGAAAGCCGGCTTGCCGAGTCCGAGCAATCGGATAACCGGCACAAGGCGCTGGGCGAAGCTCTGACCGTGCTCAACGATCGCGAACGCCGCATCTTCGAAGCGCGGCGCCTCGCCGATGAGCCGATCACGCTGGAAGAGCTCGCCGACGAGTTCGGCGTCTCGCGCGAGCGCGTCCGCCAGATCGAAGTGCGCGCCTTCGAGAAGGTGCAGAAGGCGGTGAAGAGCCACATCACCGCCATGGAAAATCCACGGGCAACCGCCGCAGTCGCGGCGGCGCATTAAACTCCGTCAAGCTCGGCAAGCGACGCTTCGGCGCGGCGTTCGAAGATGACCGCGCCTTGGCGCCGCGCGATGTCGCGCGCGATCACGAAGGCTTGGCGCGCCGCGTCCTTGTTGGCACGGTTGAGCGCCAACAAGCATTCACCGCGCAGACGATAAATTTCCGGCAAGTAAAAACCGACTCCCGGTTCGTCGATCCCGGCAATTGCGCGATCGAGATGGGCGAGGCCATCCGCTGCGCGCCCGGCGGCCAGCAGAATATCAGCCGCCACGCCCAGATAATATTGTGGCACCGGGCCGGCGGCCGTCGCGTTATCAATTTCGGCATCGACTAGTCGCGCTGCGTCAATAACACCAGAGCCGACAGCGGTCGCCCAGCCCGTGAGCAGAAGGCTGCTGCCGACGTACGTTAGTAGGCCAAATTTTTGCGCCAGCACTGCGGCGCGGTGGGCCGCCGCAAAGGTGGCATCACGATTGCCGATAAGCTGGACACCTATGCTGTTGTTGTGGAGCGCATGGGCAAGGCTGAAGGGATGGTCGAGCGCTTCGGCGAGGGCAAGTCCTTGCGCAGCGCTATCCTGCGCCCGTTCCGGGGTTCCGGATAGCTGCACCGCGTGGGCGTGCACTACGTGTGCGCAAACTCCGGGATCGTGGCCGCCAAAGGCTTGGCCAAGATGACGGTGCCGGGCCATGTCGTAGGTCTCGACCCCGATCCGGCTATCATCCAGCGCCGCCGCGACATCGCCGCTGAAAAAAGCCGTCGACCAGCGACAATGATAGGCTTCGAGCAATAGATCGCCGTCGCCAGATCGCTGCGAGATCGTCACTAATTCGCCGGCCCGCTCGCGCGCAAGCGCCGTTTTGCGCCTGAGATTGGCGTTGAGCCATAGGCCCCATTTCGCTTTGTACGATCCGATGCCATCGGCTAAACGCTCGCTGATCTCGCTGGCGCGGCGGTAGATGTCCTCAACTTCGGCGCTCTGCATGCCGCGCAACGGCATCAACGCCGGGCCGAGCTTCAGCAGGAAATCCAACTGGCGGCGCATGCGATCGGTTTCGTTCGGCAAGGTATCGGCCAATTTGAGACCCGCCGAGAAGTGCGCGGCGGCTTCCTGATAGGCGGATCGGCTCACCGCCAGATCGCCGGCCCGCATGCGATAATCACAGGCGGGACCGACTAGCCCGGCCTCGCCGAAATGATGGGCCAACAATTCCGGCTCACTGGTCGTCAGTTCGGGAAACCGTTCTTCGAGCGCGCGGGCGACGCGCTCATGCCATTCGCGCCGCCGGCCCAAAAGCAAACTCTCATAGGCCGTGTCCCGCGTGAGGGCATGCTTGAAACTGAAGCTCCGTTCCAAACCGCGCCCTTCGGGAAAGACGATGCCCGCCGCGGCTAGCTTCGCCAGCGCGGCCTCGAGACCCGTGCCGCCGTCCGGGATCACCGCATCGAGCAGCGCGAAGGTGAATTGCCGGCCAATGACGGAAGCGATCTGCGCCACCTCCCGCGCCTCGCCGAGCCGGTCGAGCCGCGCCATCAGCGAATCCTTGAGCGTCGCCGGCACCGCAGCGCTGTGCTCGCCCGCCGATTCCATCACGCTCTTGGTCAGTTCCTCGACGAACAGCGGCACGCCATCGGTCTTGGCGACGATCGTCGCGACGGTTTCCGCCGACAGGCCGTGCGACGCGGTGACACCGGCGACCAATTGGGCGCATTCCGCGCGGCTCAGTCGGCCGAGCGTCAGCAAAGTCGCATGCGGCCGCGCCAGCCAAGGCGGCGCGAAATCCGGCCGCGCAGTCACCAAGGCGAGCAGCCGGGCTGGACCGATGGTGTCCGCCACGCGCGTCATCAATTCGAGCGTGGTGGCATCGATCCAGTGAGCATCTTCCAAGATCAGAAGCATCGGATCGGTGTCGCCCAAGCGGACGATCTCGTCGACCAAGAGGGCAATAATCGCCCCCTTGCGCTGTGCCGGCGTCAGCGACGATGACACGGCCAGCGCCGGCGCCGGGATCGACAATAGTTCGGCGAGCAATGGAATTGCGGCCGGATCCGACGCCGCCCGGCGCGCGAACAAGGAACCGAGTTTCTCGATCCGCGCGCTTGGCGAATCCGCAGCGACGAAGCGCGCCGCACGACCCAGATGTTGGATCACCGGATGGAGCGTGCTGTCACTATGATAGGGCGAGCATTGCAGATGGATGCGCGTGTGCGGCTCGCCGGCGATCGCTTCCTGCAGCGCTTCGATGGAGCGCGATTTGCCGATCCCAGCTTCCCCGATCACCGTAACGATCTGGCCCTCGCCCAGGCAGGCCAAGCGCCAGCGGTCGAACATCAGCCCCATTTCATGCGCGCGGCCGATGAGCGGCAGGCTGCCGCCGGTGCGGCTCGCGGCGAAGCGGCTCTCGATTGCCGCTTCGCCGCGCACGCGCCACGCCGGCACTGGGCGCGAAAATCCCTTCAACTCGTGTTCGCCGGTGTGTTCGAGCTCGAACAATCCGCCCAGCAAATTCTCAGTCGCTTCGCTAATGAGGATGGTGTCAGGCGCCGCGAGTGCCTGAAGCCGCGCGGCGAGATTGGGAGTTTCGCCAACGATGGTGCGCTCTTGTGCAGTGCCGATGCCGACGATTTCGCCGACCACCACGAGACCGGTGGCGATGCCGATCCGCGCCCGAACCGGCGTGCCGTCCGGAAGTTCGATGCCGCCAACTTCCGCCATGATCCCGATCGCGGCGCGAACGGCGCGTCCCGCTGCGTCTTCGAAGGCCTGCGGAAAGCCGAAATAGGCCAGGACGCCGTCCCCCATGAATTTCGCGACGAAGCCACCGAATCGCCCGATCGCGCCGGCCGCGGCGTCCTGATAACGCCGGATCAAACTCCCAAGCAGCTCGGGATCGATCGTGCCAGACAGCGCCGTTGATCCGACCATATCGGCAAACAACACCGTGACCTGACGCCGCTCCGCATCCCCCGACGCTTCGGGGTTAGAGGGCTTCGATTCGGCCACCTCGGCACCGCGTCCGGCAATCGCCTTCAATAGCCGCCGGCGATTTCCCAGCGACAAGCCGAGCTGTTCGAGATCGTGCTCGCTTAGTTCCGGCAGGATATCGAGGTCGATATCGTTCGCCTCGAACACGTCGGCATATTGCTCAAACTTGTTCCTGCGCAACCAGTCGCGAACGTCGCTCATATTGCCATACCGCGCTCCCGCTGTGCGTAGCTTAGCACGCGCCGCCGGATATTTGGCGTTACTCCCGCAACATGCCGCGTAGCAGCCGGCGCGAGGCGACGATCGCCGTGCCGGCGATCGCCGCGATGGCGGCGATCATCAGAAAAAACTCCGGCTTATCCATCCGGCTCCAGAAGCTGCCGAGCCAACCGGCAAGGAAGCCGCCAACGAAGCTCGTCGCCAACCACACGCCCATCATCATCGAGAGGATGCCAGCGGGCGCGATCTTGGTCACCAGCGAAAGGCCAACCGGCGAAAGATATAGCTCGCCGATGGTAATGACGACGAAATAGCCGAACAGCCACAGCCAGCTCGCCTTGCCGGTCCCCGCGTGCCAGGCCGCCGCGGCCATGATGAGATAGGCGAGCACGATGCCGAAACAGCCGAGCGCCATTTTGGTGATGGTCGAAGGCTCCGACCCGCGCGCCGCCTGCCGCGTCCAAAGCGCGACGACGAACGGCGTGAAGGCGAAGATCATGAACGGATTGAACGCCAAAAACCACGTGGTCGGAATTTCGCTGCCTAAGCCGAACAGATCGACGCTGCGGTCGGTGTTCGCTTCAGCCCACAGGACGATCGTATTGCCGCCTTGCTCGTAGGTCGCCCAGAACAAGGCGGTGGGAATGAACAAGACGAGAATGGCGATGACGGCGCGCCATTCACCGCGGTCGAGCGGCTTTTTCTCGGCACGCGCCGCCCTCGCCTTCTGCAGCTCGTCCGGCGGCAAGAGCGGCATGGCGTAAAGATAAATTGACAGACCGATCAGCATGCCGACGCCGGCGGCGGCAAAGCCGTAATGCCAACCTGCCTTTTCGCCCAGCGTGCCGCAGACCAAGGGTGCCAGGAACGCACCGACATTGATGCCGACATAGAAGATGGAATAGGCACGGTCGCGACGCCGATCGCCGGGCGCATAGAGCCCGCCCACCTGGGTCGAAATATTCGGCTTGAACGCGCCACTGCCGAGGATGAGCGCCAATAGCGCGAACAGGAAAAGCTGTTCGACCGCCATCATGAAGTGGCCGATCGCCATGAGAGTCGCGCCGACGACGACAGTGCGCCGCTGGCCAAGCACGCGGTCGGCGATTAGGCCGCCGAAAATCGGCGTGAGGTAAACGAGCGCCGTATAGAAGCCGTAGATCTGCGACGATAGCGGCTGGACGTCGAGCGAACCGAATACCGCTTCCAGGGCGCTTTTGGCCCCGGCCAGGCCGACGACGTTGTGGGAATGCGTCGGCGCGAGGAGATACTTCGTCATGTAGAGGACAAGCAGCGCGCGCATCCCGTAATAGGAGAAGCGCTCCCACATCTCAGTGGTGAACAGGAAGGTAAGACCCTTAGGGTGGCCAAACAGCTCGTCACTTGAGGCTAGGCCGTCGTGGGGGGCGGAGCGGTGGGCAGGTTGAATGGGTTCAGCCAAGACCAGTCTCTGCCATTCTCATTCCCGGCAATCGTGAGTATAAATCGGCCTCATCCGACGATAGCATGAGCGTTCGGAAATAATGCGCCTCATCCCTTGAGCGCGGCACGTCGAGGAGAAAACGCGTGACAAAATTCGGTATTGGCCAGCCGGTTTCTCGGCTCGAGGATCCCCGTTTCATCACCGGCCGAGGCCGCTATGTTGACGACATCGGCCTGCCGCAGCAATGCTACGGCGTGGTGGTCATGTCGCCGCATGCCCATGCGCGGATCAAAAGCATCGATACCGCTAAGGCCAAAGCCGCCCCGGGAGTCGTTGCCGTGCTCACAGGCGCCGACGTCGAGGCCGACAAGCTCGGCAGTTTTTCGCCGATCATGCCCGAGGACATGGGCGGTCCGAAGGGATACCGCACGCTGCGCTCCATCCTTTCTGTCGGCAAGGTGCGCTCGGTCGGCGAACGGGTCGCATTCGTCGTGGCGGAAACGCTGGCGCAGGCGCGCGACGCCGCGGACCTGGTCGAGGTCGACTACGAGCCGCTACCGTCAGTCGTAACGCTCGAAGATGCGGTGAAGCCCGGCGCCCCGGCGGTGTGGGACGAGGCACCTAATAACGTTTCGGTCGCGCTCATGATGGGCAACAAGGAGGCCACCGACGCTGCGTTCGCCAACGCCAAACACGTCGTAACGCTCAAGCTCAACAACAGCCGCGTCAGCGCCAACACCATCGAGCCGCGTGCGGCAATCGGTCAATATCATCCAGACAGCGGCAACTACACACTGTACTCGACATCGCAGAACCCGCACGGCACCCGAGCGCACGTCGCCGGCAACGTGCTGAAAGTCCCCGAGAACAAGCTGCGCGTGATCTCTCCCGACGTCGGCGGCGGCTTCGGCATGAAGAATGGCAACTATCCCGAGGATGCGCTCGTGTGCTGGGCGTCGCGCCGTTGCAACGGCCGTCCGGTCAAATGGGTCGCGACGCGCTCGGAATCTTTTCTCGGCGACGCACATGGGCGCGACCAGGTGGTGACGGGCGAACTGGCGCTCGACGAGAAGGGAAAGATTCTCGGCATGCGCATGAACGCGCTTCATGCCATGGGCTCGCACCTATTCGAAGCGTCGATCGTGGTGCCGCTTTTCGCGCTCAAGCTGGCGCCCGGCGTGTACGACATTCCGGCGGTGCACGCCGTGGCGCAGGCGGTGTTGACCAACACCGCCCCCATGGCGCCCTATCGCGGCGCCGGACGACCGGAGGCGACCTTCCTCATCGAGCAACTGATCGAACGTGCCGCTCGCGTCATCGGTGTCGATTCGATCGAGATCAGGCGGCGCAACTTCATCCCGCCCTCCGCGATGCCGCACAAGCTTCATTCCGGCATCGCGTACGACAGCGGCGATTTCATGCGCGTGATGGACGATTGCCTGAGACTTGCTGACTGGAACGGCTTTCCCAAGCGCGCGGCGGAGTCGAAGAAGAACGGCAAACTGCGTGGCCGCGGCATCGGCTATTTCGTCGAAGAAGCCGCGATATTCAACGACCGCATGGTGATCCGCTTCGATCCGAGCGGCACGCTCATGATCATCGCCGGCACGCATTCGCACGGCCAAGGCCACCAAACCGTTTATGCGCAAATGGTGCACGAATGGCTCGGCGTGCCAATCGAGTCGATCAGTTTTGTCCAGGGGGACACCAACGAGGTGGCGGTTGGGCGCGGCACATATGGCTCGCGCAGCATGCATGTCGGCGGCAATGCGCTCAAGCGCGCCGCTGACGCTATCATCGAGAAAGCCAAACCCATGGCGGCAATGATGATGGAGGCTGCGGCTGGGGATATCGAATTCAAGGATGGCAGCTTCCACATCGTCGGCACCGACCGCTCGCTGCCGCTGACCGCCGTGGCCCAATCGCTTCACCGGCCGATGTTCCTGCCGCCTCAGTTCGAGGTCGGCCTCGAAGCATCCGGCACATTCGCGGCCGAGCCGTCGAATTATCCCAACGGCTGTCACGTCTGCGAAGTCGAGATCGATCCGGAGACCGGCGTCGTCACACTCGCGCGCTACGCCTCGGTCGGTGACGTCGGCAAGATCATGAATTCGCTCCTTTGCGAAGGCCAGATTCACGGTGGCGTCGCCCAAGGCGTCGGCCAAGCGCTGATGGAATCAATCGTGTTCGATGCCGGCGGGCAACTCGTCACTGGGAGCTTCCAAGACTACGCCATGCCGCGCGCCGACGATTTCCCCGACTTTCTCTCGGAACTGACCGAAGTCCCGGCCACGACCAATCCGCTCGGCATCAAAGGCGCGGGCGAAGCCGGCGCCACCGGCGCGCCGCCGGCGGTAATCAGCGCCATCCTTGACGCGCTACGCCCGTTCGGCATCGAACACATCGATATGCCGGCGACGCCGAACCGAATTTGGCAGGCGATTCACAAGGCGCGCGCGATCAAGGTCGCCGCAGAATAAAAAAATCGCCTCTCCCCGACTTGGGGGAGAGGCGACACATTCGTTGCAGTATCAGCCGATCATTCGGCCGGCACACCCTCCGGTATCGCCTCGTGCGGCGCTGATTTGTCCAGCGCACTCACCGGAGCGCGGCTCAGCCCGAACAGGAAGACCGCCACGATCAAATACGCGACCGCGACCGTCGGCGTCACCGCGATGCCGACTGCTTCACCGTGCATGAAGCCGAAGAAGGTCAGGACGGCGCCCGCCAAGGCGAAGCCGGATGCTTCGACGAACTTCTTGTCGATGACGAAGGCGCCGATAGCGCCGAGCACCAGCCCGGTCAGGATGGAGCCGCCGCCGAGGATCTGCAGGCCCTGATAGAGAACGCCGAATCCGCCGAGCTTGGCGAAGCCGATGGCCGCCGCAGTCGTGCCGGCCGCGGCCAACGCGCCGTCCATTAACGTCTTGCACCAGCCGGCGAGATGCGGTGCCAGCGACAATACGATCGCGGGCGCGTGAGTCTGCGGGGTACTCTGGAACGCCTGCGCCCCGATCAACATGCCGATGTAAAGCAGGATCGGCGAGATCGCGACCACTGGTATGATGGCCAGCAGGAGCGAGATGACCCCGAACCACGACAGGATGATCACCATGACGCCGGTCGCCGCGGAGTAGCCAATGCGGCCGCCCATCGCCTTCCAGCCGGGATGGCCGATATAGACGGCGTTGATGAACGGATTGCCCATCAGACAGCCGATCAGGCTGATCACGCCATCGGCCGTCAGCACGCGGGTCGTCGGATAGGCATCTCCGGCGGCTTCCGCGCTCTCCACGTTGTCCATCGCTTCGACGAGATCGTAGATACCGAAAGGTATCGCCGTGACGAGGATCACGCCGAGATATTGGAAACCCGAGAAGATGTGATCGACCGCGGGGATCGGCACGGAGAAGCCGAAATTCGTGAACGCGTCCGTAATACCCTTGCCGCTTAGTCCACCGTAATTGAGGCCGAAGAGGTTCGAGCCCCAGGCGATGATCATCCCGACCGCGATCGCCACAAGTCCGGCCGGAATGCCCTTGGGATATTTAAATCCGCCGAACCAGCTCACCATGATGACGGCGAAGCAGGTCAGGCCGATCACTGGCGTCATATACATTTCCAGTGCCGGACGCATGGAGATGAAGGTGATCGACACACCGGCAAGCGTGCCGAGCAGGGCAGCGCGCGGGGTGATCCGGCGAACGATCGGAGCGATGAACCCGCCGATCATCAAGATGAAACTCTGGAAGAAGACCCATACCAGCCCCGCTTCCCAACCCTTGACCGGATCGCTGGTCTTGATCGCGATCGGCAGCATGATCACGAAGGTGACGATGAACATGTGCGGGACGCTGACCCCCGAAGGGAGCGCGCACACATCGCTACGGCCAGTCTTCTGCGCCAGCCGATAAGCGAGATAGGCATAGTACATCGTCGAAAGGCACAGCATCAGGCCGAGCGCCGGCAAGATGCGGCCAAAGACGATCGAGTCCGGCATCTTGATCACAAACCGCAACAGGCCGGTGAGGACCAGCATGTTGACAAGAATGTTGGTGCCGAAGCCGAAGAAGGCATTCCAATCGCCTGCCGTCCAAATCTGTGGGCGGTAAGCTGTCGTCGACGTCGATGTCGTCATTGCACGCTCCCCTCCATGGCAATTCTCAAGCGATGCACGAAGCGATGCCCACACGCTGACCAGCCGCCCGCCTATTTGACGAGCAGTGATTTGCGAACTGCGAAGCTCCGCCCCCCGGCGGCCTATGCGCAATCGTCAATGATTGCTTAATGGACCTCGCAAGGCGCATGCCAACCAAAGCCCGGCGATCAACGCTGGGGATTACAATCGGGAACGTGATGAAACGGCAGTGGAATCAGATTTGCGCGACGCCGCGTCATCTCTAGCGCGAGCTTGTTGTGCTGCAGCAGGGTGGCCAAAGAAAAAGAAAAGCGACCAAATAATGGTCATTGCCCTGTCAAAAAAAACAGCAGGACATCGGCGCAGGGCTCAACAGCAGCACCTGTAGGCCTGGCATCGTTCTGCAGCTGAAATTCAGCTCGCGCTAAGATCAGGGCACCGATGCCAGTGAATTAAGCAGCGGCGTCGAGGCGGCGACAGAGCCGAAAATACCGCCCTGTGCTTTAATCATAGCGAGGCCGGCGGCATGGAATTCGGGGAAATAGGAACCGCAACAATCCGACAAGACAATACAGCGGTAGCCGCGATCGTTGGCCTCGCGCACCGTCGTGTTCACGCACACTTCCGTTGTCACGCCGCAAACGAACAACGTGTCGATGCCGCGGTTTCGCAACATGAGGTCGAGGTCGGTCTGATAAAAAGCTCCCTTCCCCGGCTTGTCGATCACCGGCTCGCCCTTGAGCGGATAGAGTTCAGGAATAATGTCGTGGCCGGGCTCGCCGCGCACGAGAATGCGGCCCATCGGTCCCCGCGCCCCGATGCGGTTTGCGGGATCGCCGCGTTCGACTTTGTGCGGCGGCGCATCGGAAAGATCGGGCCGGTGTCCTTCCCGCGTGTGAATGACCAGAATGCCGAGGCGGCGCGCCGCGGCCAGAACTTGCCGGCAAGGGCCGACGGCCGCCTGCAGGCGAGAAACGTCATTG
>Ga0187860_1003575_pt1 | contig 12187 bp, 5 predicted proteins | sample June2016WEW_10_4_FD_132981 | JGI IMG/M metagenome (GOLD analysis project Ga0187860, IMG submission 132981) | Peatland microbial communities from SPRUCE experiment site at the Marcell Experimental Forest, Minnesota, USA - June2016WEW_10_40 | ecosystem: Environmental > Terrestrial > Soil > Wetlands... | reverse complement strand
CAGGGGACGACCAGCGTCTTTGCCGAGCGCACGGCGGGCGGATACTTCCTGGATTTCGATCTCAAGCGCGACCAACTCGCACGTTATGGTCTCACCATCGATGACGCGCAGAACGTGCTGATGTCGGCCGTCGGTGGCGACCAGGTCAGCACGACGATTGAAGGTCGCGAGCGTTATCCCGTAAACGTTCGCTATATGCGCGATTACCGCAGCGATGTCGGGGCGCTGCAGCGCGTGCTGGTCAACACACCATCGGGCGCGCAGATTCCGCTGGCACAGATCGCCGACATCAGCATGAAGACCGGGCCGGGCATGATTCGCGACGAAAATGGCCGCCTGAGCGGTTATGTCTACGTGGACGTTTCCGGACGCGACATCGGCAGCTACGTGCGTGACGCAAAGCGGGTCGTGCTGGAAAAAGTGAAAGTGCCAGCCGGATATCAGCTCGTCTGGAGCGGCCAGTACGAATACATGGAGCGTGTACGCGAGCGGCTGAAGCTGGTGGTGCCGATTACGCTCTTCATCGTTTTTTTGCTGTTGTACTTCAACACCGGATCGGCGGTGAAGACGTTCATCATCCTGTTGGCGGTTCCGTTCTCCGCTATCGGCGCCGTGTGGTTCCTGTATCTGCTCGGCTACAACATGAGCATTGCCGTCTGGGTCGGGCTGATCGCGTTGCTCGGAGTTGACGCCGAGACGGCCGTCTTCATGCTTCTCTACCTGGATCTCGCTTATCACGAGGCGCAGAAGAAAGGACTGATGCGTAACTGGGACGACCTGCGCGAGGCAATCGTGAATGGCGCGGTCAAGCGCCTTCGCCCGAAGGTTATGACGGTGGCCTGCATGTTGTTCGGCCTGTTGCCCATCATGTGGTCGGTCGGTGCGGGCGCCGACGTCATGAAGCGCATCGCGGCCCCGATGATCGGCGGAATCCTCACCTCGTTCCTGATGGAGTTGATTGTCTATCCGCCGATCTTTGCGATCTGGAAGTGGAATTGGGAGGTAAAACCGGCTCTGCGGAAAGCTGAAACTCAAACCGAGGAACTGATTAATGTGTAGGACGGCCGCTTAGGACAGTTCCTTGTTGGTGTATCCACATTTCAAAGAGTCCGTCATGGCGACCGGAGCGCCGAGCGCCACTGGCCGGAGCAGCCGAGCTGCGTACCCGACACTGCACTCGAGAAGCAAGAAGCTATTCGGGCGCGGAGTGGAGCCACCCTTTGTTTTTCGGCAGCAGAAACAAAAGGTGGCTCGACTTCGCTCGCCATGACAGTCTGACATGTCTGGATATACCTACGCGAGCAGGGATTCGCGCCTCGAAGCAATCTACCGGGGCGTCAGTAGCGTTAATAAGGCCGACTGGCGAGGGTCTTTTTCCAGAAAGCGTCCAGCCCAGTGCTGGCCTGAAGGCGAACTCGTCACCTGCCCGAAGAGCCGGGCATCGTTCTTCAGCCCCGCGGCAAACCCTTGCTTGTAGCCCGTCTGCAATGCATCGAGTGCCACTCGAGCGGCATAACTCCGGGCCGCTATCAGGTCTGCGGCGGTTGTTGTGTCAGGCGCCGCGATGTTCAACAGGCCGGCAACTTCCGTCAATGCCATCAGTTCATCGAGTTCCTTCTTGTGGTCTGCGGTAATCGTTTCCCAACTGCGGCGCGGGACGGGGCGCAGGCCCTCTGCCATCTCCCGCGCGACCCGGAAAGCCTCTCGCAAAGCCGTTGCCGCCGGACAGAACGCATCGGCCAGACCGATCTCGACAGCCCTGTGGCCGTCCACCGGTTCTCCATTGAGAACCAGCTCGAGCGCCTTCCGTGGCCCGACCAGACGTGGCAGCCGCTGCATGCCTCCATACCCCGGCATGATGCCAAGCTTGATCTCCGGCTGTCCCATCAGAGCGTTCTCAGTGACGATTCGATAGTGAGCGCTCATTGCCAACTCGTTGCCGCCGCCGAGCGCGAAGCCGTCTATGAGCGCAACCACTGGCACCCGGAGCAGTTCCAGACGGACATAGACACCAATCACCTTTGCGGCCAAGGCAGTGATCGTTTCGCAGCTTGCGCCCACGAACTTTGTAATGTCGGCTCCTGCCATAAACGCGCGGCCAGAACCCCGCAGCAACAGCGCGCGCGCTGCGCGCCCATCCAGCGCGCCGGTACTCGCAACCTCATCGACCACCGCTTCGATCTGGGCGAGCAGATCCTCGCTCAAGGCGTTCAACGTCGCGGGACGCTCTAACGTGACGAGCGCCACACCGTCACACCAGTCGATTGCCAGGTAGCGGCCCTCGCCTTCGTTGGCCAGGCGTAGTGGCTCGCCCAGATAGGCTCGCTCATACTCCGCAATGGGGTGTTCGGCATGCGTTGCCTGAACCAGAGCTACTCCTTTCGGCTTCGTCATTCGGCCGTCGAGCATTGCTTGCTGGATCTGCGGCAGGCCTTGGAGCGTCGTGATCTCCAGATCCCCCTGCTCCATGACGATGCGCCCTTCGGTCAGCAGTCGAATTACCTCGCGGGCCTGGCCGGTTCGATACATGTGGGAGCCGAGAATTGACAGGTTCGAGTTCCCCTTGAGGATGACCCAGCCACACGGCTGCTCGTCGCGTTCGTCATAGTCTCGCGCCAGAAAGGTGCTCAAGTGGAGGGTGCTCTGATCGGGCCGGTCCACCACGAAATCCGGACTCACTTGCGGGCCGAACACCTGCCAGAGCGCGCGCCCAATGGCCCGCGCAGCATTCATGAAGCCGGGCCCGTAGTCGGGATTCGCTCGACCGTCTTCAGTAAGTGGGTCGGGCATGTCCTCAGGCAGCACGAGTTCGTCCCGGTCAATAATGTGCGACTCGGGAATGCCCAGCCGAACCAGCCCGGCAATTCCCTCCGCCTCGCGGGTGTGTGAAGCGATCACCGCCACGTCAGCCCCGCGCTCGAGCGCAGCCTGCACAAACGAAACGGCGTAGGCATCGGCTCCCCAGATCAACCCCTTGCGCCCCGGTAGCAGCCGAATCTCCGAGAAAATCGTCCGCGGAGAGGCTTTGCGAAAGATGATCTGCTTCTGGCGCATCCAGACCCAACGGGCGTCCAGGATGAAGCGCCGGCCCTCATAGAAGAATGTTTCTTTGTATTCTCCTTTGCGCCCACCGCCGGTGGCGCCGAAGAAGGCCAGGGTCCCGCCTTCCGCCAGGGCAGAAACCAAAAGAGGAAAGTTGCGGCCGCCCGTGTGCTCGAAGATTCTATCCACGGGCCGTCCAGCGTTGGCCGAGTAAACAGCATGGCGGAAAGGCTCAGTCTGTCGCAGCCAGGCTTCAGGATCAGTGTCCGGGGAGATGCCCCCAAAAACATTCGCCGGCAAAGAACGCCGATCGATGAAGGCGTCGGCGATGCCGCGGTCGATTAACGATCGCCCCAGTTCCGGGCTAGACCCCAGCAGGATAACCCGAGCGCCGAGCAGCTTGGCGGTCTGCGCACCCGCGAAGCTGGTGCCCTTGCCGCCTCCCATGAGTAGAACCGAGTCGCCGGGGCGAACCGACAGCCTTTCCACCACCGCCCGGTAAGCGGTGCCATACGTCAGCAGCAGCGCCGCAAGTTGCTCGGGCGAGTGTTTGCTCAAAGCTGCGGGCAGCGGAAGCGCTCGCTGCTCCTCCACCAGGACGAATTGCGCGTTGAAGCCATCATGCGTCTCGTAACCGCGGATGTTTCGCGAAGTCCAGGAATCCAGGATGACTGCTTGGCCGACTCGAATCGTCTTCACCGCCGAACCGGCATCCACGACGATGCCCAGGGCGTCACTGCCGGGAATGTGAACGGTAGCGCTGTCCCCGCGCCCAAACACCGGCACCGGGAGTCCCAAGGCAGCGAAGTTCGTGTTGAAGTTTGGTCCCGACGCCAAAACGCTGACCAGAACCTGAGTCGCTTTCTCGGGATACAACTTGGGAACGGCGACCTCTTCCAACCGGATGACCTCGGCGGGCGGCCCATAGCAATCGCGATGGATTGTCAGCGCGTCCATGCGCTCCGGGATTGGGAAGGAGATCCTTGGCGTTCTCCCCAGCGGCCATTTATGCGCCAGATCGGCATTCAGGTGTTCGGTCGTAAGGCGCTCGGTCATAATGTCACCATAGCTCAGAAGATCCGCTCGATGAATCGAGTGGCGTGTTCACCCACACTAGTTGTCCTCGAACCGAAGTGTCTCCACCACCAACCACAAGGTTGCAGAGGTGGCCGTGACATGCAAATGTGCATGATGATCGCGCGCCTGCTCTGCCGTCAAGCTGGTCTGCGGAAATTCGTTTTGAACTTAGGCTGTGGGGTATTTCCGTAGTACATTGGAACTCAATCCGGAGTTCCCGAACGACGCATCAGAAGGAGTTCTGTTCGCTCGTGCACACTAACTTCACGGTATCCGACTTACTGCTTAGCGCACAAGCTTTCGCTCTGATGCCGCTTTTCGTTTTCATTCCGGGATACGTGCTGAGCTGGCTGCTGCATGTCCTCGATTTCAGGCGGAGGTCGTTCTGCGAACAAGTGCTGCTCAGCACTCCGCTCTCCTTGGCAGTCTGCCCGATTGCCACTTATCTGGTTTGGTTGAGCGCTTCCGTCGGTGCGGTATGGTTCATCTACGGGTGCTGCTGGGCGCTCTTTCCCGTCGTCCTGGTATTTCAGGCGCGCGGGTTTCGCTGGTCTGAGCTGCGAGTCTCGCGCTACACATGGATTGCGCTTGGAATTGTTGCGGCTTGGTGCCTGGTCGTACTTCTTAGCCTTGTCGATCTGCAGATCCAGCATCGCTTGTACTCGAGCGTGGCCGCAATCGACTACGGGGTTCGTGTCCCGATCACGCAAGCACTGGCGCAGAAAGGCCCGCCGGGATTCAATCCATTCTTCTATCCGGGACGAGAGGTTCCGCTGCGTTACCACTACTTCTGGATGCTTCTTTGCAGTCTTCCAGTGAGATTGTTCGGCATTCGGGCGCTCCACGCCATGTGGGGTGCCACGCCGTGGTGCGCTATCGGATTGATGTCGATGATCCCGCTGTATTTGAAGTTCTTTCTCGGGCGACTGGCAAACCTGCGGCGGCAGACCGTGATCGGCATGTCTCTATTGGCCGTCACCGGGTTGGACATCATCCCCACTGCCGCACAATATGTGACTGTGCCGCTTCAGATACAGGGCGACATGGAGTGGTGGAACGAACAGGTCAGCTCCTGGATGGATAGCGTACTCTGGAACCCACATCACGTTTCCGCCCTTGTTGTTTGCCTGCTGGGATTCTTACTGCTGTGGAACGTCCGCTCCTCTTCATGGCGCGACAAAATCATTGCCATTGTGATTGCCGGGGCAGCCTTCGCTACCGCCTGTGGGCTTTCCGTTTTCGTGACTTTCACCTTTGCGGTATTCATGGCGGTGTGGTTGCTGATTACGCTCCACGAACAGAAATGGCCGGTGGCGGGTTTGCTGAGTCTTTCTGGAGTGCTTGCTGTTTGCCTTGCGCTGCCGTTGTTGAAGACCTTGTTGGCTCCAGCCGGGGCGGGTGGTTTTGCGGTGTTCGGTATCAGGCCGTTTTACACGGCGGATGTCGTTCTCCGGCTTTTCGGCGTAAAGTCCCCTCTGGCATATCAAGCGGTATCCCTGTTCGCTCTTCCCTTGAGTTACTTCTTTGAGCTTGGGTTGTTCGGCGCAGTCGCGCTGTTCCGGTTGCGGGATATCCGCCGTAAGGTTCTGCCACTCTCGGACGCGGAGAAGGCCAGTTGGGTGATGATTCTGGTGAGCCTGCTCATCGCGACCTTCATGCAATCTTCCGTGCTGGGGAATCCCAACGACTTAGGGTGGAGGGCTTTTCTGCCCTTCCAGTTCATTACACTGCTTTGGGCCATTCCGTTGGTGGAACGCTGGTTGTACAGAGCTGGGGATGAACCCGTTTGCGCTCCGACGAGTGGTCCGCTGACGATACGCCATTCATGGTTGGTTGCTTTTCTGGTTCTCGGATTGATCGGAACGTTTTATCAGGTTGTTTGTTTGCGGACCTATGCCATCGGGGTCGAAAAGGGCAAGGTGATGGCGCCGGACTGGCTTGAGGACGACGCAAATCTGGGTAAAAGGCAGTTTGCCATCCGAGAACTTTACGAAACCATCAATGAGAAGCTGCCGAAGGACATCATTGTCCAGCAGAATCCGCTGTCCCTGCATTGGAATGAGCACTCGTTCTACAACGAGCGCCAGCGAGTCGCCGCGGTGCCCGGCTGTGGGGTGAAACTTGGGGGTGATCCGCGCGATTGCATGGGAGTAATGAGGCGTGTCTTTAGCCTCTATCGAATTCCGAATACCATTCAGGACCTGGATTCCGTCTGTCGCGCCTTGTCGATCGATGTGCTCGTCGCGACGGACCTGGACTATGTTTGGGCAGACCGTCGAAGTTGGGTGTGGCGAACAACCCCGATCGTTGCAAATAAATTCGCCCGAGCCTTCGCCTGCGGTGACCACTCCAAGTTGGCTGCGAGAGTCGGAAATTAGCCGCGCTAGAAGATGTCTCTCTGTTTTAGCGATCCGTCGCGCCGACGCAGAAACAATCTCGCTCCGCGCTCGCCTCAGAGGCGACCTTGGCAGAACGGTGATCGAGCCATTCCAGCACGAACGCACCTGCCAGCAGGGGTAGTAACCAGATCACGCGGCTCTGATAGCGGCCGTCGACCTCCGACAACACGCCAGTGACAAATGCGTTGGCGATGACCGTGAAAAAAATTACCGCAGTGAGTCCCACGAGCCGGGGGGACAGGTAGCGCCAAACAAACGGTGCAAGAACGCCCATCAAAACGATTGACGCAATGACCGTCCATTTTTGCACCGATGTAAAGAATTCATCAGGTAGAGTTCGCTGCGCCTGTCGGCTTTGCAAATAATGCGACCCTGAGCCCGGCAGCACCCCCTCTAATGCCTCCAAAAACCAGGTGCTTGGGACGTTAGTTAAGTCAAAAGTCGTTAGCTGCCGCCAGAAGCTGCGGAACGAAATAAACAACTGTTCACGTGGATACGCGCGCAGAGTCGCTATGACGAAGCGTGTCTCCTGCTGACGGATTAGATCTTGTGTCTCATGGGAGGCGTTTTGCCAGATTCCATTCGCATTCCAGAGAAAGTCGTCGGGGCTGTCGGGGAGACCATGGACATAATCGCACATGGCCAGTTTCACATTCGCGCAATGCCGCTCCAAATACCAGCGCCCCGGTCCGTCGGCAACGATACGGGCCGTCAGATACGGCAGCCGCTCGCCATTCAGCGACGGTTTGCCGTACAGATACGCGTGCAGCGCGAATTGGGCTGCAACCGCAGCCAAAACAACCATCGCCACTCCGCCGACGGCTCTCCATCGCAGGCGCGCCGAGCGGCGCAGAAAAACCAGCAGCAAACTCAACAAGACGCACATCCCGGCAGCCAATATCAAATGCGTGACATGGGACACCATCGCCCACCAGGCAATCGAGACCACGGTCAGGCGCTCAGCGCGAGAGAGGGTCTCTGGGGCAAACACGAGTAGATATATGCAGAGATACAGCACGGCGCCCAGGATGTCCGGCATGAGCAGGCTGACGACCCAGCCCACGCCGGTTAACAGGGCGAGCGGCACGACAAGCACGAAGTAATGTGTTAGCGTCCACCGAGGCAGGATCGATCGCACAACCAGCCAGATGATATATGCCGTCAGCAGGGCGTGTAGAGCGACGATGGGCCACGGGGTTATGCTCCAGTGGAATGGCAAAATGCCTAGGGAATAAATGGACGACCGCATGCCATAGTAGACCGAGAAATTATGCAGGAACAGCGCCCGCGCCACGGGGGGGCCGCTCGCAATGTACGACATTGAATCCGGGAACAACAGCGGATAGCCGTTACAAAGGGCGGGCCAAGTCATGAGAAGCGCAGCCAACAAAACCGCTCCACCGCGCCAAATTGAATGGAAGTTCAGCCGCATCTTCTTATTGGAAGTCTGTGTTCGGGAGTAGTTGCTGTCAAGCCAAAACGTTGTGCAAGGCTGTCTCACACGCCAGACCTTCTGAAACGGCTCTGGCCGGCGATTCTGACGGCTGTTTCCAGCAGATTCCAGTGGGGATTCCAGCAGCTCTAACCTGGCAGTGCAAGCTTGTTAACCACGGAAGCGGGCGCTGCCCTACTTCTGCCGCGCGCCTTGCTCAAGAAATTCAGTCAGCAGCGCGATCCGCTCCTTGTGTGCTCCACCGGCATAGTCGCGGGCGATGTCTTCGTAAAGATGCGCTGCGCCGCTCAACATCTCGGAGCCGCCAGTCTCCGGTTGCAGAAACTTGGCTATCTCTTCCATCTCACCGACCCAGCGGTAGGCCTTCGCATACATTTTGGGCAAAGCACGGGTCAGCAGTTGCAGCACGGCGGGCTGGCTGTCCTGCATCTCCTGCCACAGCACCTGCGAGACTCCGCTGCGCACGGCGCCCAGAATCAACGCCGCGCCCAGTGCCTGCAAACCCTTGTTGATTCCGCCGTATGCCATCTTCAGTGCCGAAGCATCGCCGACCTCGCTCGACAGAGGCCGCACGTCCATGCCGAACTTCCGCAATTCCTCGAAGCGGCCGACTGCTCCGCCGGAGGCATAGAACCGGGGAGCGGGACGGCCGGAAGCCGGAGGCGGACCGATGATCCCGGCATCGACAAACGGCAAGCCCTCCGGCTGAAAGGGCGCGGCGATCTGCTTCACCGTCGCGGGCGCCACGGCGTTGCACTCGACGAACACCGGCTTACGTTCGACGCCGCGAATCCGCGGCAGCAGGCGCTCCGCCAACTCAGCGGCACGGGAGGGCGGCACAATGGAGAAAACGAAATCGGCCTGCGCAACCAGCGCACCATCGTCATGCACAACTTCTACGCCGGCCTTGGCGGCGCGTTCCGCGCTCGCCTGGGAGCGGCCATCGAGGGAGGTGATCACGCGCGCTCCACTTTCAACCAGGGCTCGACCGACCCCGGCTCCCATTTCTCCCATCGCCACAATCGCGACTGTCGTCTTCACCGGTATTCCTCCTCAGAGCGGCTTCGCCTGCAAAATGTCACGCTTGCTGATCGCCATCTAAGCAAGCGATGATTGTTTGGATAACCCGTTTCGTCTCGCTGGGGCCTCGAACCGGGATAGAAACAACACCTGCTTCTATGGCCGGATAGTCGTTCCCTCCCACGAACAAGGCATCTCCTATAAAAATCATTTCTCGCAATGAAATACCCAGGAGGTCTCGCAGTTTTCTGATTCCGTAAGCTTTGTCAATGCCAGGCTTGGTGACATCAATGGATGTCGAGCCACCTAGTCGGACGGAAAACTCGGGAATAAACGTGTCAAGGATCGCTTTGATCTTCTTCCGCTTCGCGAAATCGGGGTCCCATTTTTCCTTTTCCGCCAAGGGGGCCTGCTGACCTAATGCGGAATATGTTATCTGGCTTCCCCGGTCTTCAATTGCCTCTCCCCAGAGCTTTTCGACCTTGAAGCCCGCGACCCCGACGGCCTTCTCCAAAGAACTGACGATTTTCTCTTTTTCATCCGCGGTGAAATCTTCCGAATAGAGCTTCTTCCAATCCCCCGTGTATTGGAAGAACTTTGTTCCGCATGTAGGAAGAAGGGATAGGTTCACCAGGCGTCCATCGTGGGGAAGATTGGAGAGCAGTTGCTTTTCAAACTGTGGCCAACCGCCGCCGGAAATCACGGCCACTTTGACGATGCCGAGAAGGTCACGCAGCAGTGCCGACACTTCGGCATCGAGAGATGATTTACTTTCGGCAAGGGTGCCGTCCAGGTCAAAGACAATCAGCTTCTTCACTATCTCCACCTCTGAATGATTGCGATCTTAGCAGGCGCCAGCAGTTTCATGTTACGGCGACCGGTTTCCTCGCGGCGTCGATAGGCTCTTGCGCATTCATTTGGGGTTGCTCCACTTCCAGTTCCGGATTTCCGGCAGGTCCTCGCCGTACTTGTCGATATATTGCTTGTGCTCGATCAGTTTGTCCTTGAGCTGCTGCTTCAGGTAGATGCCTTTCTCGCCGGTCTGCGGCAGGCGGTCGATGGCATCCATCACGAGGTGGAAGCGGTCCAGATCGTTCAGCACCGTCATGTCGAAGGGCGTGGTGATAGTGCCCTCTTCCTTGTAGCCGCGGACGTGCAGGTTGTCGTGGTTGGCGCGGCGGTAGGTCAGCCGGTGAATCAACCACGGGTAGGCATGGAAGGCGAAGATGACTGGCTTGTCCTTGGTGAAGAGCTCGTTGAAATCCATGTCACTCAACCCGTGCGGGTGCTCGGTTTGCGGCTGCAACCTCATGAGGTCGACGACGTTGACCACCCGGATTTTCAGGTCGGGCAGATGCTCGCGCATGATGGAGACGGCGGCAAGTGTTTCCAGCGTGGGCACGTCGCCACAGCAGGCCATGACCACGTCGGGTGCGATGCCTTGGTCGTTGCTGGCCCACTGCCAGATGCCGATCCCCTCGGTGCAATGCTTGACGGCGGCGTCCATCGTCAGCCACTGCGGCGCCGGATGTTTGCCTGCGATCACCACGTTGACGTAATGGCGGCTGCGTAGGCAATGGTCTATCACCGAGAGCAGGCAGTTTGCATCCGGCGGAAGATAAACGCGCACGATCTCGGCCTTTTTGTTCGCGACAACATCGAGGAAACCGGGGTCCTGGTGGGTGAATCCGTTGTGATCCTGGCGCCAGACATGCGAGGCCAGCAGGTAGTTTAACGATGAGATCTTCCGCCGCCACGGCAGGTGTGACGTCACCTTCAGCCACTTGGCGTGCTGGTTGAACATCGAATCGACGATGTGGATGAACGCTTCGTAGCAGTTGAAGAGTCCATGCCGCCCGGTGAGCAGGTAGCCCTCGAGCCAGCCTTCGCATTGGTGCTCGCTGAGCATTTCCATCACGCGCCCGGCGGGCGCGAGAAACTCGTCGTTCGGCACGGTCGCGGCGTCCCATTGGCGGTTGGTCGCTTCAAAGAGGGCTTCCAGGCCGTTAGAGAGCGTCTCGTCAGGGCCAAAGACCCGGAAGTTCCGCTGCTCACTGTTCAGCTTCGCCACATCGCGCAGGAAAGGCCCGAGCACATGCGTGTCTCCGATGCCGCCCACCCCCGGCGCGGGCACGTCGACCGCATAGTCACGGAAATCCGGCATTCGCAGGTCGCGCAGCAGAATGCCGCCGTTGGCGTGCGGATTCGCGCCCATGCGTCGTTCGCCCTTGGGCGCAAGTTCGGCCAGTTCCGGTTTCAAGCGGCCCTGCTCGTCGAAGAGTTCCTGCGGCCGATAGCTTCTCAGCCAGTCTTCCAACAGCTTGAGGTGTTCAGGATGAGTGGCCGGGTCCGAGAGCGGCACCTGGTGCGAACGGAAGGTGCCTTCAACTTGCAGGCCATCGACCATCTTCGGCCCTGTCCAGCCTTTGGGTGAATTGAGCACGATCATCGGCCAGCGCGGACGCGCGAAGTTGCCCCCCGGGTGACGACTGTCGCGGGCGTCCTGCTGGATTTTCTTGATCTGCTCCACCGCCGTGTCGAGCGCCGCGGCCATGGCCTCATGCATCAGCTCGGGCTCGTGACCTTCGACGAAGTACGGCGTCCACCCGTAGCCGCGGAGCAACTGTTCCAATTCCTCGCGAGTAATGCGGGCGAGCAGGGTCGGGTTGGAAATCTTGTAGCCGTTGAGATGCAGGATCGGCAGCACCGCGCCATCGGTTATTGGATCAAGGAACTTGTTCGAATGCCACGCCGTGGCCAGCGGTCCGGTTTCCGCCTCGCCATCGCCGACCACGCAGGCGACGACGAGATCGGGATTGTCGAACACCGCGCCGAACGAATGGCTGAGCGAATAGCCCAGTTCCCCGCCCTCGTGAATCGAACCGGGCGTCTCCGGCGATGCATGGCTGGGGATTCCTCCGGGAAACGAAAATTGAATAAACAGCTTCCGCAGCCCGGCTTCGTCCTGGCTGATGTTGGGATAGATTTCACTATAAGTGCCCTCGAGGTATGTGTTGCCCACGACGGCCGGGCCGCCGTGCCCGGGGCCGGAGACATAAATCATGTCGAGATCGTATTTCTTGATGATCCGGTTCAGGTGCACATAGATGAAGTTCTGCCCGGGAGTCGTGCCCCAGTGCCCGAGCAGCATGTGCTTCACATCCGCGAGCGTCAGCGGACGCTTCAACAGCGGATT
>Ga0187860_1003573_pt1 | contig 12195 bp, 12 predicted proteins | sample June2016WEW_10_4_FD_132981 | JGI IMG/M metagenome (GOLD analysis project Ga0187860, IMG submission 132981) | Peatland microbial communities from SPRUCE experiment site at the Marcell Experimental Forest, Minnesota, USA - June2016WEW_10_40 | ecosystem: Environmental > Terrestrial > Soil >... | reverse complement strand
TTTTAAGCCGTCGAAGGAAATCAAGAGGTTTGCTGATAAATCGACTTGGAGGGGAAGGGCGAGGTTACCCAAGTATAGGGCTTGTTTCAAGAAGTTTTGGGAAGAGAACATAGATAACAAGTATGTTAAATCTTGAAAAAGGTTAATCTGCACCGTTTGTAAAGCTTTTTGTCGAGCGACAAATCTTTCCCCCGCTAATTTCGGTGAAGAGGACATGAAAATCTCGCGCAAAAACGAACAGTTAACCGAGATAACGTCTTTTTTTGGACAATCGTTTGGGTGCTAGATTAAGACCGGAAACAGCCTTGGAGTTAATTCATAGCAAATCACAAATATCTGCTTAAAGGCTTTTGTGGAAAGAGACGCCTAAAGTGCTTGGTAAACAAAATTCAAGGGTAGATAGCGGAGGGGAAGAAAAAAGCTACCGTGAGTTCTATCTCCAGGCGGATGTTACGCAATCAAAATTTGCCATGGTGCTATTTGCAATTCCCCTTATCGGCTTTATATTTAACGATTACATGTTTTTTGGTTTATCAACCATGTTCTATGGGGTCATTTCTGTTCGCATTGCACTTTTGATTGTAACAGGTTTAGAGTTGTCATTTATTGGAAGAGTGAAAAGTTACAATGCTTATGACAAGATTCTTTTCTTTGCTGTTTTGGCGATGATACTCGGCGGAGGAGTAATCAATGCAACACGTCCCTCGAACTTCATAATTGCAAGCATAATATCAATCGTATCGGTGTTTGTTTTGTACTTGATTGTTCCTCTCAAATTCAAGTTCCAAGTCTTTCTGGCTTCATTTCTAACAGTTGGCGAATCCTTAATCATATTGATTCTTTCCAAAAATATCGGAGATTCTGTTCTCTTTACCCTGCTATTTAGTATGTTTGTGGCAAACTTGGTTGCCGCTTTCGGTGCCTGGCAGACGCATTCCTACAGAAGAAAGAATTACTCGGAGTTCATGCAGCGTAAAGCTTTGCAGGATGAATTGGAGAAGCATGCAAACCAATTATCGGAACTTGTGGAGGAACGAACCAAAGATTTGGTGCAGGCACAATCGCGACTCATGCAGTCCGAACGATTGGCTACTATCGGCGAGATGGCGGGTATGGTTGGTCACGATCTTCGAAACCCCCTTGCCGCCATAAAAAACGCTTCTTACTATTTGAGAAAAAAACAGGGCTCATCACTTGGCGATAACGGTACAGACATGCTAAACGCGATTGACCGATCAGTTGAGCATGCCAACAGTATCGTTGCTGATTTGCTTGATTTTAGCCGTGAAATCCACTTGGACCTAGAAGAATATTCGCCCAAATCCTTGGTAAACTATGTATTGCTAGCAATAAACATTCCAGGCAACGTCAAAATAACACAAAAAATAGCGAGCGAACCTACAGTCTGGGTAGATGCAAACAAAATTGAAAGGGTCTTTACCAACCTTGTTAAGAACGCCATTGAAGCTATGCCTGCCGGCGGCACAATTGAAATAAGCAGCCGCCGAAATGGGGAAAACGTCGATTTCATTTTTGCTGACACAGGCAGCGGCATGTCTGAAGATGTGATTGGAAAGATTTTTACGCCGCTCTTCACAACCAAAGCTGAAGGCATGGGTTTTGGATTAGCCATCTGTAAACGAATTGTTGAAGCGCATGGCGGCAAAATTGGAGTTGAGAGTACACTCAACAAAGGAACAACATTTACGATTTCGCTCCCTATTGAGCAGCAGCATAAGAAAGAGACATCAAATAATTGAGGGCAGAATAGTCAGCGAATTTTAACTGCATCACTTAACCTTTACGAATGGCCTTTCGTCGCTTTTTGGTTTCGGTTTGTGAGGTGTTGTGGGTGACTAGTTGTTTTTTTGTTTTGTATGTTGGTTTCCGTGGGGAATTTTAAGGGATTTCTGAGGTGGGGAGTTAGCGCCCCTGTTATTCCGTAAGTTTCTTATAGTGGGTTGGATAATCCAACCTAACCTATTGGGGACTAAAAGGATGAGAAACAAAAATATCATTTACATTGTTGCAACCATAATAATCATAATAGCGCTATTATCCGGAGCTTTCCTCTACCTAAACTACAAAACACCAAACAATTCAAGCTCAAAAGACATAACCATAGTAGACGACGAAGGCTACACCACCAACCTAACAGCTACGCCACAAAGAATCGTTTCACTAGCACCTAGCTGCACCCAAATCCTCTTTGCAGTCGGCGCAGGTAACAAAGTTGTAGGCGTGACAACCTATGACGATTACCCATACAATTTCTCGGCATGGGTAGCGGCAGGAAACATGACCATTGATGGTGGCTATGGAACACCGGATATGGAAGCCATCGCTTCGCTTCGCCCCGATTTGATCGTTACTGACAGCATCAACGATGCTAGCCTGCCAAGCATGAGAACCTTATACAAAGTGATAGTACTCAACCCAAGCACGATAAGCGGAATCTACACAGACATATCTTTAGTTGGAAAGGCAACAGGCACTCAAACACAAGCTAACGCGGTAGTCGCAAACCTAACAAGCACAATCAACGGGATAGCGACAAAAATTGCTAACTTGCATGAAGCTCCGATGAAAGTCTTTTATGAAGTCTGGACTCCACCGCTCATGACCGCAGGCTCAACGACTTGGATTAACGATGTCATAAGTAAGGCAGGCGGCGTTAACATCTTCGCCAACGAAACTCAACAATACCCAACCGTTGCCTCCGAAACGGTGGTTTCACTTGATCCTGACGCAATATTCTTGCCCACAGAAATGGGGCAGGCTCCGTTCTATGGAAGCGTAGCTTCAGTGGAAGCAACACCAGGATGGAACACAATCAGTGCAGTGCATAACGACAGGATCTTTGTTATCAACGGAGATTTGTTCGCCGAAGCCGGTCCGAGAGTAGCTGACTGTGTGTATGCTGTCGCCGCTGACTTGTATCCGCAGCTGTTCAACTCCACCTCCTAATCTTTTTTTGTTGTGACAAGTAATGAGTGACGGTAAAATCGAAGGCATATACGCCAATCGTTCCTCGCGATGGAAAATAATTCTAGTCGCATTAGTATTAGCCCTGTTTTTAACACTAATAGTATCTCTCAACATTGGTTATGCTTCTATATCGTTCTCTCAAATTTTAGCTATACTAGGCAAGCAAATTCCGTTCCTAAGTGGCTCAATAAATTCAGCCTCAATATCGCCGTCTAGCCAAGCCATAATCATCTTAATTCGTCTTCCCCGTGTCCTCGCTGCTGCTTTAGTCGGGGCTGGGTTAGCTGCGGCAGGAGTAATTTATCAAGGCATCTTTCGAAATCCCATGGCTGACTCGTACTTGCTTGGCGCCTCTGCAGGAGCATCAGTAGGCTACTCCATAGCCGTTTTGTATGTTTCCTCAGCTTTGACAATTGTAGGGTTGGGCATAGCGCAAACTTTCGCTTTCATATTTGCCTTGTTGACCGTTTTTTTGGTATTATTTATTTCAAGAGTCGGACATAGAATTCCCATAACTACCCTGCTGCTTTCCGGTGTCGTTGTGAACATCTTTCTTTTAGCTATGGAAACACTTATGGAGCTTCATTCTGGCCAAGCGCTAACAGGAATAATTGCTTGGCTCGCAGGCGGATTCTCTGACATCGTTTGGCTACAAGTGTGGGCCGTAATGCCTTTCGTCATCATAGGCATAGCCATAACATTCTTCTTCACCCGCGACCTAAACATGCTCTCAATGGGAGACGAGACGGCGCAGCATCTTGGTGTAAACACGGAAAAAGTTCGCCAGCTCCTTCTCGTCATAGCTTCCTTGATGACGGCTGCAGCGGTCGCCATCAGCGGCGTCATAGGCTTTGTTGGCCTTATAATTCCTCACATGACTCGACTGGCAATTGGTCCTGACCATCGAATCCTTCTTCCTGCTTCGGCTGTCGTCGGAGCTATGTTCTTGGTGATTTGTGATGCGGTTGCGCGAGTTGCAACAGGCGCTTCTGAGTTGCCTGTCGGCGTCATAACTGCCCTTGTTGGTACGCCATTCTTCATATATCTTCTAAGAAGGAGAAAAACAACGTATTCGCTTTGAGGCGACAGAAATACATGGTGTCACTAAACATTGATGGTGTCGAATGCCGTTACGGCTCAATCAAAATCTTAGAGAACGTCAGCCTATCGGTGAAGGCAGGTGACTTCGTGGGGATTCTTGGACCTAACGGTTCAGGGAAAACTACTCTTCTTAGAAGCATAAGCCGAAGTCTTAAACCCTACAAAGGGACCATCCTGCTCAACGACAAAGACCTTTACTCTCTCAAAAACATAGAAGTAGCAAAGCAAATGGCGGTGGTTCCGCAGGACAACACAATCAGCTTCAGCTTCACCGCCTTAGAAGTTGTTTTGATGGGACGCAACCCGCACCTGGAAAGGTTCCAGATGGAAACTGAAAATGACATGACTGTCGCCCGAAGAGTTATGAACTTGACGAACACATGGCATTTAGCGTCAAGACCAGTGAATGAGTTAAGCGGCGGCGAAAGGCAACGGGTAATTATTGCCCGGGCACTGGCGCAAGAACCCAAAATTCTGCTTTTGGATGAGCCTCTCACCTACCTGGATATCATCAATCAGCTTGAAATCATGGATTTGATCAAGTCGCTTTGTGTGGCAGATGGAATAATCGCTATGGCTGTGGTTCATGATCTTAATCTTGCCGCTCGCTACTGCAATACTGCGTTACTCCTCAACAAAGGATGCGTTTTTGCCGCCGGATCCTTGGATGAGGTAATGACCAGTGAAAACATAAAGACCGTTTTCAAAGTTGACGCCATGGTTAAGAGAAACCCCGTTACAAATTCTCTATACATTATTCCGTTGTCACCTCCAAAATCTTCTCCGCCGAGAAACTGCGCGATACACATTGTTAGCGGCGCTGGAACAGGAACTGTTTTGATGAAGGTACTGCAAGAAGAGGGGTACAGTCTCACTGCAGGCGTGCTTAATGTTTTGGACACTGATTTTGAGACCGCGGAGTTTCTAAATATACCTGTTATCAGTGAAGCACCCTTTTCGCCTATAACTGAAAAAACCCGGAGCGCAAACTTTGACTTAATGGCCAAATCCAGCATGATCGTAATCACTTCCGTTCCGTTTGGCTACGGTAACCTCTCAAATCTAGAATCGGCGTTTGAAGCAGTAAAGCTGGGTGTCCAAACATATATCATCGATGAGGAACCCATTGACGTACGGGATTTCACCGGCGGCAAAGCAACCGCGCTGATGCAGGAGCTGAAAAAACATGGCGCCGTTTTCATCAAACACGCATCCGAACTGCCTGCTCTAGTCAACGCGAAACATGACTTAATGGAACTGCAAAAAAACGCTGAAACCGAGGTCCCAGGTCACACAAAAAAAGCTACGAAGGAAATCATGCAACCAACTCACCACAAGGAGCAGAACTAAGTGGCATCAAAAACAAACACTGAACTATCGTTTGGCGTAGAAAAACACGGTCGAAGACTGGACCACTTTATCTGGTCATGCACAAGAGCATACCCTGTTAAACATGTTTTTTCTTTGGGCGACGGTGAACCGCTGCCTAATGAGTTGACGACCGCTGAAGCTAAGATGATGCTTAAGAAAGTGGCGGATTTTGGGGCTGACAACCTGTTCATATCCGGTGCCGGCTGGACTGGGGAGCCGTTGATGCGTAAAGACTTCATTGAGCTTATCCGCTACGTTGCCGAATTAGAGTTGGCGCCTTATGTGAAGGTCACTGGCTGGCATTTTGACCGCGAAGTAGCAAAAGAGCTGGCTGCTGCGAATTGTAAAGCTATAGTTTGCTTCGCTGGACTAAAAGAAACCGACGCAAAACTGCGCGGAGAAGATGCTTTCGAAGATAGTTTAAATGCGGCGAAACTTTGTAAGGAGTTCGGTATCCCCTTCGCTGTAAGCGTCATAAACACAAAATACGTCACTAACGAAATTTCTGCCTTAGTCGATTTTTCCATGGAGTTAGGAGCCCGCGGTTTCCATTTGGCTTCGCTGATTCCACAGCCTATAGGAGTGGAGAACCAGCTTAAAGTGCTGGGTCCGCTTGAGTCTACGCCTCAGGAAAAGGAAAATCAGCTGGAGGAAATCTACGAGCTAAACAAGAAAGTCAAAGATAAGATCCTGATTGTTCCTTATGAAATGTTCAACAACCGTCTGCTGAAGATGAAGGAGCCTTCGCGGGAGTTGCGCAGCACCTGCAGCATGTGCGACAACCTCGTCAAAAACGAGTGGCTGGAGATTCTGGAGGATGGAAAAGCATACGCCTGTGCTCCTCTGGGCTTGGAGTTCGGCGATATAAGAACTGATAGCATTCAACAAATCATGGATCGCATGCGTGTATCCGAAAAAATCCAGATGTTGGCTGACCGAAACAACTTGAAAGGCAAATGCGGCGCCTGCCAATTCAAAACCATCTGCGGTGGATGCCGAGCCCGAGCATACATCTACTCCAAAGACCCATTAAACCAAGATCCAGCGTGCGTTTACCAACCGAAAAAATCGAAAAGTTAAAGAAAACTGACAAATTTCGCCGAGGTCCGACAATGACAAAAGACGAGAAAGAGAAAAAACTTGAATCACTAAGAAATAAAGCCTTAGAGTTGGGCGCTATAGATGCAAAGGTAATTCCAGTCGAAAAAATCGTCATTGAAGACCGAGTTGTCTTCAAATGCCGGCTGGGCTGCGAAAAATACGGAAAAACCCTGGCCTGCCCCCCTTACGCTCCAACGCCCAGCGAATTCCGCAAAATCGCCAGCGAATACCACCACGCAATGTTCATGAAGTTTCAGTCACACGCAGAAGGCGACTCCGAACTCATAAAACACCTCGCTAAAGTCAACGACCCATCCACACCCCCAGAGATGAAGGCCAAAGTTGAAGATTTCTGGCTTGCATGGAAGAACGACATGAAGCAGCTTCTTGAGAAAGTCTTACAGCTTGAGAAAGCGGCGGCTGAACAAGGGTATCTTCTCGCCGTCGGGTTAGTCTCCGGGTCCTGTCAGCTTTGCGAAAAATGCAACGTTCAAAGCGGGCTTTGCGTGCATCCCGAGAAGAAACGTTACTCTCAGGAGGGCGTTGGAGTCAACGTGAAGGCAACTGCAGAAAAAGCCGGCGTAAAATTCACTTTGCCATTCAACAAGAACCCTGAAACCTTCGCTCTACTTTTGATCGATTAGGCTCAATTTGAGGCGAATTTTTTGGGTACGCGTTTACGTCATAGAATCGGCTTGGTTTACCTGCCCGGGTCTCTTCCCTGTTTTGAAGATTTCGGAAATCTCCCCACGGACATAGTTTGCTCAGATGGACTTGTCGATGGGAAGCCAGCATCAGAAGTTCTTGACATGATAATAATTCCAGGCGGCAGCCTAGTAGAGTCAAAAAGCGTCAACAAGAAAGTCGCCGATGAAATACTGAAAATGGCTGAACACGGGAAATTTGTTTTGGGAATTTGTTCGGGCTTCCAAATTCTCGCGAAAGAAACCGATATTGGGCGCCTCTCAACTGTGCCGATAACCAGAGAAGGCTTAGGGCTCCTGAACGTGGACTTCAAACCCTTAATTTGCACCGATCGCGTTACCGCAACAATAACAGACAAGAGCTTCATAACCGACAAAGTCGGCACTACGGTTTCAGGATTTCATTGTCACACCTACGGAAAAATTGAGCTCCACAAAGACGGCAAACCTATATTTGTTTCACATGCAAAAAAAGTCAACTATTTCGAGCCCCCTCAAGATTTGATTTCAGGGGTTACCAACAAGCAAGGCAACGTGGTTGGAATATTCATTCACGGACTATTAGACCGGAACCCATCCATAATTGAAAGCATCACAAAATCACTAAACATAACATCAACTGAGCTCGAAGAAGTTCGAAGCGCAAATGCGAAACTTTTGGCACGAATGAAAAGCGAAGTTGGAGTTGCAACCAACATCCACCAGCAACCGTCAACAAGCCAAAAACAAACACGACTACTCCTAATCACGGTCAACAAGCAGCGGCACAGGAAAAACATTCCTCGTAGCGGGCCTCGCCGGCGCATTAAAAAAAACGCGGCTACAAAGTTGGCATCCTAAAAATTGGCGGAGACATTCGAGATGTTGTACCCGCACTCTATCTCACAAAAGAGCCGATGAGAGAATACTCTTCAATCCGAGTATGGGAAAGCGGGTGGAGCGAAGCAGCCGATGCGGTAACTGAAGCCAGCAAAGAATATGATTTTTTGCTTGTTGAAGGAGCCATGAACGCTTTCACGGGGCTGCTGATGGATAATGTTCGGAGACCCTCTTCGACCGCTGAAGTTGCAGCTGCCCTTGGAGCATCAACAGTAGTTGTTGCGAGTTGCAACGAAGAAGGCGTCGAAGGCGGCTTAATTAACGCACTAAACCACGTTAATTTACTCAAGAGCCTCGGGATAAAAGCCACCGGCGTCATACTAAACAAAATCCCTCTAAGCTACCTGACAGAAAACGTCAAGCAAACCATGAAACAAGCTTTTGAAAACGCAGGCGTTGAATTACTCGGAATTGTACCCCGTATTGACGTTGAGGGCAGAGGGATGATACCGGAAATCGAAATAAAGTACGAAGAATTCGGGGCTCAGGCAATCGATGCAGCTGAAAAATATTTGAATTTGGATAATTTGGTAAGAATTGCAGATTCGCCGAAGTTGGTCGCGGTTGATTACATGGCGTTTATGGAAAAATTCAAGAAGTTAGTAATCAATCATGAGCTTAACGCATCTGAAAACCGCGAAGGCGCATGCGGTTCAAATTCTAGATCTATCGTGCAGATGAACAATGATTCAGACCTTCAAAAAGCAAAAAACATAGAAACCGTTGAAGGAACCCGGCGAAGTTATCAAAAGTCTTTTATATATTCCAAGTTTGGATATGTTGCCTTCTTGGTAATTAGGATTATAATAGTGTAGCAATATTTACGATTAACCAATAATTGGAAAGGATGTATGGTAGATTTGACTATTCTGGTTCAAAAGACGGAAACGTGTTACTCAGCGCAGCTAATAATTGCGGCACTAAACGAAGCTCCAGGAATCGGGCTCACAATAGCTGAGATGAGAGATACTCTGGGTGAAATTCCAGTTTTAGTCGTAGATGGCAATAGCAGCGACCGAACAGTTGAAATAGCTAAGAACATGGGTGCAAAAGTTGTTTGCCAAGACGGGATTGGCAAAGGCGACGCCTTAAATAAGGCTCTTGAAAACGCCGACCTAAACGTGGATTATATCATTCTCACTGACGCAGATTACACTTACCCTGCCGAGTATGTTCCCGAAATGATAAAAATACTTGAAGAAAACCCGCTCATAGGCATGGTTTGCGGCAACCGGCTCAGCGGGCAAGTTGATAAAGAAGCCTTGCGTAACGTTTTCCACATTGGTAACAAGTTGCTGGCTTTTGCACATAGCATGCTTAACGGAGTGCCGCTTCAAGACCCGCTGACTGGACTGCGAGTAATACGCGCCGAAATCCTGCGAGGGCGACTTTTGAAAAGCAAAAGCTTTGACATCGAAGTTGAGTTGAACCATCTGGTAGGACAGCTAGGCTTCACGATTCGAGAAATCCCAATTCACTACAGAGCGAGGCTAGGCGAGAAGAAGCTGAAGGTAAGTCACGGCGTCACTATCCTCAAGAGAATATTGTTGGAAACAGCGTATTAGAATTGACGTAGCTGCAATTTGGTTCGTTGTAACCGTAATTGTTCCAACAACTATTGGTATTTTCGTTTACGATAGCGCAAATCTTATATCTTGCTATTGGTGATGTATTTTTCAAGGACAACTTTAGCGGTTCAGCTGTCCTCACTAGATGAAATAGGAGAAGAACAAAATGAATAATCAATCCAAACATAACAAAGCAAAGCTTGATAGCGACGTCGCTCCAATAGTTTTAACGCTAAACGATGTCTCACTTAAAGTAAAGAAAAACTCTGAAAGCGAACCAATTTACATTGACCACTTATAAAAAACCCTCTAAGCCTCAGAAATAACAATGTAGTCCTTGTTTTCTTCAACTAAGAATTTGTTCTTAAGAAATACCCTCATTTCTTGAATGTCATAATCGCCTTTAATCTTCAGTTGGTAAGCATCAGGTAATCCATGTTCAATGCTAACAACAATAGGGCTAACAAGCTGATGATCACCTAACTCTTTTAGAAGAGCGACTGACTCTTCTCTATTCACTTGCTTCCCCTAACTCGCTTATTGGACGTACAACGCTAATAACACTTTGCTGAACATTTCTGTAAATAAACGTTACACTTTCAGGCAAATTTGCATTGTAGAACGCATTTACCAGAAAATACATCCTGATTACTTAATTCGAGAACATTTTTCTGACTAGTGATTTTAAGCTGAAATCTTACTCAGATGCCCAAGTCGTTATTTTTAATGGAAATTTTAATCCAACCAACAGCTTGAATTTGTCTCCACCTTCTTCTGGGATGATGACTTATCATGGTCCACTATTTGATGCACATTCAAGTTTTCGTTTGGCTTCTTCAATCGCTTTAAGTTTTTGCTCACTCACGACTGGAAATTTTATACCTAAAGACAGTATGCTTGTAGTCATTATGTCGGCAACTATCGAACGAGCTAGCCATTTACAATCTGCTGGAATAATATACCAAGGCGCCCATTTTGTGCTTGTATTGTTTATCGTGTCCTCATAAGCTTTCATGTATTCATCCCAATAATCCCTTTCTTTGATGTCGGCATCCGAAAATTTCCAATATTTGTCAGGGCTGTTTAAACGTTCACTTAAGCGTTTTTCCTGTTCATTCTTAGAAATATGCATAAAAAACTTTAGAATCACTGTTCCATTTCGAGCAAGATGACGTTCAAAATTTGCTATATCTTCATAGCGGTTTTTCCAAAACTTGCTGTTATATTTTCTTTCCGGAAGATTTTGGTTTTCTAAAAGATTTCTGTGAACTTTAACAATCAAGACTTCTTCGTAGTATGATCTGTTAAAGATGCCTATCTGGCCCTTTTCAGGTAAAGCTACGACTTGTCGCCACAAAAAATTATGCTCCAACTCCACGGTGGAAGGCTGCTTAAAACTTGTTACCTGGCAACCTTGCGGGTTAACTCCACACATAACATGTTTGATAATGCCGTCTTTGCCCGCTGCATCCATACCTTGCAAGATCACAAGCAAAGCGTAAGTATTATTTGCATAAAGCAACTCCTGCGCCTTCGCCAATTCTCTGCGATTCTGCTCTAAAAGTGTATTAGCCATTTCCTTTAGTTTGCCTTTTCCTAAGAATTTGGTTTCCTCATTTTGCGCCCACCCAGTATCACAGTCTTTCAGTTTTATTTTTGAATTAAATGAGACCTTTCCTTTGTAGCAGGCGTCTGTGGTGAAACATGCCATTTCTTCAATTTGGGCGCTTGGCTTCGTTGGCATATTAATTAATCATCTCTTAAGAATCACGTGATTCTTGTTGATTGAACAACAATCTAATGATGCTTAAAAGAAGTGTTAACCCAGAAGACATATTTTGAATAATTATTCGAGCATCAAATAAATCTGAAAAATCAACGAATAGTCTTAAATACCAAAAGAGCGTGAAAACCTAAATTCAAAACAGGAGGCTAAAATAACGAAACAAACGCACAGAGTAGATTTGACCAAAATAGAAGGAAACGGAGATATTTCGTGTCCACGGTGCGGCATCATGATCTCTCCTGAAGACTCCACCGAAGAGAAATACTCAATCTTAGAACCAAAAGTCAACAAGAATGGTTTAGAAGAAGTGGAGATTCTCTGTAACAGTTGCGGAAGCCACATTCACTTGACTGGATTTTCTATCCTTCAAGAGATAGCTTAAACTGCTGCTCCCCATAGACAGACAACAATCGCTGCTTCTTTTCACTTTATAACCATTCGCAATTGGAACAATTCTTTATAGATATTTTTCAGTATACTAATACAAGCCCAGAGTCGTATACTCGATTCCGACTATAATTTTTTGCGAGGGGTAACTTTTCTTATCTTTTTTACTTTATTTTTCTTAATTTCTCATAGTTCAAGTGTGTTTACTCGATTCCGATACTACATATACTATACCTTAACCTTATGTGACATGTATAACCTGAACCGAGTAAACACCATTACCTCTTTCAAAAAGGTCTAACTTTTTCTT
>Ga0187860_1003570_pt1 | contig 12200 bp, 10 predicted proteins | sample June2016WEW_10_4_FD_132981 | JGI IMG/M metagenome (GOLD analysis project Ga0187860, IMG submission 132981) | Peatland microbial communities from SPRUCE experiment site at the Marcell Experimental Forest, Minnesota, USA - June2016WEW_10_40 | ecosystem: Environmental > Terrestrial > Soil >... | reverse complement strand
GGTAGCAGGGTTGCGGGCAGAGGCCGTGGGCCGATTGGAGCGCGTGCTTGCGAGCCGCCGGCGCTCGGACTTCCCGCCGGTGGAAATCGCGCTCGAAGGCTGGATGGAGAAGCTGGTCGCGACCCATGCCGCGATCGAGATCGAGGAGCGCTACCGCGCGGTGCTGCAGGAAAACCGCACCCGCGACGCCGCCGCCGGGCGCACACTCGACGGCCCGCACCTGACCGATCTTTCGGTCGTCTACACACAGAAGGGCATCGCCGCCGGCGAGGCTTCGACCGGCGAACAGAAGGCTCTGCTCATCGGCCTTGTGCTTGCGCACGCCAGATTGATCGCCGAGATGACGGGTTCCACCCCGGTTCTTTTGCTCGACGAGATCGTCGCGCATCTTGATCCCGGACGGCGCGCCGCGCTGCATGCAGAGCTTGCGCAGCTCGGCGCACAGGTTTGGATGACCGGCGCCGATCCGGCGCTGTTCGCGGAGATCAAGGACGACGCAGCGATGATCGAAGTCCGCGCCGGCCGCCTGGAACTGAAAAACAAATAAACCCGATTCATTCGGGGACATAGTTCCAACTCACGCCCATGATCGGGTTTTCCAGCACCGGGAAAAGACGGAACCGGAGGGCGATAAAACTCTTGTCAGTGGAGGAGCAGCAAAACGTCCATTGCGGGGTCCGAGGCTCGATAAGCAATGCCGGAACAAGCGGAAGACTTGATTGTCCGCAATCTAATCGAGGCGCTAAACCGTCTACGCGACGATTTGGACCGTGTTGAATTCTGGACCGCTGCGTTGAGCAGTTTTCAGCAGCCGGCCCCTGACTACCGGCCGGACAGCGAATACCTGTTGTCGTCGCGAAAAAGGCCCGCAGCTTCTGACCTGCAAACGCGCAGTTGCCGCGTCTTCCCGTGCGGCCCGTTGACTACCCAAAAATGGCTGCCGGAGCAGCTCGGAATTTAGGCGATTTGCGGCGGCGCCGAATCCTTGAAAAATGGCGATCTGACAATATGTTATTGGCAACCGATTAGCCCTGTACGAGCCGCCTTTTTCGTGTACAAGACAACGAGCGATTCACCCGCTTTTCGCAAGCGATTCGAGACCTTTTCGCATGGCCGAAGCCGTCCGTAAGCCAAGCCCTATTGCACCCTCCGACTACGGTGCGGAATCGATCAAGGTGCTCAAGGGGCTCGATGCCGTGCGCAAGCGGCCCGGCATGTATATCGGCGACACCGACGACGGCTCGGGCCTGCATCACATGGTCTACGAGGTCGTCGACAACGCCATCGACGAAGCGCTCGCTGGCTTCGCCAAGGAAGTCGCCGTCACGCTGAACCCCGACGGCTCGTGCACGGTGCGCGACGATGGCCGCGGCGTTCCGACCGACATCCACAAGGGTGAAGGCGTTTCCGCGGCCGAGGTCATCATGACGCAACTGCATGCCGGCGGAAAATTCGACCAGAATTCCTACAAGGTTTCCGGCGGACTGCATGGCGTTGGCGTATCGGTGGTCAACGCCCTTTCAAGCTCGCTCAAGCTCACAATCTGGCGCGATGGCCAGCAGCATTTCATGGAATTCCGCGATGGCGAGCCAGTCGCTCCGCTCGCCGTCGTTGGCGCTGCCTACGACCAACACGGCACCGAGGTAACGTTCCTGCCGGCGAAGACGACCTTCACCATGACCGAGTTCGACTTCGCCACGCTGGAGCACCGGCTGCGCGAGCTCGCATTCCTCAATTCCGGCGTCACCATCACGCTGTCCGACATGCGCCACGCGGTCGAGAAGCGCGAGGAGATGCGCTACGAGGGCGGCGTCGAGGCATTCGTCAAGTATCTGGATCGCAACAAGACGCCGCTGGTTCCGCAGCCGATCGTCATCAAAGCCGACCGCGACGGCACCGGCGTCGAATGCGCGATGTGGTGGAACGACGGCTACCACGAGTCGGTGCTCTGCTTCACCAACAACATCCCGCAACGCGACGGCGGCACCCATCTCGCCGGCTTCCGCGGCGCTCTGACCCGCCAGGTTACGAGCTACGCCGAATCGGGCGGCGCCGCGCGGAAGGAGAAGGTCGCGCTCACCGGCGACGATTGCCGCGAAGGACTGACGGCGGTCCTCTCGGTCAAGGTGCCCGACCCGAAGTTTTCCTCGCAGACCAAGGACAAGCTCGTCTCCTCCGAGGTCCGCCCGGTGGTCGAGGGCGTCATCAACGACATGCTCAAGGCGTGGTTCGAAGAGCATCCGAGCGAAGCCAAGGTGATCGTCGGCAAGGTGATCCAGGCCGCAGCCGCGCGTGAAGCCGCGCGCAAGGCGCGGGAGATGACGCGCAAGAGCGCGCTCGGCGTCACCTCGCTGCCGGGCAAGCTCGCCGATTGCCAGGAGCGCGATCCGGCCAAATCCGAATTGTTCATCGTCGAGGGCGATTCCGCCGGCGGCAGCGCCAAGCAGGGCCGCAATCGCGAATTCCAAGCCGTGTTGCCGTTGCGCGGCAAAATTCTCAATGTCGAACGCGCGCGGATGGACAAGATGCTCTCGTCCGAGCAGATCGGCACGCTGATTACGGCGCTCGGCACCGGCATCGGCACCGACGAGTTCTCGGCCGACAAGGTGCGCTACCACAAGATCATCATCATGACCGACGCGGACGTCGACGGCGCGCATATCCGCACGCTGCTGCTGACGTTCTTCTACCGGCAGATGCGTGAGATCATCGACCGCGGCTATCTCTATATCGCGCAGCCGCCGCTTTACCGAGTGTCGCGCGGCAAGTCCGAGCAATATCTCAAGGACGAGCGTGCGCTCGAGGATTTCCTCATCGATACCGGCCTCGAAGAGTCTGTGCTGCGTTTGTCGTCGGGCGAAGTGCGCGCCGGCAACGATCTGCGCAAGCTCGTGGAGGAAGCCCGCTCGATCCGCAATCTCCTGAACGGCTTGCACAGCCGTTATAACCGCAAGGTGATCGAGCAGGCCGCCATTGCCGGCGTGCTCCACCGGCGCGTGACCAGCGATCCCGCGAGCGGCACCGCGGCTGCCGAATACATCGCCAGACGTCTTGACGCCCTGACCGACGAGACCGAGCGCGGCTGGGCCGGGCAATTCAACGAAGACGGATTCCAGTTCGAGCGCATGGTGCGTGGCGTCAAGGAAGTCGCCGTGATCGATCAGGCGCTGCTCGGCTCGGCCGATGCGCGCAAGCTCGACGAATACGCGCCTTCATTGCAGCAGATTTATCCGCGGCCGACGCCGCCGGCGATGTTGCGCCGCAAGGACGAGGAGACGCCGATCCATGGTCCCGTCAGCTTGTTCGATGCGGTGACCGACGCCGGCCGCAAGGGCATCGCCATGCAGCGTTACAAAGGCCTCGGCGAGATGAACCCGACCCAGCTTTGGGAAACGACGCTCGACACCAACGCGCGCTCGTTGCTCCAGGTCAGCGTCAAGGAGATCGACGAGGCCAACACCATCTTCGATGAGCTGATGGGCGACAAGGTCGAGCCGCGGCGCCTGTTCATCGAGGAGCACGCGTTGACGGCGAGCGTGGATGTTTGATCTCAAAACAAATCGAAATACTCGTTCTGCTCCCAGGCCGTGACGTCGGCCTCTTCGGCGCTTTCGGCCTGAAAGCGCGCGAGTTCGGCTTCTTTGATGTGGGCGTAGTAATCGACAAAGGCGTCGCCGAAATTCTTTCTAAAAACTTTGCTCGCCCGTAAAGCGGCCAGCGCCTCGCCGAGATTTTTCGGCAGTAACGGTGCCTTGGCCTCATAAGGCGTATCTGCCGAGGGCCCGGGATCGCGGCGCTGCGCCATGCCGTCGAGCCCGGCGTAAATCTGCGAAGCCATGTAGAGATAGGGATTGGCGGCGGGTTCTCCGACCCGGTTCTCCAGGCGCGTCGCCGGATCGCCGGGCTGGCCGAGCACCCGCACCATGACGCCGCGATTGTCGCGCGCCCAGATGGCGCGGTCGGGTGCGAGCGTATAGGGCCGGTAGCGCTTGTAGCCGTTGACGGTCGGCGTCGCCAACGCAGTGGCCGCGTGCGCATGCGCGAGGAGCCCGCCGAGATAATTCACGCCGATGGCGGAAAGCCCGTCTTTATAGTCACCCGCGAAGGCATTGCTACGGCGTTTGCGCTCGATCAGCGACTGGTGCAGATGCCAGCCGCTTGAAAACAGATTGGGCAGCCCGGGCCGGCACATGAAGCTTGCGAGATAGCCGTTGCGCCGCGCGATCTGTTTGGTGGCCGAACGGAACAAGATCATGGTGTCGGCGGCGGCCAAGCCGTTTTGCGGACGGAACGTAAACTCGCACTGGCTCGGCCCCAATTCGATCTCGAGCGAGCGCAAAGGCATGCCGAGCGCCGCAATGCCGCGCCAGATCGGCTCCAACGCGGCGTCAATCTGATCGAAGCGAGACTCGGTGAGATATTGGTAGCCCTGATTGAGCAGGCTCACCTCGGGCGCTCGCGGCGGCCAGGTGGCGTCCTGCGGCTGGAGGCGCGGGTTTTCCAGTTTGAAAAGATGGAATTCGACTTCGAGCCCGGCCAGAAAATCGAATCCCTCCGCCTTGAGCCGCGCCAGCGCGTCGCGGAATATCTGCCGCGTCGAGAACGGGACCGGTTTGCCGTTGGTGAAATAGATGTCGCAAAGCAGCCAGCCGGTATTCGGCCCCCCATTATTTTGCGTCCATGGCAGCACTTGAAACGTCGCCGGGTCGGCGACCATGACGAAATCGCCGCCGCCCTGCATCTCCGCCATGGCGAAGCCGCCGCCGGCCGTGAACACCGGATAGACCGTCTTGTGCGACGTGTCCTTGGCAAGCAGCGTCGTCGTCATGGTGACGCCGCTTTGCATCATGCCCAGCGCGTCCGCGGCCATGATGGTCTTGCCGCGCAGCACGCCGTGCTGGTCGGCGAACGAAAACCGCACCAGTTCGAGTTTGTTTTTCTTGATGGCCCGCTCGACCGCCTTCGCCCGGCGCGCCTGATCGTCGGTCCACAGGCCGTGACGCTCGACAAAGCTCATCGCGGCGGAGCGGCTACGCGGTGTCATTCGTAATCGTCAGTGCCCGTTGGCCCAGCTTTTGTTCTTTTGCCGGCCTTGGTTGGTGCGTTGCCAATAGCCTTGCCAATCGCCCGCCGGACCGATGCCGTCGACGCAAGCCGGCCCGGTGATCTTCGCGGCCTCGCTTGGATCAAGCACCATCAGCGGTTTGGCGCCTTTACCGGATTGATCGAGCGCTTGCCGCAGCAGGCGGCGATAGGCGCTGATCGGCTTGTCCGACGTGCCGAGATGCTCCTGGGTGCGATCCTGTATGGCGCCCATCGACTCGCACGCCCACTGGTCGTGCACGTTGATGTCGGCGCCCATGCCGGTGTAGGTGGCGTGCTCCTGTTCGTGCGGATCGAAGCCGTAATCGTTGCTCTTGTTCTTGCGCGGCACGTAATCCGGCAATTCGTAAAGCTCGAGCCGCTGGCGGCGCATTTCGTCCTTGTCGACCGGCGCACCGAACGACGTGAAGATCGCGTACCAGTAGTGTTTCGCGTCATCGATCGGCACGTGCCATTGCGAGATCGTCATCTCGCGGCTCATCGGAATGATGAACGCGTTCGGAAAAATCAGATTCGTGACGCGCACATGCGCCTTCTCGCCGCCGATCTCGCGCAGCGTGATCAGCCTAAATCCGTAATCGGTCGGCTCGACCTCGATGCGCGGCCGCGGAAATTCCCGCATGATTTGCGTCATCGGCATGTCCGAGTCTTTCGAGGTATCTCGAAACATCTTGCCGTAGCCTTTGTTCGGATCCTCATCCTCGAAGAAACGGTGCAGAAACGAGGTGTGGACCGGATCGATGCCGACCTCGAGCGACTGCAGCCAGTTACAATCGATCATGCCCTTGAAAGCGAAAGTGTGCGTCGACGGCGCGACGAAGCAGTCGAATTGCGGAAAGGCTGGCGGCTCGCCGGGTCCGAGATAGGCAAACAGGATGCCGTTCTTTTCGACGACCGGGTAGGATTTTTGTTTGATATTGGCGCACAGATTGCTGTTGTCGGGCTCGGCAGGGGTTTGCAGACACTTGCCGTTGACGTCGAACAGCCAGCCGTGAAACGCGCAACGCAATCCGCCGTCTTCCAATCTGCCGTAGGCGAGGTCGGTGCCGCGATGCGGGCAATGACGGCCGATCAGCCCGTAACGGCCCTTGTCGTCCTTGAACGCGACGAGATACTCACCCATCAGCCGAACGGGCTTTACCGGACGGTTGCCGGCGAGTTCATCGACGAGCGCGGCCGGTTGCCAATAATGCCGCATCAAGGTGCCGGCGGCGGTGCCAGGTCCTGTGCGGGTGATCAGATCGTTGTGTTCCACGCTCAACATTGGCGAAATGTCTTCCGTCACCCTGAGGTGCGAGCGAAGCGAGCCTCGAAGGGCGACGGCCCGAGCGCCTCGGCCGACATCCTTCGAGGCTCGCGCCCGGCGCGAGCACCTCAGAATGACGGCAAACAACTATACAATGATCGCCATTCGACCGGAAGCTGACGGGATTGGCGATGCCGGTTTCAAAATCCAGTCAGCACCAGGACCTTCGGGCTGGCGGGCAGTGTCGTCTTCGACACCACCACCGACGGGATTTCCGACCGTTCGACGGGCCATTGCTGCTGCGCCCGCTCAACGAAGCGTTCGAGTGTAGCCCAGCCGAAAAAATGCATGGGGATGATGAGCGGCGCCTTGAGCGCGGTGAGCACCTCCATCATGCCGTCGAGGTCAAGCGTATAATTGCCGTCGACCGACGCCATCACCACGTCGACGCGGCCGATCTCGTTGAGCTGCTGCTGCGTCAGCGTGTGATGCAGGTGCCCGAGATGCGCGATGCACATATTCGCGATCTCGAAGATGAAGATCGAATTACCGTAGCGCTCGGTCCCGCCGGTCCAATTGCGGATATTGGTGGGCACGTTGCGCACCCGCACGTCGCGATATTTCAAATCCCAAATGGCCGGCTGTTCGGGGCTCGGCCCCCAGCCGCGCAGCACGTATTTGATTTCCAGGTCGGGATGGTCGGTGAAATGCGTGTCGTGCGCGTGGTTCATGGTGACGATGTCGGGCACCGCCGGCGGCCGCAGATAGTCGTTATAGTCGGTCACGATCCGCACCAACTGCGGGCTCTCGATCAGGAACGAGGCGTGCCCGATAAAGGTCAGCCGCACTTGGTCTTCGTTGAGGGCAGCGAGCCGGAACGCCGCGGGAGCCACCGGCGGCCGGCCCGTGGCGACAAGACCGGGACAATTCTCCCGCATTTCCGGCTGCGCCGCCGGCGCTTCGGGCGGCTGCGCGGAGGCGTTGAAGGAAGACGCCCCAAACGCGAGCGCCGTGGCGATCAGGCGTGTGACGGCCAAACCGCCAATGAGCGAGGCGCTCAATCGCCAACTCCTCTGTCCGCGCCACGGCACGCGCATTGGAGTGGACAAATTGGCACGGAATGAGGCGCCCGACTATCGGGGCATCATTCCTTTAATCGCGATTGCCAGAAAAGACCGCCGAATGCCGGACGTGACAACCCTGCCGGCGCGTCCTCAATGTTCGGTAATGATGCCGCGCGCGGTGACGACCACCCATTGTCCGTCCTGCCGCTTGATCGTCTCGACCCGGCCGAGCCCGGGAAGGACGCTGCCCGGAACGACGGCAAAAATGCCGCCGTGCGCACTCTCAACAAGCGCGTGGCCGCCGCGTACGTCCTGAACGATCCACTCCTGCAAAATTTTGTCGGGCAGCTTCGCTTCGGTTGACGCCGGCGGCTGGCTGTTCGCGATCGAGCCGGTCGTTTCGGGCGCCGCTGGCGCCGCCGATGCCGTTACGGCTTTTTTCTCGAGCCGGTCGACTGCCTCGGCGATGTGGGCGAGTTTCGCCGCCGGCTCGCTCTGCACGCGCTCGACACGGTCGAGCCGGTCGACGAGCTTGGCGAAGTTGCCGTTGGCGTTGCGGGCGGCGCCGTCGAGGTTTGCCTTCAGCGCGGCAAGCTCGGCTAACTCGGCCTTCGCGGAGGGCAGGGTGTTCGCCGCTGCCATACTGGAGCTTGGCGCGCCGGCCGGCCAAAGATGTCCAAACCCCGAAGCCGACAGCGATCCAACAAACGAACCGAGCGCAGCCGCGGACGCGACCGAAGCCGCCAACACCGCGAAGCGCAACGACCGCGACAATGATGCCTGGCCGGCGGTTTCGCCGGTCGGCTCGCTCGTTTCTTCTTTCACCGTCTCGTCCGCAAATCCCGAAATCGCCTCGTCGGCGTCGGACGGCGGAAAGTCTTCCGTGTTCCCCGCGGCGGCATCGAGATTCGGCGACCAAACGACCGGCAGATTGCTGTCGGACGCCTTGCTTTCTGTCACTTGATGCTGCGGCGTTTCGCCGGATGTGGCGGCAGATTTGTTGGCGGGCGATTTGGCGGCTTCGGGTTCCTGCGATTTGCGCTCGCCCGAGCTCTCATTCGAGCTCTCGTCCATGGTTTGGACCTCCGGATTGCGGATGATCCGTACCGTTGTTTGGTTAGGAATTGGTTAGCAGCAAGCCCCGCCGGCCTAGGGGCGATGCTCAGTAGGACCGATTGCGCTCAGTCAGCCAGGCCATTTTCGCTCGCAAGGTCGCGAAGCGAAGTCTCCGGACGAGCGCCCAGGTGTTGGATCACTTCGGCGGCAGCGAGCGCACCCAGACGGCCGCAGGTGCGGTCGTCGGCGCCGCGCGCAAGTCCGGAAAGGAAGCCGGCTGCGAACAGGTCGCCGGCGCCAGTCGTATCGACGACGCGCTCGACCGGAAAAGCCGGCACCGCTTCGGTCCCGTCCGGACCGATCACCAGGCAGCCTTTCTCGCTGCGCGTCACGACGGCCGTTCCGACATCGGCGCGCAAGGCTGCGACGGCCGTGTTGAAGTCCGAGGTCTCGTACAGGCTATGCAGCTCAGCCTCGTTGGCGAAGATCAGATCGACGGTGCGCGAGCGCATCAAATGAAGGAACTCCGCGCGCCAACGATCGACGCAGAACGCGTCGGATAGAGTGAGCGCCACCGTGCGCTCGGCCTCGTGCGCAATCTGTGCCGCCTTGACGAACGCATCCTTGGCGTTCTTCGGATCCCACAGATAGCCCTCGAGGTAGAGGATGGTGCTGGCGGCAACCACATCGGCCTCGATGTCGTCTGGGCCCAGATCCTGCGCCGCGCCGAGATAAGTGTTCATGGTGCGCTCGCCGTCAGGGGTCACCAGCACGTAACAGCGCGCGGTCGATGCCCCATCGGCAGCCGGTGGCGTTGCGTAGGCAACTCCGGCCGCGCGGATGTCGTGGGCAAACGCCCGCCCAAGCGTATCGTCCTTGACCTTGCCAATGAAAGCCGCGCGCGCGCCGAGCGACGCCAGGCCGACGATGGTATTGGCGGCCGAACCGCCGGACGATTCGATGGCCGGCCCCATGGCGCTATAGATCGCCTCGGCGCGCGGCTCATCGATCAACGCCATCGTGCCCTTGCGCATGCCCTGCTTGAGCAAAAAGTCCTCTTCGGTGCGGGCAATCACATCGACGATCGCATTGCCGATGCCGAGAACGTCGAAACGGGTGGCTGGCATGGGAAGACTCTTTGGAAAAATCGCGCGGCGGGAGCCGCACTATAGCGGCCGGCTCTTGCAGGGCAAGGCGATGACGTGGCATGTGGCGCTCGCTTTCGCGGAGACCGTGCATGGCGTTCCAGGAGAGGGTTTTTTCGGGGGTGCAGCCCACCGGCAACCTGCATCTCGGCAATTATCTCGGCGCCATCAAGCGCTTCGTCGAGCTGCAGGACCGCTACGACTGCATCTATTGCGTCGTCGATTTGCACGCGATCACGCTCTGGCAGGACCCGGCCGAGCTTCCGCACGCCATCCGCGAGGTCACCGCGGCGTTCCTTGCTTGCGGCATCGATCCCGCAAAACACATCGTGTTCAACCAGAGCCAGGTGGCCGAGCACGCCGAACTCGCTTGGGTCTTCAATTGCGTCGCCCGCGTCGGCTGGCTCAACCGGATGACGCAGTTCAAGGAAAAGGCCGGCAAGGATCGCGAGAATGCCTCGGCTGGTCTCTACTCCTACCCAATACTGATGGCGGCCGATATTCTGGTCTATCGCGCCACCCACGTGCCGGTCGGCGAGGACCAGAAACAGCACCTCGAACTGTCGCGCGACATCGCGCAGAAATTCAACAACGATTTCGGCCACTCGATCCACGAGCACGGCTACGGCGACAGCTTTTTTCCTCTGCCGGAGCCCGTGATCACCGGCGAGGCGACCCGCGTCATGTCGCTGCGCGATGGCACCAAAAAAATGTCGAAGTCGGATGCCTCCGATTATTCCCGCATCAATCTCACCGACGACGCCGACGCCATCGCCCAGAAAATCCGCAAGGCGAAAACCGATCCGGAGCCGCTGCCGAGCGAGGAGGCAGGCCTCAAGACCCGGCCCGAGGCCGATAATCTCGTCGGCATCTATGCCGCGCTCGCCGATACCACGCGCGCCGGCGTGCTCGCGCAATTCGGCAATGCGCAATTCTCGACGTTCAAGTCGTCGTTGGTCGATCTTTCCGTCGCCAAGCTCGGCCCGATCGGCGCGGAGATGAAACGGTTGCTGCGCGATCCGGTCGCGATCGACTCCGTTCTCGCGGACGGCGCCGCCCGCGCGCAAAAGCTGGCCGGCGAGACGATGAAGGCGGTCAAGGATATCGTCGGCTTCGTGCGATCGTAACGCATTCGGGACGCAACGACCCGCACGCATTGCGTATTCTGCGCGCGTGCTTCCTGCCAAATTTGCATGTCTGGGACCGGCTTGTCGGACCACGCACCGCCGTGGCAGCATGAAGCGCTTGTGGCGTTGTGTCGCTCGTGCCGGAGAAATCCCATGCCCCGCAGGCGCCGCAGTTACGAGGCCGGCCACAAGCCGAAGCTTCTCGTCGTGATTGACGACACTGAGGAATGCGACCGCGCTGTTTATTTCGCCAGCCGCCGGGCGGCACGCATCGGCGGCAACGTCGTCATGCTGCGCGTGATCGAGACGCACGATCAGGGCCAGCAATGGCTGGGCGTTGCCGACATCATGCGCGCGGAGGCGCACGAGGCAGCCGACGCGGAGCTCAGCAAGTATGCTGCGCGCGCCAACGGCATTGCCGGCATCACACCCGAGCGGGTGGTGCGCGAAGGAGACAAGGCGGAAGAAATTCTAAGGCTGATCGACGAGGACGAAGATATATTTATCCTGGTTCTGGCCGCAGGCATCGGATCAGAGGGACCGGGTCCGCTGGTCGCGACGATTGGCCGTACCGCGGGCGACTATCCGATTCCGGTGGCGATCGTTCCCGGACACCTTACCGACGAAGAGATCGACGCGCTATCGTGAGGCGCTGACCGCCCGTTGTGCCGTGGCCCGGGGTGACCGATTGATCCCACTCTTGAACTTCCACCAGAATTCGCCACGTATTACACTGATTCGAGCCTGGCACGGCGCGGCCCGATGGGGCCGGCACGAGTTCACGGAGGGCACCATGTTCATCCAGACGGAAGCGACGCCAAACCCGGCAACTTTGAAATTCCTGCCAGGCCGGGCTGTGCTTGAAAGCGGAACGCTCGACCTGCGGGATAAGGACGAGGCGGCCCAATCCCCGCTTGCCGAACGGCTGTTCGCCGTTACCGGCGTCAGTGGGGTCTTCTTCGGCTCCGACTTCATTGCGGTGTCTAAAGATGCCGGCGAGTGGCCGCAGCTCAAGCCGATGATCCTCGGCGCCATCATGGAACACTTCATGTCCGGCGCGCCGCTGCTTAACTCCGCGAGCGCCGAGCAGAGTGACGCCGATGAGTTTTTCGACGCGACCGACGCCGAAACTGTCGCTACGATCAAGGAACTCATCGAGACGCGGGTGCGGCCCGCGGTTGCCAATGACGGAGGGGATATCACCTTCCGGGGCTTCAAGGACGGTATCGTCTTTCTCAACATGAAAGGTGCGTGCGCCGGATGCCCGTCGTCAACGGCAACGCTGCGGCACGGCATCCAGAATTTGCTGCGTCATTTCATACCCGATGTGACCGAAGTCCGGCCGATGTGACCCGGCGATAGCGCTGATCACCTGGCCGCGTGAATTCCCATGCGTGTACTCGCTATTGATACGGCGCTGGGCGCTTGTTCCGCGGCTGTGCTCGACACCGAGCATGGC
>Ga0187860_1003566_pt1 | contig 12205 bp, 15 predicted proteins | sample June2016WEW_10_4_FD_132981 | JGI IMG/M metagenome (GOLD analysis project Ga0187860, IMG submission 132981) | Peatland microbial communities from SPRUCE experiment site at the Marcell Experimental Forest, Minnesota, USA - June2016WEW_10_40 | ecosystem: Environmental > Terrestrial > Soil >... | reverse complement strand
GTTGCGCGTGTGCACGTCACATCCGATAAAATGCTGCATGGCTTCGGCTCCTTTCCCGGCTCGCCTTGGTCGTTGAGCACTTCCAAGTCTACCGGATTGGAGCCGATGCCGTTATCCAATCAGGCGTCCCGCCCGCTGGGGCGTGGGCATCCTGCCCGCGCTACACCCGCCGACTGGCGCAGACCCCCGCTTTTTGGCGTCTGCGATCTCCCCAAGGGACCCGTGGGCCTGCGCCAGCCGACGATGTATGCCAAGTATTTGCCCTGCAGTCTCGATATCGACGTCAAGTTACGACAGCCGTGCAATACCCGGGAAGCCGTCAAAATCCGAGTCAAAGCTCAGGATTTGACCGATTCCATGTTGTTCCATGACAGCGAGGTGGACGGCATCGCGTGCCGAGAGGCGCGGATGGCCGAGGACAATCTCCTTGGCACGCTCGACGGCGGTCCGCGTGACGTCAAGCACTTGATCGACGACGCCCAGCAGAGCGTCGAATGCCGGTTGGATGGCATCTCGGCGGTCAATGGCGACGTAGCGATGCAAGATCTCTTGCAGTACCTCGGCGTCGGTGACGAGGCGCTGGCGACTATTGACCAGTTGCTCGAGCAAGCGCTGAGCGTCGCTCTTGTGGGGGTGAGGCGAGCCCACCAGATACATGGGGATGTTCGAATCGACCAGAATCACGGATGCGCGTCCGATCCGTATCCCACCTCGATCTCCGCCAGCATGCGGTCGATGTCAGCCGTGGGATAATTCCCGCGCGCTGCAGCGCGGATGGCTTCGAGCTTCTTGCCGGCGCTACCCACAGGCTCGCGGCGATGGGCCTGTTCGAGCGCCTGCCGCACCCATTCGGCAATCGACATTTGCCGCGAGCGTGCGGCACGCTTAACCTCCCGGTATTCAGGGTCCTTGAGGATGACTTGCAGTCGTTTAGCCATATGTTGAGTATATTTGACTCATAACCATGAGTCAACTTCCTGACGAGTCACGCTCTGGATCAACGCCGGCTGGCGCAGACGCCCGCTTTTTGGCGTCTGCGATCTCCCCAAGGGACCCGGGCCCACGCCGCCGCGAGTATACTCTCCTGCGCCATGCCCTTTTACTATCGTGTCTACAGCCCCGGTGAACTTCAATTCATCACCACCAGCACCTATTGCCGCACGTGACAATTCCTTTTGGACCGCTATCGCCACCATAGCGCGGACCTGTCCTGTAGGTCCGCGGCTTTTCGTTGTTGATCGGGAAGGGCCGCGGACCTACAGGACAGGCCCGCGCTACATTGGCTTGACGAGCTGCGGCAGAAATTGGAGTAGAAGCCCGATGACGCCCGGACGGATGAGTTCCCCCCGGGGATTGGCCATGGTCGAGCTTGATGTTTTGTTATTTGGAGGGCGCGTCCATTCTGCGCATGGACCGGATGGGCTGAGTTCAATTTCTGAGAAGTACCTGCGGGAGCTCGCAGACTCACAAGGGCAGGAGTCTGCTCCAGCCTGCCTGACGCCGTTCTCGCCCCTCCTGGGAAAAAGTCGGGGAGTGATTTCGGTCGGGGCGGAGTAGCTCTGCCCGCTACAGTTGGAATAGCTTGTCGTCCTGTGCCAATTCTAGGACGGTATTCCTCTCAAGAAACCCATCGGGCATTGGCGGCAGCTTGTCACGCAACGTGGCTACGACCAACTGACCGTTCAATTGGTCGGCCGCAACCAGCAGCGCAGACAACTGGTTTCCATGAATGGTTTCCAGCCCATCATGGCAAACAAACCTTGGAAAATTGATTCCGGTGTCACGTAAGAATTCTATGTATGCGACATCGAAAGCGGCGGTCTGTGACACTTTTTTCCCAGCTCCAACGTTTGACCCCACTGCAGTTAGCTGGAAGGCAAGTGACCCTCGCTCGGTCTCGTCAAAATGCAATAGATACTGCTCGCCATACAGTACCTTTGACAACTCGGAGAAGTATTTATTAAAAACACTTACTCTATCGCGTAATAACGCTTTCCCGTTTTCAATCTGCTCCTTGGTTTCTTCCAACTGCTTCTCTACCTTTGCAATATTCGCCTTCAAATCTCGTAGGTCCTGCAAATCCTGCTCCAGGCTCCCGAGCATCTTCAGTTTCTCCTGAAGGTCAGCGCGTAACTCAAGCGCCTTAACAAATGCACGGGACTTCACAAGCGTACCGATTTCGGTGTCCTCCCGGGCCTGCAACGCCAATAGTTCTTGCTTGGCGTCATTGGCTTTACTTTGCAGCGCGTCAACCTGAGACTCCAAGAAGCGTTGCTTTCTACCTCTAAGGTTTTGTACGAACTCTGCAAGGTCGCTCCAATCGTGGTGAAGCTTCGGAATATATTTCTGCGCCTCTCGATAAATGGATTCAATGGCGTGGCGATCGATATCAGTATATTCGCTCTTTAGCTCATCGACTGTCATACGCCCAAACTTGGGGTAGGCGCCCCCATCGGCGATTCGCGTATTTGCAGGAGAAGAGCCGCGGACCGCAAAAACGGCGGTCCGCGCTACGCCATCTTGATCGTTTGTCACACGCGCAGGAAAATCTTCTGCCGATAGAGAAAATACAATAAGAGCCAGCCCGTGAAAATTACAGCACAGCTCCAGATCAGGGGCTGGAGGTGCCCAAAAACGGGCATGATGCCGTGGAGGAAAACTTGGGTGATGGTCCCAAAATCGAAGAACCGATCCAACAAATAGATCGTGATGGAGTTCATGCCGATCACTTTGAAGTAAAACGACCAGCGCTGGTAACCCCGGACGTCGATGATCCAATAGAAGAGCGAGAGCAGCAACATGCTCCAGCCGCCGGCCCAAAGTACAAAGGTGCTCGACCAGATATTTTTGATGATGGGGAAGTTGAAGCTCCACACCCAGGCTACGAACAAGCTCGCGACACCTGCCGCTGCCAGTCCCAGCACCTTCTTATTCGGAGTGTATTTGCCGGAACGCAGCCAATGACCGGCCAGCACGCCGAGCAGGCAGGTGGAGATTGCCGGGAAGTTTGAAATGATACCTTCATTGTCGCCGAAGGTGTAGCAACAGAGCTTAAAGGGAATGAAGCGGAGATCCAGATAACCCGCCAGGTTATGTTCCGGGGTGAGCATGGGAATTCCCACGCCGGGGACGGGGACCAATTTCATGACCAGCCAGTAGACGATCAAAATGCTGCCCGCCACAATCGCCTGGCCGCGAATGCTGGTGTTCATCATCACCAGCGCCGCAATCAAGTAGCAAATGGCGATGCGTTGCAGAACGCCGGGAATGCGCAGGGTGTGTGTGTCGAAGTCGAGCAGATTATTGTAGATCAGGCCGAATAGAAAGAGTATCAGGAAGCGCTGGATGATGTGGCGGTAAAGCTGCCCGCGATGAGCTCCTTCTTCCATGCGCCTCGTGAGTGAAAAGGGCAGTACCACACCTACCATGAACACGAAGAGGGCAAAAATCAGGTCATAGAAGTGAAAGCCCGCCCAAGGCACGTGCTCGAATTGGGCATCGAGCGCCTTGGTGGTCGCCGACGGCCACACCTGGTAAATCGCGTGAATGATTCTTTCTCCCCCCGCGATCCAAAACATGTCGAACCCGCGCAAGGCGTCGATGGATGCAACACGCTTTTGCACGAACGTTTGCGGCTGAGTAGGGTTACCCATAAGAACCTCATCTTCTAAGTTAGACGCTAAACTGGCAATCACAAGCGCCAGCCGGGACATTATCCACAATTGTTCGAAGAAGGGAAAGCAGAAGTGCAGAACCTGCGGCTGGGGATCTTGGCCGGAGCGCGGCGGCACGAACCTTCCGCGGGGGATTTGCTAGCCCTGCGCCCACTTGCGCCGCAGCTCCCCCGCACACGGCACAGCCAGTCAGGCAGCCTGGAAGTGAAGCGGGTCCCTCAGGTTCTGGATTTCACGGTAGTAATAGAGCGCCGTAGGCCTTTTCCCATTGAAGCGCAGCTTGCGCAGAAATTCGATCTCTTCCGTGGTCGCATCGCGGCTCAGGGAAGCGTTTTGAAGGAAAGCGGTGAGCCCCGGTTCTTCCTGGGCAGTCGTCTCCGGTTCCCTTTCCACATACTCGAATTTCTTCGATTGCCCCGGGGCCACACGGTGGTTCAGGACAATGTCCATGCCAAAGGTCGTAAGGTCGATATCCCACGATTGAATGAGCGGCTGCAAAAAGGCCACACAGTGCGATGGCGACAGGTTGAAGACATCCTCATCCAGAAACTCCAGAATGGTAACGCGCATTTGCTCGTAGCTTCCATGACTGAGTCGAGCGACCTGCTGCAACCAATTTGCGTTCGCCAGCTCTTTCCTGGCAATTCCCTTCACCACCTCCACAAGTTTCTGCGTTACCAAGCGCTCAAGTTCGCCGAAGGGTTGCTGTTCAAAGATGATGCGTACCTGCTTCCTTTTATCCGGGAGGCATTTACTCAGGACTAATTCCCGAACCTCTTCGAACAGCGGTGCGGGCGAAGCTATCAGCTTTCGCTTTATTTCTTCCTGGCGCTGGAGTTCTGCCATGCGCGCCAGTTCGCCTTTGGGGAACTTCAGCAAAGGTTCAAACTTGTCATAAATATCTGTCCGGGCAGGTGCGGGTGGGACCTTTCTTCCGGAGAGCAGTTGCGAGATGTAGGATTCCGTGACTTGCGCAGCCGCCGCCAGACTCCGTTGTTCCAGGTCCAACTGTTCGAGGCGCTGCCGGAGGACGAGAGCTAGGTCCATTGGGGTTCTCCTGAACTTAACTACTGGTATTAAAGCTACTGGTGACTGTGGCAGATTTCAGTTGACAATTCAAGTTAATTCACCTAGAATAGTTAAGAAGTTGAGCCCCTGCCCTCTCCTTCCAGGTCATCTGAAGTGCTTCAGGTTATCTGAAACTGCCCCGCGGAAGGGCGGCTTGTCGGACGTCATCCCACTCTCGTGCTGCGTGCCGGGCACCGGACGCCAAAAGAGAGCTGGGCAAGAGGAACTCGTGACGCCGAACGTTCTGGTTGTGCCTGTCCGGCGAAGAGCAGAAAGAAAGAGGCATTCAATGTTCACAAGATTCGTGAAATGGTCTTCCATCCTGGCGCTGCTCCTGGGTTTGCTAATGAGCTCATCTGCCGGTTACCGGACTGCGTTGGAGATAGAAGTTTGTGTGGCCGCTCTTGTGGTCGCCGTGCAGGCGATGCGCATCGGCAAGTACGTGTGGGGGATGGGCTTTATTGCTCTCGCCTTGCTTTTCAACCCCGCGGTGCCCGTTCCGTTGACTCACCGGCTTTTCTTGGGTTTGGAATGGTTCAGCGTCGGCGCATTTATGGTCTCCCTGGCGGCATTAAGGTCCAGGCCGATGCTTTCCATCCCCTCGATTACCGGTCGGACCCCAGGAAGCGTATCACTCTGAACGTGCGCGTGGGCTGGTGATCTCAACTTCCAACTTGTGGGTGGCTTATGGCGGAGACAGTCAATATTGGCGCGACCCTGATTAGGGCGGGCGCGAGTCTGCCGGATACCCTGCTGGTCGAAGGCGAGCTTTTCCAGCAAGGTCTGCAACAAAGAATCGTCGAGCAGCCGGAGGACTGAAGCCCAGGTGGGTGCGCATCTGGCTACCCCACGTCTCCAGCGCTTGCCGAGGAGGGAACCATGTCTCAAAGGAACGGTGACAAGGCCAGATTCGGGCGGCAGCGGAATCGCAAAGCTCTCCTACGAACGAAGACGCGAGAATTGCGGAAGGTGTTGATGGGCAAAACGCCGGGACCAGTTATCGCCGCAGCCAATCAAAGCGACACCGCAAGGGCCGTCCAGTGGCCGACGCGCCGTATGGGAAGTGACGCAATGGGCGAGCCGACCCTATAGTCAGCTTTCGCTTTTAGGGTCAGCGCCCACAGGCAGCAAGAAAGTGGCAGCATGTATATTCAGTACACCGGATTCAAGGTGGCCATGAATTCTCGGATCTACAACTTTCAGGTCCTTGATGCGACCCGCGAACCACGCGAATTCACGGTCAAAATTCATTCCGATACGAATCTTTGGGCTGCGTTAAAACTCCAGGACGGCCCGGGCATTTGTTTTGAGCGATTGGAGCAGGAATTGGGCCGCGAATCGGCAGCTTGCTGCGCAGAACTCAACCTGCGCATCAGCGAGCAGGACATTCGTGAGTATCTGGCGCACCACTACCCACCCCAAAAGACGTTCGGGCACAAAGATCTGCCGGAGTTTTCATCTGAATCTCTAAAGGTGCCTTCGGTCGCGCCCTCGGCCCTAGCCTGGCGTGGGCTGCCGGAACACGGGAATGATCCTGGCAAGGAAGAGGTTACCGCGATCCTGCTCCACAGAGCGGGGACGTCGATGGCTCTGCTAAAGCAGGCTCTGGAGGGCCAATCGATCCAAGTCCGCTGGCTCGCGACCGTCCAGGAAATCGGGCCCTTGCTGCAAAGTCCGGATCCTCCCCACTTGGTCTTTTGCGAGGCCGCGCTGCCCGATGGCACGTGGGCAGACGTCGTGAAGCAGGCGCGCAGTGCCTGTAAATCCGTGAAGGTCATCGTGGTATCGCGCCTGGTTGATGTCAGCCTTTACGTGGATACCATGGAAGGGGGCGCGTTTGATTTCATTGTGCCTCCCCTCTCTGTTGACGAACTCACACACGTGGTGAAGTGCGCCGTGGAGAATGTTCAGAATCTGCGCCGGGTACACTCCGTTGCCGTCTAGTGCCGGGGAATACGATCTCCTTGCCACGAAGATCGGCGGGTGTTCGCGCGTATTAAGGGATGCGCAGGTCCCAGTTTAACGATCTTCTTGTCAAGAAGGAGGCTTTTATGCATTCAATCCCGGAAGGGCAGTGCATCAGACACTTTCAGTACGGACTGGGCGTAGTAACCCAGTCGGATGCCGAACGTACCTCGATTGATTTCCACCTGCATGGAGCGAAGAAATTTGCCACCAAGATTATGGTGGTTGAGCTTTCCGATGAAGCTCCCCCGCCCAAACCTCTCCCTGCCAAACGCCGGAAGAAAGCCGTCAGCGCCCAGCCTCAGCCCTGATTCCTTGTCGACGTTGATGCCCTGTTGAAATGTCGCGGGCGCAGACCGCCTTGGCGTGGCGCGGAGGTTTAGCTCAGCGCCATTGCCTTGCGCTTCCAAACCCATTGTAAGAAGTCCGAGCTAGAAGCCCCCCCAGCCCGCACATAATGGAAAGATCGCCGGGAGCGGGGGCAATCCGGGAACGAATCGATGTGCACTCCCTTAAAGCCCATTTAACGAGCTGACTCTCGTCTAGATCTTCTTCGCTTTCCACCGCCCTTGACGAAACAGGATGACCATCGCAACGGCAATCGTGGATTCGGAAATAGTGATGGCCCAGTAGACCCCATTTGAGTGCATGCCCAGGGGAATGGCCAGCGTATAGGCAAGTGGAATTTCCAGCACGATGAAGCCAAAGAAGTTCACGATCGTGGGCGTAAGGGTGTCTCCGGCGCCGTTGAAGGCTTGCATCATCACCATTTCGTAGGCATAGCCGATGTTGCCAATGCTGACGATGCGCAAGCAGGCAGCGCCGAGGGAACCAACCTCAGGGTCGTGAGTGAAGAGGCGGAGCACACGGCCGGCGAACACGACGAAGAACACGCCCACGCCCCCCATCACCAGCGCGTTATAGATACCCGTCTTCCACACGGACAGCTCCGCGCGCTCCGGTTGCTTGGCGCCGAGGTTCTGGCCCACCAGGGTGGCAGCGGCGCCGCTCAATCCCCACGCAGGCAAAATAAAGAAGATGATAATCCGGATGGCAATGGTGTACCCCGCCAGGGCGGCGTTGCCAAACATGCTGACAATCCGCATCAAGCTGATCCAGGCGATATGCGCAACCAGCATTTGCGCGATGCCGGTCAATGACACGCGGAGGAGCCGCACCATCACCTCTGCCTGGATACGTACCTGCCGCGCCAGAATGCGGATGTGCTCGCCGCCGCGGGACAGCCGGTAGAATTGATACGCCACTCCCACGCTGCGCCCGGTAAGGGTGGCCACGGCGGCGCCTGTCACCCCAAGGCGCGGGAAGGGTCCCAGGCCAAAGATCAAGCAAGGGTCGAGAAGCAGATTGACGGAGTTGGATAGCCATAGAACGCGCATGGCAATGGCGGCGTCACCGGCGCCGCGGAAAACCGCGTTGTTCAAAATCAGGAGTAACACCACGCTGCATCCGCCCAGGGCGATCCGCGCATAACCAGTCCCTACGGTCAGTACGGCCGGAGAAGCGCCCATCAGGCGGAGCAGGTGCGGAGCGAAATAGAGGCACGGAGTGCCCATCGCGAGGCCCGCAAGCAATCCCAAGGTGATGGCCTGCACTCCCGCCACGGCGGCTCCTTCGCGGTCCTTCTCGCCCACGCGCCGCGCCACCATAGCTGTGGCTGACAGGCCTAGGCCCATTCCCACCGCATAGATCACGGTGAGCATCGCCTCAATCAGTCCCACCGTGACTACTGACTCTGCCCCCAGTCGTGCGACCCAGAAGACGTCCACAAGGGCGAAGAGGGATTCCATGAACATTTCCAGAACCATGGGCACAGCGAGAAGAAAAATTGCCCGCGTCAGGCTGCCCGTAGTGTAGTCCTGGTGCGAGCCACGCAGCGCTTCGCGCACCGATGCCCAGAATGAAGACGACGGAGGAGTTGTGACGGCAGTGGCCATAAAATCCTGGTTATAGGGTTGGGTACAGGTTTCGGCCCGGACCGGGGCTCTACGGATTCAGATGTCACACATTGGGGACTACCGCGGCATGGTCTTCATAATGCTATAACCATACGACATGGACCGGGCCGCACGCAAGCGGAATTGCATAAGGTCACTTCTTGAGCGGCTCGGCGGTTGGGCGAGGCCAGGACTTTTGGATTGCGGGCAGGCGCGGCGTCGCCGCAGTGACCCCTTGGGTACCCGCGAAACACCGTTTTCCCGACATCGGGATTTGGGCAATTCGATGGGCATCGCCGCAGGTTGCGCTGCTTACTCTCAGATACGGGTCGCATCGCTTTCCCGGCTGATTCATCTAATTTCCATTGAGCAAACCGACCGGCAGCAGTCGTATCAGCGCGTGGCCGGCGTTGCCACATCGATCGAGGTCAAGCCAGACGCGGCTGTGCGACAATGATGAAGAATCTCCCACTATCGAAAGTCTACCAATTGCTCGAACCGGGACCTGTGGTCCTACTGACGACCGCTCGCAAGGGCCACGCCAACATCATGACGCTGTCCTGGCATATGATGGTCGAGTTTGAGCCACCGCTTGTTGCCTGCGTAGTTAGCAACAGGAATCACAGCTTTGCCACATTGCGGGCGACGAAGGAGTGCGTGATCGCCGTTCCGGCGCTGGAACTGGCGTCCAAAGTTGTGGGAGTCGGCAACTGCTCGGGCCGGAACGTGGAAAAGTTCCAGAGATTCGGTCTGACCCCGGTGCCAGCCGAGCTTGTGGCTCCGCCTCTCGTGGTTGAGTGTTTCGCCAATCTCGAATGCAAGGTGGCCGATACCGGCTTTGTCAACAAGTACGGTATCTTCGTCCTCGAAGTAATCAAGGCTTGGAGCGATCCTGCGCAAAAGAATCCAAAGACCATCCACCATCATGGATACGGCAGGTTTGCTGTGGATGGAGAGATGCTGAAGTTGAACTCGAAAATGCGTTAAACGGCGCACGTCAGGGATGCGAAGCTTCGCAAAGCCGCGATGGGCCAGGCTCTCCGCCTGCCTGATGAGAAAACACCCACGAGGAGCAAATTTCATGCCGAATCTGTTCGATCCGCTCTCGATCCGAGACCTGACTCTTCCCAATCGCATCGTCGTTTCGCCGATGTGTGAGTATTCCAGCACGAATGGATTTGCCAACGACTGGCATCTGGTTCACTTGGGGAGCCGGGCTGTGGGAGGCGCGGCCCTGGTCATGACGGAGGCCACCGCCGTTACGCCGGAAGGGCGGATCAGTCCGGAGGATCTGGGAATTTGGAGTGACGACCATATTGATTTCCTCGCCCGAATTACCCGGTTCATTCACTCCCAGGGCAGCATTGCCGGGATACAATTGGCACATGCCGGGCGGAAGGCTAGCACCTACCGTCCCTGGGACGGCAGCGGCGCCGTGCCCGAGGAGTCGGGCGGCTGGAAGAATGTGGTCGCGCCTAGCGCACTCCCATTTGCCGATAACTATCCGATTCCGCAGGCCCTGACCAACGAGGGAATTCAGGCTGTTGTCCGGGCATTTACCGAAGCCGCCAGCCGCGCCCTTAATTCGGGATTCCGCGTATTGGAGATTCACGCCGCCCACGGGTATCTGCTCTCGGAGTTCCTTTCGCCACTTGCCAATCATCGCACCGATGAGTACGGGGGCTCATTCGAGAATCGTATCCGCCTTCTGCTCGAAGTGGTTCGCGCGGTGCGCGGACCGTGGCCGGAGCGCGCGCCTCTCTTCGTGCGGACTTCGGCTTCCGATTGGGTGGAGGGTGGATGGACTCTCGACGATTCCGTGGAGCTTGCCAAGCACCTGAAAAAATCGGGGGTGGACTTGGTCGACTGTTCCTCCGGCGGCAATGTGCCCCCTGCCCAGATTCCAGTGGGCCCGGGATAGCAAACGCCCTTTGCTGAAAGAATCCGACGCGAAGCGAATATCCTGACCGGAGCGGTGGGGATGATCACAGCTCCATCGCAGGCGGACCACATCATCCGTACCGGCCAGGCAGACGTGGCCATCATCGCGCGCGAGTTCCTGCGTGATCCCTATTGGCCATTGCGAGCGGGACGCGACCTGGGGTATCCCGTCACTTGGCCCGTTCAGTACCTGAGAGCCGCTCCCCATGGCACGAAGGCGCGGGGGCCTGCAAAGTCATAAGAACCGGCGCCACCCATCGACGTCCAGCAAGGAACCGCCGTAAGAATGATTCCGTTGCTGGCCGCGCCCGCAAGGAATCATCAGCGCACGATCTGCTCCCCCCGCTTCGTCGGGTGCTTCACAGTGCATATACACACTGGCGAGCTTCGTCGGCATACGCGTGAATCAAGCGCGGGTCGGCGTCGAAGAAGTGGTCGGAGGGTGAGAGAATATAGCCGCCCCCGGTACCTGCGGCTTCAAAGCACTCCCGCACGGCGGCGCGCGTTGCCTCAGGTGGGCAGTCGATCAAAGCATGAAACTGGTCGAAGCCGCCGATAATGCAGACGCGGTCGCCAATGCGCCGCTTAGCCTCCGCCATGATGACATCGCCGCCCATGGCTGCGGGGGTGAAGGTTTCCATGGCATCCGGTTTCATGCCGGCGATCTTTTCGAGAATCGGCATCATACCGCCACAGGTGTGGTAGACGATACGCTGCCCGGCTTGGTGAGCGAGCGCGATCAGCTCCTCATCGTAAGGCGCCACGTATTCCTGGAAAAGTCTGGGTGAAATGACCGTGGACGAAGCTGAACCGCCGCCCAGTTCCACCAGATCGAACATTGCTCCCGCCATCGATTGGATATAAACCTTCTTGCGCCGATGCAGGATGCGCAAAAACTCATGCACCCAGGCAGGATCGTCGTAGGTAGCGAGGATGAGCTGCTCGGTGGGGTAGAGACAGCAGGCGTCTTGCCACGTGCCCGGTTGTCCGTACACATCGAAGCACGGAATGTGGCTGCGCACTAGGCCGCGCTCGCCATATTCAGTGGCGGCTCGATTTACTGCCTTAACATCGCACCACGGCGCGGTAACGAATTCTCCGATCAAATCGATATCCCGCTTGTTTTTGATGGGATGCTCGCTGACCCACGTGGTCTGATCATTCGATTGCGTCACCATGGACAGCGTGCCCTTGGGTGTTACAAAACGGTAACGCCGGGTCTTGTAACTGTCGTGTGGAAGGTCCTGCCACTCCGTGCGCCATTGGTCTGACCAGACGCGGCGCGCATCCAGAAATCCGGGCTCCCCCTGCATGGGATCGAAGTAGTCACCTGTGTCAGGGGCGGGTTTGTGTTTCACGATCCACGTGATTGGGTCCAGGCCGTAGCGATCGAAGAATTCCTGGCTGGAAATTCCGCCTTCATACTTATCTAGATAATACTGCATGAGATGATGTGTGGTCACCGGCAAACGGTCGGATTTACGGTGCTCGATCGCAGCGAGCATTCGCTGTTTGGGGGTCATGCAGAGCTTTACCAGGAGCGCTTACGGGCAGGGCGGCGTGACTCGCGGTAGACGTCGAGTTCCTGGTCAGACAGGGTTG
>Ga0187860_1003565_pt1 | contig 12206 bp, 12 predicted proteins | sample June2016WEW_10_4_FD_132981 | JGI IMG/M metagenome (GOLD analysis project Ga0187860, IMG submission 132981) | Peatland microbial communities from SPRUCE experiment site at the Marcell Experimental Forest, Minnesota, USA - June2016WEW_10_40 | ecosystem: Environmental > Terrestrial > Soil >... | reverse complement strand
GGCACGGTCGCTTCCATGACCACGACCCGGGGCCGGAAGCTGCACCAGTCGGCCCCAGCGAGCACCTCGCGCTCGAAACCCTCCGCGAACATAGTCTTCATTGGACCGATCCCGGAGGGCTGGCAGCTTCCTTCTTAGCCATCGGTCGCTGAGCCTTCAGCGCCCGTCCCCGCTGCTCCAGCTGCCCTCGGCCCTCCTGCAGCGCGGAGATGCGGCCCTTTGTAGAGACCATGCTCGCGAAAGCGCATCGTCGCGAAGCTGCACGTCGAGCACACTACGCCTGTAACTACAGGGCCTTTCTCTCTGACTCAACCGAACGGGGGTTGCACTGTCAGAGCGACGGAGTCGGCGTCTCACAAATCGCTGATATGGGGGGCCTCTAAACTGGGTTCAATCTCCACCTGGCTCGTGGGCGTCCAACACCTCGCGGTCCCATGTGATAGGGAATACCTGCTGGCGGTACTCCTTGGTGTCGCGGTATTCTTCTCTAACCGAGATGCCTGCAGGAAAGAGCGAGCCCTGGTGGGTGTACAGAAACTCGCCAGCATAGACATTGGCGATGAATTCACTCGCTCTGGCTGCGCTTCCCATGCGTACTGCGCCCACTACGGGAGCACCGATAATTGTAAGGTCGTCAGCGACTACGGCTGGAAAGCACGTACCTGCGTCAAGGCCCATGGATATACCGACACCATCTGGAAAATTTTGAGAATTTGCCCGAAATAACGGGATGAACTTGTCATTGAAGAAATCGATAGCAACCAACATGTTCTTAATCACGTTGCTGACTGTGGGAATCAAGTCGCCCTGCTCGTAGGGCCAATAAGCGATAAAGCCATCCCCTGTGAACTTATCGAACCATCCAGCGTGGTTCCGCACGACATTCTTCGCGGCGCTGACGTACTCATCGAGGGTGCTCGCGAATCGTGCGGGGGATACGGCTTCTTTCATCAGGAATGTGGACTTACCGATGTCGCAAGAAATCACGACGCACATAAGACTCCGGTGGTTGATCGCTGCAGATACGACTTCCTCCAGGAACTCCCGCCGCTCCGGGGCGTGACGAGCCGCCAAGGAGCGAACGAGGGCCTCCTCGGGTGGTTCGGGCTCGGTGTCTGGACTTTCCGGCTCCCGGGAGGGCGACCCGCTCATGGCGGCGCCAGTCACAGGCGGGTCTGACTCTTCCGACCAATCGTTGGGCACCATTCAAGCCTGTCACAGAGCAGGGCCCGTCGCGTATTGCGGGAGCGCCGGTCAAGTGATCGGGCATCCGGAGCGGTGCGGGTGGCCTGATGGGCCAGGCGCGTGCTGGCCTTCACCCGCCGGGAGAGCGAGGCGGCCGGGCCCTCCGGGAGCTCGAGGGCGATCAGAGCGGCTCGAGGGCGATCAGAGCGGCTCGAGGGTGATCGAGGCGATGCCTTTGCCGAGGCGCTTCGCCTCGTACATCAATCCGTCGGCAGCATCCATCAAGGCGTCGATCTCGCAAGGGACGGGGGGCGAGGACACGACCCCGATGCTGATCGACGACCCGCTACAGATGTCCCCGAATCGTGCACGGATGCGGCCGGCGAGATTAACGGCATCATGCTCCGTGGCGAAGGGACACAGGACCACGAACTCGTCACCGCCGAGCCTCGCGACCACATCGGTCGCGCGGACGGTGCTGGTGACGGCTGCCGCGAGCGCGCAGAGCACGTCGTCGCCGGCATCGTGGCCCATCTTGTCGTTGATCTCCTTGAACTTGTCGATGTCCATCAGAAGAAGCGACCAGGGGGCCCGGCCGCGCTGGACGCGGGCGAACTCCACATCCGCGCTCTCGTTGAACGCGCGACGGTTGAGCAGGCCGGTTAGGTAGTCGTGGCGGGCAGTTTCGCGTTCGAAATGCAACAGGACGCGGGTCTCGGTCACGAATGTGGCCACGGCCACTAGGACCACGCCCCCGAGAAGACCCTGTACCAGAATGATCACCACGTAATGGGGTTGCTGGACCAGGTGCACGCACGTGTCGATCACGGCGCTGGCCGCAGCGAACATCCAGCCGGCGAATCGGCTGATCGACCAGGCAACGATCACGATCGGGACGAGGTAGAACAGCCGCATAGACAGGTGTGGCCCGGTCACGAAGTCAAGAACGGCGATCCCAACCTCCATGGCAGCCGCGATGGCAAAGACCAGCGGGCGGCGAAGGCTGCCCGCTCGCTCGACCGCCGTGAGCATCGGGAGCGAGCCGAGGTTGTGATCGCTTTCAGGGCTCTGGGGCCGCCGGCGGCGCCAACGCTTCAAGGTGAGAGACGCCGACGGCTGCTCATCCATCAAGTCGCTCATCCCGGCCTTCCGACGTGCCGCTCTCTTGCATCGGCAAGGAACGGACCACTCTTGAGCGATCCGGCGCAGCACTCAAGCCCATGGCGCATCACCCGGTGTCGTGGGAGCAGCCGGGCGGCAGGCCCTTGTTCCCGTTGGCCTCATAGAGCGCCCGGTCGATCGTCCGAAGGGACAAGCCCGTGCGGCGGGCGATGTGGCGGCAGGAGTGGAGGTAGTTGAGCCATTCGCCCTTGCACTGACTGTCTTGAAGCAGCCCAAGGGCCTTCAGCGACTTCTTCGCCGTCTGGTCGTAGACGGTGTACCGGTCAGGGTCGGCCGTCGCCAGGATGGCACTGGGGACGGCATGCCGGGCCCCTTTCAGGTCGGCAAGCAGGAGGTAGGCACCAAGATCGTCGTTGCACCCGATGGCCCGCGCGACGATGTCGAGCACGTAGCTCTCCGGAAGGGACTTGAGGTTGTTGCGTGCGGAGGTGAGGTAGGGCGGTGCCTTCCGAAGCATCCAATACAGAATCTCGTCGATTTCTTCCAGGGTGAACACAGCCCGCCCGTGGAGGGGGATGAGCACGTTGTCGTGCTCGACCGGGTATTGGGCGCTCCAGCAGCGGACCCACCGGCGAAGCTCGTCGTCAGTCATGTTTGCCCCTTGTCGTCGATGTTCCGTCCAGCCTACGGAGAAACGTCGTTCGTGCTCGCCGAGGGTGTCCTGGCCATCACGCTCCACAGAACGCTACGCAGCCCGAGACTTCTATCCCGATCCGGACGAAGGCGTCCCCATCCTTGTCGCTCTTCCAAGTTGCCGTGGCCACACTCAGTAAGGTGAGCGCGCGGGAGGTTCACGATGCAGGTCATAACCACCACGGACAAGCCCGGGAGCGTGTGCCCGAAGTGAGCCAGCGTCTCCGATGATCGTGGATGGTGTTGTGATGACCGGCAACGGGAAGCTGCCGCCCCGACGTGGACGTGCGTCCTTGCCGCCACGGGCGAGCAGCCAAGATCGACGGCGAGCCCGCCGAGGTGCCGGAGGAGGTGGCGGTGCCTCGGCTTGCTGATTTCCTTTACCGATTCCGTTTCCACGGGGTTCCCGGCGCACCCTCAGCCGCCGGCGTGCCGCTCGATCGCACCGCCGCAGTGCAGGACGAGCTCGCCCCGATCTTCTCGCTCTTGGAGGATGCGCGGCGACGTGCGGCGGCGGTCGTCGCCGAGGCCGAGCAGCAGGCGGACCAGCGCCGGACCGAAGCCTCCGTGCGCGCACTCAGGATCGTGAGCGAGGCTCAAGCGCGTACCAGTGCCGTTCGTGCCGAAACGGTAGCCGTCCGCATGGCGGTGGCGGATCGCGACCGCAGTGCACTCGTCGCCGCCGCCGAAGCCGAGGTCGATCGCATCGAGTCCGTGACGGCAGAGCGCCTGCCGGGCGTCGTCCAGGAGCTGGTCGATCAAGTCCTTGCCACGGGCGCGGGCGCACCATGAGCGCCGGATGGGTGGCAGCAGGGGTCCGTGGACGTGGGCTCGTGCGCCGTTGCCTCGGGAGTGGAGCCTGCGAGCAGCTCGGTTCGCAGACGTCGCTTGCCGACGCCGTGGCACTCCTGAGCCACAGTCCCTATGGGCGAGACGTACGCGCCGAAATGGGCCTGAGCAGTGCGCAGCACGCGGTCTCGGCCACCGTGTTGTGGCACCTGCGCGTGCTCGCCGGTTGGGGTCCTCCTCTGGGTGCAACCCAGCTGCGTCTGGTCGCCGGAAGCTTCGAGATCACCAATGTCGTCGGACACCTGCACGCGCTGGCGGGCCACGACGTCGATCCCGCCTTCGTGCTCGGCGCTTTGGCCACGGCGTGGCCACGGGTGGCACAGGCGCCCACTCCGGCCGAGGTACGGCGGAGCCTGGCTACGTCGCCCTGGGGCGATCCCGGGTCCGAAGACCCGGCGGCGGTCGGGCTGGTCATGCAGTTCGGGTGGGCGCGCCGGATCGCCGATGGCGCTCCCGAAGCAGCCGGGTGGGCGACTGCCTACGCCGCCTTGGTAGCGGCACGGACCATCGCCGCCGAAGCGGTTCCCGTGCTGGCCGGGACGGGGGCAAACGACAGCAAACGCCTCCTCGGTCCCGATTGGGACACGGCTCGATCGGTTGGCGATCTCGGTCGGCGCCTTCCGCGCAGGGCCGCCTGGGTGCTCGCCGGCATCGAGGACCCCGACGAGCTGTGGCGCGCCGAAGCACGATGGTGGGAGCGAGTCGAGTACGAGGCCGCCTCCGTGAGCCGAAGCAGCTGGAGTGGGGCAGGCTCGGCTCTCGGGTCGTGCTTCCTGCTCGTCGTCGACGGCTGGCGGGTCCGGGCCGCGTTGGAGATGGCCGCCCGCGGCGGCGGATCATTGCGCGAGGTCACCGGTGCGGTGGCGTGACGCTCTGGCGCCGGCCCGGATGGACCGTGTCGCTGTCGTGGCGCCGGTCGGGCAGGTGCGCAACGCCCTTGTCGCGGTTGCCGATGCCGGCGTACTCGAGCCGGAGCGCGTGATCGGTGCAACCGCCGGGCCGGCGACAGCCGCGCTGCAGCGCGTCAGGCGAAGCGGCGCCGAGTCGGCGGCGGCTCCGTCCGCCATGCTCGCGCACGATGCCCCCGATCTTGACGTGCTCGAACGCGATGGTCGTGTCGACGAGCTTGCCGGCGAGGTCGAGCTCGAGGAGGTGCTGGCTGCTGCTGTGCGACGCGACGACCTGGCGGCAGTGGCAGGTTGGGCTGCGTCTGCCGACGTCGACGACCTGACCCGTCGCCTGGTCCCCCTTGGGTCGGCGGTCGTGCGCATGCCGATTCCCCGGGGTGTCGAGCCCCCAACGCTCGTGAGCACCGAAGGGGCAGCCGGGACCTTCCAACCGCTCGTCGATACCTACGCCACCGTGCCCTACGCGGATGTGAACCCCTCGATCTTCGCCGGTGTGGCATACATCGTGATGTTCGGAATGATGTTCGGTGACGTCGGCCACGGTGCGCTGCTGCTCGTGGGTGGTGTGCTTCTGCACACAGGACGCATTCGTTCGCTCGCTCACCTCCGCCGGCTGGCTCCGTTCGTCATCGGGGCAGGGCTTGCGAGCATGGCCTTCGGCCTTGCTTACGGTGAGGCGTTCGGACCGACGAAGGTCGTTCCGACGCTGTGGTTGTCCCCGCTCGAGCACGCCACGACGTTGCTGTCGGTGGCCGTGGCTGTCGGTGCGGGCCTGCTGACCGTGTCCTACGCGCTCGGGACCGTGAACCGCTGGCGCGAAGGTGGGGCACGCAGAGCACTCCTTGCCGTCTCGGGGCTCGCCGGCGCAGGCATGTACCTGGGTCTCGCGCTCGTAGGGTGGGGCTGGTACCGCCACATCGGCGGGCTCGAGCTCGCCGGCGGACTTCTCGCCACCGGTGGTCTCGTGCTCAGCTTCGTCGGTCTGTGGGCCGAGGCCGGTGGTCGCGGCTCGGGCGTCGCCCAAGCGGGTGTGGGGCTCTTCGATGCCGTGATTCGGTTGGGCACGAACACGGTGTCGTTCACCCGACTCGCCGCCTTCGGACTTACCCACGCCGCCCTCGAAGGCATCGTCTGGCAGGGCACAACGGCGTTGTGGCAGCGTGGCTCCGTTGCCGTTCTGTTCGCCGCCGCAGTGTTCCTCGTGGGCAATTTGCTGACATTCGCCCTCGAAGCGCTGGTGGCGGGAGTACAGGCGCTACGTCTTGAGTACTACGAGTTGTTCTCCCGGATCTTCTCAACCTCGGGCCGGGCGTTCCGGCCGTGGCATGTCCCGACCCTGTCTGCCAAGGAGACACCATGATTGCCTGGTTGATCGGCTTCCCCGTTCTCGTGGCTGTGGCTGCCCTCGTCGGCGTGCTGCTCCATCGCCGGCCGAGAGGAGCACTCCGGTTCGTGAAGGTGGCGAATCTGGTGCTCCTCCTCGGGGCAGGGATCGTCACTGCCCTCGCCATGTCGGCCGCCCCGAGTGCGGCAGCCACGAGCGCTGCTGGCACCGTCCCGTCCTATGGCGGACAAGCGCTCATTGGTGCGGCCATCGCCGTGGCGGGAGCCTCGATCGGAGCCGGCATCGGTGTCGCCTACACCGGCTCGGCCGCCCTGGCGGCCATGAGCGAGAGACCCGACATGTTCGGCCGGGCCATGGTCATCGTCGGTCTGGCCGAGGGCATTGCCATCTATGGCCTGGTCGTGGCGATCATTCTCATCGGCAAGGCATAGCTCGATGGGGCGAGTCGCCGTCATCGGTGAGACCGTTCACGTCGAGGGCTTTGCGCTCGCCGGCGCGACGGTCATCTGCACGGAGGACGCCACGGGAGCACGCGACGCATGGCTGACGCTGGCCGATGACACCGTCCTCGTCGTCCTGACACCGATGGCTGCGGCGGCCGTGGGCGGGATACCGGCGTCGAACGACGACGTCCTGACCGTGGTGATACCGACGTGACAGGAACGACCGCCGCAGCCCGACTCGGCGGTCGCGAGGGATCAGACATCGCCCCCGCCGAAGCGGATGCTCGTCGCTCTCGCCGCGAGACGATGCGGACATCGCTCGCACCCGTCGAGGCGGCGCTGCTCGCAGACGCCCACCGGCGGGCTCTCTTGATCCTCGAGACGGAGGAGGCCCATGGGCGCGCAGAGTTGGCCAAGGCACGAGCCATCGCCGACGCGTTGCTCGAAGGGGCGCGCGTCGGTGGAGAGTCGGCGGCCGAGCGGCAGGCGGCTGTGGAGCTGGCGACAACGCGACGCGAGGCGCACGGCCTCGTGCTGGCTGCCCGTCGTCAGGCCTACGAAGCGCTGCGCCGCTCCGCTCTCGAGGAAATGGAGCGCCGCGCCGGGACCGAGGAGGCAGTCCGGCTCAAAGAACGGCTGGCGGTACTGGCCCGTACCCGCCTCGGCGAGGGCGCAACCGTTCAGCAGGGCGCTCCACGCGAGATCGGCATCGTCGCCGTCGCCGGCAACCGCGTCGCCCTTGTGAGCCTGGAAGAGCTCGTCGACCATCATCTGGCCTTGTTGGCACCGCAGGTCGAGGGGCTCTGGGCGTGACGACGGCTCCCGCTTCAGAGCCGGCCGCCGATCACGGCTCCGGGAAGATCGTTCGCGTGAACGGTCCGTTGGTCGAGATCGAGCGGCTCGAAGGCACGGCCATGCTCGATGTCGTCGAGATCGGGCCCGCCCGGCTGACGGGCGAGGTGGTGTCGGTCTCGGCTACCGGGCGCGTGGTTGCACAGCTGTACGAGTACACCGGAGGCCTGGCTGTTGGCGACGACGCCAGAGGGCTGGGGCACCCATTGTCGGCTCGGCTCGGCCCGGGGCTGCTGGGCGGCGTCTTCGATGGGTTGCTCCGTCCACTGCTCGGCGGTCCCACCTGGCTGGCTCCTGGTGTGCTCGGCTCCGCCACCGGCGCCGCCCCCCACTGGCAGTTCCGGCCCAGCGCGAGCGCAGGAGACGAGGTGTCACCGGGCAGCGAGCTCGGAACCGTGCTCACACGTGGCGGCTTCGTCCACCGCGTCCTGGCGCCGCCCCGGACCTCGGGCAGGCTCGAATGGATCGCCCCCGACGCCGACGTGGACGAAGATGAGCCGGTCGCCGTAGTGAGCGGGACCAACGTCACCGTCGCCGAGTCATGGCCGGTGCACGCCGCTCGACCGGTGCGGGCTCGGCTCGATCCCGCGGCACCGCTCATCACCGGCCAGCGCGTCGTGGACCTGCTGTTCCCGGTCGTGAAGGGTGGGACCGTGGCGGTGCCGGGAGGGTTCGGAACCGGCAAGACCGTGCTGCTCCAGCAGATCGTCAAGTGGTGCGCGGCGGACGTCATCGTGTTCGTCGGATGTGGTGAGCGAGGCAACGAGTTGGCCGACGCCTTGACTGATCTGGGCGCGCTGACTGATCCAGTCACAGGTCACAGCCTGACCGAGCGCACGGTGGTGATCGCCAACACCTCGAACATGCCCGTCATGGCTCGCGAGGCGAGCATCTACACCGGGATGACCGTGGCCGAGTTCTATCGGGACATGGGCTATGACACGGTGCTGCTCGCCGACTCCACCTCGCGTTGGGCCGAGGCGCTTCGGGAGTTCTCCTCCCGAAGCGGTCAACTTCCCGCCGAGGAGGGATACCCGGCCAGCCTCGCTTCCGCCCTTGCCGCCTTCTACGAGCGCTCCGGAAGGGTGACCACCTTGGGAGGCGAGGAGGGGTCGGTGACCATCATGGGGGCCGTCTCGCCGCCGGGAGGCGACATGACCGAGCCCGTTACGGCACATACCGAACGCTTTGTCCGCTGTCTGTGGTCGCTGGACCGCAACCTCGCTTATGCCCGGCACTACCCGGCGATCACGTGGCAACGTTCCTTCTCTCGCGACGCCGAGACCATAGGCGCTTGGCACGCCTCCGCAGGCCGGCCTGGCTGGAGCGCTGCTCGCTCCCGCGCCATGGGGCTGCTCGCAGAGGCTGACCGGCTCGCGCCGGTGGTGGAGCTCGTCGGTCTCGCCGCCTTGCCCGCTCGGGAGCGCATCGTGCTGCTGACCGCACGACTGCTTCGGGAAGCAGTGCTGCAACAGAACGCCACGATCGACAACGACGCCTACTCGTCACCAGAGAAGCAGACGGCGCTGCTCGACATGGTTCTCGCCGTCTACGACCGCTGTCTCGATCTGCTCGACGAAGGAGTCCCGGCGGCGGCGATCGAGGAGGTGGACTTCACCGGAGCGACACGGGTGCGCGACGAGGCGGGAACCGAAGACGCCGCCAGCGTGGTCCGGCGACGAGACGAGCTCCTCGAAGTGCTGGCAGGGCTGCGATGACCGAGCCTTCCTCTTTCAATGTCCCGGTCGAGTATCGGGGTGCTCGTGACGTGGAGGGTCCGCTGCTCGTCGTCAGCGGAGTCGCCGGTGTGGGCTGGGACGAGTTCGCCACCGTGCGCTTGCCCTCTGGCGAGGCCCGGCGCGGCCTGGTGCTCGAGGTGCACGGTGACTTGGCTGTCCTGGAGGTGCTGGAAGGCACCTCAGGCATCGATCCGGAGCTGGCGACGGTTGCCTTCTCCGGCCGTCCCTTTGAGATACCCGTAGGCGAAGGTTGGCTCGGTCGGGTGTGGAGCGGGCTCGGCGAACCGCTCGACGGGGGTCCGCCGATGCTCGGTGCGACGACCCGATCGGTGACAGGTTCGCCCATGAACCCGACCGTGCGCGACGTGCCCCGCGACCCGATACTCACGGGCATCTCGGTCATCGACGCACTGACCACGCTGGTTCGTGGGCAGAAATTGCCCATCTTTTCCAGCGCCGGCCTACCGCACTTCGAGCTGGCGGCCCAGATCGCCGCGCAGGCTCATGCAAGCGGAGAGCCGTTCAAGGTGGTCGTAGCCGCCATGGGGCTCACACGGGCGGACGCACGCGCCATGCAGCAGGTGCTCGAGGCGCGAAGCTCGGGCGGCGACCTGGCACTGTTCCTCGACACGGCGGACGACCCGGTGCTGCAACGCATCCTCACGCCTCGCGTGGCGCTTACCGTCGCCGAGCACCTCGCCTTTGACCTCGGCCAACACGTGCTCGTGCTCCTTGCCGACATGACGAGCTACTGCGAAGCGGTGCGCGAAGTGTCGGCTGCGCGCGGCGAGATCCCCGGTCGGCGGGCGTATCCCGGCTACCTCTACAGCGATCTCGCCTCCATCTACGAGCGCTGCGGTCGGATGCGGGACCACCCGGGCTCGGTAACCCTGGTCCCGGTGCTGACGATGCCCGCAGGTGACATCACCCACCCTGTTGCCGACCTGACCGGTTACATCACGGAGGGACAGATCCTGCTCACCCACTCCGTCCAAGGCGAGGGCATCTACCCGCCAGTAGATGTGCTGGGTTCGCTCTCCCGCCTGATGCGCAAGGGCACCGGTGCGGGCAGGACGCGAGCGGATCACCCTGCCATCGCCGCCCAGCTCATCGCCGCCACCGCCCATGCGAACGACGTCCGCGACCTTGCCGAGCTGATCGGTGCCGCCGCCCTCACCGACACCGACCGCCGATACTTGGATTTCGCCGACGCCTTCACCTCAACCCTGATCAACCAGGAAGCGGGCGAGTCACGGTCGCTCGAAGCGACCCTGTCCCGGGCTTGGGAGGTTGCTTCGGTGCTCCCGAGCCGCGAGCTCACGATGGTGTCTGCGGCGGACATCGCCGCCTTCTACACCGACGCGGACCGTGCGCCAGGTGACCTCGCATCGACCGATCTGACCAACGATGCCTGAGCAGGTCCCGCCGGGTCGTGCCGGGCGGCTGTGGCTCGTCGGTCGACTGGCCACCGCACGACGCGGCAAGGAGCTCCTCGACCGAAAGTGGCAGCTGCTCGAACATGACGCGCGCAGGTTGGCGCTACGCCGCCGTGAGACCCGCCAAGCGTGGGAGAACTCCTACGCGGAGGCGCAGCGTTGGGGCCGGCGCTCAGCTGTGCTGGGAGGACAGTCTGGCCTGTCGCTGGCGGCGAACGCGGTGTCGGGGAGGGCCCTCGTCGATGTGAAATGGCGCGACACCATGGGAATTCGGCACCCGGACGACTCCGCCTGCAGCCTGCCCGTCCTCGACCCGGCCGAGATAGCTGCCGGGAACGCTGCCCTGCGGCCCGCAGCTCGTGCCTATCGCCGTGCCATCGAGGCGGCGCTGTCGCACGCCATCGCCGAGACGGCGTTCCAGCGCATCGACGAAGAACTGCGGGCCACGAAACGCCGCACGCGTGCCATTGAGCGGCACCGTTTGCCAGCGCTCGAAGAGGCGCTTCGCGAGCTGCAGTTACGGCTCGACGAGCTCGAGCTCGAAGAGCGGGTGGTTGGCCGCTGGTCGCGCCAGCGCCGTCTCGACACGGGGTCGACCCCCCCGACCCCGGCAGGCCGGCCGGACACCCGGCTCTCCTCCAACGAGCCGTCGATGACTCACGATGAACACCTCATCGAAGGAACCGGCCAATGAAGGCTGTCATCGGGGACACGGTGTCGCCAGCCCCGACTGGGTCTCAACCGGTGCTGCGGGAGCGGGGTTCCCGCTGTTCCTCGGGAGTCGGCTCGCTTCCAAAGCGGTCGTCCAACCACGCTTCGAGCTCAGCCGGCGGAAGCGGGCGGCACAGGTAGAAGCCCTGCATCACGTCCGAGCCAAGGCCGCTGAGCCGCTCGAGCAGCTCGGCAGTCTCGACGCCCTCGGCGACGACCCTGAACCCGAGGTCGCGCCCGAGCCCGATCGCCGCCCGAACGACCGATTCGTCAGCCCCGCCGGACCGCAATCCGGACACCAGCCCGCGGTCGATCTTCACCTCGGTGATGGGCAGTCGGTGCAAGGAAGCGAGCGACGAATACCCAACCCCGAATCTGGCGATCGACAGCCCAACTCCCAGAGCGCCGAGCCGCTCGAGCACCGCACCGATGCGGAGTGGATCGGAGACGATCGTCGCCTCGCTGATCTCGAGCTTGAGCATGCTCGCAGGAACCGAGAACCGCGCGAGGAGCTCACCCACGTCCTCCGGCAATCCAGAGTCGATGAGGTTCTTAGTCCACAGGTTCACCGACACCGGCACCTGACGCCCGCCATCGAGCCAGACGCGACACTGGCGCAAGGCCTCGCCGATGACGTACAGCGTGAGCGGCCGGACGAGTCCGGACCCTTCCGCGAGTGGGATCAGCTCATCGGGTTGGATCAGGCCGCGTTGGGGGTGCGGCCAACGGACCAGCGCTTCGACACCATCGAGGCGCCCAGTTCGCACGTCGATCTTCGGCTGGTAGTGGAGAGCGAGTGCGCCCGTTGCGATGGCGTGCCGAAGGTCCGCTGCCACGACTGGGTCAACGCCGGCCTCGGCCTCGGCTGCGCCCCGATAAGAAGCCGAGCCGGTCCGAGAGCCTTTGCTCCGGTACATCGCTCG
>Ga0187860_1003564_pt1 | contig 12207 bp, 10 predicted proteins | sample June2016WEW_10_4_FD_132981 | JGI IMG/M metagenome (GOLD analysis project Ga0187860, IMG submission 132981) | Peatland microbial communities from SPRUCE experiment site at the Marcell Experimental Forest, Minnesota, USA - June2016WEW_10_40 | ecosystem: Environmental > Terrestrial > Soil >... | reverse complement strand
GTCACGATGACAGTGGAGGCCATGACGTAGGAATGAAACTGCGAGATGTCAGTCACATTCTTCCCGAGATTCTCGGTTACAGCGAAAGCGTACTTTAGGTAGAGAGCAGGATCGGGCGCCCACCAGATGAGCGCGATGGGCATAAAGAGCAGGAGCACGAGGGGGAGACGTAACCTTCTTAGTTTTCTTAGCGCCTCTTCCGACCGAAAGGGCCGAGATTTATGCGCTCTGAGGAACCATGACCAGATGAGTGGAACCAGAGCTATGAATAGGCAGTAGATTACGTTCACCGCATCGTCGCGTTCGGCATAAACAAAACCGGGTTCGCCTAGATAGGAGGAAGAGCCAAGAACAAGATCGAACAGCAGCGGCAGTGCAAAAAATGCATAAAAGACGAGGAACACCAGCAAGATTGTGCTGCGATCTCCCGCTATGATTCGGCGTAGGGCAATGATCAGTGCACAGGTCAGCCACACCAGAGTTGCCCACTGGACGTATGGAATCATGAGAATCTGCCGGTTGCCTGCGCGTAGCGCTCAGTGCGCTGATAAGCCGAAGTGAGGGACTCGACGGACGATTCGATGGAACGCACGGCTCGAGCCTTCATATATCTTTCCCGAGGAATTACTCCGACCTTCTTGCGCAGATCAAACAAACCGCTAGCCCACTCCGTTGGAAGTGCCGCGAGACTCAGGCGCGTGACCAACTCTGGAAACATATCCGCCTCTCGAGGTACGGCATCCGAAAGCAAGCAAGGCAGGCCGGCCAGTTGGGCTTCGAGGACAACGATGCCCAGGCCTTCGTAAAGGGATGGAAAGAGGAACAGATCGACCGCTCCTTTCAATAAGCTCGGAATGTCAGACCTGACACCAGTGAATAGAAATCGCTGCGCAAGCCCTCGTGCGTTAACATCCAACTCGACTTCAGCTCGGAGCGGTCCGCCCCCCACCATAAGGAAAAAGGCGTGAGGTTCGAGCTCCGCGAAACGAGCTGCAATGTTTACGAATAATGCATGATTTTTTTGTGGAACAAATCTGCCTACATGCCCGACGACAATTGAGTCCGGCGGTATTCCTAATTGTCGGCGCACCTCGGCCCGATCGATCGATACGTCGAATGGGGTAAAGTCTACCCCGTAGGGGGCTAGTTGCCATTTCGGGCTGCTCTCCCAGACTGAGGGAAACAGGCAATCCCCTGCCATTTTGCTTGCGGCAATACCTAACGTTGAAGTTCTTTTTACTAACACCTTTGTGATTTTGAGGTATGCAGATCGAGCAAGGGACCCATGTCGATCGATATTGGCAGTGTCATTATGACTGTGCGCGATCCGTACTTTCACACCCATCATCGCCGCCAGCATCAGCACATACCCGCTGTAATGGTGGACATGGCTGTGCACCACGTCATAGGGGCCGTACTCGCCTAGCACGCGTCGGAAATTGAGCGCGTACCGGAGCGGGTTGGAGGGACCGAGACAGGGGATAATCCGCGCCCCAAGTGCCCGTACTTCCTCGTCGTACATTCCCGGATCGGTCGTGTGGACCAGAAAATCCATCTGATATTTCTGCCGGTCAATATGACGCAGTACTTGGACCAGCCAGGTCTCGACTCCGCCGTAGTCCAGTTTTCCGAGTACATGAAGAATGCGCATGGTCGCTAAACCAACCGCCTGAGGGCCGAGGTCAATACCAGATAGCTGGCTGCGGACTGTACAGCTGCGGCGATCAAAAGTGCATAACCGGCGCCCATAAGTCCGAAACGCGGCACCAGCGCCAGGGTGAGCGCAAAGGTGGTAGCCAAGGTTGCGCCCATGACTGGAAGTTGGGCCCGGAAACAATGTGCCGCCGTCATGGCGAAACCAAGGAACGAAGCAATGGCGTTCAGGGAAGCTGTCGCCACCATCACCAAGAGGAGATCCACATGCTCCGCATACTGCGGCCGGTAAACTATGGCCAGAACCGGCCGCCCGGCCAACAGCGTGATTCCCAGCCCGGAGACTCCCAGCACGGTCGCAAACCCGACCAGCTTGGTCAGTAACCAACGGAAGCCGCAGACGTTTCCCTCCGCAAACTGTCTTGACATGCGTGTGCTGACGGATTGTCCGAGCGCGACTACGATCAGTCCGATCGCCGTAAGCAGGTACGCCAAGGAGGCGAAGATGCCGAGCTCGGCGGTGCCCAGCTTTCTCTCCAGGATGTATCGGGGAAGGTTGGTATTCAGCGAGCCCAGGGTCATGACAAGACCGAGTGGCCAGCTGATCAAGATCATCGACTGCAGCGTCTTCCGGCAGAAATGAAAGAATTTTGGCCGTGCCCCCAGCATCTGGGTAACCATCCGAAAATCATAGAGCGCGACCGTGCCCATCCAAGTAATGGCTTGCGCCGCTACCGCGACCACCAGGTTGCGCGTGTACCAAAACGCAAAAGCGAATGTCCCGAGCGCTGCCATGCCACGAAGCATGAGGGCGCGAGCAACCTGGTCCAGGCGCTCGAATTTTTGCAGATGACCGGCGATGACGTCGCTGATGCTCTCGACCGCCTTGGCGCAGGCCACGAGTATGATGAGGGTTTTGGTTCCATGATCGCAGCGGAGGACCCCGGCGATGCCGGCGATCGCCATTATGCCGAGCAGGGTAGAAATGGCGCGAAGCGTGAAATAGTCGGCGAATCGGTACTCATGCCGGGCATCGGTTGCCTCGACCGCGCGCAGTTGAAGATTCGTCAGCATGAATACCGGCGCGGCGATGGCCAGCGCCAGTGCATATTGGCCCACGATGGAGGCATTCCCGAGCTTGGCCAAAGCAAAAAGCATTCCGAACTGGCAGAGGGCAAAGATCAGGTTGCCCCCGAGCGTCCAACTGAATGAGACGCGCAGCGGAGGCGCAAGAACGGCCGGGAGATCGCGGGAAATGGTCGTCCCCATGGCTGCTGCCATCAGGCGCCTCCTGCACATTTCCGGCTATTGCGGGATGCCGTCACATTCCCTATCAAGAGAGATACCATCTGGTTGGTTTACGGGATCCGATAGACGCTCGCGCCCGCCGCCGCCGGCAGGGCAGCCTCGAAGTTTTTCCAGGCGTTCTTGGCCGCGCTGTTGGGGACGAAGAGAATGTCGTTGTCCCGCATGGCCAGATCCGTTTCCTTGGCACTGAGGATCTTCTTCAGGTTAACCGGTATTTCTTGGCGGCCCTGAGGAGTGGTGCGGATGAGCCTGGCCGATCCCCTCGCCGCCGTCGGGTTCGTGCCTTGGGCCAGCGCGATGGCTTGCAGAAGGCTTAGCTCGCCATCGTGATCCATGGGGAATCCGCCCGGATGGGCCACATCCCCGACTACGTATATGATCCCGGTTCTTTCCACGAAAATGGTATCGCCAGCCAGAATCTCTGGATTGTTTTCCGGTTTCGGGGTTGCGCCCGCAGTCATCTTCACGCGTTGCGGTTCGCCGGATTTGCCGGCACGCGTGATGGTGATGGTCGTGCCCGCCAGCGGAGTGAGCCCTTGCGCGGCCGATAAATAGTCGAGCAGATGGTGCAAGCCGAAGGCCGGATAAATACCCGGGTTCTTGACCTCGCCGACGACGGAGACATTCTGGGTGGCATATTCGGCGATGAAGACGGTGACCTGGGGGTCCCGAAGGTATCCGCCGTCTACGAATTTCTGACGGATGAGAGAGGCGGCTTCTTCCGCCTTCATTCCCGCCACCTGCAACCTGCCGACCAGGGGCAGCGCCACCTCGCCGGTATTGCTGACGCGCAGCTTCCCGCTAAGTTCCGGCGTGTCGAAGACCGACATCTCAATTAGGTCGCCGTTGCCGATTGCTCCCGCGGCGCCACTGCCGAAGCCGCTGCCGCCGAGAGTGCTGGGCGGAACGGAAGCGGACGTCGACATCGACATCGGCGAACGCTGCTGCGCCAGGGCGCATCCCACGGCAAAGACCAGCATAAAGATCAGCACAATCCACCAATAACTTTTCATGGCAGGTTCCTTAGACGCGATGCCCATCGAGGTGGTGATGGCCGTTCCCGTTGCTGCCTTCGTTTCCATTTCCATTTCCATTTCCGTTGCTGGAGATGTCGTCGTGATAGTAGTGGGAATACTCGGACCCGTAGTGACCGTAATATTGGCTGTACTCTACGGAATCGAAAGAAAGATCGTTGACGATGACGCCGACAATGTTGGCGCGGACCCGGCGCAGCACGTCGCGGGTGCGGATCAGAGACTGGCGTCGGGATTGTCCGGAACGGGCGATGAGGACAACCACGTCGGCGACGCGCGCGCAGACCACAGCGTCGGTAACCGCCAGCACGGGTGGCGTATCGATTACGATGTAGCGGAACTGTTCCCGCCAGCGCCCGACCAGTTGAGGCATTGCTTCCGAGGCCAGCATCTCCGATGGATACGGTGGCATGTGACCGGCCGTGACCACGTTCAAGCCGGGAATCTGCTCGATGGCCACCGGGGCCTTGTCCAGGAGCCCGGTTCCCGCGAGGCAGGCGCTGAGACCGTTGTCCATGGGAATTCCGAGACAACGATGAACTGCGGGACGGCGCATATCGCAGTCGATGAGCAGGGTTTTCTGTCCGGTCTGCGCGAGAACTACGGCGAGGTTGAGAGCGCTGAAGGTTTTGCCCTCCTGCATCATGGCGCTGGTGACCAGAATGACCTGAGGCGGAGCTCCGGGCGACGAGAGCAGCAGGGACGTACGCAAGGCGCGGAACGCCTCGGCGCTGCCCGAGTTGCGCTGTTGCAGGGTGACGGGAGGGGCAAACTGGCGTTCCCCGCGAACCAACTGCTTGCCTCCAGTTCTGCCGTTCGCGGCCAGTGTCGGAATCACGCCCAGCGAAGGCAACTGGCAGTAGGTTTCGATGTCCTGCGGGGTGCGGAGCGAGGTGTCGATGTTCTCGACCATGAACGCCAGTGCCGCCCCGCCGAGCAACCCACCCATCAGGCTGAGCGCAAGGTTCAGCGGAATATTCGGTTCGACCGGCTCGACCGGCTGGCTGGCCTGGTCGACGATACTTATGCTGCTGGACTTCAACCCCGCCATGATGCCGGCTTCTTTCAGTTTCTTGAGCAGGCCGTCGTAGAGATCGCGGCTGGATTCGACATCCCGGCGCAGGATGGCATACTGAATGGCCTCCTCGTTGAGCTTGTAGGCCTCGCCTTTCTGCTGGTCGAATGAAGCCTGCAGCATCTGTTCCGATTTCAGGGAGGCCTGGTAGTCGGCGCGAATGGCCGCGCCGACTTTCTTGATTTCCGGCGGAATGGCCTCGTCCAGTTCTCGCAGTTCGGACTGCAACTGCAGCACGCGGGGATACGAAGGCCCATACTTCGCCGTGAGTTGGGCATAGTCTCCGCGGAATTGAGCGCGTTGTTTGTAGAGCGCCGCCAGGATGCTCTCGGGCGCGATGTTGGCGATGAGTTCGGGGTTCTCGGTCAGGCCGATGCGGTATTTAGCTTCCTTGACAATGCGATCGCCCTCGGCGGCGGAGAGTTGTTTATTGAGCTCTTCCAGCTTGTCGAGGATGATGTTGTGGGTTTCGTCGGTACCGAGGATCCCGGTCTTCTTTTGGTAGTCGGTCAGTTTTTCCTGCGAATCCGCGGCATGCCTTTTGAGGTCGTCGAGCTGCTTGGTCAACCAGTCGGAGGTTTGCAGCGTTGCCCGGTATTTCGTTTGGAAGTTGTACTCGATATAGGTAGCGGCCACGGCATTCGCAACCTGCGCCGCCAGCCGCGGATCCTTGCTGCGAAAATGAACCTCAACAATCTGAGTTTTCGGAATCAGCTTTACGCTGAGCGATTTGTGGAACGCCTCCGTCAATTTGGCGCGCGTCTTCAAGTCCACATTATCGAAGTCCCGATCGGGCGGAACGGTCCTGCGTCCAGCGAAATCTTTCTGGTGGTGCAACCCCAACTGCTTGATGACGCTGATCGCGATCGTGTTGCTCTCGACAATGCGGATTTGGGTTTCGAGTTTGGTGTTAAGGTCCAATCCCATCGGCATGACAACCCGCTCCAAACTGAGGTCGTCGTTTCCGTCCAAGTCGAGAAGGAGACGAGCGGAAGCGTCATAGCGTTTGGGGAGAATCAGCGAGAATGCCATCGCCAGCAGCACCACTAAAGCGAGACTCCCGAGGACGAGCCAGCGCCGCTTCTGGAGGACGCGCCAGAACTGCATGATGGAAATCTGATCGTTTGGAGAATCGATCGTCATGGCAAGAGCCCCGGGTAAACCGAGGCGCTCCATTCCATTCCCTTTGCTCAAGACGACTGCCTGCCGGTCGCTCACTTACTTGTCCTGGGAGAGCTGTTCTCGGTTGCAGAATGGTAGGCGACGAATGAATTGCCTCCGGTCACAACCATGGCGGGAACGAACCACCAGCGATGGCGATGCTCTTTTAGCTTGTAGCTAAGATATGCGACGCCGAGTTCCGCCGGAATGCCGGCGCCGTAGAGTGCCCCGCGACTGCGAAATGCCATCGGAACGAATGAACAAGTGTGCTGTTCAAGACAGCTATTGGTTTCTTCAACATTCACAATCGACGAGGCAAACATCGCGCTCATAGCAACCATGTACTTGCCGTCAATCGCACGACTCAAGCCGCCGGTCGCGGCGGGTGCGGGCGCCCGGAAACCAGCTTGCTCGGCGCCCATCTCCGGAACGCCCGGTGCGCCCGCCGGTTTTACCGCGCTCGGAGCATCCGGATAACTTGAGGTTGCCGGGGCGGGCGGCGATTCTGCTCCGGCGCCCATTGCCAGGCCGTTCGTTGCCAGGCCGTTCTGGGGCAGGGCGAAACCCAACCGGCTCGACGCCAGCAACACTGCAACTGCGAGAGTGATTTCAAGACATACCTTGTTCATGGACCTCTCCAAAAGTAGTTGTGGAATTAAGAAAACCTAACCATGCCCACTGCTTGCGATGGGGCGCGTGGATGGGAAACGAAAGCAATCGGCTCGACGTCTTCGGCACTCATTTCTACCGACGCTGCCTGCATGATCAGATCGACATTAAGGACGAAACGAAAGCCAGCTGCCTTGCGCAGAAGAATCCCTTCGATTCCAGCCAGACATCCCGATTTGATCCGAACCCGGTCGCCGACGTTCAAAAAGGGATGGGGCTCGGCTTTCAGGGTCGACAAAACTGCTCTCAGCGCCTCGATATCTTCCGTGGGTAACGCCACCGGAGAGCCCCCGAAGCCGATCAGGTTCACCAGGTGAGGTACCTGCAGAACGCGCAACTGCTCATGCAGTCGGATGCGGACGAATAGGTATCCGGGAAAAAGCGGTACCTGCACTTCAACCCTGCAGCCATTGCGCCACTTGTGAAGCGCGCGATAGTACGGCAGGAAGCTCTCGATCTCGCGAAGCACAAGCTGCTCGAAAACCTTTTTCTCGTGGCGCGGGTAAGTGTAGACGGCGTACCACTTGAACTGATTCATTGCTCTTACCGATCCTCGCTCGTACCGATCCTCAGGCAGCGAGTTGCGTGCTCCACCAGGTTGCTGGGCCGCAACGGGCATAGCTTCGCAGCGTCACTTAGATTGGCTTTGTCTAACAAAACCGATCAGCGCCTAACGTGCAGTTCGCAATTGGAGGGCCCAAAAAAGGAGGGGAGGCTTGCGCAGTTGGCACAAAGGTAGCGGGGCATTCTTACCCCGGCCTATCACAGTCATTTGAACTCTGAGGGTGCCCATCTCTGCTGGCATGGGCACCCTTCACAGTTCGACGGTTAGGAGGGCAGTTAGGAGGGACGGTTAGGCGTGACGCGAAGGCCCGGCCGTCCGCCCTTCTCGCTAGACGCGGAAACGTGCGCCGACCGTAAGGACAGGGCACGTCGCCTCGCAGGCCACCTTATAAGCGACGCCTGCGCCCAGGTGTTTGGTCAAAGCCGCCGACCGCTTTACGCCCAGCACGATCAAGTCGACCGACTGCTCAGCGATTCTCACGATCATCTCAGCCGGGGGACCAAATTGCACCATGTACTCAGGCTCATGCCAAAGCGTTGTTCCGTAGGGAACCAGGTCGCGGAGTTGCTTCTCCGTGGAAGCAACCACCTCTCTCGGGTCAACCACGGGCATAGCTCCGGGTTCTGGTTCTGGCAGAACCACACCAGGTTCGGGCGCCACATGCAGGAGGGTCAGACGAGCCCGATTTTCCTCTGCCAAGGATATGGCGTAGGGCAGACCGTGCACCGACTCTGGCCCGAAGTCGGTGGCATACAGAATGTGCCGCAGTTTGCCATCCATCTCCCAGTGGGTAGCATGCGGACCCACCGTGAGCACGGGGCACTGGGCATTGCGAAAGACCTCTTCCGCCACCGAGCCCATCAGCATTTTCCCCAGTCCCTTGTGGCCGCAGGTGCCAATGACGATGAGGTCAATCTCATGCTTCCAGACCAACGTGTCGAGCACTTTCGCAACTTCGCCCTCCTCGATCAGTTCCTTGTGTCGAATGCCCTTGAACGACTGGGAGCCCACTAAGGCAGCCAGTTGTTGTTCGGCCAAGAACCTGATTTGCTCGGGATCGGGCTGCACCGTTTCGACAAAAGGCAGGTGCGGCAGCACGTTCACCACGTACACCTCAGCATCGTAGCGGTGAGCCAGGTTGAGGGTATAGGACAGAGCTAATTGGGCGGATGGAGTGAAGTCCGTGGCGAACAGGATGTTTTGCAGTTTAACGCGGGTTGGAGCAGTTACAGTTGGCATAACAACCTCCTTCTGAAGCCGGAGGCGCAGTGCCGGCAAAAATTCTGTCGGACGCCGCCGTCTCCAGCTTCGATGTTGCCTGCAAGCATCCGGAGTGTTGTTACTCCTTCTGCCTGAGGTCGGGGAGAAACATCACGTGGCACCTCGGAATGACTGCGGAGAGTCACTCTGCCAGTTCCTCTTCCAGTTCGTGCGTCACCGCGGAATTGAATTCCGACACTGGGGTGTGGGTCGTGACATACTCCGTCTCGCACGCCGTGCAGCGCACGCCCGTGTCGAGGATTTCCCAGGTTTGGTTGCCGCAGCTGCAGGTATATAGATCAGCCATAAAACACCTCCTCCAAGAATGTGACGCCCTTCACCACCATCAAAGCCGACCAAAGAGCCGAACAATGACACGTGAGCGGCCTGCTATGTTGCCTACAGGAGCACGGGGATGCGCTTCCATTCCGCTGACGGTGCACGACGGGCAAAACGGTTGGGGACCTTGAGCGCCATACCTCTCCCTTCGAGGTGGAACTCACGAATAGGCTGATGGGGGGCCACAGAATATCGCGGCCAAATGCAGGAGTTTCTTTTCGCCGCTGCAGGGTTCAGGCGGACAGTGTCTTCTCGCTGCTCGCTCGTCACAAATTATACTCATTTCCAGTTCCGATGCGGTGATACATGTCACTACGCCATGTGAGGGTCTGAGATCGCGGTCGGGACAACCATTGCCATGGTTGCCGCGATCAGGCGCAAGTTGCTCGGCGGAAGTTTTCTCAACTGCTAACCCTTTTTGTGGCAATGAGTTATGCGCGGCTACCATTCTTGCCGAACACCCGCAAAAGGCGGATAATAAAGGTAGAGGGATGGGGATCCTTCACAAAACTCCCGAAGTTCAGCCTTAGAAACCGTGTCTCGTTAGGCGCGGGGAAAGGAGGGAGCGATGTCCATTCGCAGAGTCTTTTCACTCGTTGTTCTCTTCCTTGGTCTTGCCGCATTTTGTGAATCTCAGCAAAGGCAGATCAAGTATGTGCCGGTGAAGCCGACGTCGCCTGCGTCAGGTCAAGAGATGTACACGGCATATTGCGCTGTCTGCCACGGCAAGGAAGGCAAAGGAAACGGTCCAGCTGTTGAGGCGCTAAGAGTCCCACCACCGGATCTCACGATTCTTGCCAGAAAGAACCTAAACAATTATCCCTATGATCGCGTTAGAAGCGCGATAGTGGGTGACGTACGCTTGCCGACAGATGGCGCGAAGGAGATGCCGGGTTGGGGCGAACTCTTCTGGTGTATGAGCCAGGGACACTCCTCCGAAGTACAGTTGCGCATCAACAACTTGAATAAGCACATCGAATCGATGCAGCGAAGTAACTGAAACCCTGGTTTGGGCGGCTCTGATTCTGGCGGGGGCCGCCCACCAGGAACGTCTTAGAGATTTGGACCCCGGCATCCCCATCCTGGAAAAAGTCTTTCCTCGTCGCCTACCGTCTGCGGCCGATAGTTACTTCGGCATAGGCAGCGTGCGCCTGCAGGGTTGGGCACATGCGTGGGTCTAACTCTCTATCTTCTTGATGTACAGCCGAAGCCCAGCCAACACTATCCCGATGGCAATGACGGATATTCCGAACCCGAGACGGCGATGGTTGCGTTCCACCATGGCATCCTGCCCCGCTTGCAGGTTCTGGGCCGCGATTTTCAGGCCAGCTTGAATATCCTGATCCACCAAGTCCGTGCGGAAGCTATGGATCGTGACGCGCGCCTTGGTCAGCGAATCCCGTGCCTGATCCTGTCCCAGCCGAGCCTCGCTCACCTCCATGCCAGAAGATTCGGCGACACGGAGAACCGAGTCTGCGCTTTTATTGGCCTCGTCCAATCGACCCAAGTTACTCAGTAATGCTGCCCTGGCTTGATCGCAACGGTCACCTGGGGCATGACAGCGCATGCAGACGGCGTCAGGACCAGCGCCAAGCATCGCGTCGGTTGGATGTCGGATGCCATGATTGCTATGACACACGACGCATCCGGGAAGAGAAGCCGCTTCAAAGGCCTTTTTGTGCGTACTTTTTTCGTACATCTGGGCTTGGAAAGCGTGACAGTTCGAGCACACATTCTGAACCTTGTCTACGCCTGGCGGCGCGGCCCCATGGTTTCCATGACAGGTTGAACAGGTTGGCGCACTCAGATCGCCTCGCACCGCTAGCGCTTCGTGGTGCACGCTGGTGCTGTACTTGGCGAACTGATCCGTGGGAATGGAATATCCATTCATGTAACTGGCATCAGCATGGCAGCGGGAGCAGGTCTTCGCCACGTTGACCGGGTTAACCGTGGAGCGGAGATCGCTCGGCGCTCTTAGATCGTGGACACTGTGACAATCCGTGCACACGGCTACCTTCGTGTCTCCAGCCGCGAAGCGCTTGCCGTGCACACTGGTGCGGTACTGGTCCAACTGGTCGGTGCGCAAACTGGGGTTGAACTGCCGAATATAGGCGGGATCCGAATGGCAACTTCCGCACAACTGCGGGATCTGTTTGCGATCGATCTTGCCTTTCCAGCCCGCCTTTGGGCTCATGGCTTTGTCTGCATCGTCGCTGGTTGGGTCGCCGCCGTGGCAACTGGCGCAAGTCAAACCTTTTTGTGCGTGTATGTCCTGGCTGAACTTCTCCTGGCTCACGCCCAGGGGATCAGGCAATGTGGAGTGACAATCCAGGCAGGTATTCGCGATTTGCCCAGAACTTTGTCCATAACTTTGCCCACAACCCAGGCACGCTGCGAACACGACGAAGCCCGCCAGCCCGACATGGGCGGCGCTGAACGGTCGGAGCTTATTTCGCAAGAAGGCCATAAACACTCATACCTGCAACGTACGCAAGAGCAAAGACGGAAAGCCCGGTGATCCACCGTTTCATATGTGAGGGTTGGTCACTTTCAAAGAAAGGCAGCAGCAGCCACAACAAGCCGACGAGGCCGAAAGCAATTACACCCAGAACCTCCCCGTCGATGAACCACACTTTGGACGGGATGAGCTTGAGCGTCTGAAACATGAAGAGGAAGTACCACTCGGGCTTGATCCCGGCTGGGGCAGACACAAAAGGATCTGCCTTGACACCGAGGTTCCACGGGAAGACTGCTGCCAACGCGCCCAACACTCCCAGGGCCACGTACCAAGCCATCAGTTCCCGCAGCAAGAAGTTGGGAAAGAATTTCATTTCCCGCTTGGCGGACGGATCCGCGGTCCACTGCACTTCCAGTTTCGGTGGAATGCTCATGCCAAGGCGTTGCACCAGCAACACGTGCACCAGGAGCAGCACGGTTGCAATTCCGGGTAGAACGGCGACATGGAATCCAAAGAACCGGGTCAGCGTGGCTCCCGTCACGTCTTCACCACCCCGGAGAAAGATCATCATGGGCTTGCCGACGATCGGAATCTGCCCCGTGATCTCGGTGCCGACCTTGGTGGCGAAGAACGCCAGCGTGTTCCAGGGCAGCAGATACCCGCTGAACCCAAATCCCATGACAAG
>Ga0187860_1003545_pt1 | contig 12262 bp, 10 predicted proteins | sample June2016WEW_10_4_FD_132981 | JGI IMG/M metagenome (GOLD analysis project Ga0187860, IMG submission 132981) | Peatland microbial communities from SPRUCE experiment site at the Marcell Experimental Forest, Minnesota, USA - June2016WEW_10_40 | ecosystem: Environmental > Terrestrial > Soil >... | reverse complement strand
GTGGTTGGACATCCGGGCAGATAGGCATCCACCTTCACCACTTCGTGGAGGGCATAGACTCGGTCGGTCAGAGCGGGAATCTGCTCGTGGGGTAAGCCGTTCTTCTCGGTGGTTACGCTGTCCCGGTAGACCTTCTCCAACAGCTCGTCTGTGCTGTACTGATTCGCCAGCGCCGGGATGCCGCCAAAGCAGGCGCAAGAACCTAGAGAGATCAGGATCTTGCACTTCTTACGCATCTCCAACGCCAGTTTCTTGTGTTCTTCGTTGCGGATTCCTCCCGATATAAGCCCGACGTCCGCTGCGGGGATCTCCATCTCTGCATTTTCGCCAGTCTGACCAAAGAGCTTGTGGTCCATCAGGACTGGCATGTGCACGATTTCTACTTGTTTGAGTACGTCGATGAGCGGTTCACCGATATCGAGGATGGTGACTTCACAACCTCCGCATATGGCAAACCATTCTTCGGCAAGTCGAGCTGCCATGTTGAACCTCCTACCGGACTTGAATTAGTAGTGCGTCGTTCTCATCCCCACAATCTGTTATTGCTGCGTTCGATACGGGCTTGGACCGGGATTCCTTGCCTGCTCCACACCTGCTCCCCGATCTAGGACCACTTGAGCAAATGTATCAACACTTATCGTTCAACCGGTTCCGCCGAGTCAGTGATTCAAATCACCCACCAGTGTGACTGGAACGCGACGTGCCGGTGGAAACCGAGGCCCGGTGCGAAGCTGGGAACGGACTAACCTGGCAATGACGAGCATCACAGTTGAGGGGGAGCCGCGCCCGAAAGAAAGTGGCGGGTGAATCAGGGCAATGAGTTAGGGATTGCAGGAATGGCGTTCGATAGATGAGAATCTACCGAGTAGAAAGAGGGTTTCTACCGCTCGCTCATACTGATCCACCAAGGGCGGAAGCGATCGGCTTTGGAGGTCGGGCAATAGCATTTCGGTGAGCAGGCGGGGGCAAGCCCTGACGGTTTGCAATCGCAGCCGAAAAGCACTCTCAGCAACCTGAACGCCGGAGGTTGCGATCTTGGGGTCGGAGCTCCGTTGCGCAGCCTGACCAATCTTTGCCAGCGCCGTCGCGGCCCTTCCCGCTTCCCAGGCATAGAGGAGCGCCGCCCACGCACGCTGCCGCTTAATCTCGCGGAACTTCTTTGGCGATAGATTATTGCGAAGAAACGCTTCCTCGGCGGAGTCGAGCAGGTTTCTGAAGGCCTCAATGTCGAGAGACCGGAACGCCTGGACAGCTTTCTCTAAATCCACCCGGCGCGTGCGGCTGCGGATGGCGACATACACCAGGATCGCCAGCGCGAAGAACGCAACCGCGACAAGAGTCCAAGCGGCGGTCAACCCTTGAGCAAGCGTTGCAGCTCCGTGTTCCATGTCTCCACCTCATCATGGGGAACAGCTGCGAGAGACGCAGGTTTAGCTTCGGGCGCCAGCAAATACCCGATCCAGATCGAAACGCAAACGAGGTAGTTGCCGGTTATCAGCAAATTCAAGAATTCCGCGCCTGCCCTACTGGTGAATTCCGCGCGCAGAGCAAACATAGCCAGATCAAGGCTTGTCAGGACCGCAAGACCCAGCGCGATCCCGAATGCAGGGCGACGCCAAGACAGGCCCAGGAAGCGGGAAAAGAGCAACAAGGCAAGGAGCAAGCCAGATTGGACCATAGCCGCTCCCCGGTTGACGACGAATATACCGGCATACCACTTGGCACTACTGCCCCCGGGCGCATAGACAGTGAGCACAACACCCATTACAAGCAAAAAAGCTGTCACGCCTTGCAGCGATCGCCTCGCTGACACCTTCAGAAACTGGGATTCACGAAACAAATCTTTAGAAACCTCATCAATCACGCCAAAACGCAGAGCGATGCTAAGAATCAGCGTGGCGGAAAAAGCTACCGCATACTGATTCCCAGTCAAGCCTTGGACGGCATACAAAGTGAACAGCAGAATGAACCCAGCAATCTTGAAAAGCACATAGGCGAAAAAGCACGGAAATTCGCGGTGCAAGCGGCGCTTGCAAAGAATTACCGCAAGCACGCCCAGAAGCACATGCGGCGTGATCCACAGGAAAAGCAAAAGCGCCTTGTGCCAATTCATGGGGAGCATTGCAGAGCACTATAGCCCTGAAATTGCTCCATTTCAACTGAGAAACCCGCCGCAATTCTTTCCTACTTTGTCGGCGCCCCGCTGCAGCCCAGGAGGGTACAGATCAAGGGCACGGGCGTGGGATCGCCCTCGGCCATACTTGGAAGCGCCGCGGTTGTCAGGAACAGGGCTATTGCAGCCAAAGCCAGCATGAATCGTTTCACGGTAGTTCTCCTTTGCGAAAGAATTCGCACCGTGATACATTGCTGGCGGCAGAGGGGTTTTCTGCATTTAGTTGACTTCCGATGTCTTTTCGGAATTCGTAAATTCGATGAGACTGAAATCCGCTATCGAGGATTTTCGAGCGAGCACCCTAGGCGCTGTCCCGGGCTTGTTGGGCAGACTTTCCTACGTGGGCAGATTGCGTGACGGCAACGCAACGGGCAATGGAAGGTATGAACACTGGGGCTTGGCGAAGGTGTATGGCGACGATGCCGCACAATGCGCCATCCGTGCGTCGCATCGGGCACTACTCTCCGAGGTCTTGAAGAAACCCCTGGCTGTGCTGCTCAAAGACGTGCCAGAGTCATGCTCGAACGAGCATCTAACGGAAAGGGAGTTCCTGGCTTCGCTGACCCACTGTCCACCTAAGCCCCTCTCCCCAGCTGCCCTGGCGCATCTGAGGTCAGTACTGAGCGCGCTTTCGGCGTTAGTTGAAAGTCGGGATGATGCCAATCTCCGAGGCGCAACGCGACCCCGACAACCTGCCCCAGAACCTCGGCCTCCTGCGGGTGTCTAAGAACCCGCACCGGAACGGGAGACAGGGGATGCGGTTGCAAGACGATGGAGTCACGCTTCATCGAGCACCAGCAACACGTATATCCGTCGCGCATTTCCACAAAGTAAATAGGACGCTCGAACTCCGAACGCCATGTTCCATCGCTTACCTTGTTCTTGGCTTCGTCTACTTGCACGAAACTGCCCGGCGGAAGAATGGGATACATCGTGAAATCTTCCGATCCAATATACCCATAGGTGTAGCGATCGTCCGCAAACTGCGCCAGATAAGACAACGGCACAATACCCCATTGCTCGATGGCGCGTCCCAAGTCCGTCGTTTTCTGGAGCGAGAATCCGGGATCGAGCCGCGTCGGCATCCGCACTTGTCCGACGTTGCTCAAAGCTTCGGACAGGTGCGACTTCTGCGGACGCCCAAAGCTGATATCCGCTGAGATGTCATCGAGTTCGAGGCCATAGAAGGATAGCAACTCCCGATATTCTCGCCGATAAATAGCGGCAAACGAATAGAGCCGAAAAATGCTCGGGATTATGCCTTTGGTCTCGATGTCGGACAAGCGGCTGGGCGGAATGGCGAATTCCTCGCTCTCAAATCTCTGCGCGATGCGATTACTGGCCAGTTCCACGTCCCTCATACGATATCCAAGGGATTCTCTCAGCGCCCGCAGCCTCTGCCCACCATTATGTTGCACGCCCGCTGACCTCTGGGCATATTCTATCATCGGTTTTGATGGCGCAACGAACATCACGTTCCTCCTGAATTTCCTGATTTCAGAACAGAAACAGCCGCACGGTTACAGCGCAGTTCGGTCAGAACGGATCCAGGCGGACGCTATCGGTCGCATCAAGCGAGAAGCTGTCCGTGAGCGTTTGTTCGGTTTTCGTAACAGGAAATTCGGCTTGACTATGACCCAGGGAAGGGGTAAGTAGGGGTGTTTTCCCGGGACAGCACTAAACCCGGAAGACGGTGCCGCAGAACCCGAGGAGGCTCCCCGAGCGGGGAGGATGAGATTGGTTCCCAAGCGGAGGAACCGATGCCTGCCGCGACTGTCGAACTTGAGTCGCGCGTGGAAAGGCACAATTGATCTCTGCAAACGCAGCACTGACTGGCTCCTACGACTACGGCGAGGTGGCACGCTCAGTGTTGATCGCGATCGCCGCCTCCTATGCCGCACTTGATCTTGCGGGGCGTGTAACCGCCGCACACGGCCGCGCTCGCTCGCTCTGGTTGGCCGGTGGCGCCGTGGCGATGGGCATCGGCATCTGGGCGATGCAATTCAAGGGGATGCTGGCCTTCCGTCTGCCTGTGGCGGTCGAGTACCACTGGCCAACAGTTCTCGCATCACTTTTGCTGACCATCCTCGCGTCCGCGGTCGCGCTGTACGTGGTAAGCCGCCAGAAAATGGGTCTGGTCGAAGCTCTAACCGGCAGCGTCATTATGGGCGGCGGCATCGCCGGCATGCACTACATCGGCATCGCCGCAATGAGATTGCCTGCGATCACCCGGTTTTCCCCCCTTCTGGTGGCCGTCTCTGTTTTGCTCGCAATCTTTTTTTCTCTGGTCGCGCTGCTGCTGGCATTCGATCTGCGAGAGGAGACCAGATGGGCTGTGCGGCGAAGGCTTGGCAGTGCCATAGTCATGGGAGTCGCGGTCTCGGCCATGCATTACACCGGCATGGCTGGCGCACGTTTCGTGCCCGCTTCGCCTCCGGACCTTTCCCACGCTGTGAGTATTTCCCTCCTTTTCAACAACGGAATTGCCGTTGCCACCTTGATCGTGCTTTTCGCCGCCATCGTGACCTCGTCTGTGGACAGGCGGGCGAGTGAGGAAATCCGGCGGCTGAACCAAGAATTGGAGGGTCGCGTCGCCGAGCGGACTCGACAACTTGAAGCGGTCAACCAGGCGCTGAGAAAGGAAATAGTCGAGCGTGAACTGGCAGAAAAGGCGGTGCTGGAGGGTGAAGACCGCCTCCGGCTGATGATCGACACAATTCCCGCGATGATACATAGCGCTCGTCCAGACGGATATCTGGACTTCTTTAACAAACGCTGGTTGGAATACCTGGGCGTTTCTTCGGATGAGCTTCTGGGATGGCAATGGACCCATGTAATTCATCCCGACGATCTTGCGCAGCTGGGGGACAAGTGGCAAACATCGTTGGCGACCGGCAGACCCTTCGAAGCGGAAGTACGACTTCGACGGGCTGACGGAGAATATCGCCTGACGCTTCATCGGAAAGTGCCACTACGCGACGAAGCGGGCCACATCGTTAAGTGGTACGGCTCCGTTATTGACATCGAGGAGCGAAAGCGGGCCGAAGACGAATTGAGAAAGCAGAAGGAGGTTTTCCAGAAGATATTCGAGAATATCCCGGTGACGATAGCCTTCTTCGACGCGGATGGCCAAATCGAGCTGGTCAATCCGGAATGGGAACGCACGTTAGGTTGGACGCTGAAAGAAATACGCGAGCAAAATCTGGACATATTTGTCGAGCTTTACCCTGATCCGCAGTATCGCCAAATGGCCCGGGACTATGCTGCCGCGGCAACTAATGAGCATACCGAATTCAAAGTGAGGGCGAGGGATGGGCGGATCAGAGACATGGCCGCGGATGTCATACATTTTTCCGACGGGTCGAGAATCGGCATCGGACAAGACATCACGGAGCGAAAAAGTGCGGAGGCGGCATTGCAGGAAGCGCAGGCGAATCTTGCTCACGTCACCCGCACGCTGACGATGGGAGAACTGGTCGGCTCGATTGCCCACGAGGTCAATCAACCCCTGACTGGGGTCGTCGCCAACGGTAATTTCGCACTCCGCGAGCTCGCCAGCGGGACACCGAACCAGGAAAAGTTGCGCGAGGCAATTGCGGAAATTGTGGAGGACGGAACGCGGGCTAGCGCGGTCATTTCACGGATTCGCACGCTGTTGAAGAAGGGCGCGCCTAATCGGGTTGAACTGGACATCAATGATGTAATCGGGGAAGTCGCTATTCTCGTGCGCAACGAGGCGGCTCGGGACCGTGTTCAAGTGCAGCTCAACCTGGCCGCCGGTTTGCCTTGCATACTAGGCGACCGAGTGCAGTTGCAGCAGGTCTTGATCAATCTGATCATGAACGGAATCGAAGCCATGCGCACCGTGACTGACCGGCCACGGAAGCTTAACATCAAGTCCGTTAAGCACGCCGATGGTGTGCTGGTCCAAGTTCAGGATTCGGGAATCGGGTTCGATTCGGATCTGGTGGACCGTATCTTTGAACCATTCTTTACGACCAAGGCACAGGGTATAGGAATGGGATTGTCAATTAGTCGGTCGATTGTCGAGTCTCATGGAGGCCGTTTGTGGGCTGAGTCAGGTCCCAACGGAGCGCTGTTTCAATTTATTTTGTCCGTCCCAATCGGAAATGGTGTTTCATGATTGAGCTGGCCTCCGTAGTTTTTGTAGTGGATGACGATCCGTCGGTCCGTCGCGCCATCAAGCGTCTTGTCGAGTCGGTAGGATTGCACGTAGAGATTTTCGGGTCCGCGCAGGAGTTTCTGCAGGCCAAGCGTCCGGATGTACCCAGTTGCCTCATCCTGGACATTCGGTTGCGGGGGGCGAGCGGGCTTGATTTCCAGCGACAGTTGGTTGAGGCGGGAATTTATGTCCCGGTCATCTTTATTACCGCGCACGGCGACATCCCTATGAGTGTGCAAGCGATGAAGGCGGGAGCCGTCGAGTTTCTCCCCAAGCCGTTCCGCGATCAGGACCTGCTGGATGCGATTCAGGTCGCGCTGAAGAGGGATCGGGCCAGACGCGAACGAGAGGCGGAAATTGCCATGCTGCAGGAGCGCTACGAGTCGCTGACGCCGCGCGAGCGCGAAGTTGTTGCCATGGTCGTTGCGGGCATGCTCAACAAGCAGATTGCGGCTGAGCTTGGCACCGCCGAGAACACAGTAAAGGTTCATCGCAGCCGTGCGATGGAAAAGATGCAGGCACAATCCCTGGCCGACTTGGTGAAGATAATTGAAAGACTCCAGTCTTCGCTGGCAAAATCTGCCTAAACTAAAGCGCTATAGGCATTCCTCTTTCTGTTACCTCACGCTTGCCAACCGCCAATAGAATTCTCGTATCTAAAAAGTTATATGTGAATAAAGGTTATATGTTGATCTTAGCCTCCGGCTTAGAGAAGAGGACTGCCACGGCAGGCGTTGAGGATGAGTCAGTTTGTAAGGCGACGCGAGTGGCCGTCGCCGCTTGTAGTAAGTATCGCGCTGGTCAAGGGCCGCCGAGTGCCATTTTGGGATCTAGACGAACACTACCAGTCGGAAGAAGCGGGCAGGCCCCCGCAAGCGTCTGTTCGGTTTTCGTAACAGGAATACTCGCTGCCTTGCTTATGACCGGGAGATGGGATAAGAATCATTTACCGGGAAGGCACCAATCCTGGAAAACGGTGACGCAGAACCTAGCTCCCCGACCGGGGAAGAATGAGATTGGTTCCCAAGTAAAGGAACCGACGACTGCGTCTAACCGCGATGTTGAACTGTAGTCCCGCAGCATGGCAAGCTGCGATGACCCCCAGTTCCTGCTCAAAGCCATCGTCCGACAAATTGCACGCGGCAGGTGCAGGAGGTCTGCATGTCAGAAGGCGGAGTCGCGCTCGGCAAAGATGTCTCTCCGGAGCGCAATCGGTATCGCGGATTACTCGAGATCACGGACCTGGTAGTGCGGGCCAAAAGTCTGCCCGACGCATTCAAGGAACTCGCCTCCCCGGTGCTCGCCCTGACGGCGGGCGAATTGTTGAATGTTTCCCTGCATGACCCGCACCGGGATTGCATGTTGACTCAGTACTGGAAGAGGAACCGGGAAAGCGGAGAGTTCGATGTTTTGCCGGTGGACGAAGCCGCGACCGGGTGGGTTTGGAAACATCAGGAACTGGTCGCCATCCCCGATACCGAGCGCGAACAGCGCTTTCCCGGTTTTGTCCCGGTGCTGCTCAATCACGGCGTCCGGTCATACATCGCCCTTCCCGTGAGCACGCCTGCGAACCGTTTTGGAGCACTTGGCCTGGGCAAGGGCGTTCCCGGGTCCCCGAACGACGATGACGTCGAATTCCTCTCTCGCGTCGCGCTGATGGGAGCGCTTGTGTTGGAGAGGGATAGAGCCTACAGCGCCTTTGAGGAGCAGCAGAGCCTGGTCGCAATCAGCCGTGAACTGAGTTTCAGTCTGGAGTTGGAAAAGCTGTTGCCGGTCATTCTTTCCAGTCTGCGGAACATCGCGCGCTACGACCGGGCCGTCCTGGACGTGCTGGACGACGATGGCAAGAACCTGCACTTATTTGGAGATGCTAAGGAGTGGGAGCCTTTCGTCAACAGCGACGCTAAGGTTCCGATTGAGCAAGCACTCTCGGAGCGGGCGATCCAGACGCGAAGCGTTGCACTTTTGACGGCGGACGATTTGCGCGAGATGAAAGCGCCCCTGGCGAAAGCCATGTGCGAACTCGGGGTTCGGTCCGTTTGCAGTGTGCCCTTGATCGCGGGGAACCGGATCTGGGGAGCGCTGAATCCGAGTAGCACGAAGGAGAATGCTTTCGGCCGGTCGGAGGTTGAGTATCTGCAGCAAGTGGCCAACCAGATCGCCTCTGCGCTCCAGAATGCGCATTCCTATCGCGAGATCGCGCAACTCAAGGACCGCCTAACCCAGGAGAAACGCTATTTGGAATCCGAAATCCGGAGCGCGAATCAGCCCGACGATATCGTCGGCAGCAGCCCAGCCTTGAAACGTGTGCTGGACTATGCTGCCATAGTCGCCGACACCGATTCCACTGTCCTCATCACCGGCGAAACCGGGACCGGAAAAGAGCGCATCGCCCGCGTGATTCACAGCATGGGCCGGCGCAAGGAGCGCAACTTCATCAAGATAAACTGCGCCGCCATCCCCACCGGTCTGCTGGAAAGCGAGTTGTTCGGCCACGAGAAGGGAGCATTCACTGGAGCGATAAGCCAGAAGATCGGACGGCTGGAATTAGCGGATAAAGGCACTTTGCTGCTCGACGAGGTTGGAGAAATTCCTCTGGAGTTGCAACCCAAGTTGTTGCGCGTTCTGCAGGACCAGGAGTTCGAGCGCCTGGGAGGAACGAAGACGATCCATGTGGACGTGCGGCTGATCGCCGCCACCAATCGCGATCTGGTTCGTGCGATGGAAGAAAAAGAATTCCGCGGGGACTTGTTCTACCGCTTGCACGTGTTTCCCCTGCATCTGCCGGCATTGCGCGACCGGCGCGAAGACATCCCCATGCTCATTCGCCATTTTGTAGAAAAATGTTCGGCCCGGCTGCACAAGCGAATCGACGTTATCCCCGATGAGGCCATCCAAGCCATGATGTGTTGGAGATGGCCGGGAAACATCCGCGAGCTGGAGAATTTTGTCGAGCGCTCGGTAATCCTGTCGGAAGGCAACCGCTTGAGCCCGCCTCTCGACGAGTTGCGCGGCGAAACCTCACGGCAGCCTTCCGAGTTCGATGGTACGTTGCGCGACAAAGAACGAGACCACATCATCGAAATTCTCCGCCAGACCCGGGGCGCGCTGTCGGGTCCGGCAGGCGCGGCGGCCCGGCTTGGACTCAAGCGCACCACCCTGCAGTACAAGATGCAGCGGCTGGGAATCAATCGCCTGGACTACTTGAGCTAGCCTCTGCTGCTCTTCACCAGGCCCGGGCAAATTGGGAAAAGATCTACAACACGTGCGCGCTCATCAGGCCCTCTGCTGCTTGACCGCAGCAATTCCTGCAGCAGTACTCATCTCAACGGAAGGAATCAAAGGTGTCACCCTCTACAGCTTCGTTGTTGCAAAGATCGGGGGAATCCCCTATAGTTCCTCTCTTATAATTTCCTTTATAAGTTCCCTTTATTGCTTTCCTTATAATTTCTGCTCATTACAGTTGTCCTCTGGTGCGAATAACCTATAGTTATCGGGCCAGTCAGCGATGTGATGCAGAGCGGGGTAACCATGGGACCCGAAGGCACAAGGCAAGCGAGAATGACAGTTTTGAGTCAAGAGATCGACTCCATCCATCACGCCAATAGACTATTTTGGGAACAGGGGACGGCCCAGGGCCGCAAAGCCAAAGGCGAATATTATTACAGGCAAGATCGGCTAGAAGAAATCCGGAGCGAAATGGCTGAACTGAGCCACGTAGGGGAATGGAGTTGACCCACTTAAGCCTCGATCCGGCTTTGTGTTGCTAAAGGCTCAAGCTTTGGAATCGCCGCACCGCCGATGAAGCAGAATGCCAACGAGTGCCCCCAAAAGCACGGAATCAGGGCAACGTAAATCCCCGCTTAGAAGTGATAGACGCTTTCGGAGCCAAACGGCGCTTTTTTACGGGCCGGGGATGGACAATTACGATATCGCGCTTCTCAAGAATGTACGCTTGACGGAATCGACGTCGCTGCAGTTTCGGCTCGAAGACTTCAACATTTTCAACCACGCTCAGTTTTTCGTACCGCTGTCCGTCGATGGCAATATCGGCAGTTCCGCCTTCGGCCAAGTCGTCAGTGCCGATTCGCCCCGCCTGGTTCAGTTAGGCGCAAGGTTCTTTTACTAGATCTCTATGTGGTGACGTTAAGGCCGCGCGAGATTCCATATACGCTATCTAACAAAGAAGTCGTCGGATCAGAAGCGCTGGAAGAAGTTTCACTGGGATTCAACGAGCTAAGCAAACCTTGGACCAAGTTCTCGTATTGGGATGCCAGGTTTGTCTCCAGCGTCTGCAATGGCGAAGTCGCGCTTTTCAAGTCGCCCTGAACGGTCGTAAAGGCAGACTGGGCGGTTGCTAGATCGCCTGAGGTCAGCGCGCTCCCGAGCGCCGCCAGATCGGTAGAGAGTGGAGAACCGTTCGAAGCACTGCTTCCGCTGGCAGTGGTCAGGTTTTGGTTCAGTTGTTGCAAGGTCTGGAAATGCGACTGGGCGCCAGTCAGATCTCCCGATGCAAGACTATTTTGCAAGGTCTGCAATGTCTGCTGCAGTTGGGTGGAATCGCTTGACGCCAAAACGTACTGACTTAGGCTAGCTGCCGAAATGGGACCGACTGACATTTGTCTTCCTTCCTGGGAGCAGATGGCCGACTCCCACTTGTCTACCTTATCGGCGGGTTCGCCCCTGGACTTTAGTGAGCGCTGCCGCGAAGTGCACCTGAGAATCCCCAAGTCCTTATTATGGCGGCATCTTTCTCTAGCCTACTGACAGTTATGGAGGATCGGGGCCGGCGCGGGCGCGCAATTTCGCGGACCTTAATAGGGATAGGCTTTACAACCGTCACGACGAGAATTGTGCAAATTCCGGCACAAGCCTACAAGCAATCACATAACGGAAATTTTGTAGCTGGGATGGTCGCTTTTCCGCAACACATTCCAGGCGACAAACACCCGGCAGTAGCAATCGCTGCGCGATTCTGTGCCTGCGGGTGGGCGTCATTTTCTCCAATGGCGCGCCGCTACCTATTTTCTTCACCTTTGGGGTCCTCCGCGGGTTCCAGTGCTCCGGGCATCACCTTGAGCGGAGCCGAGCGCTGCTCTTCGAGTTCGGGATGCGGCAGCTGCTTGCGCGGCAGCATCTGGTCGCGCATGGCAGCGTTGTACACGAAGATCGCCTCCACGGTTGCCGCCTGCGCCAGGTCGGCGGGCTGCAAGCGTTCGTACGTGTCCATGTTCGAATGGTGCGTGCGCGATTCGTAGTCGAGGCCGTCCTGAATGAACTGGAAGCCGGGGATCCCGACCACATCGAACGATAGGTGGTCGGTGCCCATGGTGTTGCGCGCGGTGATGGTGGTGACGCCGAGATCTTTCAGGGGCTCCATCCATTGCGAAAAGATGGGGGCGATCGCGGTGTTTCCCTGCAGATAAATCCCCAGGATTTTCCCCGTGCCATTGTCCACGTTGAAGTAGCCGGAAACTTCCGGCTGCTCAGGTTTGATTACGAGCGGACCGGTAGGTTTGCGCTGCGACTCTGGCTTCTCCAATTGATCGGGAGCGGTCGAGCGTGGCACGTATCCGAAATGCTGCTTCACGTAGCCCCGGGAACCAAAAAGTCCCTGCTCTTCTCCCGTCCAGAGACCAATGCGGATGGTGCGCCGCGGCTTGACTTGCAGCGTGTTTAAAATCCGCATGACTTCCATCGCCACCACCGTGCCGGCGCCGTTGTCGGTTGCGCCGGTCGCCGCCGCCCACGAGTCGAGATGGCCACCCAGCATGACCACCTCATCTTTCAGCTTGGGATCAGCGCCGGGAATTTCGGCGATGGTATCGAAGCCATGCTCATGGTCATCGAAGTACTTAACATCCACATTCATTTCAATGCTGACCGGCACATTGGCTTTGAGCAGC
>Ga0187860_1003542_pt1 | contig 12268 bp, 8 predicted proteins | sample June2016WEW_10_4_FD_132981 | JGI IMG/M metagenome (GOLD analysis project Ga0187860, IMG submission 132981) | Peatland microbial communities from SPRUCE experiment site at the Marcell Experimental Forest, Minnesota, USA - June2016WEW_10_40 | ecosystem: Environmental > Terrestrial > Soil > Wetlands... | reverse complement strand
TTGTGGTGGCCGAGCCGCATCGCCTCGTCGAGGTTCCCTTGGCTGAAGGCCGGCCGGCCACAACACTTCCGCCCGACCGGCAAGGCTACTTCGAAGCCGGCGGCTTCGAGGACCTTCACCGCCGCGATACCGATATGCGGCTCGTGATAGCGCACAAAGGTGTCGTCCCAGAGCACGACCCGACCCCGCGGGGTCCCCCGCGCGCGCGGGCGGCCCTTGAACCAATGGTCGAAGCGTTGCCTGGCGTAGTGCGGCAGGGGGCGTTGCCAGGCGAGGCCCAGCGTTTTCGCCAGAATGCTGCGCACGAAGAGCGAGTCTAACGCGAGGTTGGCCAGCCGGGGCGTCCGACAGCCGAGTTTACCCAAAAAATCCACCGAACTGAACAGCCGCTCGCGCCACGACAAACCGTCGCGCCGAATCCGCGCGTGCAGAAGTTCGGCTTTAAGGAGGGCCAGGTTGACGTTCGAGGGGCACTCGGTCGTGCAGGCTTTGCAGGAGAGGCAGTTGCTGAGCGCGGCTTCCAGTTCCGCGCAGCGCAACGGGTCGCCGTTGGCCACGCCGCGCAGCTCGAGCGCGGCGCGAATCGCGTTAGCCCGCCCCCGTGTGCTCATGATTTCCTCGCCGGTGGCGATGAACGTTGGGCACATCGTCGGCGTTTCTTTGCGGCAACCGCCGCACCCGTTGCATTGCTCCAGGTTGCGCGTGAATGAACCGTCTTTCGCGGCAAAGGCCAGCACCGGCGTGAAGGGCAGCTTGAGTTCACGGCCCGCCCCCTGGCGCAACTCCGTGTCGATCTTGAATCGCCCGTCAGGAACGACCTTGCCCGGATTGAAAAGGTTATGCGGATCAAACGAGGCTTTGATTTCGCGCATCACGCCCAGCAGGCCGTTGCCAAGCTGCTCGGCCATGAATTCGGTCCGCGCGATGCCGACGCCGTGTTCACCAGCCAGCGAGCCTCTGAAGCAAGAGACCAGGGTGGACACCTCATTCGCGAGCTGGCGGAACTTCTTCAGGTCCTCGGCTGAGTGCAGGTCGAGGATCGGCCGCACGTGCAGCAAGCCGGCCGCCGCGTGCCCATAATACGACGCCTGCAACCCCAACGGCGCCATCAGCGATTGCAGCCCGGCGACGTACGCGGGCAGGTCCCTCGGGCGCACCGCCGCATCCTCGATGCCGGTGGCCGGCTTGGCGTCGCCCTTGCGGCCGGTCAGCAGCGAAAGTCCCGCCTGCCGCAACGACCAGATCAAGTTCGCCTCCGCCTGGGTCTTGAGAATCGTCCTGCGCAGGCCCAGCCGCCGTTTCGCCAAAGCGGCCAAACTGTGATCAACCTCATCAAAGAACTCGACCACGAGGATGGATTGGCAGGGCTTGAACTCCAGTTCGAGCAAATCGCGGGCGGCCTGGAATTCGCGTTGACCCCTGGTCTGGTCGAGCAACACCCGGTCCAGGTGTTCGATGGCGGCGGGTTTGAGGTCGAGCAGTTCGACCGTGGCCTGCATCGCCTCGGCCACCGAGGCGAAGAAGATCAGACCCAGGCCCTTCTGCTTCGGCAACGGAACGATCTTCAGTTCCGCCGAGGTGATGGCGGCCAGCGTCCCTTCGCTGCCGCAGACAAGATGGTTGAGATTGTCCGGCTCCCGCGCGCAACGGTCGATGCCGTAACCGGGCCAGCGTTTCAACAGACCCGGCCCCAGGCGCTCGGCAATCGTCAGCCCGTGAAAATACAGCAGGTCGCTGACCAGCTCGCGCTGCTTGCGCAAGGTGTCGTGCGCGGGGCCGACCGCCACGGCCCGGCTATCGGCCAGGACAATTTCCAATTCGTTGATGTGGTCCGCCGTCGTGCCATAGATCGGGGTGTGCGAGCCGCTCGAATTATTCGCGATCATGCCGCCCAGCGTCGCCCGCGCGCTCGTCGCTACGTCGGGTCCGAAGCAAAAACCGTGTGGGCGCAGGAAATTGTTCAGGCTGTCGAGCACGACCCCCGGTCCCACCCGCACCGTGCGCCGCTCCAAATCCAAATCGGTGATCTGGCGGTTGTGGCGGGAGAAGTCGATCACCAGCCCCTCGCCGATGGCCCCGCCGGCCAGCCCCGTGCCGGCGCCGCGGGGGATGACCGTGATGGACGCCTGGACGGCGGCGTCGATCAGGGCGCTGGCCTGGCGCGTGTTGGCGGGAAACGCAACGGCCTCCGGCGTGATTTGGTAAATCGACGCGTCGGTCGCGTAAAGCTGGCGTGTCAGATTATCGAAGGCGACTTCACAGTTCGCACCTCGGAGCGTCGCCTGTTGTTGGGCTGAAATCATCGCGCGCCACTAAGTTATCGGCGCAAACGCAGATTGACAATGGCGATCAAATCGCCCGGCCCGACCCCGGAGGGCAGGGTGGAGAATGTTGACATGTAAACACACCGCGGCCAAACTGCCGCGCTGAAACCTCGAACGAAAGCCCCTATGTCAGCATTCATCGGCATTCTCTGCTGGGTCATGGTTGCGGCTGCTGCCTTTCATGCGGCTTACGCGTCCGCTCACACCAGTCCCATGATTGTCCTTTACCTCTTCGCCCTGCTGCAACTGGCGCGAACGGACCGGTGGCGTAAGGCGTTTTATTCGGGACTCGCGGTCGGGCTTCTGATCGCGGCGGTTCGGCTGGAGTTCTTCTGGCGGGTGTTTTCGGGCGGAGCGGTTGCGCTTTGGGTCGTCTATGCCTTTTGGATCGGTTTGTTCGTGGCCTTGGCGCGATTGTGCCTGGGAAGGGTCGGCCCGAGGCGGGGCTGGGTGCTCATTCCGTTCCTCTGGACCGGCCTTGAATACTTCCGCAGCGAGCTTTACTACCTGCGCTTCTCGTGGCTCAACGTCGGCTACGCCTTTGCGGGCGCGCCCTGGCAGGGAGCGCTGAAGCTGGCGGGAACCTACGGCGTCGGGTTCCTGCTGATGAGCGTCGCCTCAGCCGCTGCCTTTTTGTGGCAGAAGTCCAGGATGCAGTCTCTGGCCTTGCTGTGCCTCGGGGCCGGCGGCGTCTGCCTCGGGGGACTCTTGGGCGGCAAAGAGCCGCCGGCGCAGCCTGTTGCCACCGTCCGCGTCGCCGGTGTTCAAATGGAGTCCCCCAGCGAGACCGAGGTGCGGCTCCGGTTGCACGACGTTCTCCACTCACACCCCGACACCGAGCTGGTGGTGCTTAGCGAATACACCTTCGACGGGCCGGTGCCGACGGCGGTCAGAGAGTGGTGCCGGAAGCACGGGCGTTACTTGATCGTCGGCGGCAAAGACCCGGCGCCAGGCGCCAGTTTCTACGACACTGCGTTCGTGGTCGGACCGGACGGCAACATCGTGTTCCGCCAAGTCAAGGCTGTGCCCATCCAGTTCATCAAAGACGGTTTGCCGGCCCTGGAACAGAAGTTGTGGGACTCGCCCTGGGGGAAGATCGGGATTTGCGTCTGCTACGATCTGAGTTACACCCGGGTAACCGACCGCCTGGTCAAACTCGGCGCCGAGGCGATTATCGTTCCGACGATGGATGTCGTGGAGTGGGGCAGGGCACAGCACGAACTGCACGCGCGCGTCGCGCCGGTCCGCGCCATTGAATATGGCCTCCCGATCTTCCGCGTCGCCAGCTCCGGTATCTCGCAATTAGTTGACCGGTCTGGCCGCGTCCGGGCTACGGCCCCTTGCCCCGGGGACGGCGCGATTATTGCCGGGACGTTGGAACTGCGAGGTGTCGGCAGGCAGCCGCTCGACCGCTGGCTCGCCCCCTTCGCTACGGGGGTCACGGCTGCGGTGATTGCATGGCTCTCAGTTCAGCGGCGCCCGGAGAAATCTTCGCCTGCCGCAAAGAAGGTTCAAGACGTGTAACCTATGTCAGACATTTCCAAACAGGTGATATCTCCAACACGGCGGTCGCCTCGTGCTGTTCCCGGAAGGCCGCCTCCTCTGCACCGGCTCGTTGATGATATGGACATGACCGGGAAACTGGAAATGCGCATCCACGGCGACGCTTCGCTGCCCACGCTCATTTATCTGCCGGGTCTGCACGGCGATTGGACGCTCGTTGGCAGCTTCCGCCTCGCGCTTGGTGGCCGCGTGCGCTTCGTCGAGACAACCTATCCGCGCACGCTCACCTGGTCGCTGGAGGATTACGCCGGGGGAGTCGAAACCGCCCTCGCCGAACGGGGAATCGTCCGGGGCTGGCTGCTGGGCGAGTCGTTCAGTTCCCAAGTCGTGTGGTCCTTGGTCGCCCGGGACCGGTTCCCGATCGAAGGGGTCATCCTCGCCGGCGGTTTCGTCCGGCACCCCATGCGCTGGGGCGTGCGCCTGGCCGAACGTCTCTGTGGCGGCATTTCGCTCACCCTGTTGACGCGCATTCTGTTTGGTTACGCCAAGGTGGCTCGCTTTCGCTACCGCCATGCGCCGGAGGTTCTGGCCAACATCAGTGAATTCATCGCCCGCCGCACCGAACTGGACCGCCAGGCGGCCACACACCGCCTGCGCCTCATCGCCCAAAACGACCCCCGCCCTATCGCCCGGCAGGTGAGCTTGCCCGTTTATGCCCTCGCCGGCCTGGTGGATCCCATCGTGCCCTGGTGTTGCGTGCGGCCCTGGCTTAAGAAAAACTGCCCGAACCTCCGAGAGTACAAAGTCATTAGGTGCGCCGACCACAACGTGCTCGGCACCGGTTCCCAACCCGCCGCCGAACTCGTCCTGCGGTGGATAAGTCAGCCTGGAAAACGCAGTTGAACCAACGCCCTGCAAGGGGGGAAGACTTTTACTCTAAAAACAGAAGCTCAAGCCACAGATTGCACAGATTTCACAGATCAGAATTCTCTCTTCTTCATCTGTGAAATCTGTGGCCTCATTGCCTCATTGCGTTAACCGCTTCGCCCCGCCTCGCCAACAGCCACAGCAAATCCGACAGCCGATTCAAATACACAACGATCTCCGGATTGTCGAGCTGGCCGGCCTCCTGCAACGCGCAGGCGCGCCGCTCCGCCCGCCGGCACACCGTGCGCGCGAAATCGAGCGTCGCCGACCCCGTGTTCGCTCCCGGCATGGCCCACCCTTTGCCACCGACCTTCGCCCCCTCCAGTTCCGCAATCCACTTCTCCAGCGTCGCCGTCATGGCCGGGGTCACCCGCGAATGACCGTCCTTCACGTAGCGCGGCAAGTCTTCCACCGCGGTAGCCACTTCTCCCATCAACAGCACCAGGCCCTGTTGGATCGCCGTCAGGTTCTCCCGCCAGACCTCGTCTTGGGCCGCCGCCCGGGCCAGTCCGAGCGTGGCGTTCAGCTCGTCCACCGCCCCGTAAGCTTCGACGCGCGGATGGCATTTGGACACCTGCCGGTTGTACATCAACGCCGTCCTGCCCCCGTCTCCGCGTTTGCTAACGATGCTCATAATGCCCTAGCATCATCGAAGCCCCCGAGCTTGACAATCTGTTTGACGTTAGTGTTTCAACCGCTCGACGCGTTGTGCCATCATCCCCCGAATGGCCGCTTACGCGCTGACGATTTTCATCGGGGCATTCCTGCTGTTCCAGGTGCAGCCCCTCCTGGGAAAATACATCCTGCCGTGGTTTGGCGGCGGCCCTGGTGTCTGGACGACCTGCATGTTGTTCTTCCAGGTGCTGCTGCTGGGCGGCTACGCTTACGCGCACGTCACCTCGCGCTGGCTCAAGCCCCGCACGCAGGCCATCGTGCATCTGGTCCTGCTGGCCGCCGCCCTGGCCCTGCTGCCGATCACGCCGAGCGATTCCTGGAAACCGCACGGCGGCGGCAATCCCACCCTGCAAATCCTCGCGCTGCTGGCCGTGAGCCTCGGCCTGCCTTATTTCGTCCTGTCTGCCACCGGCCCGCTCATCCAGCAGTGGTTCAGCCGGGCCAAACCCGGCGTGTCACCGTACCGGCTCTATGCGCTCTCGAATGTCGGCTCGCTGCTCGCCCTGGTCAGCTACCCCTTCTTCTTCGAGACGCATTTCACCCGCAAGACACAAGCCGGGCTATGGGCGTGGGGATTGGTGGTCTATGTCGTCTGCTGCGGTTTCTGCGCGTTGCGACTCTTCAAGTCTGAAGTCCAAAGTCCAGAGTCCAAAGTCCAAAGGCAGGAGACGGGAGTCGGGAGTCAGTATCCAGAATCCAACAACCCGCCACACGCAACACCCCCCGCGCCTGCCCCGGCTATCAACTCTCAACTATCGACTATCAACTGTCTCCAGTGGCTGCTGCTGCCCGCCTGCGCCTCGGTCCTGTTGCTGGCGACGACCAACAAGCTGTGTCAGGACGTTGCGGTGATTCCTTTTCTTTGGGTGCTGCCGCTGGCGCTTTACCTGTTGACCTTCATCATCTGCTTCGACAACCCGCGCTGGTATGCACGGTTCCCTTTCACGCTGGCCCTCATCGCCGCCCTGGCCGGCTTATGCTGGGCGCTGTTCAACGGGAGCGACCTAACCCTGTCCAAACAAGTGGCGCTCTATTGCGGCGGACTCTTCCTCTGCTGCATGGTCTGTCACGGCGAGCTCTACCGGCTCAAACCCGACCCGTGCCATCTCACCGGGTATTACCTGATGATCGCGGCGGGCGGCGCGTTAGGCGGCTTGTTCGTCGCCGTCGCCGCGCCGCTGCTATTCACCGACTACTACGAACTGCACTGGGGCCTCTTTCTCTGCGGGCTGCTGTTCCTGCTCGTCTGTATTTGCGACCGGACTTCCTCCCCCTCGCCCCTCGTCCCTCGCCCTTCGTCCCTCCACCCCTGGCGCTGGATGGCCTGCGCGCTGGCGCTCCTCGTGTTCGGCGGACTCGACCGGTTCCTCGCCTGGCTGCCCGCTCACACCAAAGCCCTCTCCAAAGGCTGCTTCACCGGCCTTCGTGTCGGGATATGGACGATCCTCATCCTGGTCGCGGCCGCCTGGATCGCGCGGCGGAAGTTCAAGAGCTTTCAGCACTGGCGCCTCCTGACCTGCGTCTGGCTATCCTTGGGCATGATTGCGCTCGGCGCAACGCTCTGGAAGCAAGCGCAAGACTCCGGCAGCGGGCGGGTTTTTCGCTGCCGCAACTTCTATGGCGTGCTGACAGTGTACGAGCATGAAAAGGCCGATCCCCTGTCCCACTATTTTCTCCTCCAGCACGGGCGAATCACCCACGGCCTGCAGTTCGTTGACCCGGTCCAGGCCACCTGGCCAATCAGCTATTACGGACCGGACAGCGGCATTGCCCTGGGCGTGGGCGCGCTGCCCGCCGGCCCCCGGCGCATCGGGGTGGTCGGGCTGGGCACCGGCACGATGGCGGCTTTTGGACGCGCGGGAGATTACCTGCGTTTCTATGAAATCAACCCCCAGGTGCAGGCGGTGGCCAACTCGTGGTTCAGCTATCTCCCCAAGTGTCCGGGCAAGGTCGAAGTCGCTCCCGGCGACGCCCGCCTCTCGCTGGAGCGCGAGCAGCCGCAACACTTCGACCTGCTGGTCCTCGACGCCTTCAGCAGCGATGCCATCCCAGTGCATCTCCTGACCAAGGAGGCATTCGAAGTCTATGGGCGGCACCTCAACCCCAACGGCATCATCGCCGTGCATATCTCGAACCATTACCTCGACCTCGAACCCGTCGTCGTCAATCTCGCCCGCCACTTCGGCTACAAGCTGGCCTCCATTGACTACGAGGAAACCGACGAGGAATGGTGGCTCTACGGCTCCACGTGGGTCTTGCTAACGCACAGCGAGCAACTCATCAACCGCCCGGAAATCCGCAATGCGGCCAGCACCGTCCACACTAATTCACTCCCCCTCTGGACCGACGACTTCGCCAGCCTCTTCCAAATCCTCCGTTAAACTGCCTCTCCCTCTCCCATACGTCCGCTCCGTCCGCTCCGTCCGATCCACGGCCTCCCCGCCTCTGCCCTCCCTATACCGTCCCCACCTTATCCACACACCGTCCCCACACTGCTGCAGAGCCGACTTTGGCATAGCGACGACCTTAAAGCCACATTGTCCAATAATTGGACAGTCTCTCCTACTTTCCCGTTTGGACAGTCCCGTCGCACAAAAGCACGTAATGGTGGATTGGGCAAACGACCAGAATTTCCCGGGACTGGGGGTTGAGATTCGTGCCGGAACGCAGCAGGTAGCCCACATTCTCCGGGCGGAGGCTCTCGAAATTGAGCGCCGGACGCCGCTTGGCATCGTCGGGGCAATTGAGCAGCCTGGGGGTGGCCAGCTCGTTCGACATCACCCGGAAATGGAAAGCAGCATTTCGGTCAAAGCCATCGGCTCCCGGCCTGCACCATTCCAAAGTGCCCCCCTTGTTCGTGCTGACGTTGAATGGGAAACAGCCATCATTATCAATCGCCCAAACGTGAAATGCCAAACCGATTTGCTTCATGCTGTTTGGGCAAGAAACATGGTCGTGTGGTTTTGGGGGCATGAACGCCGGCAGCAACAACGCCAGCGAAATAACAAGGCCGACATAACCCATGACGAACCCGGCAATAGCAAAACCCGACCCGCCGCATTGCGCTGGTGCTCTCCGAGCACGGTGGTGGGCAATATGGCCGCAAAGAATCGCCGCGAGGCCGGTGGGGAGAGCTATACAAAGCAAAAACAGCGCGAAGGGAAAGTCGGGGCCGACATTGATCAACGCGCTGCCAAAGAGAACAGCGAAGCAAAGCACCGACAGCAGCCCCAAGACAAAGCTGGTGATCGCCAGGTCCTTCTGTTGTGCCGAGGGTTGCCCCGCCGCGTCTTGCATTGGCGACGACGCTACTCACGAGGACACCACAAGTCAAGCGGCTCTGAGCCGTATCCATGCGGTTGTTTCTGGGGAGCGCACCCGCCCTCGGGTGCGGCCACCCGGCGCCCTCGCCGGGTGGCTGAGGCGCGTACGGAGTCACTAAATGGTGCGTCGTCTCGGCTGCCCCTCAAGGTGGCTGGCGCCCTCGCCAGTCGCTCTGACTCTGTGCCGGCTACGGCATTTCTTGAACTGCTCTAGTCACCCATCACTAATCACCGATTACCAATCACCATTTCTCAATGCTCAATTTTCAATTGGCCCCTGCCGCTCTCCATCCTCCATCCTCTATCCTCTGGGTTAAGCTACGCCAGGAGTACCGTAGAGGCGGGCCACCCCCGGCCCGCCCCCACGGCCTTAATCAATCCACTGTAATCCTGCGGGGCTTGACCCGCTCGGACTTCGGCAGCGTCAGCGTCAGAAGCCCTTGCTCGATCTTCGCGGCGATCTTGGCCGTGTCTATGGCCGGGTCGAGTTCGAACACCCGCCGGTAGTCCGTCAAAGCCCGTTCGCGGAACAGCGGCTCGCCCGGCATCGCCTCGTCCTTGCGCCGGCCCACGATGGTCATTTCATTTCCCTCGAGCGTGATCTCCAAACTCTCTTTGCTCACGCCCGGCATCTCGGCTTCCAGCACGTAGCCGTCGCTGGTCTCGAAGATGTTCACTTCCGGCGAAACGTATTCTCGCGCCGGCTGGGGTTCCGTGCCCCGTCTCTGGTCGTTTTGAACTGTTGCTTTCATGTTATCATCCTTTCTTCAATGCCCTGCCGGCAGGCGCCCCCGCCGGCACAGTGGCTTAACTCACATTCACGTCAATGTGTTTCGGCTTCGCTTCCTCTGTCTTGGGCAGCGTGATGGTCAGGATGCCGTCTTTGTACTGCGCCTCGACCTTCTCTGCCGCCACCGGGGTCGGCAGCGTCACCGTTCGCTGGAACCGCCCGAAGAACCGTTCCGCCCGATACACGTCAGCGTCCTGGTGTTTCTGCTCGCTCTTACGCTCGCCCGAAATGCTCAGGCTCCCCTCATGGAGCGACACGTCAATGTCTTCCCGTTTCATGCCGGGCAGCTCGACCTTCACCAAGAGGTTGTCCTTGTCTTCGTAAAGGTCCAGCGCGGGCGTCCACCCGCTCAATAAGTGCGAAGTGCGAGCCATCTCGGCCAGAGGCGACTCGAACAACCGGTCGATCTCATCCCGTAAATCCGTCAGTCGCCCGAACCCCGGCCACGTTGTTAATCCAGGTCTTTGCCATCTTGTCAGACTATTCATATTCGTTTCCTTTCTATTATGCAGTTTACTGCCAGATGAATCTTAGCTTTGAACATGCCATGAAGGCTGTGTATTATTAAGCTGCTTATTCATAGCTACTTACGGTGATAGAGGGTGCTGTACGCGGCCAATAAAGAGTGCCAATATGGCACATTTTGGGTTTGGTCTGGCACAGGTGGTGTGCCATTTTGGCGCTTATTACCACCCTGCCATGAACTACCTGGAGCACCCCGTGCACAAGTGAGCGCTTCCATCCTTCTTCCATCCCTTCTCGATCCAGACCCCATACCGTCCGCGCGGAGTGCGAAAGGGCGGCGAGGCTGGAACCAGGGCAAGCCTTGTGACTGGAAACGTGGAACACGGCGCATGACTTGTGAATAAAATGCAACGCTTCGCACAGTTCGGTTTGGGCTTTGCCGCACCGTGATGGATCGGTACAGAAACAACCGTGGCGACAGATGCGCACCACGTTGTCTGGGCAAATCCGTGCGTTACCTAATCAAATGCATGTCCCGCGCAGCAGAGGACGTTGCGGACCTTGTGCCGCACCAGTTCTTTGACCCTCGCGCGGGCCGGGCCCAGATACTTGCGCGGATCGAACTCCTTCGGGTTTTCCGCGAAGGCCTTCCGGATGGCCGCCGTCATGGCCAGGCGTAAATCCGTATCGATATTGACCTTGGTGCAGCCAGTGCGCCGGGCGATTTCGATGTCCGGCTCCGGGACGCCCGCCGCGTCGGTGCCCAGCTTGCCGCCGTACTTGTTGATCTCCTCGACGAGGTCCTTGGGCACGCTTGAAGCCCCGTGCAGCACCAGCGGGTAATCGCCGAGCCCCGCGTCCATGAGCGCCTTCTTGATGGCTTGGAGCCGTTCGAGGTCGAGGTGCTGTTCCCCTTTGAACTTATACGCCCCGTGCGAGTTGCCGATGGCCACCGCCAGCGAATCCACCCCGGACTTCTTCACAAATTCGACCGCCTGCTCGGGGTTGGTATAGTGCCCCTCCTGTGAGTACTTGCCCCCCGCTTCACCTTCATCAAACTGCGCGCCCACGAGATGGCCCAGCTCCCCTTCCACCACGCAGTTATGGCTGTGGGCATAATCCACTACCTTGTGGCAGATTTCGATGTTCTTCTCGAACGGCTCGTGACTGGCGTCGATCATGACGCTGGTAAACCCCTCGTCTATGCAGTCTTTGCACAGCTCGAAGGAATCGCCGTGGTCGAGGTGGACCGCAATGGGGATATTGGACAGGCTGACCGCCGCCTCGATGAGCTTCTTGAGATACACCGGATTGGCGTATTGGCGCGCTCCCTTGGAAATCTGGAGCATCACCGGCGCCTTCTCCTCTTCGCAGGCCTCGATGATGGCCTGGAGGAGTTCCATATTGTTGACGTTAAACGCGCCCAGCGCGTATTTGCCCTTGAGCGCCTTGGCGAACAATTCTTTAGTATGTGTTAGTGGCATAAACTCTGTTTTCCAGTCAATGAATCAGTCACCCGCTGGCCGCAACTCCCGCGACCAGCCGCCATAATAAAGGCCTCTCCGCGCAAAGAAAACAAAAAATACGGCGGGCTCCGGTTACGGCTCCTTGTCCTCGCCGGCCAGCCGCCGATACAGAGTCGCTATGCTGATGCCCAGCAGGAGGGCCGCCTGGTCCTTGTTCCCGCCGCATTGCTGGATCGCGCGGTTGAGATGGGCCTGCTCCTGCTTTAGCAAAAAAGTCTTCAACGGCAGCACCGTTTCCTCCCCGGCTTGCCCCCCTTCCGGTGCGGCCCCGGGCTCGGGCGCAGGATGCAGCGGATAGAGCGCGGAGTCCGGCACCACCGGCAAAGTCACGGCGGCAGCCGCATCCAGCGACGGGCTCGTGGTCTTGACGCTGGCCAGCAGGCTCGGCGGCAGATCCCCCGCCTGAATAATGCCGCCCTCGCACAATGCCACCGCCCGCTCGATGGCGTTCTCCAATTCCCGCACATTCCCCGGCCAATCGTGTGAGCACAGGACCTCCATTGTCTGGCGCGTCATCTGGATCGGTCGTTTCGTGCCGGGATGCAGCTTCCCTTTCAGGAAATGCGCCGCCAGCAGCGGAATATCGTCCCGGCGCTCCCGTAAACTCGGCAGCGGAATCGCTATCACGTTGAGCCGGTAATAAAGGTCCTCGCGAAAGGTGCCTTCCTTGATTCGTTTCTCCAGCGGCTCGTTCGACGCGGCGACGACCCGCACATTGACATAAATCGGCGTGTT
>Ga0187860_1003535_pt1 | contig 12278 bp, 10 predicted proteins | sample June2016WEW_10_4_FD_132981 | JGI IMG/M metagenome (GOLD analysis project Ga0187860, IMG submission 132981) | Peatland microbial communities from SPRUCE experiment site at the Marcell Experimental Forest, Minnesota, USA - June2016WEW_10_40 | ecosystem: Environmental > Terrestrial > Soil >... | reverse complement strand
GGCGCCTGCTCGACCTCAGCGAGGTGCACGCCGTGGTTGCGGTGCTGCCGGGATTCGCGCGCGATCTGGCCCAGCGGCGCACGGCCCAGGTGCAGGTGCTGCTCGATGGCACCAATTCCAACACCGCCTCGCTGGTCTCGGCTTATGCCGGCCAGGTGATCGACGAATTCGCCGCCGACGTTTCCCCGGCGCAGCACAAGAACCGGCAGACCATCAACCTGATGATTCGCGGCCCCGGCCGGGCGGCGCCCCGGCAACTGGGGCAGGTCGAGTCCGGTACGCGGGTCTGGTTCAATCCGGATCTGCGCAGCCGCAACTATTTCGTGCCCGGCGTGGCGGCCAACATTTTGCTGATGGTCACGCTGATGCTGACGGCGCAGGCCATCATCCGCGAAAAGGAAATCGGCACCATGGAGCAGTTGATGGTGACGCCGCTGCGGCCCATCGAGCTGATGCTCGGCAAGACGATTCCATTCGCGATCGTCGGCATGGTGAACATGGTGATGGTGACGACCGCGGCGATCGTGATTTTCCACATTCCCTTTCGCGGCAATTTTCTGTTGCTGATGTTCTGCGCCGCGCTGTTCCTGATGACGGCGCTAGGTGCGGGCCTGTTTCTTTCCACCATCTCGCGCACGCAACAGCAGGCCAACATGGGATCCTTCTTCTTCACCACGCCTTCGTTCATGTTGAGCGGTTTCACCTTCCCCATCCGCAACATGCCGGTGGCCGTGCAGTACCTCACCTACCTCAACCCGCTGCGCTATTTCATGGAGATCGTGCGCGGGGTGTTTATCAAGGGCGTGGGCGTGGCCGTGCTCTGGCCGCAAATGCTGGTGCTGACCTTCTTTGGCGCCACGGTCCTGACCCTAAGCGCGGTGCGGTTTCATAAAACCCTGGATTAGCGAAGAAGTGGGGCAGGCGCTTTCGCCTGGCGCTTTCGCCTCCCAATTGCAACAGTTGGCAGGCGACAGCGCCTGCCCCACCGCCCTACAGCCGCTGCACCCTCCGCAGCGTGAACAACTCCGGCCGCATGTTTTCCTTCTCGAAGCGCTTCCAATCGTCGGTGGACTCTACCAGCTTGCCGCTGATGTGATTGGAACGCGGCGAAGCCAGAAACGCGACCAGGGCGATTTGTTTTTCCGCGGACGTGCCGCCATCGATGCGCACCTGTTGGGCCGCCGCGATTTCATGAGCTCCGGCTTTCTCTTCTCCCGCCCGCAGGATCTCGTCCGTCATGTGCGTGTAGCTGCGGCCGGGCGCCACGCAATTGATCTGCACGTTATCGCCGCTGACTTCCTCGGCCACGCATTCGACGAAGCGGGTGACGGCTGCCTTGGTGGCGGCATAGACGGCGAAATTGGGCCGGGGATGGCCGGCGCCGCCGCAGACGATGACGACGATCTTGCCGGAGCGCTTCTCCACCAGCGAAGGCAGCACGGCGCGAACCGAATTCACCACTCCGAGCAGGTTGATGTCCAGGGTTTCGGCCCACGCCTCGGGCCGGCTGGTAAGCAGAGGTCCGATCGGCCCCAGCACGCCCGCTGCGGCCACCAGGCCGTCCACGCCGCCGAGCACCACCTTCATGCGATCCACCGCGGCCACTAGTTGTTCCATGTCGCGCACGTCCGCCCGCAGCCGCAAGGCGTTGCCGCCCGCCTGCTCGATTTCGAGCTTGGCCAGATCCAGTTCCGCCTGGCTCCGCGCCAGCAGCCCCACGCGGGCTCCGGCTTGCGCCAACCCCAGCGCGAGGCGCTTGCCGATGCCCCGCCCCGCCCCGGTGACCAGGATGCTTTTGTTACGAATGTCGCTCAAGACGAGTTTTTCCATGCGGGCGTCCCCACGCAATTGTAATCCCGTTCAATCCCGGCGATACGGTCCCGGGCGTGCGCGATTCTTGCCGCCGGCCTGCGTTATGATCGAACCCATGATCGAGACTCACATGGCGCGCGGCCCAGCCGCCGCGGCGGCGGCATTTCTGATCCTGGCCTGCGCCGCCGCCGCGCAGCCGCTGGCCGGCCAGTTGCGCCAGCGCATCGCTGGCTTTCCGGGCGAAGTTTCGCTCTACGCCAAGAATCTGGACAGCGGGGAGGCGATTGGTATCCGCGAGACCGAACCGGTGCGCACGGCCAGCACCATCAAGCTGGCCGTGATGGCGGCGCTGTTCGACGCCGTAGCCCGCAGCGAAGTGCAATGGAGCGAGCGGCTGACCGTCACCGAGGCCGAGAAAGTGGCCGGGGCGGGCGTGATCGAGAGCGAGCTTTCGAGCGGCGTTCAACTGCCGATCGCAGATGTGATGCACCTGATGATGGCGCTGAGCGACAACACGGCCACCAACATGATCCTCGAGCGCTTTCCCGCCGACCGCGTCAACGCCTATCTGGACCGCATCGGCCTGGGCTCCACGCGCTCGCTGCGCAAGATTCTGGGCAAGAACGGGCCGGCCGGTGTCTCGGCGGCGGGCAAGCTGGAGCGGAACCAGAAGTATGGCCTGGGCGTTTCCACGGCGCGCGATATGGTTGCCCTGGTGGAGCGCATGGAGCGCGGCGAACTGGTGAACGCGGAGGCCTCGCACGAAATGATCGCGGTGATGAAACGCTGCCAGGATACGACCGGCATCCGGCGCCCGTTCGGCGATCTGGAGGTTGCCAACAAGACCGGCGCGCTCGATGCGTTGCGGTCCGATGTCGGAATCGTTTACTCGAAGACGGGTCGGATCGCCATGGCGATTACCGTGGACGGCATCGCACAGCCCGATTGGGGACCGGATAACCCCGGCTCGCTGCTGATCGCGGACCTGGCCGGAATCCTGGTGCGAGGTCTGGCGACACCGCAGGTTGTAAAATAGGCGCAGGCTCGGATGCAGATCTATTTGTTGCGGCACGGTATCGCCGAAGTCGCCCGTTCCGGGCAGTCGGATGCAGAGCGCGCGTTGACGGCGGAAGGCAAGGAAAAGCTGCGCCGCGTGCTGCGGCGTGCCGGCGCGGCGGGAGTGCGGCCGGCGTCGATCGTTTCCAGCCCGTTGCGGCGCGCACTGGAAACCGCGGCGGTTGCGGCGGAGGCGCTCGGATACGCCGGCAAGGTTGTAGAGTCGCCCGCGCTGCTACCGGAGGCTTCGCCTTACGATCTCTGGGAAGAAATACGGCGGCGCGGCGAGGAACCGGCGATACTGCTCGCCAGCCACGAGCCGCTGATGAGCGCGATGGCCGCGTTTCTGCTGGGCGGCCCGGCGCTCCAGGTGGATATGAAAAAAGCCGCGCTGGTGCGCATCGATTGCGACCGCCTGGCGCGCGAGCCCAAAGGCGTGCTGAAGTGGATGCTCACGCCGGCGGTGTGCGAATAAGACCTGGGAGCGTCATTGCCTGCGCCGCAACCGCTTGCTAACGTGCGCGGCTCCGAACAACACCGAATTGGAGCCGCGACCGTAGGGAGTCTCTATGGGCCTCCGGCCCACCCATGGAAACGAAAAACACGCCCGCCCCATCTTCGGGGGCGAACAACAGGCGAATCCGGGCGCGTTCTTCAACGGAGCGGTCGGGCCGCACCTGTCCTATGACCGAAGCCAGTCTCAATTGCCGATCGCGGTGTACAGGGTTTGCGTGCCGGCTACGCCCCCCAGGGTGAAGGTGATCGGGGTCAGATCGTCGGCGGGGACGTTGGGCACCACCACGTTGAACTGGTAGAGGCCCACGTATCCGGGCGCCAAACCGGAATAGCTCACCGTGGCTGGCGTGCCGTCAAAAGAGATCTGGACGGCACCGGTGGGCAAGGTGTCGCCGGCGCCCGCGATCTGCCCAACGGGCACGTTCCCGCCAAAGCCGATGCCGTACAGAATGATCGTGTCTCCCGGCTTGGCGCGCTGGCTGGTGAAACCGGTAACCGCGCCGGGCGGCAGAACGTAGGTTAGCGGGCTCGGAATCGGAAACAGCGCGCCCACATATTGGTTTCCGCCTATCAGGAGTTGCGGCGGGGCATAAAGGCCGGGCGCGGTGGCATTGATGGTGATGGAGAGAGGCTGGCTGACATTCGATCCCGAAGTCACTACGACGGGCTGCGTGCCCGTGGGAACCGTGGAAGGCACCTGCACGTTCACCTGGCCGGGGCTGATGTAATCGACATACGCAAGCCGGCCACCGATGGTGACCGACGTGCCATCGAGCGAAGTGGGGGCGTTGTTGCCGTTGAAATCGGTGGTGGCCCATAGGCGCGAATCGGTAGCCAGGCTGGAACCGTAAATCTCGATCCACGAGCCAGGCGCAGGCGAAGCCAGGGCGCCAAATTGGTAGGCGCTGGTCACGCCACCCTTGCTGACCGCTGGCAGGCTGGAAGCACTCGAAGTCGTCAATTCGCGCACCACGTCGTTCTGCGTGTCGGCGATGTAAACGTCGCCCGAGGAATCCGCGAAAACGCCCTGCGGGAAGTACATCTCGGCGCCGGTGGCGGCCGCGTTGCCGGAGTAGCCCGGGGTGCCACTGCCGGCGACGGTGACGACGATGCCGCTGGGCAGGATTTTACGAATGCGGAAGTTGCTCTTATCGGCGACGTAAATGCTGCCCGAGGCATCGAGTGCGATGCCCGACGGGCTGGCGAACTCGGCCTGCAGCGCGGGCCCGTCACTAAACCCCGCCGTGCCAGTTCCGGCAATGGTGTTGATGATGCCATCGGGCGTCACTTTGCGCAATCGCTCGTTTTCGGTGTCGCTGATGTAAACGCTGCCATATGGGTCCACCGCGACGGAGTAAGGCTTGTTCAGCTTGGCGGAGGTGGCCGGCCCGCCATCGCCCTGGAAAAGGGCGTAGCTGCATAGCCCGGCGAAGGTGTGAATGTTCTGGTCCGGAGTTACGATGCGGATGCAGTTGTTGTTGGTGTCGGCGATGTACAGGTTGCCGGCGCCGTCGAAGGCCAAGCCGCTCGGTTCGGAAAGGCTGGCGTCGATGGCCGGGCCGCCATCTCCGCTGTAGGCGGAAGAATTATTTCCTGCAACCGTCGAGATGATGCCGCTCGTGTTCACTTTGCGGACCACGTGGTTTCCCGTATCGGCGATATAGATGTTGCCCGCGGTATCGAAGGCGATTCCGTTGGGCCGGTTCAGCGAAGCGCTGGTGGCCTTGCCGCCGTCTCCGGCGTAGACATCGGCCGTGCTGGAGCCGGCCACGGTACTGATGACGCCGTTCGAGGCAACCTTGCGGATCCGGTCGTTGTCCTTGTCGACGATGTAGATGTTGTGGCTGGAATCCACCCAGATGCCTGTCGGACCGGCGAGCTGGGCGCTAAGGGCTTGCCCGCCATCCCCGGCGAACCCCTCCGTTGGCAACGCCGGCGGCACCGGCGCCGTGCCGGCGAAGAGTGAAATGGTGTAGGTCTGGGCACAGCCAAGAGCGGGCAGCAGGATGGCCCAAGCGGCGACGCAAATGCGGACTGTGCGATTCCGGCGGCCGAATCGATCTCCCGGCCAGTTGTAATTGCGAGACACGATTATTTGGTTCCTTTCGTTCCCCGATCCCCTCTAAGCAAACACCCTTAGCCTCTTATAACACTAAGAAGGGCTCCAGGAGCGGACCGGTGGCGCAGGGCAGGGTACTTTTTGGACGCACCGGGCGGCGATTGGGTTGCACACGCTCAGCCGATTCCCAGCTCGTCGATGCGCTCGACGGGCTTGCCGCAGGTTCGGCAAAGGAGCGCGCCGCAGTCGCCGCACAGCAGCGGATCGGGAGCGGGTTGGGCGCAGTTCGGACAATAAAACTCGGCGGCGGCGGGCTGGACATCGGACATGTTGCCATTATCACGCTGCGGAGTCTCCAGCTCCATTGAAAAACGGCCAAATGATGTTATGCTGAGGTCAGCATGCGGCAGGTTTCCAACATTCTGATGGCGGCGCTGGTTGTGTCGGCGCTGTTTTTTGGAAACTGCCTGTCATGCCCGCAAATGTTGATGGCGATTGCCGGCCACCAACCTGGGCATGGCTGCTGCCATCACCCAACCGCCAAGATCGATTGCCATTCGCAGGCGCTCAGCCATTTCGTGAAGGCGCAAGGCGCGAACGCCACTCCGGCTTTTGCCGCGTCGGGCCTGGCGCCGGCGGTTGCGGCAGTAACAACGCTTGCCCGGCCGGCGATTGCACCTTGGCGCGCCGCGGATGTGGCGCCGCCTGATTTGCTCTCCTTGCATTCCCTGCTTCGCGTTTAGATTTCCCTTCACCGGTTAAATTCCCAGACAGGATTGGTGTGTTGTCCCCCAGGCCGGGCCGCGCAGTCGGAAGCCGGCTGTCCGTGGGGAAAACAGATTTGGTGAATGGAAATGAAGGTTCGTTATTGGATTTGGTGTTGGTTGGCGCCGCTGGCGGGAGCGCAGCCGGTCGCTTCGCTGGTGCAAGAGGCGCTGCGCAATAACCGGGAGATCCTGGCGGCGCAGAAAAAAGTGGAAGCGCTGCGGCAACGGCCGGCGCGCGCGAGCAGCCTGCCGGACCCCACACTTTCTTTGGGCTGGACATCGAACGGCGGCCCGTGGCCAGGCGCTGGACTGGGGATCGACGCCACCAGCAACATCGGCGTAATGGTGTCGCAGGAAGTGCCGGCGCCGGGCAAGCGGAAGCTGCGCGGCGAGATTGCCGATGAAGAGGCGGCTGCGGCGTTCAACGAGTACCTGGCCACCCGCCTCAAAGTGGTTTCGCGGCTCAAGCAGGCATATCACGAGTTGCATCATGCGGCGGTCGCCATCGGTTTCGTCGACCGCTACCAGGAACTGCTGAATGACATGCTGCGCATTTCCGAGGCGCGTTACGCGGTGGGCCGCGGGGCACAGCAGGACATCCTCAGGGCGCAGACGCAGTTGGCGATCTTCGAGACCGAGCGCGTGCGGTTCGAGCAGGAACGCGAGTCGAAGCAGATCGAAATCAACGCGCTGCTCAACCGGCCGCAAGCTGAGCGCATCGAGGTCCCGGTCGACATGACGGCGGGGACTATGCCGGCGCCGCTCGAGGAAATGCTGGCGCAGGCGCGAGCAAATTCGCCGCTGGTGGCCCGTGACAGGGATGTGGTGCAGGGCAACGAACTGTCGGCCCGCCTGGCGCGCAAGGATTATGCGCCGGATTACACCGTGTCGGGCGGCTACTTCAACCAGGGTGGGATGCTGCCCATGTGGCAGGCGCGGGTGGATTTCAAGCTGCCGGCGTATTTTTGGCGGAAGCAGCGCGCGGCGGTGAACGAGCAGGAGTCGAGCGCCAGCCAGGCGCGCCACGAGTACGCGGCCACGCTGGTGGAAATCGAAGCGGGCATCCGCCAACAATACAGCGCGGCCGAAGCGTCCCGCAAACTGGTCGACCTCTACGAGAAGTCGGTGATTCCGGAGGCGCGGCTTGCGTACGAATCCGCGCTGGCCGGTTACCAGACCGGGCGCGGCGATTTCATCGGGCTGTTCACCAGTTTCACCAGCGTGGTGGATTACGAGCTGATGGACCACGAGGAAATCATGCGATTTCACGTAGCGCTGGCCAAGCTCGAAGAACTGACGGGAGTGGAGCAGAAATGAAACCAACCTTGGTGGTCCTGATGGTGGCCGCGGCGTTTCTGGGCGGTCTGGAGCTGGAACGCTGGCACGCAAAACCAGCCGCAGCCGGGCCGGCGGAGCGCAAAGTACTCTACTGGGTGGACCCGATGCACCCCTGGTACAAGTCCGATAAGCCGGGGATCGCGCCCGATTGCGGCATGAAGCTGGTTCCCATGTATGCGGGCGAGCAATTGCCAAACCGGGTGGCCGCCAACGCCGTCCAGGTATCGCCCGAAAAGCAGCAATCGATCGGCGTCGAGTACGGTACGGCGGAATACGAGACCACCGCCGATACAATTCGCGCCGCGGCGCGGGTCACGCTGGACGAAACCAAGATCGTGAAAGTGCAGACTCGCCTGGAGGGCTGGATCGACCGCGTCTTCGCCGATTTCACCGGCAAGTACGTGAAGAAGGGCGATCCGCTGGCGACGGTGTATAGCCCGGACGCGCTGGCCACCCAGCAGGAGTATCTGCTGGCCTTGCGCGCGCAGCACATCATGCATGACGACGCCATGCCGGCGATGGCGGCTGGCAACGACAACCTGGTGGCGGCCGCGCGCAAGCGGCTCGAGTTGTGGGACATCTCCGGCCCGCAGATCGACGAAGTCGGGCGCACCGGAAAACCAATCGAGAACCTCACGGTCTACGCGCCGGCTTCCGGATACGTAACCGAGCGCAACGCGTTTCCCAAGCAGCACGTGACATCCGACACCGTGCTGTACACGCTGGCCGACCTTTCCTCCGTTTGGGTTCTGGCGGACGTATTCGAGTACGAAGCCGCCGGCGTGCGGCTGGGCCAGGCGGCCACGCTGACGCTCGATTATCTGCCGGGGCGGACTTTCTACGGCCGCGTGAGCTACATCCTGCCGGGCGTGGACCCGGCGTCGCGCACGCTGAAGGCGCGCATCGCATTCGATAATCCCGGCGGCTTGCTCAAGCCGGATATGTACGGGCAAGTGGAGATTCACACCGGCGGCGCGCGACGGCTGATGGCGCCGGAATCCGCCGTGCTCGATTCGGGCGACCGGCAGGTGGTCTATGTGGATCGCGGAAACGGCAACCTGGAGCCGCGCCCGGTGCGCGTCGGAGAACACGTGGGCGGCAAGGTGGAAATCCTGGCAGGCTTGACGGCAGGCGAGCGCATCGTCACCTCCGGCAACTTCCTGCTGGATTCGGAGAGTCAGTTGAAGGCCGCTGGCGGCGGGACGGCGAAATGATCAACGGTTTGATCGAGTTTTCGGCGCGCAACCGGTTTCTCGTGCTCCTGTTCGTGGCCGCGGCCGCGCTGGGCGGCTGGTGGTCGCTCAAATCCATTCCGCTCGACGCGATTCCCGATTTGAGCGACACGCAGGTGATCGTCTATTCGAAATGGGACCGCAGCCCCGACATCATCGAAGATCAGGTGACCTACCCGCTGGTGAGCGCCATGCTGGGAGCGCCGCGCGTGAAAGACGTGCGCGGGTTTTCCGATTTCGGCTACTCGTACGTGTACATCATTTTCGAGGACGGCACCGACATTTATTGGGCGCGCTCGCGGACGCTCGAATACCTTTCCAAGATCCAGTCGCGGCTGCCGCAGGGAGTCGAAACCGAACTGGGGCCGGACGCGACCGGCGTCGGCTGGGTGTTCCAGTACGCGCTGGTGGATACGACCGGGCGTAATAACCTGGCGCAATTGCGATCTACCCAGGATTGGTTCCTGCGCTATCAGTTGCAGGCCCTGCCGGGCGTGGCGGAGGTGGCGCCGCTGGGCGGATTCGTGCGCCAGTACCAGGTGAACGTCGATCCCAACCGCCTGGCGGGATTCGGAATACCCATCGACAAAGTGGTGGCCGCGGTGCGCGCCGGCAACAACGACGTCGGCGGTCGGTTGGTGGAATTCACCGGCCGCGAGTACATGGTGCGCGGCCGCGGCTACGCGCGCTCGGCGAGCGATCTGGAGCGCGTTTCGCTGGGAGTCACCGCGCAGGGCGTGCCGATCCTGGTGCGCGATGTGGGCTCCGTGACGCTGGGGCCCGACCTGCGGCGCGGCATCGCCGATCTGAACGGCCAGGGCGAAACCGTCTCGGGGATCGTCGTGATGCGGCAGGGAGAGAACGCGCTGCGCGTGATCGAGCGCGTGAAAGCGAAGCTCAAGGAGCTCGAGCCAGGCCTGCCGCCGGGCGTAAAAGTAGTGACGGCGTACGACCGCTCCGAGCTGATTCTGGCTTCCATCGACAACCTGAAGCGCACGCTGATTGAGGAACTGGCGGTGGTGGCGCTGGTGATCCTGATCTTCTTGTGGCACGTGCCCAGCGCGGTGATCCCGATCGTCACCATTCCCGTCGCCGTGTTGATTTCGTTCGTGCCGATGCGCCTGATGGGGATCAACGCCAACATCATGTCATTGGGCGGAATCGCGATTGCCGTGGGCGCGATGGTGGATGCGGCCATCGTGGTGGTGGAGCAGACCCACAAAAAGCTGGAAGGCGCGGACGCGAGCTGGAGCGCCGGCGACTACCAGCGGGCCATCGTGTCCGCCGTGAAGGAAGTCGGCGGTCCCAGCTTTTTCGCGCTGCTGGTGATCGCGGTTTCGTTCCTGCCGGTGCTCACGCTGGAAGCGCAGGAGGGCCGGCTGTTCAAGCCGCTGGCCTACACCAAGAACTTCACCATGATCGTGGCGGCGGTGCTGGCCATCACGCTGGACCCGGCGCTGCGCCTCGTGTTCTTCCGCAAAGAAGGATTCAAGATCTGGCCGCGCTGGCTGGGGTGGTTCGCCAACGGCGTGCTCGTGGGCAAGATCCACTCGGAAGACAAACATCCCATCAGCCGCGTGCTGATGCGCCTATATGCGCCGGTGGTCGAGTGGAGCCTGCGCTGGAAGTGGCTGGTGCTGGCGGGCGCAGTGGCGCTGGTAGCGGTGACGGTACCGGTGTTCCAAGGTCTCGGCTCCGAGTTCATGCCGCCGCTCGACGAAGGCACGCTGCTGTTCATGCCCACCACGCTGCCGGGAATTTCGGCGGCGCAGGCTGGCCGGCTGCTTGAGATGCAAGACCGCATCCTGATGCGGTTCCCGGAAGTCGAGCGGGTGCTGGGTAAGGCCGGGCGCGCGGAGACGCCCACCGATCCGGCGCCCCTTTCCATGATGGAAACGGTCATCACGCTGAAGCCGAAGTCCGAATGGCGCCGCGTGGCGACTTGGTACGACCGGTGGCCGGAGTGGATTAAGCCGCTGTGCGGGCGTATCACGCCGGATCGCATTTCGACCGACCAACTGGTCGACGAAATGAACGGAGCCCTCCAGTTCCCCGGCGTCTCGAACGCGTGGACGATGCCGGTGAAGAATCGCATCGACATGCTGACCACCGGCGTCCGCACGCCCGTGGGCATCAAGATCTTCGGCCCCGATCTGGCGGGCATCGAGCGCATCGGGATGGCCATCGAGCGCGTCCTGCCGCGCGTGTCCGGCACCCGCAGCGTCTTCGCCGAGCGCGTGAGCGGCGGCTATTTCCTCGATTTCGATCTCAAGCGCGACAACCTGGCGCGCTATGGGATGAGCGTGGACGATGCCGAAGCGGTAGTCATGTCGGCGATCGGCGGTGAGAACGTCGGCACTTCCATCCAGGGCCTCGAGCGGTACCCGATCGACGTGCGCTACTACCGCGATTCGCGCAGCTCGATGGAACGCCTTCGCCGCGTCCTGGTGCCGGCCATGGGCGGGAAGGCGCAGATTCCGCTGGCGGAGATCGCGACCCTGAAAATGTCGAGCGGCCCCGCCATGCTGCGCAACGAAAACGGCATGCTGAGCGGTTACGTTTATGTGGACGTCGCCGGGCGCGACGTGGGCAGCTACGTGGCGGCGGCCAAACAGGCGGTGCGCGAGAACGTCATCACGCCGCCCGGCTACACGCTCGTCTGGAGCGGGCAGTACGAAGCCATGGAGCGCGTGCGCGAGCGCTTGAAGGTGGTGCTGCCGCTGACGCTGTTCCTGATCTTCCTGCTGCTGTATCTCAACACGCGCTCCACGGCCAAAACCGTCATCATTCTGCTGGCGGTGCCGTTTTCGGCGGTCGGCGCCATCTGGCTGCTCTACCTGCTGGGCTACAACATGAGCATCGGCGTGTGGGTGGGGCTGATCGCGCTGATGGGCGTGGATGCCGAAACCGGCGTGTTCATGCTGCTCTATCTCGACCTGGCATTCGAGGAGCGGCGGCAGGCCGGGCTGATGCGAACCCACGCCGACTTGCGCGAGGCCATCGTTCACGGGGCGGCCAAGCGCATCCGGCCGAAATTCATGACCGTGGCCACCATGTTCGTCGGCCTCGCGCCCATCATGTGGTCGCACGGCACCGGCGCGGACGTGATGAAGCGCATTGCGGCACCCATGATCGGCGGCATATTTACATCGTTCTTACTCGAGCTGGTAGTCTATCCGGCAATTTACGAGGTTTGGAAATGGCGATCGGTAAAAAGACAGGCGGTTTGATTCTGGCGTGGGCGATGGCCGCGGCGGCGGCGCAGTTTCCCATGCGGCACCGGCACTTGCGCGGCGGCTGCGAAGGAACGCTCGAGGTCACCGAAACGGGCGTTCGTTTCGCGGGACCCAAGGGCCACGCGTGGCAGTGGAAGTTAGACCAGATCCGGCAACTGGAGCTGGCGCCTGACCGCGTCGTGGTGACGAGCTACGAAAACGGCAAGCTGCCAGGGACAGAACGCCGATACGAATTCAGCGGCGCGGTTCCGGCGGCCGAACT
>Ga0187860_1003525_pt1 | contig 12301 bp, 10 predicted proteins | sample June2016WEW_10_4_FD_132981 | JGI IMG/M metagenome (GOLD analysis project Ga0187860, IMG submission 132981) | Peatland microbial communities from SPRUCE experiment site at the Marcell Experimental Forest, Minnesota, USA - June2016WEW_10_40 | ecosystem: Environmental > Terrestrial > Soil >... | reverse complement strand
GCGGGCGTATCTTGTCGGTACCACCAAAACCACGGGACACACGAAGGAACGGACCGCGAACCGGGACGGTTCGCAGCACGGCCGAGGGCAAGCAGAGCGCTCAATCGCAGCGGTCGTCCTTCCGCATATCTGGCCGCTGCGAACCGTCCCGGTTCGCAGCACGGCCGAGGGCAAGCAGAGCGCTCAATCGCAGCGGTCGTCCTTCCGCATATCTGGCCGCTGCGAACCGGGACGGTTCGCGGTCCGGTGGTACCGTATTAGATGCGCCTTGGCTTGCTCGGCTGAGGGCGAAGCCGCCCGCAGGACTCAGTGAATAATAGCAGTCCTTGATTGAAAACGCACTATAACAACGTACAAGCAAAAGTTAAATGGGGTTAAACAGGTTGCATCGGTTGCATGAGGGACAGGGGGGATTCAAGAATCCACGGAATCGTAGCCGCCGACGGCAGTCGGCGCTGATTTCTGGGACTCAGGAAAAGTGCGCCGACTGCCGTCGGCGGCTACGGTTTCTTGCATGCGCCCTGGATGAGGGAGCGGCGCGGGAGAATTTCCTCGCGGGTGGCGGACCGATTGCGTTACAGATTGAGCATGGAAAGCAGAATCACCGGCAAGGGTGAGGGGCGCGAGGATGCCCTGGGCGAAGTGACGGGGCGGGCGAAGTCCGCCGCCGCCGACCCTGCCGGGCAGCGGCTCTGCGGCAGGAATTGGGGAGAGGTATGCGCAGACGAGTGACTCAATCCAAACCCGCGCCGAGGAGGGCAGTTGCCGCGGTGAGGGCTGGGCCGCGTTTTCCGGTGTGGCTGGTGGCGGTGTTGCTGGCGGTGGTGACGATGGCGCTGTACTGGCCGGCGACGGGCAACGACTTCAGCTACGATGACAATCAGTACGTGGTGGATAACACTCATGTGAGCAGCGGATTGAGCTGGGAAAACGCCCGGTGGGCATTCCGGAGCGGCTACGCTTCGAACTGGCATCCCGTGACGTGGCTGTCCCATATATTGGACTGTCAACTGTTCGGTTTGAAGCCCTGGGGACACCACTTGACCAACGTGCTGCTGCACGCCGTCAACGCGATGCTGGTCTTCGTGTTGCTGCAACAGATGACCGGCGCGACGTGGCGGAGTCTGTTGGTGGCGGCGTTGTTCGCCGTTCACCCGCTGCGGGTCGAGTCGGTCGCCTGGGTGGCTGAACGGAAGGACGTGCTCAGCGGCTGCTTCGGGCTGCTCTGCCTCTGGGCTTATGTGCGGTATGCGGAAACACAAAGTCTAAAGTCCAAAGTCCAAAGTCAGGAGCCAGAATCCGGCAAGACGCGACACGCAACACTCTTTTATCTTCTTTCGCTGTTCTTCTTGGCGCTGGGGCTGATGAGCAAGCCGATGCTGGTGACGTGGCCGTTCGTGATGTTGCTGCTGGATTACTGGCCGCTGGCAAGAAAGGCAGAAGGCAGAATGCGGGATGGGGAGCTTGGGGCGTGGGACACGGCCGAAGGCGGGGCCTGGCCTTGGAAGAAGCTGGTTTGGGAGAAGGCGCCGTTCTTTGCGCTGGCGGCGGCGGCGAGCGTGGTGACCTTCGTGGCGCAGAAGCGAGGAGGCTCTATGGTCCCGGCGGCAATCCTGCCCTTGGGCGCGCGCGGCGGGAACGCGCTGATTTCGTACTGCCGCTATCTGGGGAAGATGTGGTGGCCGACGGATTTGGCTGTTTTTTATCCGCGCCCCAGGCAATGGCCGCTGGAGGAGGTGCTGCTGGCGGGGGGGGTGATGCTGGGCATTTCGGCACTGCTTATGGTTAAGCGGCGGCGCTACCCATTCTTGCTGATGGGTTGGCTGTGGTATTGCGGGACGCTGGTGCCGGTGATCGGGTTGGTGCAAGTAGGCGACCAGGCGATGGCAGATCGGTATAGTTACGTTCCATCGCTGGGAGTGCTGATTCTGGCGGTCTGGGGCGCATACGAATTGACTCAACGCTGGCGGTACGCGGTGATGGCGTTGTCGGTGGCAGGTTGTGGGGCGATCGTAGTCTGCCTAGTGTTGACGCGGCAACAGCTTGGGTATTGGAAAAATGGTGAAACTCTATTCCGTCATGCGGTTGAGGTCACGAGGAACAATAGCCTCGCGCACAACAACCTCGGCTGCGCGATCATCGGGAAAGGGCGAATTGACGAGGCGATCGGCCAGTTCCAGGAAGCCGTCCGCCTGAATCCCGGCTACGCCGCCGCCCATAACGAGCTGGGCTCTGCCCTCGACAAGAAGGGCCAAATTGACGAGGCGATCAGCGAACTCCAGGAAGCCCTCCGCCTGAAACCCGATTACGCCGCCGCCCACGACAACCTCGGCCACGCGCTGGTCAGGAAAGGGCGGATTGACGAGGCGATCAGCCATTACCAGGAAGCCCTGCGCCGGCAGCCGGATTACGCCGACGCCCATTGCAACCTCGGCGTCGCCCTCGTCAGGAAAGGGCAAATTGACGAGGGGATCAGCCAATACCAGGAGGCGATCCGCCTGAAACCGGATGACGCAGGAACCTACTTCAACCTCGGGAACGCGCTGGCCCGGAAAGGGCAAACTGACGAGGCGATCAGCCAATACCAGGAAGCCCTCCGCCGGAAAGCGGATTACCCCGACGCCCACAACAACCTGGGCATCGCGCTCGTCAGGAAAGGCCAAGTTGACGAGGCCATTCGCCAATTCCGGGAAGCCCTCCGCTTGAAACCGGATTACACCCAAGCCCACGATAACCTCGTTGGCGCACTGGAAATGAAGAGCGCTCCGGCGGGCCGGTGATTGACGGGCGGCGCCGTTGGAATCGGGGACGGCGCCCGCCCCGGCTGAAGTTCACGCCGGAAACAGGAACCGGCGGAGCAAGCCGGCATCGCAGCAGCAGTTGGCGCTGCATTTGAGGCATATCAGCGCCGACTGCCGTCGGCGGCTACACACTATAAAATCTCCCGGCTAAGCTCCGCCACTACTGAGCGGGCGGGGCGGGGACCTTGCTGGCCGCCTGGTTGATCTGGTCGGTCACCTGGGCAACGATGGCTTTCTGGGGCTCGGTGAGGCTGGGGTTGTTGGTGACCTTAGCCAGCGCCGTCAGGGCGGCCGAATAGTCCCCGTAACGGATAAGACTGCTCGCCTCGACCACGCTGGCCTGGACTTCAGGGCTGGCGGTGGAGAACGCCGCCCTGAGCTTCGGCACATCAATGGTTACTCCCTGCTGGACCGGGGGCGCCGGGGGTTTTGGCTTGCCGCACCCCGTCAGGGCGAGCGCGCCGCCCAGCAGGAACATCATCATCCAATTTGTCGTTCTCATAAGCTTTTTGTCAGTTGTGGTTAAAAGGCGCCTTGTTCGAGGCGGGCGATGCGTTGCTCGAGGGGCGGATGGGTGGCGAGCAGCGCCAGCCAGCCGCTGGGCTGGCCGGAGATTTTCAGGGACTGGAAGGCCTGGGCGCGTTGGGCCTCGGCGGCGGCGACTTCGGGGTCGTGGAGCCGGCGCAAAGCGCGCAGGGCGTTAATCATGTTCTCGCGTCCGGCGAGGCGGGCGCCGCCGGCATCGGCGCGGAACTCGCGCCAGCGGGAGAACCAGCACACCACCAGCGACCCGAGAATCGAGAAGACGATTTGAAACAGAATGACGAAGAGGAATTGGAGCCAGCCGCCGCTGTCGCGGTCGTTCCGGGAGCGCAGGGCCTGGCTGACGACGAACGCCAGCACGCGCGACAGGAACATGACAAAGGCGTTGATGACGCCCTGGAGGAGGGTCATGGTGACCATGTCGCCATTGGCAATGTGGGTGACTTCGTGGCCGAGGACGCCGCTGATTTCGCGGCTGCCCATGCGTTGGAGCAGGCCGGTCGAGACGGCCACCAGGGCACGGGACCTGGTGGGGCCGGTCGCAAAGGCGTTGACTTCATCGGATTCGTAGAGGCCGACTTGGGGCAGTTTGGGGAGGCCGGCGTTGCGGGCGAGCGTGTGGACGGTCTCCACCAACTCTTGCAAGGCGGGGTCGGTGGTATTCGGCGGGATCACCCGGACGCCCATCATCCACTTGGCCATGACGCGTGAAAGCCCCAGGGAGATGAAGGCGCCGCCAAAACCCCAAACGAGGCAGAAGACGGCCAGCCCCGCCAGGCCGCCTTGGGGGAAGTAATGCCCCACACGAAGCAGGCCCAGCACCAGGGTGATGGTGGTCATCACCAGGATGTTGACCAATACCAGCAAAAAGATGCGTTTTGAAATCTGCGCTATGTTCATAACCGTCAATTGCTTTGCCTATTGGGTCGGGCGCGTCGAGTGATCCTGCAGCCACCCGACGTCCACGTTGCCGGGACTGGCAATCCCGGCGACGCCGTTAAAGACTTCTCCCTGCGAGACCAGCGGCGGCATGGTGCGGCCATCCCGCCAGCGGTGGATTTCGGCATGGCCATCCGCAAAGGAAAGCCCGCCGGCGTTGCCGTGATAGGAAGCCGGCAGGTCGTACAACATGTAGGCGTTCGGGTTGTAAGGCGAGTAACCGGCCATGTCCACGTAGAAGTTGGCCCAACTGGTGGCGTCTTCGCGCTCGTCGATGAACACGAAAATCCTGTCGGCGCCGGGTCGGCTGAGTTGGGAATACTTCAAATAGATGATTTCGCCGGCCATCGGCAGGAGGTTGGAAGGAGCGCCTTTGAAACCGCCCAGATACACGTTCATGCAAATGCTGCGCACCCGAAGCTTCTGCCCGCCCCCGACCACCACATACGACTTGTCGGCCGGGCATCGCCAGATGGCCAGGTTGTTGCCGCAATAAGGCCACAACGGACTCTTCATGATGTCCACGGTCGGATCCCAATTGGAAGGGTTGCTGGAACTGAAATCCATGGTGCCCGAGCACCAGGCGGCGGTGTTGGGATCGTAGTTCGTGCTGGTGCCGCTGGAGAAGAGCAACACGTCTGCATTGTCTTCGGTGTACATGCGCCAGGCTATGCCGAGCTGGCGGTGGTTGTTCATGCACTGGATTCCCTGCGCCTTGAGTTTGCCGCGCACCAAAGCCGGCAACAACAGCGCCGCCAGGATCGCGATGATGGCAACGACGACGAGCAGTTCAATCAACGTGAACGCTGAACTGCGTTTCGTCGAATTCCTCATGTTCTCACCACTCATTCTCAAGCAAAACAGGCAAACCCTTACCGCAACGATATACTACCCGACAACCGGAAGGGCGGAAGTCACATAAATGTCAGGCCAATGTGCGCTATTGGCAGGCCAAACGCAACCTCAAAAGGCCGTCCGTCAGTTGTGCGCAGGGTGGATTCAAGAAACCGTAGCCGCCGACGGCAGTCGGCGCTGATTTCCGTGACTGAGGAAAAGTGCGCCGACTGCCGTCGGCGGCTACAATCTTGTGGATTCTTGAATCCGCCCTGAGTTGTGCGCCACGGCGGATCGGAGACCGGCGCCCCGGCCCCCGCCGTTGGCGGGCGACTCACCTTGCCGGAATTGCCAGAATTGACTCGCGCAGCCCCCGGGCCAGCCGGTAAAGAACAACCCATGCAAAAGCCATTGCTGAGTCTCCCGATACTGATCGTCACCGGTCTCGTCGCGCTGCGCGGTTTTGCTTGCGCGGGAGAGCCGGGTCTGCCCAACGGTTTCACCCGGTTGGAGCAGGCGCCGGCGCCGAAGATTATCGCCAGCGCCGAGGCCTACCCCGGCGGGCGCTATGAAGTTGACAACATCATTGACGGCAAAGTCAAGACCGAGTATTCCTCGAACGCCAAAGGCACCAACACCTTCATCGAATTCGACTTCGGCGCGGCGACCCGCGTGGCGGCTTTCCGCCACGTTGACCGCAATGATCCGGCGACGATCGCCTCCTCCGAACTGACCTTCCTGGATGACTCCGGCGCGGTCGCCAGCCGGGTGCCGGTCAAGCATGTGAACCGGCGGGGCGGGGTGACGTTCCTGACGCTGCCCGCGCCGGTGACCGTCCGGCGTGTGCGCTGGCAGGTCACCGGGTTGGGCGCGGGCCTTGGCACGGTTGGCGGGGCGGAGATCGCTTTCTATACCGCTGGGCAGACGGAATCGTTCCCCCGCGGCATCACGGTCGAAAGCCGGGCGCCGCAGTTGCTGGAGCGGGAGGGCGCGGCGCTGGTCAGGCCGCTGGAGGTCACGGTCAATTATCCGTATGCCGAACCGGCGCCCGGGGTGGTGCGGCTGGCGGGGGCGCAGGGCAAGGCGGTCGCTTTGAGATTCGGCAGCCAGAGCGTCGCTCTGTCGGTCCCCGCGGTGGAAACCGACAAGACGGTGAAGGTCGAAGTGGAGGCCGGCGGGTTGCTGGTGGCCAGCCGCGAGGTGACGCTCAAGCCGGTCCGGCGAATGGAGATTTACCTCCTGCCGCACTCGCACAACGACATTGGCTACACGGCCTTGCAGGCCGACGTGGAGAAGAAGCAGAACAGCAACATCGAGGCTGGGCTGCGGCTGGCCAAAGCCACCGCCGACTACCCGGAAGGCGCGCGCTTCAAATGGAATGTCGAAGTGCTCTGGTGCGTTGATAATTATCTGCGCGCCGCCACGCCGGAGCAGCGCGCGGCCTTCATGGCGGCGGTCAGGTCCGGCCAGATCGGCCTGGACGCGTTCTACTGCAACATCCTCACGGGCCTGTGCCGGCCAGAGGAGTTGCTGAACTTCATGGGCTACGCGACGCGCCTTTCCGCGGAGTGCGGCGTGCCCATCGAATCGGCGATGATTAGCGACGTGCCCGGCTACACGTGGGGCCTGGTGTCGGCTATGGCGCAGGCGGGCGTGAAGTATTTGTCCTTTGCGCCGAACTACTTCGACCGCATGGGCGGCACGATGAAAGAATGGCAGAACAAGCCCTTCTGGTGGAAAGGCCCCGATGGCCGGCAACGCGTGCTGTGCTGGTGCCCGTCGCGCGGCTACGCCCTGGGCCATATCATTGGCGACGGCGAGGCGCTGGCGCGCTACCTCCCGGATTACCTGGTCGAGCTGGAGACCAATGGCTATCCCTACGACATTACCTACCTGCGCTGGAACGTGCATGGCGACAACGGCTCGCCCGACGAGAAGCTCGCCGACGTGGTGCGCGACTGGAACGCCCGCTACGTTTCGCCGCGGCTGATCATCAGCACGACCGCCGCGGCGTTCCGCGAGTTCGAGCGGCGCTGCGGCGACAAGCTGCCGGTGTTCAGCGGCGACTACTCGCCCTACTGGGAAGACGGCGCGGCCTCGTCGGCGCTGGAGACGGCGCTGAACCGCGCCTCCGCCGAGCGCCTGGTGCAAGCCGAGACGCTGTGGGCCATGCGGAACCCGGGGCCGTTCCCGGCAACCGCGTTCCAGGGGGCCTGGCGCAACGTGCTAATGTACAGCGAACACACTTGGGGCGCGCACAACAGCATCACCCAGCCGGACCTGGCGTTCGTGCGCGACCAGTGGAAGGTGAAGCAGGCCTTCGCGCTCGACGCCGATAAGCAATCGCGAGACCTGCTCGCCCGGGCGCTGGAAGATAACACCCACCCCCCGCCAGTCCCCCAACCTGCCCCGCCTCCATCCGTCCCAGGCTGTCGCAGCGTGGATGTCTTCAACCCCTGCTCGTGGCAGCGTACCGGGCTGGTAACGCTCCCCCGCGAGCAATCGGCTGCCTGCGACCGTGTCCATGACGATAAAGGCGACCTCGTCCCTTCGCAGCGCCTCTCCAGCGGTGAACTGGTCTTTCTGGCTTGCAAGGTGCCACCATGTTCGGGGAGGCGTTATGGCCCAGAGTCCGGGACGGCGCCAGCAACGGGCGCGGTGAAGGCCGAGGGCGCCACACTGTCGCACCCGCAGTTCACGGTGAAGATTGACGAACGCACGGGCGGCATCGTCAGCCTCTTCAGCCGCACGCTGAACCGCGAGCTAGTGGATGCCAAAGCCGCCACCGCCCTGAACGATTACTTCTACCTTCCCGGCTCAGACCTCACGGGGTTGCAGCGCAACGGTCCGCCCCGCATCAGCGTGAAGGAGAAAGGTCCGTTGGTGGCGTCGCTGCTGATCGAATCCGACGCGCCGGGCTGCAAACGGCTGCTGCGCGAAGTGCGGGTGGTGGATGGCCTGGACTCGGTGGAGATCATCAACACGGTTGACAAGCTGCCGGTGCGCGCGAAGGAGGGCGTTCATTTCGGCTTCGGCTTCAACGTCCCGGACGGCACGGTGCGCCTGGATGCGGGCTGGGCGGCGGTGCGGCCCGAGCTGGACCAGATACCCGCCGCGTGCAAAAACTGGTTCAGCGTCCAGCGGTGGGTGGACATCTCCAACGAGCGGTTCGGCGTGACCTGGTCGCCGGTGGATGCGCCACTGGTGGAGGTCGGCGGCATCACGGCCAATCTCATCGGTTCGCAGACCATCCCCGAGGTGTGGATTCAGCACCTGCAACCGTCGCAGACCATTTACTCGTGGGTGATGAACAACCACTGGCACACCAATTACCGGGCTGAGCAGGAAGGCCCGACCGTGTTCCGCTTTGCCATCCGCCCGCACAAAGGCTTCGCGCCCGCAGACGCGGCGAAGTTCGGCGTCGCCTGCTCGCAGCCGCTGATCGTGGCCCCGGCGTCGGGTCCGGCGCCCTTGAAACCGCGCTTCGAGTTGTCATCGGATAAGGTGGTGGTCACGGCCTTCAAGCCCAGCGACGACGGCAAAGCGTGGATCGTGCGGCTATTCGGGGCTTCCGGGAGAACCGAGACGGTGAAACTCGCCTGGGCCAGCCCCGCGCCGCAGCAGGTGTGGCTGAGTGACACGAGCGAGCAGCCGCGAGAAAAGGCCAGCCCTTCTGTCGAAGTGCCCGGCTGGGGCATCGTCACCCTGCGCGCGGAGTAGATGAGTGAAATCCGAAGCCCGAGGGCTATGCAACTGGTCCCGAAGCTGGATTACTCTTGCCAATTCGGCACTTGAATGCTGGCGGCAGCGGTGATAATTGCTGCTTGGGGCATTTAATGATGAAACTGTCTCACTACATGGCGCTAGAGGCATTCACACGCGTTGAGTTGCTCTTGGTACTTGCGGTTATCGCCATTATGGCCGCGCTGTTCTTGCCAGCGATACAGCAGGCGAGGGTAAGGGCGAAGAGGCTGCAATGCGTGGACAACCTGAAGCAACTTGGCCTGGCTTCCAGAACCCGCGCGATCAACGGTGGCGATGAATCATTTCCGCAGGCATCAACGAACCGGGAAGCAGCACTTCGGCGCGTCACAAGTGGGGAGGCCTTCCGATACTTCCAAGTCATGTCCAATGAGTTGGGCGCTCCGAAGCTCCTGGTTTGCCCGGCCGATGTCCGTGTGCCAGCGAAGGATTTCGGCCCTAGGTTCTCGAACACGAACCTCAGCTACTTCGTGAACCTGGATGTTGATGAGCGCTACCCCGACCTATTCTTATACGGTGACCGCAACCTCACAAATGGGTTGCCCCTCCTGCAGGGCATACTAGTCCTGATGCCCAACAGACCAGTGGGTTGGACTTCTGAGCTTCACAACCGCCAAGGCAACATAGTTCTCGCGGATGGCAGCGTTTCGGGGTTCTCAAGCTTTCGTCTATCGGCGTCTGTGGTCGGCATCACGAACCGATTGGCAATACCTTGACTGCCGGATTACAAGCGAATCCTCTCCGGCGTGACCACCCCGGAGTTGCCTGCGTCCTTCTGGAAGCCGCCTCTATTCGGGGTTTCTTCATGTTCTCTTAAGGTTCACTCGTGTAAATTGGCGCCATGAAGAAGTCAACAATCATTCTGACGCTGGCGCTCGGCTTGTCAGCCCATGCGCTTCACGCCGCCCAACCCTACACCGTCGTCGATACCGGCCAGACTCGGTGCTATGACAACCGCGACGAAATTGCCCCCCCGAAACCCGGCCAGCCGTTCTACGGACAGGACGCCCAGTTCCAAGTCCACCCGGCCAGCTACACCCTCAGTGCCGACGGCTTGACCGTCCACGACAACAACACCGGCCTGACTTGGCAGCGCAGCCCCGACACCGATGGTGACGGCTCGCTGACCTGGCGCGACAAGCTGACGCTGGCCCAGGCTCAGGCGCTGCCCGCAAAGCTCAACGCTGCGAAGTTTGGCGGCTTCGACGACTGGCGCCTGCCGTCCATCAAGGAGCTGTATTCGCTCTTCGACGCCCGCGGCACCGACCCCAGCGGCCCCATGAACCTCGACACTTCACGCCTCACGCCCTACCTCGACACGAAGTTCTTCAAGTTCGCCTACGGCGACACGCGCGCCGGCGAGCGGGTCATTGATTCGCAATTCGCGTCGAGCACCAAGTATGTCGGCAAAGGCCCGCGCGGATTCGACAAACTTTTCGGCGTCAACTTCGCCGATGGCCGCATCAAGGGCTACGACCTGCAAATGCCCGGCGGCGGCATGGAGAAAACGTTCTTCGTGCTGTGCGTGCGCGGCAACCCGAGCTACGGAAGGAATGACTTCCACGACAACGGCGACGGCACTATCACCGACCGCGCCACGGGCCTCACCTGGTCCAAAGCGGACAGTGGAAAAGGCATGAACTGGCAGGACGCGCTGGCGTGGGTGCAGCGGAAGAACGCAGAGAAGTTTCTCGGCCACGATGACTGGCGGCTGCCGAACGTGAAGGAATTGCAAAGCATCGTGGACTACACGCGGTCGCCCGATACAACGCATTCGCCCGCCATTGATCCGGCCTTTCACTGCACCACGATTACGAACGAAGCCCACCAGGCCGACTATCCGTTCTACTGGTCGGCGACGACGCACGCCGGGTTCCTGGGCGGCAGCGCGGCGATGTATGTCGCCTTCGGACGCGGGGCGGGTTGGATGTCCCCGCGCGGCCCGGCGGGCGGGCCGCCTGATCGGCGCGACGGTTTTGGACGTGGCCCCGGCCCCGGCCCGGACGGACCGCCACCTTTTGGTCCTGACGGGCCGCCAGATTTCGGTCCTGATGGTCCACGAGGTCTGGATTCTGCCAGGCGGCAGGAACAAGGCACCCGACCTGGAGATTCCGGCGACTACCACTACGTTGACGTCCACGGAGCCGGCGCTCAGCGCAGCGACCCCAAGGCCGGCGACCCCGCGATGTTCCCGCATGGCCGCGGCCCGCAGGGCGACGTCATCCGCATCTACAACTACGTCCGCCTCGTGCGCGGCAGCGGTTAAGATTTGCCGAGCGGGCGGGAAAAGGGCAGGTTTGGGCAAGTCAGAGGCGCCAGGGCCAAGTCCCCGGCGTCCTGGCGAGCCACAGACACAAACAGAAAGAGACACTATGGCCCAGGCAATCATGGACCCCGAACCGGTGCGGCGTTTCGCCGAGGAGCTGAAGCGGTTCAATACCGACCTGAAAGACAAGGTCGTGTCGTTGCAGGCGAGGTTTGCGGCGCTGGGAGACACCTGGCAGGACCAGGAGCACGCCAAATTCGCGGAGGAGTTCAAACAGACCATGAAGGCGCTGAAGCGGTTCGTCGAGGTTTCCAACCAGCACACGCCGTATCTCCTGAGAAAAGCCCAGCGCATCGAGGAATACCTGAACCAGCATTAGCGCCATGCCGGAACGCGCCCATGTCACGTCGGTTGATGCGCTGGAGTCCTTCCGGGCCAACCTGATCGTCTATCTGAGCAAGGCGCGCCCGACGCTGGAGGAGGTCAGCGCGGATGTCCAGCGGATGCGGGGGTGGCTGGAAGGAGAGCAGCGGACGCATTGGGAGAATGAGGTGCGGCAGCGGAGCCGGGCCTTGCACGAGGCCCAGCAGGCGCTGTTCAGCGCCAAGCTCTCCAGCTTCCGCGAGGCAACCGCGGCGGAACAAATGGCCGTCCAGCGCACCAGACGGGCACTCGAGGGAGCCGAGGGGAAGCTCCGGGTGCTGAAACAATGGAACCGGGTGTTCGACAACCGGGTGGACCCGCTGGTGAAACAGATGGAGAAGCTGCATACGGTCCTGGCGCATGACATGGTCCGGGCGGTCGCCTTTTTGGCGCAAGCGATCCAGACGCTAGACGCGTATGCGGCGGTGGCTCCACCCGCGGCGGTTCCCGGAGCGGCCCAACCGCAGCCGGGAGGCCAGGGCCGGGAGCGAAGGAGCAAGCCATGATGGCAAGCGGCAACCGGCTGGCGGGCATCACCAAGGAACTGCGCGCCCAGTGGCTGGACACGAAGAGTTACTGGAAAGACGCCAAGAGCCTGGAATTCGAGCGTCGCTACATGGAAGAACTCTTGGCTAGCGTGGACCGGACCGTTACAGTGATCGAAGAATTGGACAAACTCATTACCAGAATCAGGACGGACTGTGAGTAGCACCCTGGCAGCCGGGAAGACACT
>Ga0187860_1003524_pt1 | contig 12301 bp, 12 predicted proteins | sample June2016WEW_10_4_FD_132981 | JGI IMG/M metagenome (GOLD analysis project Ga0187860, IMG submission 132981) | Peatland microbial communities from SPRUCE experiment site at the Marcell Experimental Forest, Minnesota, USA - June2016WEW_10_40 | ecosystem: Environmental > Terrestrial > Soil >... | reverse complement strand
CCTGAACGAGCTCCGCCGCCGCTCGCGCCATGCCGCCGAATCCATCGAGGAAACCCACGCCGAAAACGAGGACCAGCCGCAGCGGCAATACGAGGACAAATCACAGGTCGCGCCGCCGGAAAAACTGTTGCAGGGGGAACTGGCCCAAAAAATTGAGGAAGCGCTCGCCGAACTGCCGGAAAACCAGCGTAGCGCCATTTTGCTCTGCCGGCAGGAAGATTTGAGCTACGAGGAAATCGCCGACATCCTGGACTGCTCGCTTTCGGCCACGAAATCGCTCATCCATCGCGGCCGCGAAACGCTCAAGGAAAAGCTCAAACGCTACCTGAGTACGGGCGATTGGGCGGAATGACAACGTAAATTTCGGAGGGCGGCTCGGGATATTCAGCGCCGTAGGCGCTACAAAAACAAGAATGGTTTTAACGACCGTCCTCACCACGGCCCTCTCCTCCAGGAGAGGGAGAAACGTGCGCCGCGTCTTGGGAATGACAAGCGACGGGATTGGCTGGATGATCTTCCGCCAGCCGGAAATCTCACTCCGGTATGTCCTCTCCTTGGGGAGAGGAAACAGGTGAGGGAGGTCGTAAAAACAAATGAGGAACTCGCCCCTCCGAAAGGGCGGGCGGCCCGCTGGCAGTCGTAGCGGCGGTTGGCAGACCGCCGCATTGCTTCGGGAAAAATGATGAGTGCGGCTTTCTGCCGAAAGTCGCTGCGCCCGGTTGGAAACGAAAATTCCCCGTTGCGTCCGGCATGGTTGCGGCGTAGTTTTTCACCATGCCGATGACGTTGGATCAAATAGTCGAAGAAGCGAGCCATTTGCCGCGCGAACAGGTGGCGGAAGTGGTGGATCGCCTCACATCCGCATTGCACACCGATGTTGAGCCGGAAATTGAATCCGCTTGGAAACAGGAAACCCGGCGTCGGCTTGCGGAATTGGAAAGCGGCAAGGTTCAGGCCATTCCCGGTGACGTTGTCAGCCGCCGTATTCACAAAATCGTCGGGCGGTGAAACCGCCGCCTTCCATCCCGAAGCGGCGGAGGAATACGCGGACGCCGCCAATTACTTACTACACGCAGATTTATCCCGAACTCGGGGGACGTTTTCACGACGAGATGGAACGCCTCATCCGTGACATCCGCCGCGAACCGAAACGCTTCCGCCCGTTTGACCCGCCCGCGCAACGGCATTTCTCAAATGTTTTTCCGTATGCGGTGATTTACGTCGAGCAGCCCGACCGCATCTGGATTTTGGCGATGATGCACATGAAACGCCGTCCCGGTTATTGGAAAGAACGCGTTTAATTTTCAACGCCGTAGGCGCGCCATCTATGTAACAACCTCGTAGCAGCGGACGTCAGTCCGCTCCATTTTATCCAAAGCAATGTCAGAGCCGACTCACGTCGGCTGCTACAGCTCAGGGATTCAATCCGCGAATGTTTCGTGGCGGCGGTCGACAGATGACGCATGGCTTCCGGAAAATGATGAGTGCGGCTTTCTGCCGAAAGCCGCTACGCCCGGTTGGAAATGAAAATCGTCCACGAGTCGCCGACAGGAGAGACCTGGATGGTTTTAAGCGCCGTAGGCGCGACATCTTTGTAGAAAGCCGGACAAAAATTTCCAAGCTCCGTTAGGAGCGGCATCTCCCTCAAATTTGGTGGGGCGAGCGTCCTCGCGAACCGTCGTCGCTATGCTTTGACGCGCCAAGTCCGGCTCGTCAGCCCCACCGAATATGTCGCCCCGATGGGGCTGGAGATGGATTTGATTTTTGGCGCTACAAAGATTCCGCGCCTACGGCGCTACGGAGCGCGAGTTGTCTCAACTCGCAGCGTGGGGATGGGATGGATGGTGAAAATTATCAGGCGATGTTTGCGAATGTGCTGCGGCTTGGGACAACAATACTCTACATCAGATGGGACAACTTGGGATGGAGGTTGGAAAGCATTTAGCCACTCTTGATACTCACTTGATGTATTCGCCTGCAAATGAACCTTTCATTACCACTGACAACCCGTTTGTTCTTGACCGAATCGTCAACGACAACCAACTGCCAAGTGTGAGTGCTACGTCTTTCATGAAGTGGATTCCTCTTTCAGCCAAAGTTGCCGTAGGTTATGGGTTGCCTGGTAATTTGATTACATTTACCAACCTTGAACCTGTTAACACACGCAAAGCCAATGTCAGGCTTGCAACAGCTTCCCATCAGATACTTCTTGCGCGCAGTCGTGAGCAACTTGAACAAATTTTATCAGCTATTCCAAAGCAAATACCTGATGGTGCTGCCAATTTTCCTAGCGCTGTTTCTTAATTAAGCTTCATCAGATTACCGGTCCCTCTTCAATAGAAATTCAGCCAGCGCTTCGAGGGCGATGGCGCGGCCTTTAAAAACTTTTAGCGCGGCAAATGCCTTGGCGGTCAGTTGTTCCGCAATCTGCCGCGATTTTTCCAAACCCACAATCGCCGGGTAGGTGGCTTTTTGCGACCGAGTGTCCTTGCCCGCCGTCTTGCCGAGCTGTTCGCTCGTCTGTGTCACGTCCAGAATGTCGTCAATCACCTGGAACGCGAGCCCGACGTGATAGCCGAAATCCGTCAGCGCCTTGAGCTGCGCCGCCGTGCAGTTGGCGCTCATGCCGCCCAGCCGCACGGAACAGCACAGCAACGCGGAGGTTTTGCGCTCGTGGATGTAGCGCAGTTCATTTACGAAAAGTTTTTTGCCTTCGCCTTCCAGGTCCGCGACCTGACCGGCGACGAGTTGCAGCGAGCCGGAAGCCTTCGCGATTTCCAGAATCAAATCGCGGTGCGGATAGCGCGGCCAGCCTTTGGCCTGCGCGGCGATTTCAAATGCCTGCGTCAACAGCGCGTCGCCCGCCAGCACGGCGATGCCTTCGCCGAACACCTTGTGGTTGGTCGGCTTGCCGCGGCGGAAATCGTCGTTGTCCATCGCGGGCAGATCGTCGTGGATGAGCGAGTAGGTGTGGATGCACTCAATGGCGCACGCCAGCGGCAGGGCGTTGGCTTCGCGTCCGCTGCAGGCCGCCGCTGCCGCGAGGCAAAGCGCGGGGCGCATCCGTTTGCCGCCGGCGAAGAGCGAATAACGCATCGCCTTGTGGATGGTCGCTGGCCGGGTTTTGTCGCTGGGCAGGAATTTATCGAGCGCGGCGTTGACGGTTTTGGTGCGCGTGGCCAGGAATTGCTGCAAATCGAATTGGGTCTTTGCGGACATGACGGTTTGTTTTAGAAAACGCCCCCAACCGGCGCAAGTTTTAAGGGAATTTTATTTGCAGCCCCGAAAGCGCCTGCTCGCGATTCATCGGAGTTCGGGGCAGACCGCCGCTACAACCCGATGATGCCCGCGTTCGATCAAGTGGGCGGGGACGCATCGCTTTTCAAAACCACGTAAAAGGTGCAGCCTTGGCCGGGCGGGCTTTTCACTCCAATGTGTCCGCCATGTGACACCGTGATTTCCCTGGCGATGGACAGTCCCAGTCCGGCTCCGGACTGGGGCTGGCCGGGCACACGGAAAAAACGGTCAAAAATCCGGCTATGATATTCTTCCGGAATGCCGGGGCCCTGGTCGGTGACGCTGAATTCAACGTTATTATCTTTAACCAGCACGGCCCCCAGAACAATTTCGCCGTTATCTGGTGAATGCTTGATGGCATTGGAGAGGAGGTTGGTGAAAACGTGATTGATGCGTTGCCGATCCACCGGGACGGCGGGCAAATCCGGTTCAATCGTAAAGTTTACATTCAAACCCTTGGTCGAAAATTTGCCGGCCATTTCCTTCATGGCGGCGGTCAGCAACTCGGACGGGGCAACCGGCTCTTTGCGCAAGCCGTCGTTTCCTTCCTCCAATCGGGCGAGATCAAGCAGATCGCTCAAAATCCGCAACAGCCGTTCCGTGTCGTTCCAGGCCGCCTGGAGCAAATCGTCCTGCTTTTGCGTAAGCGCCCCGAAGGTTTTTTCGAGCAAAAGGTGCAGCACCATCCGCATGCTGGTCAGCGGACTTTTTATTTCGTGGCTGACCGTTGCGACGAGATCGGTTTTGGTGGCATCCAGCAGGCGGAAGCGGGTGACGTCGTACAAAACCACCGCCACCCCGAACAGGGCATCCTCCTTGTTTCGCATGGCCAGGACGCGCGGCAAAAAAAACGCGTCCTCGCCGTCGATTCGATAGGTGATGACTTCTTTGAAACTGTCCGGGAGAAAATTTTCGCCGCTGGCGAGAGTATTCCGGGCGATGGTCTGCAGCCGGTCGGGCAATTGATCGTCCAGATGGAGGTCGGAGGCCAGACCATCCGCCGCCGGGTTTTTCAATTCGATGCGTCCTTCCTTGTCCAAAACAAAAATCGGGTCCGGAAACGAAGCGAGCGTCGCCTCCATCGTGCGATGGAGGCGGACGATTTTCTCCGTGGTGCTTTGGCGGTATTCCTGAAGTTGGGCCGCCATTTTGTTGAACGCCAGGGCCAGTTCCCCCAGTTCGTCCCGCGTGGCAACCGGCACGGGTTGATCCAGCCGGCCTTCGCCCAATTCGCGTGTCGCCCGGGTCAACAATTGAATCGGCTCCAAAATCGAGCGGCCAAGTTGATAACCGGCATAGGCGGAAAAAAGCAGCGCGAGAACCGTGCCGAAGATCATGAGACGCGTGACCTCCTGGGTGATGTTCCGAATGTTCTGGCTGGTCCCCAGTATGGCCTTGTGGTTCAGATTGTGAATTTTTTCCAGCAGCAGATTTATCGCTTGCCCGCTCGGCACAATGTCCCGTTCATACACCTGACGCTGGTTTTCCGGGCTGTCGAGGGAACTGACGGTGTCAACCGCCTTGAGAAAAGCCTGGTAATCGGTCGCCACCTGCTGGGTCAGGGCCATTTCCCCGGGCGGCGTGCTGGCCTTGAGCAGCAAAGCGAGATTTTCGTCGAAGTGTTTTTGGTTTTGCGAAAAGGTGTTTTTATCAATGAAACGTTTCGGATATTCCAGGTTGTTTTTATCGCCGGGGCGCGATCCTTGCAACACCCACGACACCTCCCGGTCCATTCCCGACAGGGCAAGACTCATCGCCGATGACGCGGTGAAACCCTGGTAATTGTCCGTCACGGAGGCGTCAACGATGTTGGCCAAGCGGGCAAAGAGCACGATGGCATAAGCGCCGACGGCCAGCAGAATGACCACGAACGGCGTCAGGTAAAGGAACAATCGGGTGCGCAACATGGTGCGGGAACAGGTTATCCGTCCTGAACGTGCGGGGCACGAGATATTTCTTTCTTTTTACGATGCAGCGTGTCCCGGGTGATGCCCAAAATCCTTGCGGCTTCGAGCACGACAACCATTATCCGGCGAATATTTTCCTCGTCGTCAACGATCAGTATTCGCATCGGGCTACCTGTCTTTTATTTTGGGGCTGCATGGCAGCCATGATAATTGACTGGCACGTAAAAAGCGAGAAGGTTTCTTCCGCCAAACACCCGCTCGCCGTTCTCATTCCCCATCCGGGGATTCCCGCGTAGCAAACCGTGCAACGATTTGCTCAAATCGAAATCGTCTGAGTAATGTTAGGAACTCGTAAAGATCGAGTAAGGAGGCACAGTTCCTTTGCGCTCCTGACGCCAACGTTTGAAATCCACAACTGTTGTGTCGAGGAAAACAGAACCGTCACGAAGCTTTGTCGTGCCTGCGAGTGTTGTATTGTAGGTTTCGGTGCGGCGACTGCCTGTGGTCGCATTGACCTTGCTGCCAACGTAAGTCCAGTCGGCTTCAGGATGATTGTGCCCGTTTATTTGGCCAAAAGAAATTGCAGAAGCAGTTAACCTTTTTTTGGTGCAACCTGAATTAAGAACGGCTGCCAAACTACTGGAAGAAGCGCCTCACTTTCTTCAATACTTCGAGGAGTGCAAGTCGGAAGGTATGTTTGCTTTTTACAAACGTAATTTGGGCAACCGGCACTAATTTTATTGATTATGGAATACGAAGCGGTCATCGAGCTGGAAACCCACGTCCAGCTCAAGACGAAATCGAAGATGTGGTGCGGTTGCTTTTCACGGGAAACGCGGATACTCTTGACTTGGATTGGCATATTGCGCGCATGAAAATAACCGACGATTACAAAGCCAAATATCGGCTGTGGGCGGAGAATGTCCGGGTCGTTCCAGAGGGTGCGCCGACGAAACTGCCGCATTTCCGCAGCCGGAGATTTTCGTCGCACGCGGAAATGAACGTTTGGAAACAGTCGGTCTTCCGGCAGTTGGCCCAATCTGCGCCGGCGAATGAATGATCTGCTCCTCGAATTCAATGCCGCTGGCATTCGATACCTTTTGATCGGAGGCCAGGCGATGCGCTTGGCGGGCATGCCGCGGTTTTCGATGGATTGGGACTTTTTCATTCCGCCACGCGACACGGAGAATTTCACCCGGCTGAACGGACTTTTGGAAAAGGAATTGGATGTGCCGCTCGTTCCGCTTGGACCGGCGGGCGAAAACTTCATCCAGACGTATCAAACGCGTTGGGGAGTGTTGCAATTTCATCTGGGTCTGCCGGGCATACCGCGCTTTGATGAGGCTGAAAAAGCCGGCGTCTTTCGCAAGACGGAACAGGGAACTCCCGTAAAATGCCTTTCAGGAACACATCTGCTCGCAGCCAAGAGAGCCGCCAATCGGCCACAGGATCAGGCGGACATTGAATTCCTGTCCGAGTTGCAACGCCTTGGAAAGCTGACGTGACTCGACGACCGTCCGTAGTTAAACTTTCAGGGTATTTATGGAATACGAAGCGGTCATCGGGTTGGAAACCCACGTCCAGCTCAAAACGAAATCGAAGATGTGGTGCGGGTGCGCCAACGCGTTCGGCTCACCGCCGAACACCAATGTCTGCCCCGTCTGCCTCGGCCTGCCCGGCGTCCTGCCCGTGCCCAATGACGAGGCGCTGCGCCTGACCGTGCTCACCGGCTACCTGCTGAATTGCGAGATCCCCCGCTTCGCCAAGTTTGACCGGAAAAGTTACTTCTATCCGGATATGCCGAAGAACTACCAGATCACGCAATACGACAAGCCATCCACGGCCAACGGCTGGGTCGAGTTTGAATTCAACGGCGGTTTGTCGCGCGTGCGCATCACCCGCGCGCACCTCGAGGAGGACGTGGGCAAGAGCACGCATTTCGAACGCAACAGCGGCGTGGATTTCAACCGCGCCGGCGTGCCGCTCATGGAAATCGTTTCCGAACCGGACCTGACCAGCGCCGACATGGCCTACGAATATCTCAATGCGCTCAAGGACATTCTGATTTACGGCGGCGTGAGCGATTGCGACATGGAAAAGGGCATGGTGCGATGCGACGTGAACGTGAGCGTGCGGCCCAGGGGCACAAAGGAACTCGGCGCGAAAATTGAAATCAAAAACATGAACAGCTTTTCCGGCGTGCGCCGCGCGCTGGAATACGAAATCCCGCGCCAGATTGAAGTGCTGACCAAGGGCGGCAAGCTGATTCAATCCACGCGCCGCTGGGACGACGTGGCGGGCATCACCGAGGAAATGCGCACCAAGGAGCACGCGCACGATTACCGTTATTTCCCCGACCCCGACCTGATGCCACAGGCACCCACGGACGCGTGGCTGGCTGAGGTGAAGTCGCGCGTGGTGGAACTGCCGCTGGCGCGCAAGCAGCGGTTCATGAAAGATTACGGATTGCCCGCATCCGACGCCCAGACGTTCGTGTGGGACGTTCCGCTGGGAAACTATTTTGAAGGGATTGCAAAAAAGTCGAAGAACCCGAAATCCATTGCGAACTGGGTGATCAACAACCTGCGCGCGAAACTCGCTGAAAGTAGCAACCGACGTGAGTCGGCTCCATCTGAAGATCCAGCAATTGATCAGAGCCGACTGACGTCGGCTGCTACGGGAATTACACTGGCCAATTTGAAATTCAAACCCGAAGCCATCGTCGAACTGGCCGGCCTGATCGAAAACAAAACCATCAGCAGCGCAGCGGCACAACAGGTTTTTGCCGAAATGTTTGCCAGCGGCAAATCACCAGCAGTGATTGTTCAGGAAGAGGGTTGGGCGCAAGTCAGCGACCCCGGCGCGATTGAAAAATTCTGCGACGAGGCGATTGCCGCGAATCCCGGCCCGGCGGCCGACTTCAAATCCGGCAAAGCCGCCGCGCTGAATTTTCTCAAAGGCCAGGTGATGAAGTTGAGCCGGGGCAAGGCTTCTCCCGCCTTGGTCGGCGAAATTTTGGAGCGGAAGCTGAGGTAGCACCCGCCTCCGGCGGGTTCAATGCGGCGTCCCGCCGCATTGCACGGCCAATGGACAAAATTTCTCTATCGTAGTCATCACCAGCCAGCTGGCAACACTGTGTGTCCGCTTGTTTCGGGCGTGACGCCCGAAACCACCCGCGGGACGCGGGTGCTACATTATTTTCCATCCGCTTTCTTCAATTCCACGGCGTAAACCTGGTTGGAACCGCTCAGGTTGGAGCGGAAGATGAGCCATTTCATGTCGGGTGAAAACATCGCGTTCGGTTCGAGCGCATAATCGTGTTTGGCCATGTTCACCAGCTTCTCGGAATGGAACATACCGGGCCGGATCAGTTTGTTGGTGTCAATGTTGCCGTCGGATTTGTCGGCCAGAAGTTCGGGATGAAAAAGGTAAATCCATTTTCCGTTGTCGGCGTGGGCGACCATGTGTTCGTCGCCGCCATCGCCGGAAAACAAGGTGCCGTCGGGCGAAACGTTGAAATGCACCGACCACTCGTCGCGCTGCAAGTGGTACCAGGTGCGTTTGCCGGTGGAGACGTCGCAGCCCGCGACCCAGAAATCCTCGCCCCGGGGCGTTTGCAAGTCATACCAGATGGTCTTGCCGTCGGCGCTCCAGAATTCATGCCCGGCGATTTCCATGACCATCGTGCGCTGATGAATCAGTTTCAAATCCGTGCCGTCGGCGCGGATCGTCCAGATGCGATCCAATTTGTGCCACGGGCCTTCATGGCAGAACATCAGCAGATTCGGGTTCGTCGGTGAAAATTGCAGATGACCCAGCCAGTCGTTGCAGCGGTTGCATTTTTTTGTCTCGCCGGTCCGGAGGTTGTAGAAAAAAAGTTCCATCGGATAATGCTTGGCCAGGCGCTCCTCCATCATCTGGCCTTTTCTGCCGCGATAGGCGTCGGTGGTCTGGATGTCGTTTCGCCGGTTCGGTCCGCCGTCAAAGAAATCCCGGTTCGTTCCCCAGTCCGTGCGCTCGGTAACGGTGCCCGCCAGCAACGTTTCATCGGCGTTGACCGTCGCCACTTGTTCGCCGCGCGGCAACGTGACGATTTTGCGCGTGACCTTGGTGACAGGATCAACGGCGAAAACGGTGCGGTTCGTCGTGCCATAATATATCTGCCCGGTTTTGCGGCCGACCATGATGACGTGCGCCCGGCCGGCAACAATATTTTCGACCTCGCGCGTCTGGAGATTGACCATCGCAATCCCATCCGGCGTGGTGATGACCATCTTCCGTCCGTCCGGGGTGAAGGGGTTTAGATTGAAGTAAAGGCTTTCGCTGCCAGGCTCGCGTGAAAGCTGGACGACGCGATGGCCGGTGTCGGGATCAATCCATTCGACCGGTTGGTTGGTCGTTGTGTCCGCCCGCGCGCACAGGGCAAGCACGCAAACGCCGGGCATCAAAATGGAGTAAAGTCGTTTTAGAAGAGGCATGTTCAAAGTTGTTTGTGGGTTCATTTCTCCCATCTTGGACGCGGGAAAGCAATCCAAGGTTAAGCCAAACTCACTTCGCCGGCAAGCCGGCTGCGGGTTTTGAAATCGATGAAACACGCTGAAGCGTGGACACCCAACGTCAAAAGCTCCGCTCAGTGGTGGGTGTGTTTCAGCAGCCAGATGAGGCGCCAGAGCATGCCGACGATGACACCAAACCCGATATACGGACCGGCAACGCTGATGGCCCGGATCAATCGCTGACGGGCATTTTCGATGCGCGGGTCGTAGTGGCTGAATTGGAACGCCAGCAAAACGGTCATCATCTCATCGGCGGATTTATAACGCTGGCGCGGGTCGGTGCGGCAGGCATCCAGGACGATTTTGTTGAAATGGACCAGGTCCCGGCCCCCGGCGTTGTCCTCCAGCGGCGCCGGCAGCACCGGATATTCATTCCGGTCCTTGCCGGTGCTGATTTCGTAGAGGACCTTGCCGAGCGAGTAGATGTCCGCCTGCGGTGTCCCGGCGCCTTCCGGCGCGATGAAACCTTCCGTGCCCACCTGCGAACCAGGTTCGGACAGTTCCGAGACCAATCCCACGTCCGCCAGCTTGGGGAAACCGTTCACAAAAATGATGTTGGAAGGCTTGACGTCCCGATGGATCAAGCCGTGCCGGTGCAGGTAACCCAGGGCCGAGGCAGTGGCCGCGCCCAGCCGGATGCATTCACCGATGGGCAGGCGCCGGCGCTGCCGGTAATCGTACGCGAGGGTCCGGGGCGAGTATTGTTCCGGAACGATGACCTGGCCGGTGCTGACATCGTCGCAGAGCTCCATCACGTAATAAAAATATCCGGCGGCATCATTGCATCCCACCTGGAGGATATCCATCAACCCATCGTGCAACCGCGAGACCGGTTCGAATTTCAACACGCCGTCAAACTCACGTTCAAAAGACCGGCGGTGCTCGAACACCTGTTCATGCACAATTTTCACCGCCCGGTAGGTCCCCAGAACATTCCGGGCCAACCATACTTCACCACTGCTGCCACTGCCAATGACCCTGATGAGTTCGTGGTCCGGGACGACCGGCGGGGCCGCCGCGGCTGATGCTTCACGGGCCGGATTGGTAGGTTCGGTCATGACATTGGCTCCAGTTCCGTCAGACTTGATTCCATTTTTCCTCCAGTCGGCGTATTTCCTTTTTGAGCAACGCCGAAATGCGATATTTGACCAGGTAAACCAGGCCCACGTTGACCCCCAACGCCCGGGCCACGTTCCTCACCGGCCATTGCTTGATCACGTATAAATCAAATATTTGATAGTGTTCTTCCTTGACGCGGGGTTTGATTGTTTCCATCGCTGTTTTCAGCAGATTTGCCTGCCATTCCTCTTCCCAGACGGATTCCGCATCTTCGCCGGCCGGGTCGGGAATTTCCGTCACGTCCGGCCGCGGCCGGTCCGCTCCGGTTTTGGGAGCGTCCCCCCAACTGGCGCGGGTGCGTTTTCGCAACTGGTCGGCAATGCGCCAGCGGATGATGTTTCGCAACCAGCCCTTGAACGAACCCAGCGCGCGGTCCCGTTCGAATTTGTGGATGTCCCGGGCAACGGAAATGATGGTCTCCTGGACCACGTCCTGGGCCTCGGCTTCCGTCAGCCCGGACTTGACGGCGACCGAATAAATCAACCGCCAGTAGGTGTCGAAGAAATCCTTCCAACTGTCCTGGTCGCCCCGGTCTTCCAGCCGGCTCAGCAGGGTGTAACGCGTGGGAATCGGATCTTCCACCAGCAACGTCATGACACAGTTCATACAACGACAACTCGCAAAAAGCGACGCGTTTCTTTCAAAAATGTTTGCTTAGCCGGGCGATACCTCGCACCCGCGAATTTCCGTTTCGCTCATTTGCAAGTTCCTTTATCTTCGCCTGACCATGTTTTCATCGGAAATCAAATCGGTTCACTTTGTTGGCATCGGCGGCACGGCGATGGCGTCCGCCGCAGTGGCCATGCAGGAAAAGGGTTTTGCGGTCACCGGCTCGGACCAGAATGTCTATCCGCCCATGTCCACCTTCCTCGCCGGCAAACAAATCGAGGTGATGAACGGTTACGCGGAACGGAACCTCGCGCACAAACCCGACCTCGTCGTCATCGGCAACGCCATTTCCCGCGGCAACCCGGAAGCGGAGTTTGTGCTCGATCACAAGCTGCGTTATTGCTCGCTGCCGGAGTTGTTGAAGGAATTTTTCATTCGTGGAAAACATTCCATCGTCGTCGCCGGCACGCACGGCAAGACGACCACGACGGCGCTGCTGGCGTGGGTGTTCGAGCACAACAAATTGAACCCGAGTTTCCTCCTCGGCGGCATCCCGCACAACCTCGGCCAGGGCGCGCGGTTTACGGACAGTGAATGGTTCATCATTGAGGGCGACGAATACGACACGGCGTTTTTCGACAAACGCAGCAAGTTCGTCCATTACCAGCCGGAAATCGCCATCGTCAACAACCTGGAGTTTGATCACGCGGACATTTTTGAAAACCTGGACGCGATCAAAAAAACGTTCTCGCATTTCATCCGGATCATTCCGCGCAACGGCCTGCTGCTCGGCAACGGCGACGACGCGAACCT
>Ga0187860_1003517_pt1 | contig 12310 bp, 5 predicted proteins | sample June2016WEW_10_4_FD_132981 | JGI IMG/M metagenome (GOLD analysis project Ga0187860, IMG submission 132981) | Peatland microbial communities from SPRUCE experiment site at the Marcell Experimental Forest, Minnesota, USA - June2016WEW_10_40 | ecosystem: Environmental > Terrestrial > Soil > Wetlands... | reverse complement strand
TGGAGAAAAGCCTGATGGTGCTTGAGGAGGGCGTGCTCGAGGGACGGAAGGTATTTGTCAACATCCTGAAATACATCCGGATGGGGGCCAGCTCGAATTTCGGGAACATGTTCAGCGTGCTGGGCGCCAGCGCGTGGCTGCCGTTTCTCCCGATGCAGCCGCTTCAGGTGCTCACCAACAACCTGCTCTACGACTTCTCCCAGGTGCCCATTCCGACCGACAATGTCGGCGCGCAGCAGATTGCCAAGCCCCGTCCCTGGCAGATCGGCGAGATCGCCAAGTTCATCCTGTTCATCGGACCCATCAGTTCGATTTTTGACTACACCACCTATGCGGTGATGTGGTTTTTGTTCAAGTGCAACCAGGCGTCGCCGTCGCCGGAACTCGTCGCCCGCTATGGCAGCGAGGCCGTCAATCACACCCATGCCGCGGCCCTGTTCAACACCGGCTGGTTCGTCGAATCGATCATGACCCAAACGCTCATCGTCCACGTGATCCGCACCAACCTGATTCCATTCATCCAATCGCGGGCCAGTTGGCAGCTCACGATGACCACGCTGTTGATCATGGGGATCAGCGCGTATCTGCCGTATTCGCCGCTGGCGGGTGCGCTGGGGTTCGTGGCGCTGCCGCCGCTTTTCTGGCCGATCCTGCTGGCGACCCTGGTCTGCTACGTCGGCCTGACGCAGATCATCAAGACCTGGCTGATCCGCAAGTCGTTGGTGTGAGGCCAGGGAACCGACCGTCCGCGCGCAGCAAAGGAACGTTGAACCGCGGATACACTCAGCAGGACCAAAACATCCAACATTCAACATCGAACGCCCAACCTCCAACAGCAGATAAAGTATTCGAAAACCGCGAGGTTCTTGGACTGCGGTGGCAGAGGGCAGCGGCGGCGCCGCTTTTCAACTGCCGATAGGAAACTGGCAAATAGTCCTGCCGAAAACTGCCCTTCCATCCGTATTTATCCGCCCTGCCTTGGCGGGATCCGTAGTTTCGATGCCAGCGAGACGGCTGAACGTGGAAATTTCTTTGAAATGCAACCCGTCCTTCGGCAATAATCCGCGCCGCGATACGCGATACATTATAACTATGAGACTCCCCTACCTGAACGGATTTGATTTACTGAAATGCCTGGTACTGGCCGCGTGCACGGCGGGTTCCGCTGATTTACGAGCGGAGGAAAGACCGGTCTATCTTGATCCTGGCCAGCCGCGCGAAGCGCGCGTCGAGGATTTGCTCCGGCGGCTGACGCTCGAGGAAAAGATCGGATTCCTGCACGGCGACTCGAAGTTCAGCACCGCCCCGGTCCCGCGCCTGGGAGTCCCGGCGCGATGGCTGACCGACGGCCCTCACGGGGTGCGTGAGGATGTGGGCCCCCACACGTGGACTCCGGCGGGCCGCACTGATGATTTCGCCACCGCGATGCCGGCGTTGAGCGCGCTGGCTTCCACCTGGAACCTCGACCTCGCCCGCGCTTATGGCGAAGTCCTGGGGGAGGAATCCCGCGCCCGCGGCAAGGACGTCATCCTGGGTCCTATCGTGGACATCACCCGCACGCCGTTGTGCGGCCGGGTCTATGAGTATTTGGGCGAAGACCCTTACTTGAACGCGCGGTTTGCGGTGAACTATATCCGCGGGGTCCAGGACCACGACGTGGCCGCGTGCATCAAGCATTTTGCCGGCAACAACCAGGAGATGGGCCGGGCCACCATCGATATGGACATGGATGAGCGCACGTTGCGGGAGATCTACCTGCCTCCGTTCGAAGCGGGCGTCAAGGAGGCGGGGGTGTGGGCGGTGATGGGCGCCTATACGAAATTCCGGGGCGAACACTGCGCCTACAGCGATTATCTGATCAACAAAATCCTCAAGGGAGAATGGGGTTTTCAGGGACTGGTCATGTCGGATTGGGGCGGGACCTATGACACCCGCGAGGCGGCGCTGGGCGGGCTGGATCTCGAGATGGGCACGCTGACCACCGGCACGGAGCAAGGGAGGCCCTACAAGGATTATTATCTGGCCGACCCGTTCCTGGAAGGACTTCGCAAAGGGGAGTACCCGATGTCCCTGCTGGATGACAAGGTGCGGCGCAATCTGCGTCCGATGTTCGCCCTCCACGTTTTCGAGGGGCGAAAGCCCGGCTCGCTCAACACGCCCGAGCACCAGGCCACCGCCCAGCGCGTCGCCGAGGAAGGCATGGTGCTGCTCAAGAACGAGGACAACGCACTGCCGCTCGATGCATCCGCGATCACGTCGCTGGCGGTGATTGGCGAGAACGCGGTGCGGCACAATGCGAACGGCTTTTTTGGCGCCGGAATCAAGACGATGCACGAAATCACGCCCCTGGAAGGCATCGTCAAGCGATTGGGCGACCGGGCGAACATCACGTATTCGGTGGGATACAGCAAACTGGGCGGGTCCAACCTGATCGAGCGCGCCGTCGCCGCCGCCCGCCAGGCGGAAGTCGCCGTCATCATCGCCGGCTTGAATCATTCCCGTTACCTGGACGACGAAGGGTGGGACCGCAAGAGCCTCCGGCTGCCGTATGACCAGGACGAATTGATCGAGCGGGTGGTCCAAGCCAATCCGCGGACGATCGTTGTGATGGTTTCGGGACCGGCCATCGAGATGGACCCGTGGCTGGACCGGGTGCCGGCTGTGCTGCAGGCCAATTACGCGGGAATGGAAGGCGGCACCGCCCTGGCCCGCGTCCTGTTCGGCGACGTGAATCCCTCGGGCAAATTGACGTGCACGTATCCGAAGCGGCTGATGGATTCCCCCGCGCACGCGTTGGGCACCTATCCGGGCACGAACAGCATACTTTTCTACAAGGAAGGATTGCTCGTCGGCTATCGCTGGTTTGATACCAAAAAAATCGAGCCGGAGTTTCCCTTCGGCTACGGCCTCTCCTACACGCGCTTTGAATACTCGGATTTGAAACTCGTTGCTGGAGAGCATCCGGACGACCCGGTGGTGACGGCCGAGTTCGAGATTGCCAACACGGGAAAGCGGGCGGGCGCCGAAGTAGCCCAGCTCTACGTGCGACAGGCGCACCCGGGCCTGCCGCGGCCACTCAAGGAATTGAAAGGGTTCGAAAAAGTGCCGCTCGAACCGGGTGAAAAGCGAACAGTCTCCATCCCCCTGGACCTCCGCGCATTTGCCTACTATGACCCCGCGAAAAAAGGGTGGGTGTCGGAAGCCGGCGACTTCGAGATCCAGGTCGGCAGCTCTTCACGCGATATCCGGTTGCACGACATGTTCCACCTCGCCCAGACGACGGTCGAGCGGTGAAGGATTTTGCCAATCCCAAAGGGATTGCATCAATCAGCCCGGGGGTTGTCCCGTCGGCGGGACTACCTTGGGTAACGTGTCCAAACATTTTTTCCAACTCCGGGAGGGCCAAAGGCCCGGAATGTGATAGCCCGGGCTGGAGCGGAGCGAAGGCCCGGGAAACCTGTCCAACCAATTCCCGCCCGCCCTGCAGGGGCGGCACGAAACCGACGTGCCAATTAATCCGGAACAATTCCAACCACGCGTAACGTCCGTGCGAGCGACGCCCCGACAGGGCATGGGAGGTTTGTGGGGACGGCTGACCCGGGCCGGCGCTCGCGACGCTCGCTTCAGCCCGGATCATCTTGCGGGCCTTCGGCCTAAAGGGGGCATTCATGAGATTGCTGGCGACGGGCCGTCGCCGCCCCGGCCGCCCAGCAGTCAACCATTTATCTTATCGCTAGGGAAGCGTTGGGCGCAGGGGGCAGGCCTCGGATTGAATGGTTGCGGTGGCAAGCTCCAGTCCGGAAGACCGGGCGGTGAGTTTGAGGGCGCCCGGTTTGCGGGTCGATTGCACGATGACCTGGGCGAGGCCGTTGAACACGCTGCGCTGCCAGGCCGGCAGTTCGGGATTATCCTGGATTTGCAGGGTGACGCCCCTGTTCACGCCGCCGGCGCTGCCATAGTTCGCGACCACGACGGCGGCCGTGTTTTCGCCGATATGGAGGAGGTTTTTGACATCCACAACCGCCGCAGCCTGGGAATCGTGGGATTCACCGGCCTTTTGGCCGTTCACATAGATCCAGGCATCGCCATTGATCGCGGCGAAATTCATTTCAACGGCGGCAGCCTCGAGATCCTCGCCGACGACCTGGAAATGGGCGCGGAATACGGCATGTTCCCGCTCCGCCAGGGGGCCGGCAGCGGATTGGACGTCATGCTGCGCCCAGCCCGAGTCGTCGAACCGCTCGGCGGTTTCCGGCAGGTTGGGATCGTAGGGATTGGCGATTTTCTCCCAGCGCCAGTCGTTCACGGCCGTCGAGTGAGACCGCGAGTGAGGCACAAACACGTCGGGTTCGTGGCAGCTCGGGTCCCCATTGCCGACGCCCAGGATTTTGCCGGGGCCGTCGAGATCGAAGTGGATGGCGTGGGCCGCGTCCGGCACGACGCGGCCGTGCGAGTCGCGCACGGAAACAGTGATGAGACTGATGTCCTGGCCGTCGGCGTTGAGGGTTGAGCGGTCGGGAGCGAGCTGGATCGCGGCGGGCGCGCCGGTGGTTTCGACGCTGGTTTCGGCGACGGCCTTTCCGTTGCTGAAGCCCTTGGCGGAGAGCGTGCCGGGCGCGTAGGCCACCTTCCACTTCAACTCGGAGTTCCTTTTCATCGGCTGCCGGCCGAGGCTGCGGCCGTTGAGGAACAGCTCGACCTCCTGGCAATTGCTCAAGGCGCGGACGTCGACTTCCCGGCCTTCCTTGCCGGGCCAGTTCCAGTGGGGCAACAGATGCAGCACCGGACGGGCGGTCCACCAGGACTGGTAATACCAGAAATTGTCCTTGGGGAACCCGCAGGTATCGAGGATGCCGAAATGCGAGTTGATGCACGGCCATCCGTAAGGGGTCGGCTCGCCGCGGTAGTCGAAACCGGTCCAGACAAACCCGCCGGAGAGCCACGGCCGCGGCGCGAAGAAACTCCACCAGGCTTCGGCCGTCTGCGCCCAGCTCGGCGCGTTGTCGTCATAGGCGCTCACGTAGCCGCGTTGCGCGTCGTTGGCATAAATGCCGCGCGTGCCGACCGTGCTTCCTTGTTCGCTGCCGACGTTCGGCTGGGCCGGGTGGGCTTTATGATACTCCTCCATGTCGCGACCGGGGTGATAGCTCCAGCCGCGGACTTCGATGACTTCGTTGATGCCCGCGAATTCGTTCCCCACAGGTGCGTTATAAGTCACGGGCCGTGTCGGATCGAGTTGTTTGATCAGTGTCTGCATGGTCGCGGCCACCCGTTTCCCGACGGGAGTGCCCTCCACGGCGAACTCCTCGTTGGCCAGCGACCAGATCGCGACGCTCGCGTGATTGCCGTCGCGGCGGATCTGCCTCTCGAGCCGGCTCAGACGGAGGGCGTCGCTGCCCAGAAGGCGGTTTTCATCCATCACCAGCAAGCCCAGGTGATCGCAAGCTTCGAGAAGTTCCTCGGTCGGCTCGTTATGGGCGGTCCGGCAGGCGTTGGCGCCCATCTCCTTTAACCGGGCGACGCGGAAATACTGAAGCCGATCGGGAATGGCCGTGCCGACGCCGGCGTGGTCCTGATGATTGCAAGTGCCCTTGATCTCGTAAGGCTTGCCGTTCAGCAGAAACCCTTTCACGGGATCGAACGCCACGGTCCGGATGCCGAATTCGGTTTCGGTGCGGTCGATGGCTTTGCCGCCGGATTCGACGGTCGTGACAAGCTTGTAGAGTTTGGGCGATTCCGGCGACCAGAGGACCGGCGCCGACACACGGGCCGATTGGGTGAGATCGTATTCGGAGCAGGCGCTGACGGTTGCCGGCGCGTGGATCGAGGCCACGGTCTTGCCGTCCGGGCCGAGGATGTCGCATCGGACGTTGGCCGCGGCGTCAGTGGCCCCGGCATTGGCGAGCCGGGTTTGGATCTGAATGTTCGCCGCGCCCTCCGGCACATTGCCATTGAACCGGGTGAAAACAAAAGTGCCGTCGGGAGCAACAGCCAGCGGCGCGGTTGTCACCAGCCAGACGTGCCGATACATGCCCGCGCCTTCATAGAACCAACCCTCCTCCTCCGTCGCGTCCACCCTGACGGCCAGCACGTTCTTGCCGTCGCAGTTGGCCACATCGGTCACATCGTATCGAAAACTGCTGTATCCGCTTTCGTGGTGTCCCACGAACCAGCCGTTCAGGAACACGGTGGTGTCACGATAGACGCCGTCGAATTCCAGCCACAACCGTTTGCCGGAGTCTTTCTTCGGCAGATCGAATGTGCGGCGATACCAGGCCACGCTGTTCTGAGGGAAGTCGCGCCCCAGGGCCTTGAAACCATGGGAAGCCTCGGCCTTTGGATCGAACGGCAGCTCGATCGCCCAATCGTGCGGCAGATTGACGGGGCGCCAACTGGCGTCGCTGAACCAGACGCTGGCGGGTCCGCTGCCAGTGCCCGCTTTGGCCAGGCTTTGGGCCGTGCCCCAATCGTTGCCAAGATGGAATTTCCAGCCGAAGTCCATCAGCAGCCGCTCGCGCGGCGCGGAATCGGAACCTGAGGCGGCGAATGCCACGAGGATCGAGAGGAGAAGGCATCCAAACCTGCATTTGTAGAAGGCAGTTTTCATCTTATTCGTTCCGAGTTTTACTCAACTCCATCGGGTTCGTCCAGAACTGCCGGGCGGCATCGCCGCAGGTTGCCGTTCCTGGCGGGGAAAAAAGGATTGCGATGCACCCGGAAAAGTCTAATGTGAAGCCAGTCCCGGTTCGAGTCGCGCAGGGCGGGTGGAACAGTGCAGGCGTGGTTTGGAATCGTGCGAACTGCGTTCAAAATTGAACTTATGAAAATACTGCTTCAACACGTCCGCACGCAGTTGTATCTCCAAAGTCCGGGAAAGTGGACGGCGAACCCGTTCGAAGCGCTCGATTTTCAGCACTCCCAAACCGCGATCGATTTTGCGCGTGAGCACCGCATCGACGGCATTCAAATCGCTGTGACATTCGTGGACCGCCAGTTTGATGAAGTGGTGGCGCTTCCCCCGATTCATCCTGCCCCGGGGAAACGCGCCGATTAATGACACGGCCTTCCTCCTCTCAGTCCGCACTTTCCATTACGACTCGATTTGTGTTAAGCCATCGGCCGCGATGAAAACACTTTCCTGGCTTCTACTTCCCCTCGGCGCGCTCGGCCTCCTCACCGCGGGCCTCCGCGCGGAGGCGGACGACGCGGACGCCGTCGGTTGCATCAAGTCGGCCCGGTTTTTCGCCCCGCCGGACTCGCCGGATCATCTCCGGTACGCGCCCGACCGCGAAGTCGAGGTCGTGCACCTCGCGCTCGACCTCACGCCGGATTTCAAGCAACGCACGCTCAAGGGCAGCGCCGCGCTCCGCTTCAAGCCGCTCGTCAACCCCGTCGATGAAATCAAGCTCGACGCGGTCGAACTCAACATCGATTCCGTCACCGCCACTGAAAAAATCCAGGGCTACCAAACCACCGCCGACCAGTTAATCATCACCTTCGCCGAGCCGATTCCGGCGGGCAGGGAAGCCGGCGTGACGGTCGCATACCACGTCGAGCCGGCGCTGGGGATTTATTTCCGGACGCCGGAGATGGGTTACAAGCCCGGCGACACGCACTTGTTCTCTCAAGGCGAGGAGGTGGAAGCGCGGCATTGGTATCCCTGCTTCGATTCGCCAAACGAAAAGTTCACTTCGGAGGTGACCTGCCGCGTGCCGGACGGGATGACGGCGATTTCCAACGGGCGGCTGGTCTCCCGGGACAGGGACCCGGCCACCGGCTTGACGGCGTTTCATTGGTCGCAGGAACAGCCCCATGCCAATTACCTGATCACGCTCGTCGCGGGCTGTTTCGAAAAGATTGAAGACCGCCACAACGCCGTCGCGCTGGCCTTTTTCACGCCGCCGTCCGAGATCCACGAGGCGTCCAATTCATTCCGCGACACGAAGGACATCATGGAATTTTTCGAGGAGGAAATCGGCGTGCCGTTTCCGTGGCCGAAGTATTACCAGATTTGCGTGAATGACTTCGTGGCCGGCGGCATGGAAAACACCAGCGCCACCACCCTGACCGACCGCACGCTGTTCACCGGCGCCACGGAGAACATCCACACCAGCGAGGCCCTCGTCGCGCACGAAATGGCGCATCAATGGTTCGGCGACCTGGTGACGTGCAAGGATTGGAGCCACATCTGGCTGAATGAAGGGTTCGCCACCTATTACCAGATACTCTACGACGGCCACAAACACGGCCGGGACTCGATGCTTTACAGCCTGTACGGAGCCGCCCGGCAGGTCCTGCCGGCGGTGAACGACACCAATTCGATGGTGCGCCGCGCGTACGACGATCCGGGTGAAATGTTCAACTACCTCACCTACCCGAAAGGTGCCTGGGTGCTTCACATGCTGCGCTCCCAGCTCGGGGCGGATCTGTACCGCCGGTGCATCCGGACCTATCTCGAGCGGCATCGATACGGCAACGTCACCACCGAGGATCTCCGCGCCGTCATCGAGGAACTCACCGGCCGGCCCTACGACCAGTTTTTCGACCAGTGGGTCTATCATGCCCATTATCCCGAACTCGAGGCCGGTTACACCTGGAACGAAAAAACCAAACTCGCAAAGCTCACAATCCGGCAGACGCAGGCGCTCAGCGACAGGGTTCTGCTCTTCAATGTTCCACTGACGGTTCGGTTCAAGGGCAAATTCGGCACGCAGGACCGCGCCGTCCAGGTGAAAAACAAGCAGGAGGATTTTTACTTTCCGCTCGAGTCCGCGCCCGAAATCGTCCGGCTCGATCCCGACTACGCGTTGCTCGCCAAAATCACCTTCAACCTCCCAAGCCCCATGCTGTCCGCCCAACTGGCGGACCGGAGCGACGTGATCGGGCGGCTCGGCGCGGTCGCGCAACTGGCCGGCAAAAGGGACAAGGAATCGGTCGCGGAACTGCGGCAGACGCTCGACAATGACCCGTTTTTCGGCGTGCGCGTCGAAGCCTCGAAGGCGTTGAGCTCCATCCATACCGACGAGGCGCTCGAGGCATTGCTGGCCTCCACCCGCCAGCCCGACGCCCGCGTGCGCCGGCAGGTCGTCGCGGACATCGGCGCGTTCTATCGTGACACCGCGTTCGAGTCCGCGCGGCACACGCTGGAACAGGAGAAGAACCCCGCCATTCTTGCCCAGGCCCTCGCTGCCATCGCCGGCTACGCCCGCCCGGACGTGCAGGTCACATTGCTGAAATTCCTGAACTCACAATCGTATCGGAATGAACTGGCCGACGCTGCCATCGACGCCATGCGATCGCAGGATGATCCCGTGTTCGTCGGCCCGTTGGAGGAGACGCTCCGGAAACGCGAAGCCGACTTTACCTCCGGCGGCCTGGCGCAGGGGTTGGGAACGCTGGGTTACCTGGCGCGGAACGAGGAAAAAAGGGATGATGTGGAGGAATTCCTGACCGGCTACGTGAACGACAAAAGGAGGAACGTCCGGCTGGGAGCCATCCGCGCCCTCGACGCGCTCGGCGACCCGAAAGCCATCGCCATGCTGGAGAAACTTGCGAGCGCATCCACACACAGTCCGGAACAGGCGGCGGCGGAACAGGCCGTCGCCGGGCTGCGCGCGGGGCGCAAACCGTCGGACGATTTCAAAAACCTGCGCCAGGAAGTGGAGGACCTGGAAAGGCAGAATCGCGACTTGCGCCGGGATCTGGATGGATTGAAAAAAGAAGTCGAAGCCCGGAAAGCCGCCGGTGCGCGATCCGCCGCAAGGTCCAGGCCGCTTTCGCCAAAAGGCCAATGAACTGCGACCGACGTTGACCCGCTGCGCCGGCCGGAAGGGTCCCGATCCCGCCGCGCGTTGCCCCTTCTCGGACCGTTCGCAGACAAATAGTCGCAAAGAGTTGGTTGCACACGTCCGGTTCGGAGGTAGATTCCCGCGTTCACATGGATACGCAAGTTGTACTCGCATGCTGTGAGCGGGGAAACAAGGCGCAACCCGCTCCCGGCGATCCTTCAAGCCACGTCCGGAGCGCGGCGCGTCTCGTGATGGCATTGTCACTCTCAGGGCTGTTCCTCATCTCGCCGGAATCATCCGTCCGGGGACAGAGCACCGACGTTCTGACGTATCATAACGACAACGCCCGCACCGGTCAGACCCTGACCGAAACCGTTCTGGGACCCGGCAACGTCGTCACCAACCACTTTGGCAGGCTGTGGGTTTTGAATGTGGATGGGAAGGTGGATGCCCAGCCGCTGTATGCCGCGGGCGTTTCAATTCCCGGCCGGGGCCTGCGCAACGTCCTGATCGTCGCAACCGAGCATGACAGCGTTTATTCCTTCGACGCCGACAGCACCAATCTTTTCCGGCAGGTGACCCTTCTCGCCGGCGGCGAGACGTCTTCCGATGCGCGCGGGTGCGACCAGGTCACGCCGGAGATTGGTGTCACCGCCACGCCGGCGATCGATCGAACGCTCGGGACCAATGGCACCCTGTTTGTTGTTGCCATGAGCAAGGACAGCAGCGGCAATTATTTTCAACGATTGCATGCGCTCGACCTTGCCACCCTCGCCGATGTGGTCCCTCCGGTGACCGTCACCGCCACCTACCCCGGCTCGGGTGACAACAGCGACGGCACGAACGTCGTGTTCGATCCGGCCCAATACAAGGAACGGCCGGGACTGCTCGTCCTGGGCGGCGTGGTGTACACCGCCTGGGCGTCCCATTGCGACGACCGGCCCTACACGGGTTGGATCATGGGTTACGACGAGCACACGCTGGCCCAGACCCGTGTGCTGAACATCACGCCGAATGGAAACGAGGCGGCCGTCTGGATGAGCGGCGACGGCCTCGCCGCCGATTCCGGCAGCAATATTTATTTCCTGGCCGGCAACGGCACGTTTGACACGACGCTCACGAATGGATTCCCGACCCGCGGCGATTATGGAAACGCATTCATGAAACTCTCCACGACGAACCATGGGCTCGCCGTCGCGGATTACTTCACCATGTCCAATACCGTCAGCGAAAGCGCCGGCGACACGGACCTGGGGTCCGGCGGCGAGTTGGTGCTCCCGGACATGATCGACGCACAGGGAAACACGCGCCAGCTCGCGGTCGGCGCCGGCAAGGACAGCGTCATTTATCTCGTGGACCGGACGAACATGGGCAAGTTCAATCCCACCAATAACAACGCGATCTATCAGCAGGTCGGCGGGGCGATCAGCGGCGGCGTCTGGTCGATGCCGGCCTACTTCAACGGCACGCTCTATTACGGGTCGGTGAGCGACCATCTCAAGGCTTTCCCGTTTGTGAGCGCCCGGCTCACATCGATGTCATCCCAAACCGCCGGCACGTTCGCGTATCCGGGCACAACCCCGAGTATTTCCGCCAACAACAATTCAAACGGCATCGTCTGGGCCACCGAGAACAATTCGACGGCGGTCCTCCACGCCTTCGCCGCCACCAATCTCGCCACGGAGTATTACAACAGCTCCATGGCGGCCGGCGGCCGGGACAACTTCGGCACGGGCAACAAGTTCATTACCCCCACCATTGCCAGCGCGCGCGTCTATGTCGGGACGACGGCCGGCGTCGGCGTCTTCGGCCTGCTCGACACGACCACGTTGACACCGTTGCAAACATGGCGGAACACCTGGTTTGGGAACCCCTCGAATGTCGGCGCGGGCGCCAATGGCGCCAGCCCGGCCGGCGACGCGGTGCCGAATCTGATGAAGTACGCCCTTGGGCTGAATCCGTTGACCGCGGCGACTTCCGCCCAGTTGCCTTCCGGGAGCCTGCAGCCGTTCAGCGGCCAGAGTTACCTCACCTTGACCGTCAACCGCGCAGCGCAGCCGGCCGACATCACCTACATCGTCGAAGTCTCAAGCAACCTGTTAAGTTGGGTTTCCGGGCCGCCCAACACCGTGACGGTCACCAATGCCGCGACGCAGCTCGTCGTGCGGGACAACACGCCGGTGCCCACCGCGACCTCCCGCTTTATCCGGCTGCGGGTCTCGAATCCCTAGCGGCAGAAGTACCGGGCGATTTCCAAAGGCTCGAAGACGGACACCCGAAGTCCGTTGAATGGTTTGGGTTTCGGCGAGCACGCCCTGCACTTCTTCACCGCGGCCAGCCCGGTGGAGCGGCTTCTCGCATGGTTTTTCCATTTCGTCGGCGCTCGCTTCCGGGAGCAGATCTATCCAGATGCTCTCCTTGGGCAGGAGGATTCCCGCCCAGAAGCCCGTCAAAAAAGAGCATGGGTAGCGCAGGCGACTCGCCTGTGCCGTCCGGCGACTCGCCGGACGGAATGACTGCGG
>Ga0187860_1003504_pt1 | contig 12341 bp, 10 predicted proteins | sample June2016WEW_10_4_FD_132981 | JGI IMG/M metagenome (GOLD analysis project Ga0187860, IMG submission 132981) | Peatland microbial communities from SPRUCE experiment site at the Marcell Experimental Forest, Minnesota, USA - June2016WEW_10_40 | ecosystem: Environmental > Terrestrial > Soil >... | reverse complement strand
GGCTGACGGCTGACGGCTGACGGCTGACGGATGCCGGCGACGGCCCGGCGACGGCTCAGGCATGGCTGCGTCGCCGTGCGGGCCGATGCCGGGCCTTGCCGGCCGACGCTACAACGCCGCGATGACGGTGTCGCCGAAGCGGGCGATGGCATCGAGCTTGGTCTGCAAGCTCTCGGTGTCGGGTCCGGGCTGGTAGGCGTCACGGAACCCGACGATGACGTCGGTCACCCCCATCTCCTCGAGCTGCAGGCAGCCGCTGCGGCTGTAGCCGTCGAGCGAGATGACGTGGATCTCGAAGGGCTCGTGCTGCCGGCCGAGCTCCGATCGCCTCGCCAGTAGGGACGAGACCATCTCGCCGAGCCGCTCGGGTTCCGAACCGGCGTGCAGCCAGCCGTCCCATCGTGCCGCTCGCTCCAGGGCGGCCGGCGCATGGCCGCCGATCAGGATGGGCAGGCGCCTGGCGGGCACGGGAGTGATCTTCACGGGCACCAAGTTGTAGAACTCGCCTTGGTACTCGAAGTACCCCCCGGCGCACAGCCCGTCGATGATCTCGATCTGTTCGTCCATCCGGCGCCCGCGGGCGTGCCAGGCCTGCCCGCATGCTTCGTAGTCTTCGGGCCACGGCGAGAGCCCGACACCCAGCGCGAAGCGGCCGTTGCTCAGCACCGACACCGACGCCGCCTGCTTGGCGGCGAGGACCGGGTGGCGGAGCGGCAGTTTCACGACGAACGTCACGAACCGGAGGCGCTCGGTCACGGCTGCGAGCGAGCTAGCGAGGCAGAACGGGTCGATGAACGGTTTGTCGTCCAAGAACTCGCGGCCGCCGCCTTCCACGTAGGGGTAGCACGTGTCGGAGTCCCTCGGGTACAGGATGCTCTCGGGGATCACGAACGAATCGAATCCGGCTGCCTCAGCGGCGCGCGCCAACGCTGTGTAGTAGCTCGGATCCACCATCGACTCCGCGTAGGAGAAACGCATCAGATCACCGACGGCTCGCCCCAGATCGCCGCCCTCTCACCTGCAGCACGCTACTTGCCCGGCCAGCCCGTCGGCGAGGACATCTAGGCCCCAACGCCAAGCGCATGCCTGACCGGCCTATCGTCGCGGCATGGTCACCGTCGCTCCCTACGGCTCTTGGAAGTCGCCACTCACGCTCGATCGCCTCCTCGAGGAGGTGGTCACAATCGGGTACCCGCTCATCGAGGGGGGGGCCGCCTATTGGGCTGAGGGCCGGCCGGCCGAAGGCGGCCGAGTCGTCCTCGTACGGCGTGATCCTGACGGCACGGTCGCCGACGTGTTCGGACCGGGTTACTCGGCGCGGACGCGTGTCCACGAATACGGCGGGCTCTGTCACACGGTCCACGGTGGCACCGCGTACTTCTCGAATTACGACGACCAGCGGCTGTACCGAGTGCGCCCGGGCGACGAGCCGGAGCCGATCACGCCCGAGCCAACGGTGCCGGCATCGATCCGTTACGCCGCGCCGGTGGTGACCCGCGACGGTCACCACCTGTACTGCGTTCGGGAGCGCCACCGGACACCGGGCGTGGCGACAGATGTCGTGAACGACATCGTGGTCCTCGCCACCGACGGCGAGGCCGAGCCCCGTGTGGTCGCCGAGGGCCACGATTTCTTCTCCTTCCCGATCTTGTCGCCTGACGGTCGGCGGATCGCCTGGATTTCCTGGGACCACCCGCGGATGCCGTGGGACGGGACGCAAGCCTGGGAGGCGGAGCTTGGTTCGGACGGCCTGCCGGTCAATCCGCGCCTCGTGGCCGGCGACGCGTCGGAGTCCGTCACCCAGCCGAGGTACTCGCCCGACGGTCGGTTGCATTTCATCTCCGACCGGACCGGTTGGTGGAACCTGTACGTCGACGACGAGGCCGGCGGGGCACCGCTGGCCTCGGCCGATGCTGAATTCGCCGAGCCTGACTGGGTGCTCGGCTTGTCGACGTACAGTTTCCTGGCGGACGGGACGATCGTGGCAGTCAAGTCGTCATCCAGGCTGTCACAGCTCATCATCGTGGGAGGTGCCGAAGTTCCCACGCCCTACTCCACCTTCGGCGGCCTGGCTGCCGCTGACGGCTCCGTGCTGGCGGTGGCTGGCTCGTCCTCGCTGCCCACGAGCCTTGTCGAGATCGCCGTGCCGTCTGGGGACACGACGGTGCTCAAGACGGGGAGCAAGGCCGTTGTGGCCGACACGTATCTGTCCGCGCCCGAGCGGATCGAATTCCCGACCGAAGGCGGGCTCATCGCTCATGCGCTGTTCTACCCGCCGCACAACCCGGACTTCACCGGGCCCGATGGTGAGTTGCCGCCGGTCATCGTGTCCAGCCACGGTGGCCCGACCTCGGCGACGTCCTCGTCGCTCAACTACTCCATTCAGTACTGGACGAGCCGAGGCATCGCAGTCGTCGACGTGAACTATGGGGGGAGCACGGGCTATGGCAGGCCCTACCGCGAGCGGCTCCAAGGCAAATGGGGGATCGTCGATCTCGACGACTGCGTGAACGCTGCCAAGTACCTGGCTGCAACGGGCCGTGTGGATGGCGATCGCCTCTTGATCCACGGAGGGAGCGCCGGCGGCTACACCACCTTGTGTGCCGTGACGTTCCGCCATGCGTTCGCCGCCGGGGCGAGCTACTTCGGCGTGGCCGATGCCGGCGCGCTCGCCCGGGACACCCACAAGTTCGAGTCGCGGTACCTCGATGGGTTGATCGGTCCGTGGCCTGAGGCTGAAGCTGTCTACGAGGAGCGCTCACCGATCTTTCACACCGATCAACTCGCCACGCCGCTGATCCTGTTTCAAGGCTTGGAGGACAAGGTCGTGCCGCCCGAGCAGAGCGAGGCTATGGCTTCAGCCTTGCGGGCCAAGGGCATCCCCTTCGCCTACCTCGCCTTCGAAGGCGAGCAGCATGGGTTTCGTCGGGCCGAGAACATCAAGCGGACCATGGAGGCGGAGTTGTACTTCTATGGGAAGGTGCTCGGTTTTGCGCCGGATGACGAGATCGAGCCGGTCGCGATAGAGAACGCCGAGAAGCTCCCGGCGCGTGGTGCAGACTGAGCCATGGCCACAACCGCAGACGAATGGATCCGTCGCTTCGCTGAGCGTGTGGGAGTGCCTGCGCCTGATGCCGCGGAGATCGAGGCGTTGCTCGGGATGGCAGGGACCGCAGCGCACGCGTCGGAACGCACGGCTGCGCCGATCTCGACGTGGCTCGCCGCTCGTGCCGGCCTGACTCCGACAGCAGCCTTGGCGGTGGCCAAGGAGCTCGGGGCTGACCTCGAGGCTGAGCTCGGGGCCGAGCCCAGCGCCGAGCCCAGCCCGGCGGCGGCAGACGAGCCCAACCCAAGTAGCTGATCGCAACGGCGGTGCAACCGATAGCCGGCCTACTTCTCACCGGCGGTCGCAGCACCCGCATGGGTGTCGACAAGGCGACGCTCGTGATCGACGGCGAGCCGCTCGCCCGTCGCGTCGGGAGGCTGCTGGCCGAGGTGGCCCGGCCCGCGCTCGAAGTTGGTCCCGGCTCTTCCGAGCTCGCCCGGGCCAGCGTGAGCGACCCGGCTGAGGGGCCGCTCACCGCGATCGTGGCCGGCTGGCTCTCGCTCAAAGAGCTCGGTCACGCCGGAGCGGTGATCGTGCTCGCGACCGATCTGCCGTGGCTCACTCACGAAGTGCTCGGATGGCTCGCCACCGCCGGCCATTCCAGCTCAGTGGTCCCTGTGGTTGCCGGCGAGCCGCAACCGCTCTGCGCCCGATGGTGCCAGGCGGATCTCGAACGAGCCGCCCGGCTCGCCGCCAGTGGTGAGCGGGCGGCTCGCGTTGCGCTCGGCCCTGATGCCGCCTATCTCGACGAGGCCGCTTGGGCCGCTGTGGCCCGGTCCCAGGCCTTCTCTGACGTGGACCGTCCCGAGGACCTCGAGCGTCACAACCCGTAGAAACGCGCTTCCACCACCCGCCGCGCCCGCCGCGTCACGCGCCGGTACGCCTCTCGCAGTTCTGTCGGCGTCGTGGACAGCGACCGTGCGAGCCGCCCGAGCGCTTGGCGATCAGCCGGGAGCGAGTCCGAGCCGGAGGTGCTCACGACGCCGCCGGCACCGGCGATGAAGTTACCGACGAGATGCCAGCGGTCCCGGGTCTTCGTCAGGTAGCGGTACGCCTCGCTCAGGATGGTCCCGTCCGCAGGGTCGAGGAAGCCCTCCGCCACGAGATGCTTGAGGGCGTCCAACGTGTCGGTGCCGCGGACGCCGTGCTGCAGCTGCAGCAGCTGTACGGTCCATTCCACGTCCGAGAGCGATCCCTTCCCGAGCTTCAGGTGGAATTGGGGGTCCTCGCCAGCGGGGATCCGCTCGCGCTCGACACGAGCCTTCATGCGCCGGATCGCCCGGATCTCCTCGTCGCCGAACGGTGCTGACCAGACTGCGGCGTCGACGAGTTCCATGAAGCGCGACAGCACCTCGGGGTCGCCGGCGACTGGTCGGGCACGGATCATCGCCTGGCGTTCCCAGGTCTCCGCCCTGCCCCGGTGGTATTCGACGTACGCATCGAGGCTCCGGGCCCGGGGCCCCTGCCGGCCTTCGGGGCGCAACGAGGCGTCGACGTGGAGGATGCGCTCGGCAGGAGTCTCACCGTTCAACAGCAGGAAGACGGCAGTCGTGGCTTCCTCCGCCAGCGCCGCGTCGGCAGCGCCGTACCCCTCGTAGACGATGAGCACGTCGAGGTCGCTGCCGTACGCCAGCTCCTTGCCGCCGAGGCGGCCCATCGCCAAGATCCCCATGGGGACTTGCGGAGCAGCAGCGTGCAGTGCAGCGGCGAGGGCGGCGTCGCCGATCGCAGCGAGCCCTCGCGAGGTCTCGGCCGTCCCGGCGAGGCCGAGCAGGTCGGCGGCGATGATCCGGAGCGTGTCCGACTCGACGAGGGAGCGCAGCGCATCTGCCGCCCGGTAGGGCCCTTGATCGACTGCCAGGATCGCTCGCTCACCCAGGTCCTTCGGCGACGCGGCGCCGAGCTCACGGTCGTCAGCGAGACGAGTGGCGATCTCCGGGTTGCGCCCGACCAGAGTGCCCACTTGCCGACCGGTGCCGAGGAGGATGCACAGGCGTCGGGCGAGTTCGGGCGACTCCCGCCATCCGGCCACGAGCACGTCGCGCTGGTGGGCGGCGGACACGAGCGTCCGCAAGCTGATCAGCCCCTGATCGGGGTCCGGCGTCTCCGAGAGCCAGCCGAGCAACACGGGCAGCAGTTGCTGCATGAGCCGGGACGACCGCGTGAGGCCACGGGTCAACTCGCCGAGCGCCTGCCGGGTCCGATCCGTTTGGCGGAAGCCGAGCGCGCCCAAGCGCTCCTCGGCAGCCGCCACCGTCCAGCGCCCGCCGTCGCGAGACGTGGCGCCGCTGGCGAAGACCTCGAGCAACGGCCGGAAGAACAGCCGCTCGTGGATCGCCCGGGCTGCGGACTGGTACCGGCCGAGCACCGAGTCAAAACGCCACGACCCCTCACCTCGCCCCGCCCCTACCCGCTCCCACTCCGGACCGGCGAGGCCGAGCACCCTGGCGAGTGCCGTACGTGCCGTGGCGTCGTCAGGGACCGTGTGTACCTGGGCTTCCTCGACGAGCTGGAGCCGGTGCTCGACGGTGCGGAGGAAGCGGTAGGCGAGTGCGAGCGCCGAGGCGTCCGCCTGATCGACGTAGCCGGCGGAAGCGAGCTCGCCGAGGGCATGGAGCGTGGCCGGCTTCCGGATGAGCGGGTCAACCCCACCATGGACGAGTTGCAGGAGCTGTACGGAGAACTCGATGTCCCGGATGCCTCCGCGCCCGCGCTTGATCTCGCGGTCCACCAAGCCCTTCCGCGAGACGATCTCCTCCGCCCGGCCCTTCATCGACCGCAGCTCGGCGAGGTCGTCCGCATCCAGCCGGCGGTCCCAGATCGCCGCCGCCGCCGACCCCTCAAAGGCGCCTCCGAGCTCGGGGTCCCCCGCGACGAAGCGCGCCTTCAACAGCGCCTGGAACTCCCAGGGCCGTGCCCAACGTTCCCAGTAGCTCTCGAACGAGTCGAGCGAGCGGACGAGCGCGCCGTTGCGGCCCTCGGGACGCAGGTCGGTGTCGACCCGGAAAGCGCCACCGGCCAGCGCCAGCACCCGCCGGGCGACACCGCCGGAGTCCTCACCGACGAACAGGATGTCGACGTCGCTGGCGTAGTTGAGCTCCCTGGCGCCGTGTTTCCCCATGCCGATCACCGAGAAACCCGCCCGCACTCCCCCCAACCGGCACGCCGCCCGGAGCACGCCGTCGGCGAGGAGCGAGAGGGCCTCGCCCACCTCCTCGAGGCTGGCGACGCCGATGAGATCTGCCGCCGCGATGGCGAGGAGACCGAGCCGCTTGCGCCTGACGAGGTCGTCGGCGTCGGCGGCGTCGATGGGTTCCGCCATCGGTGGTGGTTGAGGCGTGTTGCCGGTCCCCATCGCCGCACTCACCGACGCCACGACGTCCAGAGCGGCCGGATCGGTGAGGATCAGCCGGGTCAGTGAGCGGCTCGCCGCCACCACCGCGGCGGTCGCGCCGGCAAGGTCGTGGTCGCTGGCCAGCCGTTCCACGGCCGCAGGCGCGCCGTCGGCGAGCCGCTCGAAGGCCACCTGCACGAACTCGGGCGCGGCCGACGACCTCGCGACTTCATCGAGCTCTCGTGGCAGCGTCATTTCATCGCCTCGCCGGGAAGGCTAGAGGGACGGGTTGCCGGGTACGCTCGTGTCATGGGCCGCCTTCGTGTCGCCCTGTGCCAGCTCGATGCAGTGGTCGGTGATGTCGACGGCAACGTCGAGAAAGTTATCGCCGCCCTTGACGACGCCGAGGGTGCGGGGGCCGACCTCGCTATCTTTCCTGAGCTCGTCATCACGGGCTACCCGCCCGAGGATCTGCTCCTCAACCCGGCCTTCGTCGAGGCCAACACGCGGGGGCTCGAGCGTGTGGCTGAGCGGACCCACCGTTGTGCCGCCGTGGTCGGGTACGTGGATGCGGATAGCGACCTGTACAACGCAGCTGCGGTGTGCGCCGGCGGCAAGGTTCACGGCGTCTGGCACAAGGAGCTGCTGCCGAACTACGGCGTCTTCGACGAGCGCCGGTGGTTCAGTTCCGGTTCGGTGAGCGCGCAGGACCATCTCTACCTCGTCAACGGCGTCCGCACCGGCGTCGTGGTGTGCGAAGACGCCTGGAGCCCGGCCGGCCCGGTTGCCCGGCTCGGGGCCGGCGGAGCCGAGCTCATCGTTGTGCTGAACGGGTCGCCGTATCGAACCGGAGTGCTCGACGAGCGCCGGCGCATGCTGGCCACTCGCGCCGCTGACGCGTCCGTGGTGATCGCCTACGTGAACCTCGTCGGGGGCCAGGACGAGCTCGTCTTCGACGGCGGCTCGATGATCCTCGATCACGACGGCACGCTGCTCGCTGCCGCCCCCCAGTTCGCCGAAGCGGTGCTTCTCGCCGATGTGGACATCCGCCCGGCGTATCGCAAGCGCGTGCTCGACCCCCGGGGCCGGCCGGACGCCCCGGTGCTGCCGTGCCAGCTCGTGAGCGACGTCCGGCCCGAGTCAGCCGACTCGGCGCGAAGCCCGGTGATCGCCGCGCCTTCCATCGCCGGAGAGTTGCCCGAAGCCGAGGAGGTCTACAGCGCGCTTGTGCTCGCGACGAGGGATTATGTCGAGAAGAACGGTTTTGATGACGTCCTCATCGCCCTCTCGGGCGGGATCGACTCATCGATCGTGGCAGCGGTCGCGGTCGACGCCATCGGTGCCGCCAGGGTGCACGGTGTCTTGCTGCCCTCCCGCTACTCGTCACCCGGCTCCGTCTCCGATGCCCTGGCACTCGCCACCAACCTCGGAATCGACACCCAGACTGTTGACATCGAACCGGCGCACGAGGCTTTCCTCGCTCTGGTCGCTCCCTCGTTCGGCGACCGACCGCCAGGCATCGCCTACGAGAACCTGCAGGCCCGCATCCGCGGGACACTCGTCATGCTGCTGTCGAACGAGTTCGGTTGGCTCGTGCTCACCACCGGCAACAAGAGCGAGATGGCAGTCGGCTACGCCACGCTGTACGGGGATATGGCGGGCGGCTTCGCCGTGATCAAGGACGTCCCGAAGACGCTGGTGTACGCCCTGTGCCGGTACCGCAACACCGCCGGCGTGGTGATCCCCGAGGCGGTGCTGACCAAACCTCCGTCTGCCGAGCTGCGCCCGGGCCAACGCGATGACGAGAGCCTTCCGCCCTACGAGGTCCTCGATCCGATCCTGCAAGGCTATGTGGAGCTGGACCGAACGCCGGTGCAGCTCCTGGCGGAGGGCTTCGACCCTCAGGTCGTCCGCAAGGTCGTGCAGCTGGTCGACCGTGCTGAGTACAAGCGCCGCCAGGCCGCCCCAGGACCGCGGGTGACGAGCCGAGGGTTCGGCAAGGACCGTCGCATGCCGATCACCAACCGGTTTTCGCACTGGTGATCGCTGATCGGCTGGTGTCGGAGCTGGCCGGCCCGGCCCGGCCGCTCCTGATGCTCGATGTCGGGCCGGCGCTCGGCGGGTTGCGGTTCGTCGAGCTGGCGCTGTTCGAGTGGCTCGGCCAGGCGGCGGCCACGCTCGAGGAGGATCACGAGGCGGCCTGGGCGTCGGCCGCGAGCTTCCGGGCCGCTTGGCGCGCCTCGCAGCTCGAGGGTCTGCTGCCGGTCTCGGTCGGGCTGCCGAACGCGGAGTTGGCGACCGCTCCATCGGGCCCGCTGGTGGCCGGCTCGATCGCCGAGCTGGCTGAGGGGCGGCAGCCCGACCCGGTGCCCGGGGTGGGTCGCCAGCCCGGCGCGGGTCCAGCGCGTCGGCGGCCGGGCGAGGTGCCGGACGTGGCTTCGTCCTGGTACGACACGTTGCTCGCTGCGTACCGGCACCGGCTGGTTTGGACCGCTCCGGCGGCTGACGGCCCGCTCGAACGGGTACTGTGCCGCCTCGTCGCGGATTTGGAGGCCGAGCGGACAGCCGTCGGAAGTGTCTGGGAACGTCCTGGTAGGGACGCTTGACTCCACCGTTACACTAGGTCCCGGACAAGACGGTAGTGCAGGTTCGAGGGCTGATCCCGGCGGGCGTGCTTGGCGGGAGCTGTGGTCGCTGGATGCGGTCTCGGGTTTCTCGCCTCACGACAGCGGCGGCGCTCAGAGCTGGCGCGATCACCCAATCTGCGACATACGGAGGCTTCGGCTTTGGCGAAGGAGCGAGTCGAGCGAGATGAGGAAGACCTCGTCCGCTTATATCTCACCGACATCGGTCAGTACCCGTTGCTCACCAAGGACGACGAAGTTCGCCTCGCACAGGCGATCGAAGCCCGCTGGGAAGCCGAAGAGGAGCTGAAGACCAAGAAGGGTCTGACGCCGACTCGTCGCCGCGAGCTCAACCGGGCCGTTCTTTCCGGTGAGAAGGCGCAACGGACGTTCGTTCAGTCGAACCTCCGCCTGGTTGTGTCCATCGCCAAGAAGTACCAGGCGTCCGGGCTTCCGTTGCTGGACCTGATCCAGGAAGGCAACCTGGGCCTCATGCACGCCGTCGAGAAGTTCGACTGGCGCAAGGGTTTCAAGTTCTCGACGTATGCGACGTGGTGGATCCGCCAGGCGATCACCCGTGGCATCGCCAACACCGGCCGCACCATCCGCCTCCCCGTCCACGCCGGCGACACGCTGGCCCGGGTGCAGAAGGCGCAAGCTCGGCTGGAGCTCAAGCTCGGCCGGCCGGCGACGCTGTCCGAGCTCGGCGCCGAGGTGGAGCTGCCGGAGGACAAGCTGATCGAGGCGCTGCGTTTTCGGGCAGAGCCGTTGTCGCTGTCCGAGCCGCTGCGCGAGGACGGGGATGCCGAGCTCGGTGACGTCGTCGAGGACCGCTCGGCCGAGTCACCGTTCGAGATGGCCGCGACCGCCCTGCTGCCCGTCGAGATCAACCGCCTGCTCGCGCCGCTGGACGAGCGGGAGCGGGAGATCCTGCGGCTGCGCTTCGGCCTGGACCGGGGCGAGCCCCGCACGCTCGAAGAGGTGGGCGAGCACTTCAACCTCACACGGGAGCGGATCCGCCAGATCGAGGCGAGGGCTATGTCGAAGCTCCGTCACCCGTCGAGTGACACCGGCGCCCGCGATCTGCTGACGGTCTGAGGCGGCGGCGCCGGCGGCACCAGCGCCAGCGCATATGATCCACCCCATGCTCAAGAAGGTTCTCATCCTGGCCGTGCTCGTCGCCCTCGGGGCCGTTGCCGCAAAGCGCCTGCGCGGGAGCTGACGACGGAGGGCGCTTCGGGCGCCCAACCAACCGACTCAAGCGCTGCGGCAGCCGGCCTCGCGGGCTAGCGCCGCGGGATCAGCACGTCCGACACCGCCCCGAGCACCTCTCGCAGGTGCCGCCGGCCCAGCCACCAACCGAGCGTGAAGGTGCCTGCTCCCATTGCCACCACGACGGCCGACGTCGTGACCGTGGCGCGGTGCGGGACCGGCACCGAGACTGACGAGATACGGTCCCGGACGCCTCGCACGCGATCCCGCAGCCGAACCGGCTGGACGAACCGCGTGATCTCGTATTCGTGCTCGCGGGCGTAGCGGGCGAGCACACGATCCGGGTTGACGGCCACCGGGTGCCCGACCGCCTCCAGCATCGGCAGGTCGGTATAGGAGTCGCTGTAGGCGTAGGACTCGGAGAGGTCGATGCCTTCGCGCTCGGCGAGCTCACGCATGGCCTCCGCTTTGAACTCCCCGTAGGCGTAGAACTCCATGGTGCCCGTGTACCTGCCGGTCTCATCGAGGCGGGCACGGCTGGCGATGGTGGCGTCGGCGCCGAGGTACCGCCCGAGCGGCGCCACGATCTCGGTGGGCGAGGCTGAGACCAGGACGACGCTCCTCCCGGCGGCGCGGTGCAGGTCGATGAGGTCAGCTGCCTCGGCGTAGATGATCGGGTCGACGATCTGCTCGAGCGCCTCCTCGACGATCTCGGCCACCCGTGACTGCTCCCAACCCCTCGTGAGGCGGAGGACGGATTCGCGGATTCGTGCGAGCTTCTGTTCGCTGGCACCGAGATGGAGGTACACGAGCTGGCCGTACAGAGCCCGCAGCACGGTCCGGCGGTTGATGAGACCGCCGTGGTACAGCGGCCGCCCGAAGGCGACCATGGACGCCTTGGCGATGACGGTCTTGTCGAGATCGAAGAAGGCCGCTTGCTTTGTCGTCACGGTGCGGTGGTCACGGTTCGGTCGTCACGGTGCGGTGGTCACGGTTCGGTCGTCACGGTGCGGTGGTCAGTGCGGTCGTCACGGTGCGGTGGTCACGGAGCCGGGGCTAGGAGCTGCCGGATCTCGTCGTCCTCGATCTGTGCGCTAGCCAGCAGCAGTACCTCGTCGCCGGTGTCGAGGACGGTGTCGGACCGCGGCACCACCACATTGCCGTCGCGCACGAGCGCCACGATCGTCGCGCCTCGGGGGAGCCCGAGATCGCCGAGCGAGTGGCCCTGAGCGGGCGAGCCGTCGGCGAGGGTGACCTCGACTAGGCGCGTGTTGCCGCCCTCGAACTGCAGCAGCCGGACGAGCACTCCGACCGACACCGCCTCCTCGACCAAGCTGGCCAGCAACTGCGGCGTGGACACGGCCACGTCCACGCCCCAGGCTTCGTTGAAGAGCCAGTGGTTCTTCGGGTGGTTCACGCGGGCGATCACCCGCGGGACGGCGAACTCCTGCTTGGCGAGGAGTGAGATCACGAGGTTGTCCTCGTCGTCACCGGTGACGGCGACCATCACCTCGACGTCGTCCAGATGGGCGGCGTGCAGCGACGAGACCTCGCAGGCATCCGCGGCGACACAGGTCACCCCGCGGGGCGGCTCGATGGAGGCCACGAGCAACGGGTTCTTCTCCAGCAGCAGCACCTGGTGGCCACTTTCGGCGAGGTCCTCAGCAAGAAACCTCCCCACCTTCCCCGCTCCCGCCACCGCCACCCTCATCGCCGCAACTCCTCGGCGCCTGGCGCCAGCTCAGCGTTCAGCTGTTCGACGGAGTCTTTGAGCACCATGAGGTGCAGCATGTCGCCTTCCTGGCCTACGAGATCGGCCACCTCCAGTGTCGGCACCGTCGCCCGCGTCACGGCGACGAGCCGGACATCTCTCGGCGGCAGCATGTCCACGATCCGCTTGCCGGCCCAGGCGAACGGCATGGCCCGGTCCAGCAGATGGAGGTGACCGGAGCCGTCGGTCCATTCGAACGAGCCGGACCTGGGCAGGATGCGCCGGAAGACCTGATCGATCGTCCACGAGACGCTCGGAACCGTCGGGATCCCGAGGCGCTGGAATATCTCGGCG
>Ga0187860_1003503_pt1 | contig 12341 bp, 15 predicted proteins | sample June2016WEW_10_4_FD_132981 | JGI IMG/M metagenome (GOLD analysis project Ga0187860, IMG submission 132981) | Peatland microbial communities from SPRUCE experiment site at the Marcell Experimental Forest, Minnesota, USA - June2016WEW_10_40 | ecosystem: Environmental > Terrestrial > Soil >... | reverse complement strand
GCCCAGCCCTTTCGTCGGCCTCCGCTACGCTCCGGCCTCCTCAAGGCCTGGGCGTGGGGATGACAGAAGTGTCCTGGTTTGCTAACTACAGAATCTGTCCTGGTTTGCTCGCACCGCGACATAGCGGAAAGGATTGGGTGCCCGCTTGCCCGCAGTTGCTGGTGCTGATCTGGACGCGCTGCCGGGAGCAGGCGGGGTTGTTGACGTTGGAGAGGGTTTAGCCGGTGACTTCCAGGCAGGTTTCCTGCGCCTGGAGGGCGCGGACGCCGGGATTCAGTGTGTTGAATAGCCCGAGCATAAGAAGTCAACCCACGGCGTCATAGACGGAACGTTGCGGAAGGGCCATCCCGAGCAGCCGGCCGGTGTCATTGTAGGTGGTGGTCTGGCTTCCGGGGACCAGCGAGGCGAGGAAGCGCTGCATCAGCTCCACGATCCGCATCAGGAGCAAAAGATTCTGGCGGGCGCGCTGGTGGATCCGGACGAGGAGATCGTTGTTTTCCTGGACGAGGGCCTGGACCAATGGACGGTATTCGGCGGGAAGGCGGGGAGACATGGCCGCCAAGCCGGCATCCTGCGGCAACCCCAACTGGAGGGCGACGTGGCGCTGGTGCTGTTCGCGTTCGCGGCGCGCGGCGGCGATGGCATCGGCCTGGGAATTGATGGCGGTGACACATTGGAGCAAGTCCTGGGTCGGGCGCTGCATCACCCCCTGTTGTTGCTGGTCGAGCAGGGCGAGCATCTCGCCGTATTCCTTCAATTCTTCGCGCAAGGCTTCGATGAGATTCTGCAGCAGTTCATTCATGATGTTATGAGGCGGCGACGACGATGATCAGCAGTTCGTTGAAGCGCAGGGGCCCCACGAGGTGGCCGCCACCCCTGGCGAAGCCGCCGAACACGGAGCCAGGAACCAGGATGACACCGATGAGGGTGATCATGAACGCTTCGAGGACGCCATCCCGCCGGTCATGCCGGCTTCGTATCGCTGCAGGAAAGCACGGATGGAAAGGATGGCCTGCGAATGAATCTGGCAGATGCGCGATTCGGTCAGCCCGAAGACCTCGGCGATCTCCCGCAGGTGCAGGTCTTCGCCATAATACAGAGCCAGAACCTTCCGCTGGATCTCCGGCAGTTGCTTGAGCCGGTTCAGAATCACCTGCTTCAACTCGCGCCGCGACACTTCCTCGATGGGATTGTTGTCGGCCGGATCCGGGACCACTTCATAAAGATTCGCGCTGTCAGGCGCGTCGAAGTTGCACGTCGCATCCAGGCAGACAAACGCCGCGGGACGTATCTGGTCCAACAGTTCGGTGTATTCGGAGATGGATATTTTCAACGCCCTGGCCATCTGTGCTTCCGTTGGTGTCTGTCCCAATCTCTGCTCCTGTTCGGCGATGACTTCCTGAATCCGGCGGGCTTTCTCGTGAACGGTGCGCGGCACCCAATCCATGCGGCGCAATTCATCCAGCATCGCTCCGCGAACCCGGATGCGGGCGTAACTTTCAAAGGAGGTGTTGCAGGCAGGATCGAAATTGCGCAGTGCCTGCAAGAGTCCGACCAGGCCGGCGCTGTGCAAATCGTCGTGGTCCACGTGGTCCGCCAGAGTCATCGCCAGCCGTCCCACGGCAGAGCGAACCAGGGGAAGGTATTGTTCGACCAGGGAGTTCTCGGTGCGGGTGTCGGGGTGTCGATGATAGCGCTTCCACAGTTCCTGGGCCGTGGGGCACGGTTCGACCGCGACGGCGGTTTCAGCGAGAGAATTGCAGGAATGATTGCTCATAATTTGGCGCCGGCATTTTTATCGGCTGGTAAGGGGGTGCGCATGATGAGGCGGTTGCGGATCGCGTCGCGAAGGCTGCCGAGCCCAATGCGGCTCCACCATCGGGCGAGCAGGGCGGCCAGGAGAGCCGCGGCACAGCCATGCCACAGGATCACCGGCCAGGAACTGCTTTGGGCCAGCCCAAACCCGGTTCCGATGAGGAATCCGACAATTGCTCCGAGAATCATTAACGCCTTCATGCAACGTTCGATCCACGTTGAGCACGTGGTCTGCCAGCACCTCCACAGCCTTCTAGGAATCGGAGAATCACTGTGTTACTGGTTGATTTCGACAGGGAACAAAGGGCCGGGAGCAGCGCTCTGGAATCGCCCCGGAATGTTTTGCCCGGCGCTCAGGAAACGAATGATGCAACTTGTGCCGAACACCTTGTTCCACAGCTTGATGCGTCGAGGTTCCTCGTCCAGGTGGGTCAGGATCAGATCTGCCGGGTGCAGCGGGGTGAAGGCATGCCACTAGACCAACAACGTCTCGGTTTCGTAAGCCGCATTGAGCACCAGATGGATTATTGGATTGAACCGGTGGTAGCAGTGAGCACCTGGCCCATGTCATAGATCCGGCCATTCACGATGATCTTCGGCGCACCGGAGGCCATATAGACGCCGGCGACGATGCCGTGCGCGATGGTGTGGTGATCCGACAGCAAATCCACCGTGCTTCCGACCATGGCTTTGGCGAGGTTCTTGCGAATGCCGCAGAGATTGTCTTCGGCGAAAGGCATCCTCCCGAGCTTATTCTGTAATGTGCGGAGCATTTCGACCTCCGGGGTTGATGGTTATTGACTGGCCGACGCCGCTGAAATCGAAATCACCGTGGTGCAATGTCGCGACGCGGGATGAACCGACTGCAGGCTCTTACCCGGCAATTCCTCCCCGGTAACACCGGGGGCAGGACAAGGCAATTTCTGCTCCGCGGATGCGGAAATCTCGTTCGTTTTCTCGGCCTTTTGCATTGGCATCTGTTGCTGAGCACTGGATATGCCAGTGATCTATGTGCCGGGCAACAGCCCCGGAGTCAGGGCGCGGCGCAGGCCCAGTCCATCCAGCCTCTTTTGTTCCTCGCGTTGCGCGCTGCGGTCGTACGCGCGCCGGCATTTGTCATGATAGCGGTCGAGCACCTCGCGATCGCGAGTCGCCAGCATCATCTCGCGCCAGATGACATCCATGGCGCGGCGGGCGCTTTGCAGCGCGGCGGCGGTTTCCTTCTGTCGATGTTCGAGCACACTGCACCAGGCCCGGGTGCGGATCAGTTTGGTGGCAGTCACGCCGTCGGAAAGCTCTTCGCACAGCGTCCCCCAACCGGCGGCCAGGGCGTCGCTCGCCTCCTGCAATTGAAACGCGGCCTCTTCGCAGGCGCGCATCGCGTCGGCGAAACGGTGTTGCGCCTCGCGCTCCTTCTGTTCGCGCAAGACGCGGATGGACTGGAGGGAAAAGCGGAACGGTTTCATGGTTCTGGAGTCATTTCTTGAGCGAGGCGGTTCGCCGGTGCGCCGCGGCAATCACGGACTCCGTCCGGGCCAGGAGGGGCAGATTCTCGTTGCCGGGGAGCGAATCCGATGCGTTTTTCTTGAGATACCGGGTGAACAACTCCCTGGCGCGCGCGGCGAGCATCATCTCGTCCCACACGGCGTCCACGCCGAGTCGCGCCTGCTCCAGCGCCTGGGCCTGTTCCTTCAATCGCAATTCGAGCACGTTGCACCAGGCGCGCTTGCGCAGGAGTTCGGTCGAGGAAACGCCTGTCGATATCTCCTGGCACAGGGCACTCCAGGATACCGCCAGCTCCTCGCCGGCGGCTTTGATCCGCGCGGCGGCCGAGTCACAGGCGCGGAGCGACTGTTCATACTGCTGTTTCGAATGTTCCTTCTTTTCGCTGGCGGGTTGCGCTGTGTTGGAATGACGGGTGGTTTTCATGGGAAACAATCATTTTGCAGGACCGGGTTGGGTTGGGGCCGGATGGGCCGGGGTGGAAATGGTTTGCTCCAGCAACGACGAGCATTGCTCCGCGCGAAAGCCTTCACGCATCCCCTGTCGCAAAAACCGGTTCAGAGGTTCGTGCAGGACGATCGCCTGGTCGCGGAGGGCAATGGCATCGAGCGTCTTTTTACCCGCCAGATCGTTTGGATCGTTGAATAATGCGTCAATCATGCGCAATTCTCCGCAGCCTGTTGAGCAACGGCGATGCCAGTGCGAAAAAGGGCCGCAACCGGCGCATTCCGGAGGCGCCGGCCGGGGAAAGGGGAAAATGTTTCCGGCGCGAAGCGCCGTGCTAGGCAAGGGTTGTCAGGCAAACCGCGCCGTGTCGGATGCCTGTGACGCCGCCCACCGCCTCACACACCCGCTCGTTTCTTGAGTGAACCGGCCGGGAACACGGGTTGCGCTCTCGGCTCAGGATTCCGGCAGCGGGTCCGGTCAGTTTTCCGGAACCGCTTCCTCTTCGGCCTGTGCCCTGGGTGGGGTGCCGTGGTATTCGTGGAGTTTGTTGCGGAGGGTGCGAATGCTGATGTCCAGCAGCCGGGCTGCATGCGTGCGGTTGTTGTTGCAGCGATCCAGCGCGGCCAGGATGTGGCGCTTTTCCATCTCGGCGAGCTTGGGAAACTCGCCGGCGGCGGCGACCGGGGCCTGTCCGCCAGGCGGCGGCGTCTGGCCGGCGGCAGAAAGGGACATTCCCAGATGTTCGGCTTCGAGCATGCCGCTGTCGCCGCAGAGAATGACGGCGCGTTCGACGACGTTCTGCAGTTCCCGCACATTCCCGGGCCAGTGATGTTCCTTGAGAAGACGGACGGCGTCGTCCGAGAAACCGTGGACGCGGATGCCGTGTTTGCGGCCGAAGCGGCGCATGAATTCCCCGGCCAGGAACGGCACGTCTTCGCGATGATCCCGCAAGGGCGGCACGTGGATGGGAACGACGTTGAGGCGAAAGAAGAGGTCCTCGCGAAATTCGTTTTTCTGGACGCTTTGTTCCAGGTGGCGGTTGGTGGTGGCGATGACGCGCACGTCCACCTTGATGGTGCGGTTGCCGCCCACGCGTTCCAACTCGCGTTCCTGGAGGACGCGGAGGAGCTTGGCCTGGACGTTGGAGGAGATCTCGCTGATCTCGTCGAGCAATATGGTTCCGCTGTGGGCCAGCTCGAAACGGCCCTCGCGCTTGGTCAAGGCGCCGGTGAACGCGCCCTTTTCATGCCCGAAGAATTCGCTTTCGATGAGGTTTTCCGGGATCGCGGCGCAGTTGACCCGGATGAAAGGGGCGTTGGCGCGCGTGCTTTCGCGGTAGAGCGCACGGGCCACAAGTTCCTTGCCAGTCCCGCTTTCGCCCTGGATCAAAACTGTGGCCAGCGTGCGGGCGACCTTGCGGATCAGTTGGCGCAGGGCATCCATGGCCGCGCTTTGGCCGAGCAATTCGTATCCGGAATCCTCGTTTTCCTGGCTGAGGAAGCGGTTGACGCGCACGAGCTGGGTGAACTCCTCCGCCTTCTTGAGGACGACTTCGATCTGCTCGGCGGAATACGGTTTGATCAAATAATCAAACGCGCCGTTTTTCATGCATTCAACGGCCGATTCGACCGAGGCGAAGCCGGTGCTCATCACCACGAGCGGCCTTTGGGGGCGGAGCTGGATCGATTTCAGCAGTTCCGTGCCGTCGCCGTCAGGCAGGCGAACGTCCAGGAAGATGAGGTCGAAGTTGTCCTTGTTGAGGTACTCCTGGGCGGCGGCAATGGTGGACACGGACGCCACATCGTATCGGCGCTGGCGGAGCTGGTATTCGAGGTTTTTGCGGACGATCAGATCGTCCTCGAGGACGATGATTTTCTCGATAGACATAGTCAGGACGCGTGGCGCCGGTACCGCCGGGCGGCATAATGCGGCGGCTGGAAGGCGAACGACGGGACATGTCTGGCCGGCACCAGGCCCCGCCGAAGAAGGGCTTGCTGATTCTCGCGGTTGAGGACGAGGATTCTGACCAAAGTATTCTGGACCGTCTGGAGCAACAATTTCACTTCCGAGTAACGCGTCTGTTCGGCCGGGCCCACTTGTCGCCGGCCTTTTCGCCACACGCGCAGCAGATTAAGCCCCTCATCCAGCCGCAAAAGCAAGGCTTTTCTGCCCTGGTGTCGGGGGAGCAACCTCTCAACCATCTGCAAACGGTTGACTCGGTGTTCCGATGCGAAGCGAGGAAGTGTTTTGGCATTCATGGAATGGCGGTTTGAACTCGGGAAAGGTTCGCGGCTAACTCAGCCACAGGCCGGGAGGCTGGGCTGGATCGGCAGGCGCTGCCGCAACTGCAGAACTGCGGAACAGATCCTCTCGCGCGCGCGGCATTGCACCGCTGTCTTGAGCGGCTGCCCGGCGTTCCGGAAGGTTTGGTTTAAACACCTTCTTCGCGGCACTTCAGCGCGGGTGATCAACCCGCCAATTTGCGACAGGCCAGCGCCTTGAAAGCGCCGGCAACAGCAGGATTTTGCGGAGGTCTCCCCGCGCCGTGGATTGGCAAGATTTATTTTGACCGTGACCCCCAACCTCAGTATTACGGAGCCGTGAAATCCGGGGAATCGGAACGTTGGCAGGACATTCTACCGCAAGAGTCATTTCCAAGACGCGTGATTCAGGGCACGGATTCGAGGCATTTCGAAGGCAACGTCGGTCGGCTCCAATGCCCGTAAACCAACCCAAACAGTGAAAACCAACATGATTGAATGGATGCTTCTGTTCAGCGGGGGCGCCTGCGCCATCGGCCTGGCAGGGTGCGCAGCCCTGAGTTCGTCCTCAGGTAAAATCGACAAGAAAGCATTCGGCGTCACGCCGGATGGCCAGTCGGTGGATCTTTACACACTGCGCAACGCCAAGGGGGCGGAGGCGACCATCATGACCTACGGCGGCACCATCACGTCCCTCAAAGTGCCGGACAGGAATGGCACCATCGGCGACGTGGTCCTCGGCTACGACCATTTGGGGGGATATCTCACGAACAGTCCGTTTTTCGGGTGCCTGGTTGGGCGATATGGCAACCGCATCGCCAAAGGACGGTTCACGCTGGACGGCACGACGTACACACTGGCCATCAACAACCCTCCGAATAACCTGCACGGCGGCCCCGTTGGCTTCGACAAGAAGGTATGGAAAGTCGTCAAGGCCGATGTCGGTCCTCACGGCCCCCGGCTGGAATTGGCTTACCTGAGCAAGGATGGCGAAGAAGGGTTTCCCGGCAATCTGAAGGTCACCGCCGCTTATACCCTGACAGAGGACAACGCGCTGCGCCTGGACTACACGGCCAGCACGGACAAGGCCACCGTCTGCAATCTCACACAGCATTCCTATTTCAACCTCGCAGGCAAGGGCGACGTCCTCGGCCATATCGTCTGGATCGACGCGGACAAGTTCACTCCGGTGGACAGCACGCTCATTCCCACAGGAGAATTGAGACCGGTGGACGGCACCCCGTTTGATTTCCGCAAACCCACGCCGGTCGGGCTCCGCATCAACAACGACGACGAACAGCTCAAGTTCGGCGCCGGTTACGACCACAACTGGGTCATCAACAAGCCGCTGGGGAAACTGGGCCTGATGGCTCGCGTGATGGAACCTGCCTCCGGCCGCGTCCTGGAAGTCTGGTCCACCGAACCCGGCGTTCAATTCTACACCAGCAATTTCCTGGACGGTTCGATCACTGGCAAGGGCGGCTGGGTTTACCAGCGCCGCAACGCGCTCTGCTTCGAACCACAGCACTACCCGGACACACCCAATCACCCGCAATTCCCCAGCGCGGAACTGGATCCCGGCCAGACGTACAAGAACACGATCCTCTACAAGTTCTCCACCCGGTAAAGCCCCGGTGAACCCGCGCCGCCGCGGTGCGTGGCGCGGCTCCCTGCAGTCCCCAAGAGTCAACCGCGAACAACCCGACTCCCTTTCTTGCCGGTCAGGCCGTGACCTGCTTCAGGGTGTCGCGCACAGCGCAATAAACAGCGTCCACGGTAACCGATTTCATGCACCGGATGATCTCCTCCGCAGTGCCGCGAATGCCCCGCCCGTCGTATTGATAAAAATCCAGGTTCCTGCCCGCGACAGCCGGGTTTGGCACCAACAGGAAGCGGCGCCCGTAAGGTTCGACCGTTTTGTTCCAGGTGGGCGTTTCGATGACGATTTGTCCCGGCACCTTCATGGCTGCCGCCAGATGCATCAGCGCCGTGTCGGCACTCAGGAACAACTGGCAATGGCCTAGCAGCGCCGCGGCTTGACGAAGATCTTTCGTCTGCGGAGTGAATACCCGTTTGCGGTCCACCTGGGCCAGGAGCTGCTCGTGGTCTTTCTCCTCCTCGGGGCCGCCAAACAACAGGATCGCGACATCGGGATGGGTGTTGTTCAACTCGCGAATCAATTGTGAATAATAAGGCAGCGGCCAGCGCCTCAACGCAAGGTTCTTGGTGCCGCCGGACCCGACGTGAATGCCCATCAAGGTGAGCCCCTTCAACCCCTGGCGGGTGATGTATTCCTCGGCCCACTGGTGCTCCGCTGCCGACAGATAGAGTTCGTAATGGTGCTCTTCCAGCCTGGGCCGGGCGCCCATCAGTTTGAGAAGCGCCAGGTTGTTTTCGATACAGTGCACGGAGTAATCCGGTTCAATCGTGCGATTCACCAGCAGCCCTGTCAGCCACCTCACGTGCGGGTAGTCGTGGCTGATCCGGACGGGAGCCCCAATGGCGCGCGCCACGAGCCGGTAATCGACCCTGCTTTGTGGAATCGAATTGATCGTCACATCGTAGTGCCGCTTCCGCAATCCCCGGAGAAAGATCCATGCGACCGCCTTGGAATCGCGAATCAGGTTCTTCTGATGGACCGCATCCAGATGGGGGTGGCCCGACAGAATATCCCGGGCGCCCGGCCACGTGACCAGGGCGTCGATGGAAGCTTCGGGGAAGTTGAGCCGCAACTCGTGAATCAGGGGCCCGGCAAACAGGGTGTCCCCGATGCCGGCGAGGGAGATAAGCAGCAGTTTCATCCTGTCCTCCAGCCGGTGGGTCAGAGGCTCATGAGTTTTTCCAGCAACGACGTGGTGGACTTCCCTGAAACCAGCGGAAGAATCACAATCCTTCCGCCCGATTGCTCCACCGTCCGCCGCTCATCCTGGTTCAGCGTCTCCAATGTGTAGTCCCCGCCCTTCACGTAAATGTCCGGCTGCGCGCGGGAAAGAAACCGCATCGCCGTTTTTTCGGCAAAGATGCAAACGGCGGCCACGCTCTCCAACGCCGCGATCACGGCCGCGCGATCCGACTCCGGGTTGAGCGGACGCTCCGGCCCCTTCAATTCACGGACCGAGGCGTCCCCGTTGACGCCGACGAGCAGGAGATCCCCCTCGTTGCGCGCCTGTTCCAGATAACTCACGTGACCCAGATGCAAAAGGTCGAAGCAGCCGTTGGTGACAACAACCTTTTTGCCACTGGCACGCATGGCGGCGCGCCATTGCGGCAGCGACTCCCAGGAAATCATTTTCTCCCGAAAATGCATCGAGACATTCTGGCCAGACCTCTTCCGGCTTGGCAACGACTTTCAATGTTGCCCCTGCGCGGTGGGGGCATCCTGACACTGCCCCCAGGGGTGGCGACGCCCGTCGCCGGCATGCAGCCCCATCGCAGCCGGATCCCCCTCAATCAAGCCACCGCAAAATAAACGAGCACGGAAACGAGCCGTCCCCTCCCCGTCACCCGCTGCGGACGGGGACCATCCGTGCCCCGGGGGCGGCGCAAGAGGCGCGCCTTGGCCGGAACGATTCAGTTGGAATTGGGGAGCACACGCGTCCTCGCGTGTTCCGACCGGCGTCTCGCCGGTCGGAGGAGGGCGTAACGCAATCACTAAGCGGTGACTGGCCGCACAGCTTAAAAGGGGTTGGCGAGACGCCAAACACTGCACGCGAGGACGCGTGCACTCCCCTGCGACTGCATAGAGACGGCTTAGCGGTTCGGACCGGATTTTTCCCCGTAATTAATGCTCATGATCCCGCCCAGCAGGTTGATGATGCGGACTCGGGCCAACCCAAGCTCCCGCATTGTGGCATCCACGCCGCGCTGCGCTGGATAATGCAGGAGCGACTCCAGGATGTAAGAATAGGCGGCCGGGTTTCCACATACCATCGCACCCAACACCGGCACCAGAAACCTCAAATAACTGAAATAAACCCCGCGCAACAGGGAATTGTCCGGCTTGCCAAAGTCCAATGCCAGCAACCGCCCGCCTGGTTTCAACACCCGGTGCATTTCGCTCAAACCAGTTTCCCACCGGGCCAGGTTCCGCAGCCCGTACCCCACGGTTGCAATCTCGAACGTGTTGTCCGGAAATGGAATCGCCTGGGCATCCGCCTTTACAAAGCGCGGATTGAGAGCATCGCCGGCGAATGTCGCGTCATCGCTCTCCCTCCGGTTTCCGTCTTCCGGCCTCTGCCTCCTGGCCTCCGCAACCGCCAGCATCGGCTCGTTGAAATCCAGGCCCACCACCGACGCCCCCTCGCGGGCCAGGGCGAAGGCGATGTCCCCGGTGCCGCAGCACACATCCAGCGCCTGCTCCCCCGCGCGCACCTTGGCCAACCCCACGAGCCGTCGCTTCCACAACCGATGCAGCCCGACGCTCTGGAGGTCGTTCATCAGGTCGTAACGCCGGGCAACGGTGGCAAACAAATCGTGGACTTTCTCGGCTCGCCGCGCGCCGGGGTTGTAAAATGGATTTGCCATGCTCAGGAGTGTGCGCCTCAGATTGAGCAATGCATTGCCAGGAAGCGACTAAATTTGGTACACTGGAATTCCAAACCGGGACGATCGAACTCGGGGAAGGCTGCTTTTCCGTTCAATGGCTTGAATCGTGCTCCGAAAAGGCTAGTATTGTGTATCGCCGCCAAGCGCGCGCCGGCCGAAGCGATTTATGGACCTGAAGAAAACTCTGATTCTAATCGTGGATGATAACGAAGTGATCCTGAAAACGCTTTCGCTGAAGCTGAAAGCGAACGATTACGAGGTCGCGACCGCGATGGATGGCTCGCAAGCCCTGGGCGCGGTTCGGAGGCAAAGGCCCGACTTGATCCTGCTGGACATCAACTTCCCACCGGACGTTGGGCACGGTGGCGGAGTTCCGTGGGACGGCTTTCGAATGCTCGAATGGTTCAGCCGGATGGAGGAGGTCAAAACCACGCCGGTCATCATTATTACCGGTGGTGACGCCGCAACAGACAAGGACCGCGCGCTGGCCGCCGGGGCCGCCGCCTTTTTCCACAAGCCGATCAACAACGACGAACTGCTTGCCACCATCCACAAGATTCTCGGCAGGCACGTCGAAGAGACAACCGCGCCGGCGTGACCGTGCCCGGCCGACAGGTTTCGAATCACCGATCCCGCCTGATCCATCCGCCTCCCTTCCACGATTCCCGTGATTTCCGCCCACAGCTGCAATTGGGACCGCCGGACCAAACACATGGGGCTTCATCCAGTTTTCTTTCCGGCGAAGATGATCCTAACTAATCGTTTGTTGCTCCGATTTTCTGAATAATTCAAAGGAGATTCTTTTTGAGAATTAGCCTTGCTGCATTCTTCGACTCGTTTCCGAAATTCATTGAACTGATTTCCGCTTTGGGAGTAGAAATACTTTCGTCTTGAATTACTCACTGCGCAGGCGCTGAGGCTGTGCCAGCATGGCGGGAAGACCCAAATCAAATGCAACGGGGCAGTGCCTTCGGTCGAAGGGTCGGGCGCGAATGGCAGATGCGTATGCCAGCTCGGGAGGAGCGAACTATCTCAAGAGCCCCCGCTTCCCCTGCCTGTTTCACTCAGGCTGCTTTGATCAGCAGAATCTTTTCTTCCCTCGGCCGGCGGGAACGCGGGCCTGGGGCCGGACGAAAGCCATCGCCGGAAGCCTTGGCACTTCTGGCGCACGCCGAAGAGCACTACGGCGATCGGGCTCTGAGGGTTTTATATGCCGCCTGCCGCGCAGGCAAGGCACAGTCTGCCACTCAGCGTTCGGGAGTGGAATCCCGTAAAACCACCTCCGATCTAATTGTGCTGGCACAATTGGATTTGCCGCGAGACCGGACACACCAACCCGCCGCAAAGGCGTCCAAACGAGGGAGCAGGTTTTAGAAGGATTACTCTATGAAAAGATCAATTGTGGCTGTCATATTGTTGGTTTTTTCAGCGGCTGAACTCTACGCACAAGTCGCTGTGTCTGGCGACGTCATGGCCAGCAGTCAGACACCTGACGCAGCGCCAACTTACTTCGTGAGCGAGCGCGGGCCGAACCATCGAGTGTGGCAGAAAGTGATAAGTGAAAAGTACGCGCCTGGGCAGGTGATTTTAAAAACGAACAGGGCGTTTGTTGAACTCACCACCGGCCTAAATTATTGGGACCCAGCCGCAAACCAATGGGTTGAATCCGATGAGGTAATTCATGCCTACCCTGGAGGGGCAGCCGCCACGAATGGTCAACACAAAGTACTATTCGAGAATAACTTAAATACAGCCGTGGCGATCGACATG
>Ga0187860_1003499_pt1 | contig 12358 bp, 15 predicted proteins | sample June2016WEW_10_4_FD_132981 | JGI IMG/M metagenome (GOLD analysis project Ga0187860, IMG submission 132981) | Peatland microbial communities from SPRUCE experiment site at the Marcell Experimental Forest, Minnesota, USA - June2016WEW_10_40 | ecosystem: Environmental > Terrestrial > Soil >... | reverse complement strand
TTGGTAACGTATAGGCTGGCTTCTGCACCCTTCTTAAAGAGCGTTTGTTCGGCTATTGTATCCATGGCACGTCCACCTTATCCACCCGCCAACGTAGCTTCACGCAACTCTCATCCAAAGGCGTAACCAACCCATGCGTAAATGCTAAAATGCCCGTCCAAGCAATCATGGCACCGTTGTCAGTTGCAAACTCAAGTGGAACCACGCTGAATATTGCATCATGCTCCTCCGCTATAATGGCAAGCATGGACTGTAACCGTTTGTTGGCTGCTACTCCGCCAGTTAACAGAACCTCTTTCTTCTCCGTATGCGCCAACGCGCGCTCAGTAACTTCGGTAACCATCGAAAAAGCGTTCTCTTGAAGGCTATAGCACAAATCTTCCAAAGAACAATCTCTCCTGTGAAGCTGAGCTGTAGCCGCAGTTAACAAGCCGCTAAGGGATAAATCCATGCCCTTCACAACGTACGGCAAAGAAACCAGCCTCTTCCCATTAGCTGCCAACTGCTCCACGGCAGCCCCAAGCGGCAAACCCTTCCTATGCTTAAGGCCAGCTTCCCGGGCGAAAACATCCAAACAGTTCCCAAGTGCAATGTCAAGGGTTTCACCAAAAACTCTGTAGCGACCAGCCTCAAAAGCCGTCACCATAGTGTTGCCGCCTGAAACGTAAAGAGTCACAGAGTCAACAACGCCAGTCTTTAGTTTTCCGATCTCAATATGCGCCACAGAATGGTTAACACCCACGAGTGGAACCTCAAGGTACGAAGCCAAAGCCCTCGCAACAGTAGCACCTGTTCGTAAGCATGGGCCTAAACCTGGACCCTGAGAAAACGCAATGACCGACAATTCACTTGGCTTCAAGGCCGCAGCTGTTAAAGCCTCACTTAGCACTTCAGCTGCGACTTCAGAGTGATGTCTCGCCGCTTCTCTAGGGTGAATTCCGCCTTCTGTTGGTATGTAACTGTCGGATTTGTTGGCGACTATTTCTCCGTTGAAAGCGGCTATTCCAACGCCGAAATCATCAGCCGAAGACTCTATGCCTAAACAGTAGTTTTCCTCTTTTCGCTGCTTGCTCTGCATGTTTTTCATGGATTCCAAGTTTTTTAAGGGATACATATTTTTATCTGGATTCAACGCTTATATTCTAATTGCATAATTTGGAATTGATTAGATGCCTAAACGTAATGACCTTGAACAGAAAGCACTCCATTATGTTGTAAACACAGGCTATCAAGGTGTGCTTCAATCAGATTTATGGCGTGAACTAGGCGCAAGCAGCCGAGAAGGCTCACGTGTCTCCATTAAACTGGAAGAAAAAGGGTTAATCCGCAGAGAAAAAGAGCTGCAAGAAGGCAGATGGACGTATCGGCTTTACCCAAAGAGGCTTCCAGCGTCGATAGTAACCATTGCTGACTGCCCATGCCTGCTCTGCCCAGACAATGAACGGTGTGACCCAACAACTGCGCTTTCACCTAAAAGCTGCCCAAAACTTACCGATTGGATACTTGGTTTAGGAAAAGAAGCCACCACTTCTCCTGCGATTCCAAGCGCGCCAAGCATACAAGAGGATGATTCACTTGCCGAAAGCTTGGATCCAAGATAGAAAACGAGAATACTACTACAAAAAAGCCAAAGAAGAAAACTACCGCTCCAGAGCCACATACAAGCTAGTTCAAGCGAATGCTAAATATGGTTTCATACAAAGAGACTACGTAGTAGTTGATTTAGGTGCTGCGCCAGGGGGCTGGATTCAAGCAGCAAGAAAAATGACTGGAAAAAAAGGTTTCGTTCTAGGCGTCGATTTGAAACCTATAGAACCCTTCACTCAGGAATACATTAGAACAATAATTGCAGATTTAACAGAACCGGGAATAGTCCAGGAAATACGCTCTTTTCTGCCTCGAGAAGCGGACACAGTAATTTCTGATGCTGCACCGAACATCACAGGAGTTTGGGAAGTTGACCACGCAAAGCAAATCGACTTAGCAACCAACGCATTAGAAATAGCTCAATGCATACTGCGTCCACAAGGAAACTTTTTTGTTAAACTCTTCGAAGGCGAAATGTTCAACGACTTTATTCTTAAGGTCAAGGGTCTTTTTGAAACAGTTAAGATAGTAAAGCCTCAAGCAAGCCGAGCTAAAAGCTCAGAAATGTATCTTCTGGCTTTAGGCTTGAAATCCACGGCTAAACGTGAACAGGAAGCCTAATTTTTCCTTCATAGCCAGTCGTCTCCAAGTTTACCTTCATTCGCTCACAGCGACTCTGCTTTTATCGAAGAGGCTCCGCGTTTGATCTGGAAAGAGTTTTAACAAAGATTAAAATGTTAGAAACGCTAACCCTTGTGCACAGGATTCCGCGCCATAAAAATTAAGCCAAATGAATTGAAAAGAAGGTCTATTGCCATGAAACTTGACTTGTCCTTTTGGACGAATGCGTCATCAAAACGGAAGAGAATCTACACAATAATAATAATTTTCATTCTCGCATTCATAGTTACGGTTATTGGAAGCTATATACCACTTAGCCATCAGGACTCAGAGTCAATAAGTAACAGTTTAAACGCGACTCTTAATTCGCATAAGTCCAATGGCACCTTAACAGAATATATTTTCATCAATAATTTCTCGATCTGTTTGTTAATGTTCATTCCCATAATTGGGCCTATTATAGGATTTGTAATACTGGGTGATACTGGCATCGCTCTCGGGGCTATATCTTCCGTACAAGGCTACCCGGTATGGATAATTCTGATATCCGAATTGATTACACCTGTATTTTGGTTAGAATTTATTGCCTATTCCACTGCAATTTCAGCGAGCATTTGGCTGACCCGCAGACTTTTGCAATGGCGGTTGCGTGAATTAAAAAACACTGCGATACAAATAGGGATTTGCGCTGCAATACTTTTCGTAAGTGCAATAATAGAAGTATTGCTAATAAACGCTGGTATATAGAACCGAATTTCTTCTTTTAATCTTTTATTATTTCTAAGCTTAAGTTTAATGCTTTAACGCTGTGAGTTAGTTCTCCCATGCTTATAATGTCCACCTGCGCGGCTGCATACGCCAAAAGATTTTCACTTGTAATTCCGCCGCTCACCTCCATTAAAACTTCGCCAAACCCCGCTTTTTTTAACATCTCGACCGTGGTCTTAGCCTGTTTAGGCGAGAAATTATCAAGCATAATGATGTCAGCTCCGGCCTTAGCCGCATGCATTGCATCGTTGGCTTTTGTAACTTCTACCTCAATTTTTTTGCTAAAAGAAGCGTTCTCTTTTGCTTTTTTAACTGCCTTTTCAACGCTTCCAACAATTGCAAGATGATTGTCTTTTATCAAAATCATATCGTCCAAATGCAGCCTATGTGGGTCTCCACTTCCGATGGTCACAGCTTTTTTGTCAAAGTAAAGCATTCCTGGTGCTGATTTTCGGGTTGCAGCAATTTTCGCTTTAAAACCTGCTTCTCTAAGTTTGCCTGTCAAGGTTCGCGTGAATGTTGCAATGCCGCTCATTCTTGAAAGAAGATTGAGCATCGTTCTTTCAGCGCAAAGAATGGTTTGGGCGTCTCCTGTGATTTCCAATAATACTTGTTTATTTTCTATTTTTTCCCCATCAGCAACTTTAACTTTAACTTTCAATCCTAAGTACTCGGCGAGAATGCTTGTTTCTTCTATTCCAGCTGCTATGCCTTCCTCTTTGCCAATAACTACAGCTTTTACGTCTAAGTTTGAAGGAATAATTGCCTGGACCGTTATATCGCCTTGTCCGATGTCTTCCGCGAGTATTTGCCTGAGTTTTTCTTCCAGAATTTTTCGTGGAACAAACATACCTTGTACTGTTACGTTTAAACCTTAAATTGCTTGCTTTTTCAAGCGTAATACGGGATAGTTAAAATAAATCGTCGACCTATCTTGTGTTTACATGCGATTGCTATTAAGCTGCTCAGAGCTTGGCTTGGGCCATGTTTCCCGTATCATACCCTTAGGGAAGAGACTGGAAAAAAATGGTCATGAATTATTCTTTTTTTCAGGCGGCAAAGCGTACGACATGCTCCAAAAGGAGTTTAGGAATGTTAACAAGTGCACGCCAATATCCTGGTACGAGAACGCTTACGGAATAATCACTTCTGCCTCGCTAATTAACCTCATCTTTCCGCTTCCACTGTTCAATAACGAGAAAAATAGGCTTGAAATAAAAAACTCCAATGCGTGGGAAACTATACATCGCTATTATGACCTTAGAGAGAATATTCATGATATTTCACCTGATGTTCTCATATCCGACGGCGACATAAACGCACTTAGACTTGCGCAAAAATGGGGAATTCCCTCAGTTTACATCGCTAACATGATCCGGCCAAGCTATGGTTTCTCTGCTTTTCTTAATCCAGGCGAACGACTAATAGAACGATATGTAAAGCGAAGCTCAAAAATAATAATTCCTGATAATCCCCCACCCTACACCATCTCTGAATATAGCGTTGGAAACTTGGATAACATAGTAGGATTAAATGGAAAAGTTGAATTCATAGGAAGCTTCGTTGACACAACGTGGGCTAATGGCTCACAAGAACACATTTTTGCACCCATAAGTGGACCACCAGGCACAAGAGCAAAAATAATGAAAACCCTCATTCCAGTCCTTGAAAAACTCAAAACCAAATGCGTTATTAGCTTAGGAACGCCCGGAAAGAAAATTACCGCCAAAATTGGAAACTGCGAAATTCACACTTGGCTATCTGCAGAAGAGAGGCAAGAATGTATGAAGAAAGCTAAATTCGTAATTTTTAGTGGTGGACATGCAACATGCTTTGAAACTATCAAGTATTCGAAACCAAGCATTTGTATTCCAACGCAACCTGAACAGTTGGGTAATGCTGCCAAACTTCAAGACTTAAACTGCTCAATAACTGTTAGAAACAAGGGTCAATTAGAAAAGGCGGTTGCTAAAATGGAAAAGGAGCAAGAATCTTTCGACAGAAACATGTTGGCGCTCAACAAGTTTTCTAACAAGTTTAGAGGTTTAGATAGGGCAGTTACAATCATCGAAACCCTAATAGATTGAGCAACCTTATTTGCTGAGGCTTACACGTTTAACTTCGCCTAGCGGTGTTTCTTCCTCAAAAATAATGGCTTTAAATTTGTAGATTTTGGCGTCCTTTGTGAGCCAGCTATCCGGGGGAAGCCCTGCTTTGTGGCAGCATTGGCAAAGAAATTCTTCTTCGCACCAGCTCCATTCAATTGGCACTTGTGGCAATAACAAACCTCGATAGAACCCTTTTTCAACAATTAAGCCATCTTCGCCAACCTTAATCTTACTCAAGTATTCTTTTGGATTCTTAACTTCCACAAGCTCTGGAGGCGTTAGCACGCTTACTTCAAAAATAACTTTGCTCATTTCCTTTAGTGATAATGGGTCAAACCTGGGGTCTTGCGTCGCGGCATTTATGGCTGAATCGATAACCGCTTCAACCAGCGGACTTGTCGGATAAGGGTATCCTATGCAGCCACGAAGCTCTTTCTCCCCATTCTTTAGAGTGCTTATTGTAACGAATACACCACATAGCTCAAAGAGTTTCTTAGGAGTTTCTTTTGGAGTTTGAATGATTTTGCCTTTTTCCAATTTTTCGTTTACAGCGCTTCGAGCAAGTTGGATTAAGAATTTTCCTTCTTCTAGGTTTAGTTCAAACGACATAATTCTTACCCTTTCCTTCTAACGGTTGAATAGACGTCGCTGAATCTCTTCTGTTAAGGTAAATTTGAAGAAATTAGTTAGAATTTTACAGATTCTTCAGTTATTCCTTCCTTAGTTATAATAAGGAAGTCAATTCCGTCGCCGCTCATTGAATCTCTGCTTATTGCCGACTTTATCGAACGCATCACGAGTTCCTTAGTTTCTTCTGCGCTCATGTTTTCTTTGTAGCCTTCTTCTAAAACTCCCATGGCTATTTCTGTGCCTGAGCCAACTACTGCATATTTATCAGGTATGAGTGAGCCTAAAACATCCAGAACGTAAAGCGATGGGCCTTCTTCATCCAAACCGCCGACAATTGTTTGAGTGATTAATGGCGCGTATCGACGATTGAAGAGGACGTTTGCCATAAGTTTTGCTGTTGAGCGGACACTGATTTTTCTGCCAGTGTCCATACTGAAAAGGTTAGCTTGTGCTTCCATTTCTTTAGCGAGAATTTGCATGTCTCCAACGAGCCCTGCGCAGGCAACGCCGATTCGATCGGTTACTTTGAATACTTTTTTTCCGCCTTTGCTCATGATGAAATAACCATATGTTACTCTTTTTTCCGCAGCTAATAGTACTCCATCTGAGAAGACAGCGCCGACTGTAGTGGCACCTGGCATCCAAGCGTAGCCGCCTTGCTGGACTTGCTGCATTTGCTCCTGCGGCATTTGTGGAATTTGTGGTAATTGCGGTCCATATCCTTCCATAATTTTCGCCTTTTCCGTTTGATATACACAAAACAATCTATTAAGGTTACTTATAACCATTCCAGCACAGTTAAGGCACTCAATATAATTGAGGTGTAAGCCTGTGACCGCCAAAAATTCGGCAAACCGATTGGTTTACATAAAAGTGCTTGCAAGGTTAACTGAATTTCAAGCAAACAGATGGAAACGTTAACGCAGCAATTGAGACTGCCTGAAATCCAAAGTCAAAATAAGCTTGTACTTCAGAAACTTTTACATACTCTTTGATTCCTTAAATGGCAAATAGCCGATAGTTGAAGCTGATGATAGAAATCTATTCTCAAAACATCGACGGCGTTTGGTTTAGCGTTGCCTGCAATCAAGGGCAGATTGTCTCGTCATCTTTTGGTTTAAGCCAGCAATTAATATTAGGCAACATTTTGGCAAATATACCGTTCAACGTGCCTTTTCAGGTTTTTCATGAGCCCTCGTTTTTCGCAAAACATGTGTTATCTTCTTTAAAGAGAATTTATGGTGGACAAAATGTTAACACAAATTTCTCGTTAGCTTTTGCCCGTTTGCCAGCTTACACTCAAAAAGTGCTTAAAGCAACCGCAGAGATTCCCCTCGGTTATGTAACTTCTTACGGCTTAATCGCCAAAGCAGTAGGTGGCGGACCAAGGGCAGTGGGAAACGTTATGGCAGCAAATCCTTTCGCGCCAATTGTTCCCTGCCACAGAGTAGTTAAATCAAACTTCACAATAGGCGGTTACGGGGGAGGCTTGAAAACTAAACTTGAACTTTTATGCAGGGAAAAAAGAGGCTTTTCGAATTCAAAAGAATTAGAAGTCAGTGGACGTCAGCTTCAAGTTTTCCCTGTTGAATATGTTCTAAGAAATTTGGCTTAACCCGAATTTTTTTTGCGCAAATCATAAAAGCTTGCGAGTTTAACCTCAAAGGCGGGGAAATAGCATTGGTTAATCGGGGTCTTTACGTTGGCAGATTTCAGCCTTTTCACTTAGGTCATCTTGGAGCCATAAAGGCAGTTCTAAAAGAAGTTGATGAACTTGTCGTAGTCATTGGCAGTGCTCAGTATAGCCATAACTCCAATAACCCGTTTACAGCGGGGGAGAGATTAGTTATGATCCGCCGGGCTTTGCAAGACGGTAAAGTGGATTATTCTAAACTTTGGATTGTTCCAGTTCCAGACGTCCATTTACATATGTTATGGGTTAGTTCATTGGAGGGTTACACTCCAAAGTTTAATGTATGTTATTCTAATGAACCGTTGTCACGTAGACTTTTCACGGAAGCAGGTTATCAAGTCAAAAACATTCCATTCTTTGATAGGAAACAATATATGTCAACTTTCATTAGAGAAAAAATGCTTCAAGGCGAAGGTTGGACAGAGCTCGTTCCTAAAAGCGTTGCTGAATTCATTAATGAGATAGATGGTGTTAACAGGTTAAGAGATTTAGCTAGAACCGACAAGGTTTCTTAAACGACCATTTTTTCTGTTGAAGCTTTATGATAAAAACGCCAGGCGAGAAGATAAACTGTGATTATAATTAACAGTTCAGGTAACACTCCTAAAAACGCCGGGCCTTCGACAGCAAAAAAATTGTTTGTAGCATGAAGCAGTACAGATACCAGGTAGTAAGGCAAAGGCTTTTTCTTAACGATACCATAAGCCGTTATGGCCGTGCTTGAAGCATGAAAAATAACTGCTGGGATTCTGACGACCCAAGATACATTTAAAATGAAAACATACAAAAAGAATTCGGAAATGCCGAAGCCTAGCCCGATCAAAATTCCTAAGGTTACAAGTGACCTTTCAGTTTCACCATGCCTGTAGAATAATGGGAAAACTTTGGCTAACTCCTCTACAAAAGGAGCCAACAAAATGATTGCTAAAGCCGCGGGAAAAAACGGGTAGAAGTTCGAAAAAAACAATGTAAATGGAATACTTACTAGGATTCCAGCGGAGAAAAAGAAGATTAGTTCCTTAAGACTTGGTTTATGAAGCGGTATAATGCATTGCTGTTGCGGTTTATCTTCCATAAAAATAAGCTTCCTGTAATGTAGTGAACTAAAAGCTTCCTTATCAGCATTTTTACCGTTCCTCAGAAACCGGCGGTTATGGGGTTTTTTGGTTTCATTATTTCCCTAAGAAACACTGTTGCATAAGACCCTCTAAGCAGTGTGAAACTTAACTCAGCTTGCCAGTCTTTGCCGCCAGAATTTTCTGAAACATTTTGCAACTTGAAATCTCTAATTGGGGTTATTGTCGTTCGCAAGCCGCCTTTACCGCCAATTCTTGTTGATTCATTAATTTGCAAGTTCTCCATCTTAATTTTTTCTTCCTCAAGAACTTCTTTTTCTATTTGCCCCATGACCCCTTGAGACAGCTTCTGCCTTACTCCAATAATGGGTAAAGCAACTCGCAATTTTCCAGCCTTAATTGACTCATTAACACAGCCAATAGTTTCCTCGGTTACCTTCTTTGCCATGTTATTCAAGGGCAAACCAGAACGTTCAACAGCAACTACGAAATCGCCAACTTCGGCGTTGTTCAAAGAGTATCCGTGCCTAATTCGCTCGCTGAGAAAACGATTAAACAGGTAAGATTGATGCGCTTGAACAAAAAGTTCTTGAAGCTTAATAGGTAACCGTTGAAAAGCACCAATAAAATCATCTGGTTTATCCATTAAATGATTCAGCATTAACCTTTCAAATCGCAGTTGCTTAGGAAAATTTCCCATGGCTATCTTGAAATTTCTTGTTATCTGGAGTTCTTGACGTGCTTGTTTTGAGGCCGGATGCTCATGAACGCTAGGTTTGGCCAAGAAAAGCATTGCCGCCTCCTCAAAATCACCTCTGACAAGTGCTTTTCCAACCAAATGAGTTATTGGACGTGTTGTTCCGAAGCGCTGGTGTCCAAAAAAGTTTGGTATGCCACCTAAAGCTTCAAGCTCCTCAAAGGTTTTAGAAATTCTTGTTTCAATGGTTGATTTCTTGTGTTTTATTGCTTTGATTTTTATTGTGAAGTGATTGCCCAGCAGGTAATATAGTGAAATCGCCTCACGGAGGTAGCCTACGGGGTAAATTTGGATATCTGTAACATTAACTTTCGAAGCGTCCTCTATCAAGCAATCTTCAATCGTCAAGTGCTGAGCTGTTATGGCTTTTGCGTCTTTAATACCCGCAATTTGTATTCGCCTTTGATCAATGCCAAGTTCTTTAGCTACATTTTTGATGGCTATGAATGTGTCCCAGTTGTGCTTCACCAAAACGCACAGCAAGTATCTTTGCTTTTGAAGAGTAGACCCTAAAACCTTGTTAGGAATATCCCCGTTTACGGATGCTTTTGAACCGTCAACAAGAACTTCTTCAACAACGAAGTCGTCAACTGCTTCACGGATTACGCCCCCGATTCCTAAGCTTTTACTAGCGTAAATTTCGATGCCTAACTGTTTATCGAGTGCTGACACAGGCAAAACCACTCGCCTAGAATAACTGAAGCTTACCAGTTAACCTGTCAACCATTCCCGCTGGAGCAGGACCAATCCCTAAACATGTTATTGTGCCCTCAGGAATCTGCGTTAAACCCCTATCAACAATCAATGCATGAGGTAAACCTAATTGGGCAGCCGCATCTTCCAATTCATGAAGCTCTTTTTCACTTGGAACCTTAACTGCGATTTTCCTTTGCCCCTCGTAGAGCCAAGCTTCCCACCATTTTTTATGATGCGCATAAGCATCTTGAGCGGCTGAAACCGCAGCGTGCCCAGCTTGCGCCGCAATTTTTCCTTTACCCATCTTCAAATCGGTGCGGAAAACGAGGACTTGCTTGTATTCAAATTCGCCCATTCTCTTTTATCCCGCCTCTATGTTTGGCAACCAAGATTTTAAGTGTTTGCAGACAAGTACAGCATAACAAAGTAAGCAATAGCTGCCAGCATCGAAGGTTTCCCCAAGACTTTAAGCATAAGCTTTCCCTGAAAGTCAATTTCATCCACATCACTTAATGCTTTATTCACACCCAACTTTCCGCAGAATCGCAGCATCTCATCCACTTTCTCATCGGACAAAGAGTCAAGAAACCTTCTAAGCCTAAGCATAACACTAAAATCAAAACCCAACAAATCAGAACAGCGTTTCTGATAAACTTTCAAGGCAACTGATGAAAAGTCGGCTTGCCTTATAGCTTCACAGGCGGTTTCTGCAGCGATTTTGGCACATGTTAAACCGAAAATTACCCCGCCGCCAGTGCTTGGTTTAACCTGTGAAGCGCAATCACCCACAGCAAGAAATCCGTTCCCATAAGTCTTCTCTATTGGACCACCCAATGTAATGGCGTGATAGGTTATTTGCGTTATTTTGGCTTTACTTAGCTGTTTCGAAGCCACAGGATGCTTAGTCATAAGCTTACGGAGCGACTCACGTGGGTTTCCCCTCTTTACGGCTAAACCAACTTTTGCTGATCCATCCAAGGTAGGAATAAGCCACCCATAAAGACCAGAAGCGTATGCTTTGCCCAAGTAAACCTCAACCGCGTCACGCTCCACGTTTTTTACGTTTTCCACATTTGCTTCAACCGCATAAACCAACCCCTGTGGTTTGAGTGCCTTTAAACCCGTTTGCTTCAAGAGCCGAGAAGAGATGCCCTCAGCATCCAAGGTTATCTTGGAATGAATAAACTCTTCTTTTCGACCGTTATTTAGAATGTTAACACCTTTGACAAAATCATTCTCCATAACAAGCGATTGCACACGAGTGCTTAGGACGAAACGAGCGCCAGCAACCTCAGCTCGCCTAGCCAAGTATTGGTCAAAACGTGCCCTATTCAAGGAAGCAGTCACTGGGTGAGAAAAACGAATTGAAAACTTGGTGCCAATGGGCGAGTAAAAGTTAGCTGCGTTAAAAATGTTTTCAACGATTCCGTTTGGAAGCGGATACAAACCCATTGTGTTTAGGCTTCGAATGCTTAGATGACCAGCACAATGGGACGGAAATCCAATTGCGGAGTGCTCCTCAAAAACCGTGGGTTTAAACCCCAGCTTAGCCAAGTTGAGTGCGGCATATGAACCAACAGGTCCGCCTCCAATAATTATTGCGTCTGGACTATCGCACATTGGTTGCGCTGAGTGCTTCATCATCATTATGTTACTGGACTAGTTCAATTCGGCGTTTTCCACGAGCCATGGATGAAGTGCGGATTTTACCGCTTACCTCTAGCTTTAGCAGCAGGTCATTGAAGTCTTTGTAACCCAAATCTTCAAACTCACCTTTTAGCTGTCCAAAGAGCTCATCATCAGTCAAGTCGCCCTTCTTAGTAAGAACTTCCAACATAACATAGTAAGCTGGGCGGGTTTTCCAAGTTTTTATCTGAGGCATACGCTTCCCTTCTAAGCAATTGGTGTTGTAGGCTTTTGTACTTGTCGGATTTGCTGCATAAAGCCCTTGTACCATTTCTCCATGTCAGGAGACACCGATGGACCCATTTCTTTCATCGCGTCTTGGAAGTCACACATAGTAACTTCTCGGCAGTTTAAATCCCTTCTTAATGCATGCATCGCGGCTTCTCTGCATAAGGATTCTATGTCAGCGCCGCCGTAGTACTTAGTCATTATAGTCAACTGGTTTAAATCAACGTCTTTGCTGATAGGCATGCCTTTCATATAGATTTTCAGTATTTGCAGGCGACCCTTCTCGTCTGGTTCAGGCACATAAATTAATCTGTCAAACCTTCCGGGGCGCAGAACGGCTGAATCCACCATGTCAGGTCGGTTGGTTGCAGCTATAATTACTATGTCCTGTAACGTTACTATGCCATCCATTTCTGTGAGAAGTTGGCTTATGACTCGTTCTGAAACGCCGCTGTCAGACATACCCATACCGCGTCTAGGCGTAATTGAGTCGATTTCATCTAAGAAT
>Ga0187860_1003495_pt1 | contig 12363 bp, 13 predicted proteins | sample June2016WEW_10_4_FD_132981 | JGI IMG/M metagenome (GOLD analysis project Ga0187860, IMG submission 132981) | Peatland microbial communities from SPRUCE experiment site at the Marcell Experimental Forest, Minnesota, USA - June2016WEW_10_40 | ecosystem: Environmental > Terrestrial > Soil >... | reverse complement strand
CTTACCGCAGGTCTTGTACGCATCCCGGCGTTCCTGAAGGGCCGCATTGTACAGGCGGCAAGCCTCTCTAAGCTGAGCATCCAAGGCGACTTTTTGGAGGTGTGTCGTGAATAGCCGGTATTTGAATGTCTTACGCATGAGTTTTTTGGGCAGCGATATACCGTTTGACTGTGCTCTCGCTTACCGACCCGACACTGGAGATGTAGTAGCTCCGAGACCACATGCAGGGAAGTCGGGATTTGAGCCAAGGAAATTCTTTTCTAAGCTCGTGAGAAGTAAACCCTTTGAGTTGGGCTGCAATCTGGGCGGGAGCAAAGGTCGGGTCGCTCTCGATAAAAATGTGAACGTGGTCGGGCATTATCTCAAGGGCATGTATCGTGGCTTTGAGTTCCTCAGCTTTTTGGTAAAGAAGAACCTTGAGTCTTGCTTCCAACTCACCCGTAAGAAGCTTCTTACGGTATTTTGGGCACCACACAAGGTGATACTTAAGCGAGAAAACGGAGCCAGCGTTGGTCTTATATCGTGGGTCAGGCATTTGATTAACTCCACCTATATAATACCACCAGAAGTTGGTTTCTGCCAGATATTTATTGAAAGGGGTGCGTCGGCTTCCTCTGCCAGCTAAAGCAGGCAGTCCCCGCCGACGCAAAATCTATGGACGGTGACCACCAGGACCCCGCTCTCTCCGAAGCTCCTCCACGGTAGGCACGAAGAAGCCCCTTGCGGCTCCGCCCGTGCCGGGGCGATGCCTGCTACCCCTGCACCCACCAGCACAAGCGCCTTCCCGACCGGCCCGTGGCCAGCGGGTGCGGCAGGGCCGCCTGCTCCTGCGGCTGGCGCAGCCCTGTAGTCCAGGACGGGGACATGTACTATAGCAGCTACATCAGCACGGAAGAGCACTTCAGGCGTCACCTCGAAACGATCAACAACAAAGAAGAAGATTGACACGGCCTCCCCCAGGCGGTATAGTCCAGCCTGGAGGCACCGATGGGAAAGCGCCAGCGGGGGACGGGCTCCCTCTTCCTCGCCCCAGGGTCGTCAGTATGGTGGACGGCGGTCTGGTACGGGGGCGTCCGCCTCAGGGAGTCAACCGGGACGAGGAGCAGGAGGAGGGCCCTTGCCATCCTGAAAGAGAGGGCGGCCAGGGCCATGCTGGGGCAGCCCCAGCCCAGCCGGGCGAGCGTGGCAGGCCTGGTACTGGCGAAGCTGAGGCGGGAGCGCAACCAGGGGCTTGCCTCCGCCGCCGACAACCAGGCAAGGTGGGAGCACCATCTCAGGCCGGGGCTGGGGCACCTCCCGGCGTCCGCCGTGCGCCCCGCAGACCTGGAGGCATACTCCGAGGCAAGGAAGGCGGAGGGCACGGGCAACGCTGCAATAAACCGTGAGCTGGCTCTCCTGCGTGGTGCCTACCACCTTGCCAGGAGGACCGACCATAGCATCGTGGTGCCGTGGTTCCCGATGCTCCCCGAGCCCCAGCCGGTGAAGCAATTCCTGGCGGATGACAAGTATGAGGCCCTGGCGGCAGAGTGCTCCAGGATAGGCCCCTGGTTGAGGTGCTGCTTCGAGATAGGCTATAGGTTCGGGTGGAGGAGGGGAGAGCTGCTGGGGATGCGGGTATCCCAGGCTGACCTTGCTGCCAGGACGATCAGGCTCCTGAAGACGAAGAACCGCAGGGGCAGGGTGATGCCGATGGGGGACAACCTCCTCAGGCTGGTCAAGGGGTGCTGCGAGGAAAAGGCCCCCGAGGGCTTCCTTTTCACCTGGCCTGACGGACGCCCGGTCAAGGACTTCAGGGGGGCATGGGCCAAGGCCACAGAGGCGGCGGGCGTCCCAGGCCTGAGGTTCCACAGCCTGCGCAGGACGGCGGCACGCAACCTCAGGCGGGCGGGGTACTCCGAGCACCTGTCGATGGAGGTCACGGGGCACAGGACGGCGGACGTGTTCAGGCGCTACGACATAACAGACCTCTCGGACCTAGAGGAAGTGGCTGACGGCATGGACATGGACGCCCTCAGGTTAAGCCAAGGTTCAGCCAAGGTGGAGGCAGAAAAGCCTAGCAATAGCCCCTAAGTCCTTTTGCTGGAGTGGCGGAATTGGCAGACGCAGCAGACTCAAAATCTGTGGATAGCTCTAGTCCAGGCTATGTGATTTTCCCAGGATACCCGCAAAAATCCCTCATTATCAGTTACATGCAGATACACAAGACACACGATCTACACACTATTGGCCAGTGCCCATAGGGGCAAACCCCTGAAAGTTCAGCCAAGGTTCAGCCAAGGTCTGAGGTATAGTAGAGGTGAGAGACGGAGGAAACCTGATGGCATCGGGGGGAGCTATGAAAGGCACAACGGGTCTTTTGGTCGTAGCAGCGGTGGTGGTGGGGCTGGGCATATGGCAGGTTACCTATGATAATGCCCCCAAACCAGGCCAGTATGACAAGGAGACGGCTTCTCTGATTACCACTCAGGCACACGACAGCCCACAAGCTGTCGCCGTGAGGAAGGCAGCGGCAAAGCGTGCGGCGGCCGAGCTGGCACGCTGGCAAAAGTCCCCCGCTGGAAGGCTCTTGAGGAGCCACAACAGTTGGACGATTGAGGAATGCAACCTGATTGCCGGGCATCACGTCCGTATCGGGATGACGAAGGAACAGGTCAAGGCTGCGTGGGGAAGCCCTGAGCGTGTGAACAACCAGTACACGGTGAACACGGGGAACCTTGACCAGTGGGTCTATGCTGACGGCGACAGGTATCTCTACTTCCTGAACGGGGTGCTGGCAGGGTTCCAGAGTACTGAATAGGCGGAGGGCTGATGGCAAGGCAGCGTGTCTGTAACTGCTCCTATACCTGGAAGATGTTCAAGACTCCCTACCATCTCTTCGACTGCCGCGTAAGGATAAACGCCCGCCGCAGGGCAAGGCTCAAGAGGAAGAGGGATGCGAGGGAGGCAGAGGCAACAATCGGGGTAGGGACGGGCGATGGTAACCTGTTCGTCCACGGCAGCTACGAGGCCATCAAGATTGTACAGGTGGCACTCGATGCTGCGGCCCGGCATACTAGGTCAGGTGCCCCAGTCGGGCCGTAGTCGATGCCCGAGGGGTCACGGCTTGCGCCGTGCCCCCCGAGCGGCCTCGGAGACGGGAGAGTGTTGAAGGGGCATCTCCGGGCATCCCGTCAGGCTAGCATCCCGTGAAAAGCCATCAGCTCGTGCATCTTTCCTTCCAGGCACTCCTTGATCTGCTTCTTAGCCTTCCCGTGCCCGTTCTTCCTGACAGTCTCCTCGAAGGCCGTGACGGTCATCTCTATGACCGGCGCTAGGTCAGGGACCGGCACCTTCTCGATAATGTCCTTCCCTTCGGCTCCCTGCATGCCTCCATCCCCTACCCCTTGTTGACGATGTTGATGAGCTGCTCGACCACCCTCTGGAAGCCTGCCATGATGTTCGTCTGGTTGGTGCCCAGCACGGCCTGGTCCTTGGCGAGCTGCTGCATCGTCTCGAACTCCCTCGTGTGTATCTCCGACTGGTGCCGTGTAAGCTCGGACAGTTCTGCCAGCCCCTTGGAGACTGCCTCCTCAACCCTCCTGTCTATGACGATGGGGTTCGGCGTGTGGGTCACCGCCTGGCGGCCCTCGATTACGGCCTGCACCCTCTCCACCCTGTCCATGATCTTCTTGGCGATATCCGCCTGCCCCGCCAGGCACTCGTTGGTCTGGTCGATCAGGGACTTCACCTTGGTGATGGTGCTCTCGGCGTCCAGGGCACGGTTCTCCACCTTGATGACCAGCCTGCTCATCTTCCAGACGACGGCGATGACTATCGGCCAGCCGAGGGTCGGCAGCCACTTCAGGACGAACTCGAAAGGTCCGGAGGCCTGTACTGCTGCTTCGATCATGGTTGCCCCTATGCGGCCGCTGACAGCCGTGCCGCCTCCCTCTCCCTCCACCCCTCCTGCCACCGCCTCGGGCCGGGGTTGCTGGCTACCGAGAACCGCCTCTTGAGCTGCTCGTACAGGCACTCCCTGGGGTACGTCGCGTCAGGGTTTAGCTTCTGCTTGCCCCACAGCACCCACATCGAATGGTAGAAGTGGATGGCGTAGGCCCCCTTCGGCACTTGCAGGCAGGGCACCCCCACGAGCTTGATGTAGTCTTTCGCCCTGATGGGGTTGAAGACCACGGGGGGCATGAAGGGCAGCTTGAACTCCATCACCGCCTTCGTCACGATTATCGGCCCCGCCGCCGCCCACTCCATCTTCTGCCAGTCCATCTGGCGCACCTGGCGGACGAGCCACTCCATCATCGGGTCGCCCTTGGGCATCCTCATCGTGCTGGCGTTGATGTAGAAGCGCGAGCCCGCATGCCTCGCCATCAGCTCGTCCGTCTCGGCGCTGAGGATGCGCTCCTCCTTGAAGCCGAACGGGCGCAGGCAGACGGTGTCGAGGTCCACCCACCACCCGCCCTTCTCGAAGAGCATGGTGTAGCGCCAGAGGTCGCTGAAGTTGGCGAAGTGCTTAAACTTCTTGATGTCCCCTTCTGGCAGGACCTCGTTGGCGTCCCTCACCGTGGCCCCGGCAGGCACCCCCGCGATAGGCCCGTAGGCATAGAGGTCAAAGGGGTGGCCGTTGGCCAGGTACGAGGATATCGAGAGCCTCTCGATGGTGCCCAGCCTCGGCCCTACCCAGAGCGACATCATCGTGTCCATCACTGTACCCACCAGATGCTCTCCGGCCCCACCTGCCTGTCCGGCAGAAGCTCGTCCACCGCCCTTATCACGCCCACGCCCCACTCCTCCCAGGAGTAGTCATGCCCGCAGAGCAGGCCCCCTGGCACCAGGAGCGGCCGCCAGGCGAGGATGTCCTCCTTGACCTTCCCATAGTCATGGATCGCCCGTGCGCTCGCCCCGGTCCACGTCCCGATGTTGGCTATCACGCTCCTCTGGGCGGCCATCGCGGCCAGCCAGCGAAGCTCGTCCACTGCCAGCAGGTGGTAAGGGACGGCAAGGGCGTGCTGGACTGCGGACTCGATGCTCATATGATAAAGACCCTGGGACTGGGCGCATATGCGGTCAGCTCTACCGCTGCGCCGCTCCCTGAAGGGTTCGCCGATGCGCTTGCGGCAATAATCTTCCCGGAGGAGCTGTCCACATTCCCTCCCGAGATCGCTGCCGACGAGCCGCTGTTGACGTGGTTCCTCAGGCTGCCCGTGCTTGCCGTGACGGTGTCGTTGGCTATCGACCCGAAGAAAAATCCCCCCGCTGTCCAGCTATGAGGTCCCAGGGAGTTGGGCAGCGTGAGGGAGACACTGCCTGTGCCGCTCCCGGCCTGATAGTTGGTGGTGTTCCAGCCCGACACGCCCCCGTATCCCTCCACCCCTAGGTATCCCGTATAGGTGACGGTCAACGATGCCTGCACCCAGGCTACGGGGAGTGTGATGTTGGTGCATAGGTATAGGCCTCCGTAGTTGGCATAGGTATTCCCCTGGCTGTCCGAAATCGTAGCGGCGTGGTAGGGGGTGTCATACTCTACAACAAGAATGGAACTTCCCGCTGACACGCTGACCGGCGCACGCATTATATAACCTTGCGTGACATTCGATGCTGTCCCGCCGTGGCCGGTGTTGGCTATCGCTGACGAACTCGTCATCTCTACCGCCGCATAGGCAGAAGAAGAGGTTGCACCCAGGCTGTACGTGAGGCTGTCACTGGTGTTGTCGAAGACGGCGGCACCCGGCCTGGAGGCAGTCGGGTTGTAGTAGTTACGGAGGTTGCCCACCGATGCCGATATGGTAGTCCCGCTGGAGTTGTAGACGCCCAGCCCCATCACCATCCAGCTATGTGCTGCCATAGAGCTGATCGTCACGGCCGTGCCCGTGCCCGAGTTAGTGTTTGCGCTCTCGTTGCCGGTGTTGAACCCCGTCACCCCGCTGTAGGTTGACACGGCTACGACACTGACCGGGTTTTTAGTATAGGTAACGAACACCCTGGACACCCCCGCCGATATGTTCGCCGTGCCGTAGAAGGAGAGGTAGCAGCTAGTGAGGCTTGCGCTGCCGAGGGCGGTGTAGGTACTGCCGATACTGTCCGAGACGGTGATCGTGGGAGAGGTCGTGGTTACGACGGCTACTAGGATAGTCTCCCCGGCCACGGCGGAGACCGTCACGATGCTGTAGTTGGTGTTCACCACACTGTTGGTTGCAGCCCCGCCGGTTTTATATACTATCGACATGGCTCAGCTCGTGTACAACTGCACGGTGACCTGCTTCACCGTCGCCACGGCTGTGAGGGCGAAGCCGATGATGTCATAGCCCGCGAAACTTATGCTGGACGAGGTGAAGTAGTCCGTGATGTCCGTGCTGCGGGTATAGGCACCCGAGGACGGAATTCCCGAGGGCGTGCCCTTAGTGATAGCGTTTGAGGCCATCGTGGGCAGTGCTGACCCGTCTGCCAAGCGGCATACGCCCACCGTGCAGCTCCCAGCGTCAACGGCAATCGACCACCCGCTCAGGGTACAGGCATAGGGCACTACGACATAGGCTATCTCCGAGGTCGTCAGGGTGCTGCCCGTGACCAGGTCCCCAAAGATTACCCCCAACGACTTGGCACCAGGTCCCGTGTAGCCTGTGTAGCCTGTGTAACCTGAGTATCCGGTGAAGTTCCCCGGCCCAGTATATCCTGTGTAGCCCGAGTATCCTGTGTACCCAGTGCGACCCGTGTAGCCTGTATATCCAGTGTATCCAGAGTAGCCCGTGAAGTTCCCAGGTCCCGTGTATCCGGTATATCCAGAATATCCAGTGTATCCCGTTGCCCCCGTAGATGCGGCAGACCCGGCAGGACCCGTGTAGCCCGTGTACCCAGAATAGCCCGTGAAGTTTCCAGGACCCGTGTAGCCGGTATATCCGGTAGCACCCCCTCCTCCGACCAAGAACATCCCGAAGTGCCCGTCATAGACCGTGAAGGTCGTACTCCCGGTGCTGCTGCTGACCCGCAGGTCGAAGGTGTCGGTGGCACCGGCACTGACAATGCCGCCGATGGAGAACGTCGCATAGCTGGAGCTGCCGGTTATTACCGCCTCATCGGCGGTGATCTCCGCGCCGTTCTGGAAGAGGGCCACACGGAAGGCGTCCCCGGCGGTAGCCGTGACTGAGCCACTGGCGAAGAGCCTATAGCTTCCCGCCTGGTTGACGGTGAGGTTGCTACTGGCAGCGCTGGGGGTTACCCCGGAGTTGGAGTTCCCTGCCGTCCAGATGCCAGTTATCTGGTAGAACTGGTTGGAGTTAGTAATTGAGGTCCCGGAGAAGTTGGACTGGGTGTAAAGCTCCCCGAAGGAACTGCTGGGCTGGGCCCCCGTATACCCTGTGTACCCAGTGAAGTTGCCCGGACCTGTGTAGCCGGTGTACCCGGAATAGCCTGTGTATCCAGAGTACCCCGTATAGCCAGAATATCCGGTATCCCCCGTGTACCCCGTGTATCCAGAGTAACCAGAGTAGCCAGTGAAGTTCCCAGGACCAGTGTAGCCTGTGTAGCCTGAGTAGCCCGTGTCTCCGGTATAGCCCGTATCCCCCGTGTAGCCAGAATAGCCCGTGTACCCGGTGAAGGCTCCAGGTCCCGTGTAGCCGGTGTATCCCGAGTAGCCGCTAAAGCCCGTGCTACCCGTGTCTCCAGTGTATCCTGTGTATCCAGAGTAACCGGAGTAGCCCGTGAAGTTCCCAGGCCCGGTCGGGCCGGTGTAGCCAGTGAAGCCAGAATAGCCCGTGAACCCGGAGTAGCCGGTGTAGCCGGTGATGCTGGGACCGGTGTAGCCCGTGTAGCCAGAATAGCCCGTGCCTCCCGTGGCTCCCGTGTACCCCGTGTACCCAGAATAGCCTGTGAAGTTCCCAGGACCAGTGGGGCCCGTGTAGCCTGAATAGCCAGTGAAGTTCCCAGGCCCAGTGTAGCCGGTGTATCCCGAGTAGCCGGTGAACGCCCCAGGCCCGGTGTAGCCCGTGAATCCTGTGTATCCCGAGTAGCCGGTCGCCCCTATGCTGCCTACCCCGCCAGCGCCCGTGTAGCCAGTGAATCCTGTGTAGCCGGAGTAGCCCGTGGCTCCCGTGGCAGAGGCCCCGCCCCCAGGCCCGGTGTAGCCTGTGTAGCCAGAGTAGCCGGAGTAGCCTGTCGCCCCGTAGAGGGACACGACATTGCCGGGCGCAGAGACAGGGATGATCGAGTCCAGGTCAACCGTGCCGCCGCCCGTGAGCTGGAATAGCTCAGGGCCGTAGACCCTGGCGGTCCCCTGGACCACCCAGCACTTGTAGTAGGTCTCCTGCGGCTCCAGCTCGTCGTTCCCGTAGAGGACGATGCCCCTAGGCAGGCTGCCGTCACTGCCCAGGGTGAACTGGAGCACCTGGGGCGCTACCTGCCCACTGGAGGACACCGCGTCCTGGCTGAGGCGGAAGAATGCCGTCCCCCCCGCGATGGGCAGCCCGTTCGGATACGAGAATTTTCCTGTAAGGACGATCATCTTAGTCCCTGATGGTGCAGGGCTCTCCTTGTATCGGCTGGAGCGGCGGCACGATCAGCGTAAGGTCAATGGGTGCCGTGCCTTCGATGGTCCAAAGCTCGGGCCCGTAGGCCCTCCTGCCCTCCGAGTCCCTCACCATTGCTACATACAGAGTCCCGTTGGGCATGATCTCGTCGTTCGCCCATACCTTCGTGCCTGCCGGGATGCTCCCGTCGCTTCCCAGCGTGATATAGGCTGGCCTGCGCGTGAGCTGCTCGTTCCCCTCCGCCACGGCGTCCTGGCTCAGGGCGAGGCTCAGCACTGCCCCCGCCATCGGGCTGCCGTCCGGCCGCGTGAACTTCCCCGTTATCGCCTTCATTTCGTCTCCCTCGCCCAGCCCATCGCCTCGGCGGCCTCCTCCTGCTTGACGGCCTTGATGGTCATCCCCTCGGGCGTGTTGGCGGCCAGCCACTCAGGCGTGGCCATGTCCGCCGTCCCCCCCAGGATGCCGTGTACCTTCCCCTCCGAGTCGTAGATGACATAGTGCATAGCCTACCTCTTGAACAGCTCGACGTACGCATAGAGCGGGATGATCGAGAGCGTCCCCCCCGTGTTGCAGGTGATGACCCAGTGGTAGCCTGTCGAGCCTACCGTGTCCACAAAGCTCAGCTCGAAGTTCTTGTACTTCGAGGTCCCGACCTCGTCCGCCGCGAACTCCTGGTACGCCCAGGAGAACAGGGCGGTCCCGGCAGCGTTGTAGAGCGTAGCTCCCCAGCCTATGGCGGTGCTGTTGGTCGATGCGAGCGCCCCGTTGATGGTGACCTTGGTATAGCTGAACCCTGTCGGGATGCTTATCCCGCTGATGCTGCCGACCGTCCCGCTGCTCGTGATCGACGTGTAGCCCGTCACAGACGTGTAGACCGACCCCGACACTGCCGAGGGGGCAACGCTTCCCGTCTGCACCAGCCCGCCCGACACGCCGATGACACGCCTGTAGATGGGGCCGTCCCCCACCTCGGTATCGAGCGATGCCACCCGGACCAGGTGGGGCTGCGAGCAGTACCCGCTGGCGCCGCCGCCCGAGTTATCCCACCTTTGCAGGCAATAGAGCATGGCGGAGGCGGCGTTAGCCGGGGCGGCCCCTGTGCCCGTCACCTGCGTCCAGCTCGTGGACGTGCTGACCCCCGTCGATATGTAGCCCAGGCTGTTCCCGGCCCCGTCGTAGAAGCTGAACGTCATTATGCACTGGAAGACGCCGTCCGACTTGAACCAGGCGCTCAGGAAGAACGTGTCGCCCGGACTGACCTTGAACTGGCGGATTTGAGCCACAGCGTCATAGGCGTAGCTGGTCGTAAGCTCGATGGACTTGCCGTTGGTGATAGGAGACTGCGTGCTGACCGCCATCGTGTCACTGCCCGCCCCGCCGCCGGCCACCTTCCATCCCGCCGTCCCGGCCAGGAAGTTAGGGTTGTCGAGGACGATTGCCGAGCCTGGGTACTGCGTGCCCCGGATGTGGGTCGTGCCATCGGCCACGGCATCCAACGTCTGAGGGCCTACGAGCGCCCAGTAGGATGCATTAGGAGGAGCGTTCCCGGTCGTGGCAAGGATGCACTGGTAGACGTTGCTGTCCGACCCCAGGCACTCGGAGCCTACGTTGTACTTGGTCCCTGCCGAGTATGCCACTATGCCGATGGTGGAGGTCCCGAGCAGCGTCCAATAGGAGCTGCCGACATACGGGGCGCTGTTGCTGTTCGCCACCGTGCAGATGAAGAACGCGCCCTGGTAGGCTACCTGGTTGCCAGGCACGTACGATGCCGTGCCGCTCCAGTAGCCCATGTCCGTGCTGTTGGTGCTGGACACCCAGTAGGTTGCGTTGGGGGGCTGGTTGCCGCTGCTGCTGGTGTTCGCCAGGATGCAGGTGTAGATGACGCTGCTCAGCAGGACGATATTTCCCGCAACATAGGACACGCCGCTGGCCCAGGTGCCGAGGTAGACCGACACGGTCGTGCCCGTCTGCTGCCAGTAGGTGCCGTTCGGGGGCTGGTTGCCAGAGCTGCTGGTGTTGGCAAGCAGGCAGTAGTAGTAGGCCGTGCCGCTGATGACCTCGTCCCCCACATTGTAGGACTTGCCGCTCGCCCAGCTTCCCTTGTAGGTGACGGGCACCCCGGCAGTCACATAGGCCGCCAGGACCTTCGAATAGGTGGTCCCGTTCGCCACGCTGTCGAGGTTCGTCGGCCCCACCAGAATCCAGTGGGTGCTGTCGGAGGAGGGCGCGGTAGTGTCGTTGGCAACCGAGGACTTGCACCAGTACATGTTCCCATCGGTATAGGAAACCTCCTGGTCCTTGTAATAGCTCGTACCGCTCGCCCATGCCCCGACGAAGCTCCCCGAGGACAAGGGCTGCCAGTAGGAGGTCGCCGTGCTGGGCGTCTGGTTGAGGGCGGTCAGGATGCAGATATAGATCACGGCAGGCGTCCCGTAGGAGACGGTCTGCCCCGCCTGGTAGGTGGTGCTTGCCGAGTACACGCCCTGGTAGCCGGCCGAGACCTCCTCCCAATAGGTGCTTGCCGAGGACGGCGTCTGCCCCGTGCAGGCGGTCGTGCAAATCCACACCACCCCGTTGTAGCTTGCCTCCTGCCCGACCGTATACGCAGTGCCCGCCAAGTAGGTGCCGGTGAATGTCGGGGCCGAGCCCATCTGGGTCCAGTTGCCGTTGCCCAGGGCGGGGGCGCTGTTGGTGTTATTCGCTGCGCAGCACCAGTAGGAGGGGTTCGTGGCGGGCCACGTCACCTCCTCCCCGACCGTGTAGTGGGCCGAAGAGTTCCACTGCCCGAGGTAGGTATAGGGCACGCCTGCCGCCAGGGCGGAGCCCAGCACCCTTGCGTAGGTCTGCCCGTCAGGGATGGCGTCCTGCGAGTTGGGCCCGACGAGGGTCCAGTAGTTCGGGCTCGATGACGGGGGGTTGTCGAAGGACGCGGCGATGCACTTGTAGTAGTTCTGCGTGCCGACCCCCGAGGTCGCATAGTAGACCGTTACCGTGACATTCTGCACCTGCACGACCGCACCGCTGCCGGGGCCCTGCGTGCATTCGTAGCCGAGCTGGACGCTGAACCCTCCCGCCTGGAGCTGGGCCAGCGTGGGGGACACTCCCCACAGGTCGGAGCTGCCGCCGTAGGTGACGGTCACATACGAGCCGCTCAGGTTCCCCGAGGGATAGGTAGGCGTATGGTCGGTGACGTTGCCCGTCAGCCCCAGCAGGGTGACCGTGTCAGGCATCGCCGCCGAGGAGCCAGCCGACTGGTAGTGCGTGGCCTTGACGGCTATGCCCGTGACCGTGGCACCCGAGGGGACCGATGAGAAGTTGAAGCCCGAGATGTTGAGGAGCCAGGACTTGTTGACCTGGTTGGACGAGCCGTAGAGGGTGACGGACGCCCAGTTGCTACCCGTCTCGATGGCCCCCGAGGGGTTGGTCCAGGAGTTCTGGCGGGAGGTCTGTGTGACCGACCCTCCCACCGACACGACATTGCCCGTGCCGCTCAGGTTGGGGGCATAGTAGACCTCGTCCCCAGGCGAGTACTCGTACTGCGAGTTCCAGGGCCCTATGGGGGCGTTGACCTGGCCGGACATGAGCTGCCAGAAGACCGTGACCAGGGGCTCCCCTGGGACCACGTCGCTCTGCCCCGCCGTGTTGGCAACGCATACCCAGTACTGCCCTGTCCACCAGACCTCGTTGCCCACGCAGTAGTCTAGCTGTGGAGACCACTCGCCGAGGAAGACGTGGGCCCCAGGCACCCCGTTCGCCTGCGAGGGCCCCATCAGTTGCCATGCCGAGCTATAGGTAACCCCTATGCCGCCCGGGGCCGGGCTGGGGGTGGTCTCGAACCAGTATGCACCCG
>Ga0187860_1003494_pt1 | contig 12364 bp, 9 predicted proteins | sample June2016WEW_10_4_FD_132981 | JGI IMG/M metagenome (GOLD analysis project Ga0187860, IMG submission 132981) | Peatland microbial communities from SPRUCE experiment site at the Marcell Experimental Forest, Minnesota, USA - June2016WEW_10_40 | ecosystem: Environmental > Terrestrial > Soil > Wetlands... | reverse complement strand
GCCCAGCCCTTTCGTCGGCCTCCGCTACGCTCCGGCCTCCTCAAGGCCTGGGCGTGGGGATGACAGAAGTGTCCTGGTTTGCTAACTACAGAATCTGTCCTGGTTTGCTCGCACCGCGACATATAAAACTTCCGAATCCGCTTGCGCCGGAAAAGGCCATTTCCTAAAACAACCGCGCATGTCTGCGACAACCCATGGTTCTGGCTCGCGCGCGAAGCGGGTTTTTGATCTGGCCGCATTCCTGGCCTCCAGCACGGCCGGTGTGAACAAGGCGCTCGACCGGTTCCTGCCCGCAGGGACGGTCCGGCCCGCGACCATCCACCGGGCGATGCGGTATTCCCTGTTCGCGGGCGGCAAGCGGATCCGCCCGGCGCTGTGTCTGGCGGCGGCGGCGGCCTGCGGCGGCGCGGAAGCGGACGCGATGCCACTGGCTTGCGCCGTGGAGTGCGTCCACACCTATTCGCTCGTGCACGACGATTTGCCGGCGATGGACGACGACGATTTCCGGCGCGGCAAACTGACGAACCACAAAGTGTTCGGGGAAGGGGTCGCGGTGCTGGCCGGCGACGCGCTGCTGACGCAGGCGTTCGAGATTGCCGCGCAGTGCAAAGGGTGGCAGCGGTACCGGCATCAGCGGATCATCCTGGAACTGGCCCGGGCCGCGGGCTCGCTTCAACTGATCGCGGGACAGATCGCGGATCTGGAGGGCGAGGGGAAGAAAATGTCCGCGTCGCAACTCCGCTACATCCACGAGCGCAAGACCTCGGCGCTGCTGTGCTGTTCCGTCCGCCTCGGCGGCATGAGCGCCAATTGCGCCGCTGCGCAGCTCGAAGCGCTCACGGATTTCGGGTACCACGTCGGCCTCGCGTTCCAGGTGATCGATGACATCCTGGACGTGACCCAGACGAGCGAGAAGCTCGGCAAAACCGCGGGCAAGGACACGAAGGCGCAGAAGGCGACTTATCCCTCGATCATCGGTTTGGAGAAATCGCGGCGGATTGCCGGGCAATTGACGGAGCAGGCCTTCGACGCGTTGAGAATCTTCCGCGGGCGCGCCCCGGCGCTCGAAGCCCTGGCGGAGCACCTGTTGAAGCGGGACAGTTAGCGGCCCGTTAAAGAGGCCGCCACCGCAGGAAGCGATGGCAGTCCGAGGCGCGCAGGAGGATTTGGGAGCGTTGTGATTGATCCGACCTTGCTGCGGCTCACAGAGCCGCGGTCCGGAGAGCGGGTCTGCGACCCGCAGCGGCAGGGCACTCCAGGCGCTCGTTATTTCGAAGGAATCCGCCAATTCACATTGGCGGCTGCGAGGCTCGGAGTTTTTCAACGGGCGATGGCAGCCTGGCGGGTTACTGCCCGGCGTAAAAGGCATCCACCTTGGAGCCGACGTCGCGGTAGCCGATATCGACTTCGTAAATCTGCTTGAACTGTTCGATGGCTTCTTCCTTTTTACCCCAGCTTTCGAACACTGAGCCGAGGTTGTAGATCAGATCCTTTTTTTCGTCGTCGAAGATCGGCTTTTCCTTCACCGCGCTCTGGAGGGCGCGCGCGGCGAGGTCGAACATTTTGCGTTTGGCATAGCACTGGCCGAGGTAATTCAGGGCGGCGATGCGCTTGTGCGGATTGCCCTGGGCTTTTTGAAATTCCTGGATGGCCTCGCCGATTTTGCCGGTTTGAAAATACAGCGCCCCCATTTCGAAGCGGATGGCGAGGTCGGTGGGAAACTTTTCGACGCGTTTCTGGCAGTCGCTGATTTGAAAGGCCATTTTTTCGGCATTGAGCCTGGCCAGGTTTTGGGCGTAGTCCGGCGAGGCCGGATCGAGCTTTTCGATCTGGTCATCCAGTTGCCGCACTTTGGTTTCCGATATTGCACGCTGCAGCGTGGGGTCGCTTCCGCCGGTCTCGGAATTCTGGATGCGTTGGTAGCATTCCAACGCGCGGTCGAATTGCTTCTTCTGGGTGTAGAGTTCAGCCAGGTTGCGGATGACCTTGAGGTTGTCGGGCTCTGTTTTGAGCCGTTCTTCGTAATCGGCCATCAGTTGCTCGGCCTTGTCCTCGCTTTTTTGCACCCGTTGCTGCTGCTCCAGCGACACGGCTTCCTTCTGGTCCTTCAAAATGTCGCGATACGAGCCCTGTCCTGAAGCGATCGTATCATAGCCGCCCTGGTTGAGGGTGTTGCGCGCGGACAAATCCTTGAGCGCCTGGGCGATTTCGTTGTCGGCGGGGAACACGCGGGAAAGTTCGGAGAGGACTTTTTCGCCGCGAGCCCGCTCGCCGATCGCGGCCAGGGCAGTGGCAAATTCGATGGCCAGGGCCTTGTCCTTGGGCGAGTTTCTCACCAGGACATCCAGGGAGACGGAAGCCGTGCGCGGCATTTCGAGGACTATGGCAGCTTCGACGACGAGGCGATGGGCGCCGGAACTGTAGGGATCATGGTTGAGAATCTGCTCGGCGATCTGAAGCGCCTCGGCCGGGTCTTTGCGCAGGGCCATCTGCCCCTTGGCGACCATGGGGGACGAGCTGGCGCTGTGCAGGACCTTTTTGAAAAAACCGCCTCCACCGCCCGCCTTCTTGAACTGCGCGCTCCGCAACGCCTTTCGGCAATCGAAGAAGGTGGGCTCTTTTGCCAGGACCTGGTTGAACAGGTCGATGGCGTAATCATAGTTCTCGCGCTGGAGCGCGTCGTTCCCCTTCTGGAACAGCAACCGAATATCCCTCGTGACTTCGTTCAGGCTTTTCTCTGACATGGCCGCATTCTTGCACCATTCGCCAAAAAAAATCCACTGCAAATGCGCGAGAGTCAAATCGAGACTTCGCTGTCGGCGCCCTGGAGGGCGAGGTATTCCAGGATCGCGGCGACCGATTCCGCCACGGTCAGTTTGTCCGTGCGCAGCTCGATGTCGGGCGTGAGCGGGGCTTCGTAGGGGGCGGAGACGCCCGTGAACTCCTTAATCTGGCCCGAGCGCGCCTTGGCATAAAGACCCTTCGGATCGCGTTTTTCACACACATGCACCGGAGCGTTGACATACACTTCGATGAAGCGGTCCCGGGCAAGGATCTTGCGGACGAGATCGCGATCGGAGCGATAGGGGGAGATGAAGGCGGTAATGCAGATGACGCCGGAATCGGCAAACAACCGGGCCACCTCGCCGATGCGCCGGATGTTTTCCTTGCGGTCCTCGTGCGAGAAGCCCAGATCGGAACAAAGCCCGTGGCGGGCGATGTCGCCGTCCAGCACATACACGTGGCGTCCCTGGTTGAACAACTGGCGTTCGAGTTCCGTGGCGATGGTGGACTTGCCGGACCCTGACAGGCCGGTGAGCCAGAGGACCCGGCCCTTGTGGCTGTTGCGCGCCTCGCGCTGGGCGGCGGTGACTTTTCCGTGGCTCCAATAAATATTGTCGCTCTTCGTGTTGGCGTCGTGGGTGCGCCGGGGATAGTTGTCTTCGGCGATGATACCGCCCCCGGAGACGTCGAAGCCGTCCACGATGACGAAACGTCCGGTCGGGACGATGTCGTTGAGGGTGTCGAACGCGAGAGGCTTCCGGGTGCGGAGGGTCAGATCACCGACCTCGTGGCGGCCGACGAACGGTTCGTTGTGGCTGCGGGAAACGGTGGCGAGCGTGGAGGCGTCGATGACCTTTTCAATGGAATCGACTTCGCATTCGACCTCCTGTGTGGTGAGTTTGAGTTTGTATGTTTTCTTTCGGGCGAGAGGTTTCTTGCCGAGCCAGAAAACGCGGGCCTTGAAGCGGGTCAACTCGTAGGGCGGGGCGGTTTCCAGGGCGGCGATGACGCCGCGTTCGACGAAGATTTGCTCGGTGAGCGTGATGCCGACGGATTCCCCGGCGGCAGCGGACCCGGTGGCGGGCGCATTCCAGCGTTCGATGCTTTTGACCGTGCTGACCTTGTTGGTGGGCGAGAACACGAGGCGGTCGCCCACCTTCATGGACCCCGCTTCAATGCGCCCGGCCAGGATGCGGCGTTCGTCGAACCGGTACACGTCCTGGATGGGGAAGCGGAGCGGCTGGTTCATGGGAGGATCGGAGACTTTGAAGTCGTCCAGCGTCGCCAGCACGGTCGGGCCGTGCCACCAGGGCATCCGGGCGCTGATCGAGGCGATATTGTCCCCATGTTTGGCGGCGATAGGGATGAAGGCTTTCGGGATGATGCCGACGGTGTCGAGCCATTGGCGGTATTCGATTTCGATCTGGTTGAACCGGGCCTCGCTGTAATTTTCGAGGTCCATTTTGTTGACCAGCACGGCGACCTGGCGGATGCCTAGGAGGTTCAGGAGATAGCCATGGCGGCGCGAGTTTTCCTGGACGCCTTCATGCGCGTCGATGAGGAGCAATGCCGCTTCGGCGTTGGCCGCGCCGGTGATCATATTTTTGAGAAACTCCTTGTGGCCGGGGGCGTCGATAATCACGTACTGGCGCTTGGGGGTTTGAAACCAGATTTGCGCCGTGTCGATGGTGATGTTCTGGTCGCGCTCGGATTGCAGCGCATCCATGAGGTTGGCCCATTCGAAGGGGACGCCGCGGCGTTCGGACGCCTTCTGGAGCTGTTCGAGCTTGCCGTCGGGTAGCGAACCGGTGTCGTGGAAGAGCCGGCCGACAAACGTCGATTTTCCGTGGTCCACGTGGCCGACGATCACGATTTTGAGCTGTTCGTGAGGGGCGGTGGATCCGCCTGGAGCGTGGGTTTCCATGGGGGTTTTGTCGGGAGTGGAGTCTTTGCGTGTCATGTCGTGTGATTCGTGGCTGGCCGGCGGCGCGCGACGGGGCGGCGGCGGTTTCCACGTTCGTTCTCACATATACCCATCCCGCCGGAGTTTTTCAAAGGCATCCTCGCTTTCCTTGTCCTGGGCGCGGCCGGAGCGTTCGGGAACTTTTGTGTTGCGCAGTTCCTCGATGATTTCCGGGACGGTCCGCGCGGTGGAGTGGATGGGGAACGTGCAGGGATAACAGCCGAGGCTGCGGTAGCGTTCGTTCTTGGCGTTGGCGAAGTAGAGGGGAATGACCGGAATCTTTTCGCGCTGGATGTATTCCCACACGTTGAGCTCGGTCCAGTGGAGCAGGGGATGGATGCGGATGTGCGCGCCTTTCTCGTAATCGGTCTTGAACTGGTCCCAGAGCTCGGGCGGCTGGTCTTCGACGTTCCATTCCATGTTCTTGTCGCGCGGGCTGAAGTAACGTTCCTTGGCGCGGGTGGGTTCTTCATCGCGGCGCACGCCCACGATAACGCCGGTGAAGTGATGCTGGTCGAGGACCTGTTTCAGGGCGTCTTTCTTGAGCGTGCCGCAGCATTCGACCCGGGTGGCCTTGCCATTCGGGAACGTAACGCCGCTTTTAAGAACCTCCTCGTTCTTGCCGACCACGAGCTGCAGATTCCACTCCTTGCAGAGACGGTCCCGGTACTCGATCATCGACTGGATTTTGTAGGAGGTGTCCACGTGCACGAGCGGAAAGGGGACGTGGCCGAAGAACGCCTTGCGCGCCAGCCAGAGGAGGACGGTGGAATCCTTGCCGATGCTCCAGAGCATGGCGATGTTCTCGAACTTGGCGAACGCCTCGCGCAGGATGTAGATGCTCTGGTTCTCCAGTTTCGACAAATAGTCCATAGGTGAATTGTGGCGTGACTCGGATTTGCAAGTCCAACTTTTTAAATGCCTGCCCCGGCTGAGACCGCGGCGTTTGCGCCCCAGTCGGAGTGCAAGCCGCACTCGCGCTTTTCATCGGCCTTTGCGGGATCGAAATAGTCCCACTCGTTCGGCAGATGGTGCAGCTCCAAATAACGTTCCATGTCCGCGTCGCTCCAGCCAAAAACAGGGCTGACCTTGAGCGTGTTGAAGTTTGTGTCCCCGGAAATGATGTCCAGGCCGGCGCGGTTCGGATTCTGGATTTTGCGCAGCGCCGTGATCCAGATGTTCGGGGCCAGCTCCTTCATGCCGCGGTGGAACGGCTCCAGCTTCATCAGCGCGCTGAACTGCTTGAGTTCCTTTTCGTTGGCCGCGGTCGGAATCTCGCCGTAAACCGCGTCGCGGTGCGCGACGGTGATCCTGGGCAGATACGCCTTGAGGTTCAGGTTCAACTGTTTCTTCAAGTGTTCGGCGTGCCGGTAGGTGGCCGGACGGTTGTAGCCGTGATCGACCCAGAGCACGGGGATGTCCGGTTGCGCCTGCACGCAAAGGTGCAGCAGGACGGCTTCGTAGGGTCGGAAGTTGGTCGAAACGATGGCGCGGCCGCCGGCCTGGGCGATGGCCCATTTCACGATGTCCTGGGCGGACTGATTGCGGAGATCCGCGTTGGCCTTGGCGATTGAATCGGTCGTCATCGGGATTGGATGGGGAGTGTGCGGTCGGCGCGCGACGGGGCGGGTTCACACGGCGGCGCTGGGTTGGGCGTCCAGGAAGCCGCGGTGGCACCAGTCGCCGAAACGCTCGCCGGGGATTCGTTCCCTGACAAAGCGCGAGAGCACCGGCCGGAGTTCGTTGAGGATGTCGTCGCCCTTGACGGAATCCTTGTAGAGCCGGTTCAGCCGGGTGCCGGTTTCACTGCCGCCCAGGTAAATCTGGTATTTGTTCGGGGCTTTGCCGACGAAAGCGATCTCCGCCATATACGGCCGGGAGCACCCATTCGGGCAGCCGGTCGAGCGGATGATGATTTCCTCGCTGGCGAGGCCGACTTCGGCGCAGAGTTCTTCGACGCGATCGATCAATGCCGGGAGCATGCGTTCCGACTCGGCCAGGGCGAGCCCGCACGTGGGCAGCGCCGGGCAGGCCATCGAAGCCGCGTGGAGCACGCTCGCCTGGTTCTCCGTCCTCACACCGTGCGCGGCGAGCAGCGAGTTGATGGAGTCTTTGTCCGACTCGGAGATGTTGGCCAGGAGGATGTTCTGGTTGGCGGACAGGCGAAATTCCGTGCCGGGGAATTTCCCGGCGACCTGCCGCAATGCGGTCTTCAACCGCCTGCCTTCGGCATCCTTGACACGCCCGGTTTCGACGAAAAGCGTCAGGAACCAGGTTCCGTCCACCGCCTTGTGCCAGCCGTAAAGATCGCTGGTGGTCGTAAACGTATATGGCCGGGCGGGCTCCAGCTTCACGCTGGCGCGTTTCTCCACCTCGGCCCGGGTCCAATCCGCGCCGCGCTCGGCCACGACGTATTTCAGGCGCGCGTGCTTGCGGTCGGTGCGGTCGCCAAAGTCGCGGTGAATCGTCAGCACCGCCTTCGCAACGTCCACCAGTTTGTCCGGCTTGAAAAACCCGATCACATCGGCGAGTCGCGGGTAGGTGGCCTCATTGCCGTGGCTGCGTCCCATGCCCCCGCCCACGGCGAGGTTGTAGCCGGCCAGCGCGTCGTTTTCCACGATGGCGATCAAGCCGATGTCGTTTGTGAGGACGTCGAGGTCGTTGACGGGCGGAATGACGAAGGCGACCTTGAATTTGCGGGGCAAATAAGTTTTGCCGTAGAGCGGATCGACGAAATTCCTGTTCGCGGCGTCCTCGAGATCGAGTTGTTCGCCGTCGATCCAGATCGAGTGATAGGCCGTGGTTTGAGGTTTGAGGGCGTCGGCCACGCGGAGACAATCCGCGAAAACCTGCTCCCGGGCGCGGGTGTAGGCGGGCGTGGCGGGCGCGAGCACGTTGCGGTTCACGTCGCCGCACGCGGCGAGGGTGGAGAGCAATGCCTCGTTGATGGCCTTCACCAGCGGCCGCAAATTGTCCTTCACGATGCCGTGGAACTGAATGCTTTGGCGCGTCGTAATCCGGAGAGTGTTATTGCCGTATCGCGAGGCGAGATCGTCAAACACGGACCATTGCCGGGACGACATCACCCCGCCGGGAATGCGCCCTCGAACCATCATGATATACTTCTTTCCGGTCTTGCGCAGGTCGCGATCATCCTGCTGATAGGAACCGTGAAACTTGAGGAACTGGTTGTCATCCTCGGAAAAATGATCGGTGGAAGCATCCGCAATCGTCGCGGCGATGGTCCCGGCGAGAGTCGGGACCGCGTCCTTGATGACTTCGTTATGCGTCAATTTAGCTGGCGTTTCTGTAATCACGAGTTAAACAGTAATGTTATGTATGATTATCTACTCTGCGGGTAGAGGTTGTCAAACTGAATTTTATGGGCCGGAAAGCAAGCTTTTTGCCTCGCAAAATTTTTTCCTAGGTTCCAGTCTGACTGTTCCACCGAATGGTTGAAGGCATTCCGGGCGGGGTGTCTGAAGGTTGATGAAGATGAGTCCGCGCACGATTTACTATCTGGACAACAATGCCACGACGCGGGTTGCGCCCGAGGTTGTGGAGGTGATGCTTCCATTTTTGCGGGAGTATTGGGGCAATCCTTCGAGCGTTTACACGTTTGGGAGGCAGGTGGCGCGGCATGTGGAGTCCGCGCGCGAGAAAGTGGCCGCGCTGGTCAACGCGGAGCCGCGCGAGATCCTCTTCACCAGTTGCGGCACGGAAAGCAACAACTCTGCCCTCCACAGCGCGCTCGCGGCGGATCCCGGAAAGCGGCACGTCCTGATGACCGCAGTCGAGCATTCGGCGAACATCAAATTCGGCGCAGCGCTCCAGAAGCAGGGATTCGAGGTCACCTGTTTGCCGGTCGAATCGGACGGCGGCCTGGACCTGCACCTGTTGGAGAAATCGATTCGTCCCGACACGGCGATCGTGTCCGTGATGTGGGCCAACAACGAGACCGGGGTCCTGTTCCCGATCGAGGAAGTCGCCGCCATCTGCCGGAGCAAGGCGGTGCCGTTTCACACCGATGCCGTGCAGACGCCGGGCAAGTTGAAAATCGACGTAAAGGACCTGGGGCTCGATTTTCTGTCGCTCTCGGCCCACAAACTGCACGCGCCAAAAGGCATCGGGCTGCTCTACGTGAAGCGGAAGACCCAGTACCATCCCTACGTCATTGGCGGAGGCCAGGAACGCGGGCGTCGCGGGGGAACGGAAAACGTCGCGAACATCGTCGGTTTCGGCCGGGCCGCGGAACTCGCGCTGGCGCATCTGGCGGAGGAGAACAGGCGCATTCGCGGCCTGCGCGACAAGCTCGAAAGCGGCATCCTGCATTCCATTCCCGGCGCCGTCCGGAACGGGGCGAAGGAGCCGAGGCTGGCGAACACCGCGAACCTCTCCTTCGAGGGCGTCGAGGCGGAGGGATTGCTGCTGTTGCTGGATGAGTTGGGCATTTGTGTTTCGAGCGGTTCGGCCTGCACGTCGGGTTCGCTGGATCCCTCGCACGTCTTGATGGCGATGGGATGCAGCGTGGCCCGCGCCCGCGGGAGCGTCCGCTTCAGCCTGGGCATTTACAATACGGAAGCCGAGGTGGATTACGTTCTGAAACAGTTGCCGGCGATCATCGCCCGGCTCCGGTCGCATTCGCCGAAAGCCAAAGCGGTGCCGGAGCGGTCGGTGCCTGCCTGAGCCGTATTTGTTCAGTCGCAGGGGAGCGCACGCGCCCTCGCGTGCAGTGGTTGGCGCCTCGCCAACCACTTTTGGGCCGTGCGGCCAGTCACCGTTGAGTGATTGCGTTGCGCCCTTCTCCGACCGGCGAGGCGCCGGTCGGAACACGCGAGGGCGCGTGTGCTCCCCACTTCCAACTGCATCGTTGCGGCTGAGCTTGTTTCCGCGGATTGGGGCGAAAGGTTCGTGGATCAGCCGCATCGTGGCCAGCGCGGGCACTCGACGACAAGAATCGCGCCGGTCAGGTTGCCGGCACAAAGCGTTGGGCGATCAGCGCGAGCCCGAACAGCAGCAGAAAAACCGCGCACAACGGGTGCGGAGCGTCGGCCACGGCCAGGAGATCGACGAACATAATTCCCGCCAGCAGGCCTGACACCGCGCGTCCGATGGGGGCGCCGGCGGATCCCAGCACCGGGTGCAGGCTGCGAATGCTCCAGAGCGCCAGAATCGTGGACAACGCAAGCCCCGCCTCCCGAAAAACGCCCACGTCCATGATGCACGCAAGGAAGATGGGAACGCCGAGGAGGGCCACAGGCCAAGAAGAGAGAGGGCCGCGGGTATTTTCGCGGCGGGCGATAAAGCTGAGCCCCTGCACATAGGCGGCGAGGGCAAACCCACACCACGCGGCCCTGCCGGTCACGCCGTCGGCCCCGGCGGATGCTGCGACGATGTAAACGAGGAGGCGGCAGATCCCCATGAGCACGGGGGAAAAGGTAATCAACTTGTGAATGGCGCTGTGGAGGAGTATGCAAAGCAGCAACACGAGGCCCAGGACGCCGGCTTCCATCCCCAGGCGCAAGAGGGAAAGCATTCCCAGCGCGAGCCAGGCCAGGCCCCAGCGCCGGACGGCTGCCGGTGAGATGGCGCCGGAAGGGATCGGGCGTTCGCGACGGTGCTGGCGGTCGAAGTCTGTGTCGAAGGCGTCGTTCAGGAACGTGCCGCCGAGGTAAAGGCAGGTGGCGCCGGCGAGCACGAACGGGAGTTTGCCGGCGGTCGCGCCGCCGCCGAGCCACCAGCCGGCCAGGCAATTGGACCAGACCGTGGGCAGGTTCGAGACACGGCCCAAAGTCAGCAAGGTTCGCCAGCGCGACATGGGGAGACTACATACTCCGCGGGAGCTTTGCTTTCAATCTTTCTGCGGCGCGCGGTCCACTTCCTTCTTGTTCGATGTCAAATCGGGTGGGGCGTGGACAGCCTTGTCCGCGCGAATCCTGGTTCCACGAGGATGCGAGGAATTCGCATGAGATTTCCCAATCCCCAAAACCGATTGCCCCTCAACTGCTGTCCAAGGGACTCCTCACTCCCATTCCCGGCTTTTTCATCACGTGCGTATAAATCTGCGTCGTTGCCACATCCTTGTGTCCCAACAGATCCTGGACCGTCCGGATGTCCGTGCCCAACTCCAGCGACTGCGTCGCAAACGAATGCCGCAGCACATGCGGCGTCACCTTCTTGTCCAGCTTCGCTTTACGCGCTGCTTCCCGCACACAATGCTGAAACGTCGCATCCAGCAAATGGTGGCGCCGTTTGAGTCCCGTGCGCGGATCGGTCATCGTTTCCCGCGACGGCCAGAACCACTGCCATTCCCACTGTTCCCCGGCATGCGGATACTTTCGCGCCAGAGCTTCAGGCAGCCAAACGCCCGGCAACCCCCTCTGACGATCCTCCTCATGCAGCCGCCGCAGCCGTTCCCGGTGTGCCCGCATCTTCTCCAACAGCAACTCCGGCAGCACCGTCACCCGGTCCTGGCCGCCTTTTCCCCCGCGCACGATCAACTGGCCGCGTGCCAGGTCCACATCCTTCACACGCAAACGCAGCAGTTCCATCAGGCGCACCCCGCTGCCAAACATCAGTTCCGCCATCAATCGCGGCGTACCCTCCAATGCCTCGAACAACCGCTGGCACTCCGAGCGATTCAACACCACCGGCACGCGCACCCGGGTGGACGCCCGTGTAAAGTCGCTGAAATCGCCCGGCTCCCGCCCTTCCACCTCGCGCAAATAGAACACCAGCGCATTGAGTGCCTGCTTCTGCGTGGCGCTGCTGACGCGCTCCTCGACCGCCAGCCGGGTCAAATACGCCCGCACTTCGGCCCCGCCTGCCGAACTGAGCACTCGCGGCTTCAGGAACCGCGCCCATCGTCCGACCCAACCCCGGTAAGTTTGCTCCGTGCGCCAGGAAAACCGTTTCAACCGCAGCCGTGCAATCAAGCGCGCCTCCCAATCCGTCTGGCCCAAGTCTGAGCGCGCCGGCGGAGGTACACCCTTCAACCCGCTGCCCAACCCCTCCCGACCGCGGCGAAACCACCAGTTCAACCCGTCTTTGGATTCCTGCAATCGCGCAGGGGCCAGAGCGCGTTCCAGCCGAATTACTTCCACGTATTCCCGAGCCGCGGCCACGGCGGGAGCGGTTCGCCGCCGCCGGCAAAACTCCAGGAAACCCAAGATCGTAGCCCGATAACTGGCCCGCAGCCCGGGGCTCAACGACCCATCCCTCTGTAATCTCACTGGCCAATCCGGGAAGCGGCACCCCTGACTGGGTTGATGATTGAAATCCTCGCCCATGATGAACCCCTGAGAAAGACAAACTCAGTTTGTCTTTACACATCCGGAAATCAAGCCCAAAAACGACTCAAAAGGAGCCTGCCCATTGGGTGCGGATTCCGGCTTAAAAATATGCTTGCCAAGGTCTTGGGCTGGGCGTAGCACAAGGCTCATGAACAGGGAAACCTCAGTTTGTCTTTGGTCAACGGGTTTGTCCCAATAGATACTGTTGAACTAAACCGCTTCGCGGAGAGTTTTCGTAGCGTCTTCTAAGGTTTTCACTATTTCCTGATTGGCGGCGTTTCCGGAGAGTCGTTGGCCTATGTCTCCCTTACGCCAACAACTCATC